>JADMIO011054746.1_pt1 | contig 60289 bp, 60 predicted proteins | sample 8958161 | NCBI WGS metagenome assembly JADMIO01 (sample SAMN16585339, study PRJNA669376) | soil metagenome | isolation source: Crop rotation soil | place: USA: Cullars Rotation, Alabama | collected 2011
GCGACAACTTGTCCACGTGGAATTCTAAGCTTAGGATCCCAATGTGCTGGAAAGATCCGCTCCGCCAGCGCGGCGGCCTGCGCCTCGGCGCGGCGGTCCATCCAGATCATGGCCGGCCGCAGCGGCTCGCCCTTCGCGTCGCACACGACCATGCCGTCGAGCTGCGAGCCGAAGGAGATCGCCTTGACCGCTGATGGACCCTCCGGGACCTCTTTCAGAACCCTGGCCACCGTCGCCCGCAGCGCCTGCGTCCAGGCCGCCGGGTCCTGCTCGGCCCAGCCCGGATGCGGAAACGAGACCTCGTAGCCCTGGTAGGCCGACGCGACCAGCGTGCCGTCGGCGGCGTAGAGGGCGGTATTCGTGCCCTGGCTCCCGACGTCACAGCCGATGACGTACGGCCCGGCCGTCACTGGACGATGACGACCTTCAGGCCCGACCCGGATCGAATGGTGTTGAACGCCTCGCCGATCTGGTCCAGCCGGAACCGGTGGGTGACCACGGCTGCCAGCTCATCCCGCCGGCGCTCGAGGTACTCCATCGTGATCCGGTACTGGCGGTGCGTCGCCCCGTAGGCGCCGAGGATGGCGAGCTCCTTGTAGTGCAGCTGGTTCATGTCGAGCGAGGCGACCGGGTCGTGCTTGGGCAAACCGGCGAAATAGACCACCTTCGCCCGCTTGGCCGCCATCTCCAGCGCCGCCTGCTGCGCCTGCTTCGACGGCGCGGCGACGCTGATCCGCTCCGGGCCGCGGCCTTCGGTGTGCTCCATCGCCTGCGCCACGCCATTGTCATCGCCCGCGACCCACGCGTCGTCGACGAACGCGCCCACCGCGCCGAGCGCGATGTCGAGGCGTCCGCGGTTGACGTCGGAGAGAAACACCTTGGTCGCGCCGCGGTCGCGCGCCATCACCGCCTGCCAGCAGCCGATCGGCCCCGCGCCGAGGATGAGCACGTTGTCGCCGAGCCGGATGTCGAGCATCTCGATGCCGTTTAGCGCGCAGGCGAACGGATCCGCGACCGTGGCCAGGTCCGACGGGAGGTCAGGCGGCAGCGGGATGAGGTTCTTGATCGCGATCGGCGGCACCGCCGCGTAGTCGGCGTAGGCGCCCGGGTAGGGGTCGTAGCCATACAGCAGGTGCTCGTTGCAGAGGTTCTGGAAGCCGTCCATGCAGAACCTGCAGCGCCCGCAGGTGAGGATGGAGCCCAGGAAGACGCGGTCGCCCCTCTTGATCCCGGGCGGCAGTTCGGCGTGCGGCCCCACCTCTTCCAGGATCCCGACCGGCTCGTGGCCAAGGATCCACGGCGACGGGGCACGCGGGTCGCCGTTGAAGAACGTCCTGGCGTCGGTGCCGCAGATGCCGCACGCCTCGACCTTGAGCACGGCGCCGCGCGGGTCGAGCGTGGGCTCCTCCGTCTTGCGGACCTCGACCGCATCCACGCCGGTCATGAAGGCGGCCTTCATCGAACCGCTCCCGCCCTGGTCTCTTTTTCGAGTGAGGCGAGCGCGTCGCTCGCGGTCCAGCGCTCTCGGATCACGCGCGACAGCGCTCGCGTGATCGCCTCCGGCGAGCGGTGCATGAAGATGTTGCGCCCGACCGAGCAGCCGATCGCGCCCACCGACATCGCGGTTTCCATCCGGCTAAGCAGCTCGTCGTCGCCGAGACGCGATCCGCCGGCCAGGACGACAGGGAGGCCGTTGGCCGCTTCGACGAGCTTGCGAAACGACTCGCCATCCCCGGGCCAGTTGGTCTTCACGATGTCCGCCCCGAGCTCGGCGCAAAGGCGGACGTTGCGGCGCAGGTACTCGAACCCGTACTTGTCCTTCAGGTCCTTCACCGACGCGTACGTGGTCGGGAACTCGGCCTCGGCGATGAAGGGGATGCCGTGCCGCTCGCACTCGCGGCCGACCGCGGAGAGGATGCGGATCATGCCCGCCTCGGTGTCGCCGCCAAGCGCTGTGAAGAGGACGACCGCATCGGCGCCGAGCCTCGCGGCTTCCTCGACCTCGGCGATCTGGACGATCTGCGGCTCGCCGCGCTCCGGGTTTGCCGAAGCCGAGAGCAAAAGGGCGAGCGAGGTCGTCGGCGAGAACGCCGGCGCGGCGACGTGCACCATGCCCTTCGACATCATGATCACGTTGGCGCCGCCGGCCACCGCCTCTTGGGTGCGCGTCGTGATGTCGGCCAGCGGCTCGAGAAACGTGGGCGAAGTCATCCCGTGGTCGAGGGCGCAGATCACCGACACCCCCGCCGCATCGACGACCCGCTTCATCCGCATGACCTTGCCGACGTTGGTGCTCATGGACTGCTCCTTCCCGGGCCGCGTCTGACGACCGTGAAGTCGAAGGCGTCGGCCAGGTGGTATTCGTGCGAGGACAGGACCGGGACCCCGTTTTCCGAATAGTCGACCTGCCAGAAAGCGAGCAGCAGGTCGTCGCGCTGCACGTTCAGCTTGCGGGCGACGGTGACGTCGGCCCTCACGGGCCGGAAGCTCGCGACGCCGTGGTGGATGATCACGTTGAGGTCGTGCTCTAGGACCTCGTAGATCGACCGCTTGAGCATCGCGTCGACGACCTCGGGCCGGTCGCCGACCAGGTGGTAGGGGATCATGTCCCGCGAAAGCACGACCGCCTTGCCGTCGGCGGTCCGCACCCGCTCGACCACCAGGACGTCCTGGCCAGGCTCGAGTCCGAGCCGGATCGCCTCCGCGGCCGACGCGGGCTCGATCCAGGTCCGGGCCTGCTCGATGCCGGCGTTCATGCCCGCCGCCTTGATGGCGTCGGTGACGCCGAAGTTGAGGTCGAGGCTGCTCGTGACCCGCCGGCCCTCGGCGACGTATGTGCCCGAACCCCACATTCGCCTGACCAGCCCCTCCGACTCGAGCGCCCGGAGCGCCTCGCGCAGGGTAGCCCGTGAGACGCCGAGCTCCATCGCCAGGGCGGGCTCGGAAGGGAGCCTCGTCCCCGCCGCCAGCTGGCCGCGGTCGATGCGCGCGGTCAGCGCGTCTCGGACCGAGATGCTGCGTGGCCTTCCCCGAGTCTTCATTCCCACCCTGCCCCAGTATTTGTCAGACAACTCGCGCCGTCAAGATGGAGGCACGGACAGACGTGTAAGGGCCGCAAAACGCCTCCTTGACGGCTCGGCGGTGCGCAATTAGCATACCCGCCAGCGGAAGACCGTCAGACAACTTGGGGAGTGCGGGCCGGTGATCCCGGCGCGTAAAAGGGGGTAGACGTGTCTCAGGAACGGCGCAAGGTCGGATCGGTTGCCTACCAGGAACCCGATGCCGCCTACTTCGCGAAACGGGGCCTCAAGCGGCATGCCGCCTTCTGGTCCCTCTGGTCGCTCGGCGTGGCCGCGGTCATCTCGGGCGACTTCTACGGCTGGAACGTTGGGCTCGCGGTCGGTGGCTTTGGCGGGCTACTGATCGCCACCATCTTCATCGCCGTCATGTATTACGGGCTCGTTTTCAGCATCGCCGAGATGTCGCCCGCGCTGCCGCACACGGGCGGCGCGTACTCGTTTGCCCGGTCCGCGTTCGGGCCGTGGGGCGGCTTCGTCACCGGTCTCGCCGAGAACATGGAGTACGTCATCACGCCCGCCGTGGTCGTCGGCGCGATGGGCGTCCTGATGCAGAGCATCTTCCAGAACCCACCCTTCAACGTCACCGGCAACCCATGGTGGAACAGCCCGGTCACCTGGTTTGTCGTTTTCTACATCATCTTCGTCGCCATCAATGTCCGTGGCATCGTGGCCACGATGCGCTTCACGGTGGCGATCAACGTGCTCGCGCTGGGCATCCTGGCTTTCTTCTTCCTCGCCGTCATCTTCTCGGGCAAGCTGAACTTCAACCTGCTCTTCAACATCGAGCCGACGAGCGGGAACTCGTCCTTCCTGCCCTTCGGCATCGGTGGCATCTTCACCGCCATCCCGTTCGCGATCTGGTTCTACCTGGCGATCGAGGAGCTGCCTCTGGCGGCCGAGGAGTCACATGACCCGAAGAGGGACGTGCCCAGAGCCGCGATCTGGGGCCTCACCACCCTGATCATCACCGGGGCCCTGATCTTCCTTCTCAACCCGGCTGTCGGTGGCGGAGCCAAGGCGCTGGGCGGCTCGGGCCAGCCGCTGTTCGACGGGTTGATTGCAGTGTTCGGCACCGGAGTCGGAACCACTGCGCTGGCGCTGATCGGACTCTGTGGACTCATCGCCAGCTTCTTCACGATCATCTACGCATACGGGCGCAACACCTACTCGCTGTCGCGAGCGGGTTACTTCCCGCACTTTCTGTCGGTCACGCACCCGACTCTCAAGACGCCGCACATCGCGCTCATCGGCGGCGGTGTGGTCGGTTGCATCCTGGCCATCGTCGTCTACTTCATCAGCCAGCGCGGCGGCGCGTCCGCGGGCCAATTCGTGGCCTCGTTGCTCAACATGGCGGTGTTCGGCGCCGTCATCTCCTATGCGATGCAATGCGCCTCGTTCATCTTCCTCCGGCGGCGTTTGCCGAACATCGAACGCCCCTACCGGAGCCCGGTGGGCGTGTGGGGCGCGGGCATCGCCGGCGTGATCGCACTCGTCTCCCTGGTCTCGTTGTATACGAACCCGCTTTACGTCTGGGGCGTCGTCGGGACGCTCGTCTACTTCCTGCTCGGGGTGGCCTACTTCGCAGTCGTCGGACGCCACCGATTGGTGCTGTCCCCGGAGGAAGAATTCGCGTTGACCGCCGGCCAGCATGGCGACCCGGCGGCCCAGGGCTACGGCAAGACCAGCCTTTCCGACATTCAGGCTGGAGGCTGATCGAGGGAGGGGAACCCGGCAAACGTTGCCGGGTTCGTCCTATCGTGAGCGCGGTACTGCGATGAGCGACGACCGCCCGAAGATCGGCATCACCGTCCACCCCCGCCGTGGCCTGGAGTACTACGTGCCGTACCGGCGGGCGGTCGAGGCGGCCGGCGCGCAGGCTGTGGATCTGCCGCCGGGCAGCGCCACTGTCGCGGACATCGACGGTCTGCTCCTGCCGGGTGGCTGGGACGTCGACCCAGAGCTCTACGGCGAGAAGCCCGATCCCAAGCTCGGGCCCATCGACCGCGAGCTCGACGACACCGAGCTGCGCCTGTTCCACCAGGCCCGCGAGAAGAAGCTGCCGATCATGGGCATCTGCCGCGGGCAGCAGGTCATCAACGTCGCCATGGGCGGCTCGTTGATCCAGCACATGGAGGACCACGACGCCCGGGAGATCGGGCGCGCGTACCTCGCCCACAGCGTCGAGGTCGATCCCAAGTCCGAGCTGGCCCGGGCCGCCGGCGGTTCCAAGATCAAGGTCAACAGCCTCCACCACCAGGCGGTCAAGGCCGTCGCGCCGGGCCTGCACGAAAGCGCGCGCGGCGATGACGGGACGGTCGAGGGCCTGGAATCGGACGACGGGCTCATCGTCGCCGTCCAGTGCCACCCCGAGGAGCTCGCGGTCGACCTGCCGTGGGCGTCGAAGCTTTTCGAGCGCTTCGTCGCCCGGGCGCGACAGAGGAGGGATTGACGTGCTGACCGAGCCGAAGCCCAAGACCGCGAAGGCGCCGTTGACCAAGGACGAGCTTGCGCACGAGATCGAGACCGGCGCGATCGACACCGTGGTCGTCGCCTTCACCGACATGCAGGGCCGGCTGATGGGCAAGCGCGTCGACGGCGACCACTTCATGAACACCGCGGCGCATGGAGAGGCGGTCGAAGGCTGCAACTACCTGCTCGCGCTCGACATGGAGATGGACCCGGTGCCCGGCTACGCGATCGCCAACTGGGAGAGCGGCTACGGCGACTTCGACCTCCACCCGGACATGGGCACGCTGCGCCGGATCCCCTGGCTCGAGGCGACCGCGCTCGTGCTCAGCGACGTCGCCTGGCACGATGGCAAGCCGGTGCGACCGTCGCCGCGGCAAGTGCTCAAGGCCCAGGTCGAACGCGCCCGGGCCCTGGGCTACGAGCCCATGGTCGGCTCGGAGCTCGAGTTCTACCTCTTCAAGGAGACCTTCGCCGAGGCGCACGCCAAGCGGTACCACGACCTGACCCCTTCCGTCCCCTACATCCTCGACTACCACGTGCTGGCGACCAGCTACGACGAGCCGTTCCTGCGTGCGGTGCGGCTGGGCATGAAGGCCGCCGGCATCCCGGTCGAAAGCTCGAAGGGAGAGGCGTGGCCCGGGCAGCAGGAGATCAACTTCAAGTTCTCCGATGCGGTGTCGATGGCCGACAACCACGTCATCTACAAGAACGGGATCAAGGAGATGGCGCACCAGCGCGGCTGCTCGGTGACGTTCATGGCCAAGCCCGACCACACCTGGATCGGCAGCTCGTGCCACATCCATTCGAGCCTGTGGCGCGACGGGCGGAACACCTTCGACGGCGAGTCGGACGTCTTCAAGCAGTACCTGGCCGGGCACATCGCGTATGCCAAGGAGCTGGCCGTGTTCCTGGCTCCCAACATCAACTCATATAAAAGGTATGCGGCGGCCTCGTGGGCGCCGACCACCCTGGCCTGGGGCCACGACAACCGGACGTGCGGTTTCCGGATCGTCGGCCACGGCCAGCACCTCCGCACGGAATCGCGGATCCCCGGCGCCGACGTCAATCCCTACCTGGCCTTCGCCGCGTTGATCGCCGCCGGGCTGCACGGTATCGAGAACCAGCTCGAGCTGGGCCCGGCGTTCACGGGCAACGCCTACGAGTCGGACGTCAACCGGTTCCCCAACACGCTGCGCGACGCCATCGCCGCGCTGGAGAAGGGGACCATGGCCCGCAAGGCCTTCGGCGACGACGTGATCGACCACTACCTCAACTACGCGCGCACCGAGCAGTCGCTCTTCGACAAGACCGTCACCGGTTACGAGCGCGAGAGGCTTTTCGAGCGCGGATGACGGTCGAGACCAGGCCACTCGAGGTCGTCAACCCGGCCACCGAAAAGCCGATCCGGAAGCTCGAGCGGGCTGGGGTCGATGACACCGACCGCGCCGTGGCCGCCGCCAAAAAGGCGTTTCCGGCCTGGCGTGCGGTCAAGCCCGCGGACCGGGCGCGCATCCTGCGCCGGCTCGCGGCCAAGCTCGAGGAGCACGGGGAGGAGATGGCCCGGCTGGAGACCGCCAACACCGGCAAGCCGATGGGCGACTCGCGGTGGGAGATGGGCATGGTCGCCGATGTCTTCCACTTCTACTCGGGCGCGGTCGAGAAGCACTACGGCGACACCATCCCCGTCGCGGGAGGGGTCGACTTCACGTTCCGCGAGCCCCTCGGCGTGGTCGGGCTGATCGTGCCCTGGAACTTCCCGATGATGCTCGCCAGCTGGAAGCTGGGCCCCGCGCTGGCATGCGCCAACACGGTGGTTTTGAAGCCTGCCGAGCTGACGCCACTGACCGCGATCCGCTTCGCCGAGATCGCGCTGGAGGCAGGCGTTCCCGAGGGGGTGGTCAACGTGGTCGTCGGGCCCGGGTCGGTGGTCGGGGAGCGGCTGATCGCCCATCCCGACGTGGCCAAGATCGGCTTCACCGGCTCGACCGAGGTCGGGGCGCGGGTCATGGAAGCCGCGGCGAAGACGATCAAGCGGGTCACGCTCGAGCTGGGCGGCAAGTCGGCCAACGTCGTGTTCGCGGACGCCGACCTGGAGAAGGCAGCGGCTTCCGCGCCGTCGGCGGTGTTCGGCAACGCGGGACAGGACTGCTGCTCACGCTCGCGGATCCTGGTCGAGAAGTCCGTCTACGACCGCTTCCTCAAACTGCTGGTCGAGGCGACTGGGCGCTACAAGGTGGGCGACCCCGAGGATTCCGCAAGCGAGATGGGGCCGCTGATCTCGGCCGACCACCGGCGCAAGGTCTCGGCATACGTCGAGGGCAAGCCCCTTTTCCAGGGCCAGACGCCATCGGGCGCCGGCTTCTGGTTCCCGTGCACGCTGGTCGAGTCGAGCAACCAGGACCGCGTGGCGCGTGAGGAGGTGTTCGGCCCGGTCGCGGCCGTGATCCCGTTCTCCGACGAGGCGGATGCGGTGCGGCAGGCCAACGACACTCCGTACGGCCTGTCGGGGTCGATCTGGACGCGCGACGGCGCGCGCGCGATGCGAGTGGCGCGCGGCATCGACAGCGGGGTGCTGTCGGTCAACTCCAACAGCTCGGTTCGAGTGACGACGCCGTTCGGCGGCATGAAGCAGTCCGGCTTCGGCCGGGAGCTGGGCATGCACGCGATGGACGGCTACTCGGACCTCAAGAACGTCTACATGTCGACCGACTGATGGGGCGCCTCGACGGCAAGGTCGCCGTGATCACGGGCGCCGCTGGCGGCATCGGCCGGGAGGCGGCGATCCTGTTCTCCAACGAGGGTGCTCGCGTCTGCATCGCCGACGTCGGCGCCGAGGCTGGGGAGAAGGCCGCCAAGGAATGCCGCGAGGCGTTCTTCTTCAAGGCCGACGTCAGCGACCCGAAGAGCGTCGAGAAGATGTACGACGAGACGGCCAGGCGCTACGGCCGCGTCGACATCCTCTACAACAACGCCGGCATCATGCCCGCCGACGACGACTCGATCCTGGTCACCGAGCCGGACGCATGGGACCGGGTGCAGGCGGTCAACGCGCGCGGCGTGTACCTGTGCTGCAAGTACGGCATCCCGCACCTGTTGAAGGCAGGGGGCGGGTCCGTGATCAACGTCGCGTCGTTCGTCGCCCTGATGGGCGCCGCCACGTCGCAGATTGCTTATACCGCCTCGAAGGGCGCGGTGCTCTCGATGAGCCGCGAGCTGGCCGTGCAGTTCGCGAGGCAGGGTGTGCGAGTCAATGCGCTGTGCCCGGGTCCGGTGGAGACGCCGCTCCTGATGCGGCTGTTCTCCGAGACCCCCGGTGCGTACGAGCGGCGGCGGGTCCACCTGCCGATGGGGCGGCTGGCGCAGGCCAGGGAGATCGCCAACGCGGCCCTGTTCCTGGCCAGCGATGAGTCGAGCTATGTCAACGGGGCGACCTTCCTCGTCGACGGCGGCCTCAGCGCCGCGTACGTCACCCCCGAGTAGTAGTTTCCCTCCCGCCTTTGGGGGGAGGGTTAGGGAGAGGGGCGTTTACCGCTAACCTCGCCAATCGTGTCGCAGCGCAGAGCTATTCTCCGCGATGCCCTGGGTATCGGCATCGCCAGCGGCGCCTATGCGCTTTCCTTCGGCGCCATCTCGACCGCGGCCGGCTTGTCCCTGCTGCAGACCTGCGCGCTGTCGGTCTTGATGTTCACTGGAGCGTCGCAGTTTGCTTTCGTGGGCGTGATCGGCGCCGGCGGGAGCGCGTGGGCGGGCGCGGCGACCGCCGCCCTGCTGGGCACTCGCAACGCGCTCTATGGCCTGCGTCTCTCGACCCTGCTCAACGCGTCGGGTTGGCGCCGGTTCGCCGCTTCGCAGTTCGTCATCGACGAGACGACGGCCATGGCCATCGCCCGGGACGATCCCGCCGACAGCCGCTTCGCGTTCTGGGCGACTGGTTTCACCCTTTTCTGCCTGTGGAACCTGGGCACGCTGATCGGGGCGCTGGCGACTTCTATTTTCCCGGACCCCAGGACGCTCGGCCTGGACGCCGCGCCGCCCGCCGCCTTTCTTGCGCTGCTCGCCCCGCGACTGCGAGGGCGCGAGCCGGTCGCCATCGCCCTGGCCGCGGGAGTGATCGCGCTGGCATTCCTTCCGTTCGTCCCCGCCGGCGTGCCGCTGCTGATCGTCGCCACCGCGGTCGTCCTCTACGGATTGAGGCCCTGGCGATGAGCTGGGCTCCGCTCCTGGTCGGCGCCGCGGCCTGCTACGCGATCAAGCTCGCGGGCCTTTCGCTGCCGCAGAGATTTCTGCAGGACCCGCGGCTGCAGAGGACGATCCCGCTCCTGCCGATCGCCTTGCTTTCGGCCCTGATCGCGACCCAAACGTTCTCCACCGGAAGCCACCTGGTCATCGATGTCCGCGCGGCGGCCCTGGCGGTGGCGGTCGTCGCGGTCGTGCTGCGGGCGCCGTTCCTGGTCGTGGTCGCCGCCGGCGCGGCCACGGCCGCCCTTCTACGCCTTCTCTAGCGCCGTCCTCAACCCGCCGTTCGAGATTGTGCCATCGGCGAAATAACCTCCGCGTTCCACAGGTAGGCGTTCTGAAGAGTGAGCGTCGAACGCCTCGGTTCCGTCCAGCCCGGTCGGATCGGCATGTGGCTCGGCTCTCTTGCCGTGCAGCCGGCAGCGGTCGAGCGCAAGGTGGTCCGCGAGATCGAGCAGCTCGGGTATGGGACGCTCTGGTACGGGGAGTCCCTGGCCCGGGAAGCCTTCGCCCATGGCGCGATCCTGCTCGCGGCCACTGACGGCCTGGTCGTCGCGAGCGGAATCGCCAACATCTGGGCTCGTGACCCCCAGGCGATGGCGGGCGGGGGGCGGGCGCTGAACGAGGGCTGGCCAAGCCGCTTCATCCTCGGCGTGGGGGTGAGCCACGCACCGATGGTCGGCCAGCGCGGCCACCAGTACGACCGCCCGGTGGCCAGCATGCGTGCTTACCTGGACGCGATGGCCGGCGCCGAGTGGCGCGGTCCTGAGGCCCCGATGCCGCCGATCGTGCTCGCGGCCCTTGGTCCCCGAATGGTGGCCCTCGCGGCGGAAGGGACGGCAGGCGACTACCTCTATTTCACGACCACAGACCACGTGCATGAGGTCCGCTCGGCCATGGGCGCGGCCGCGTTCATCGCCGCCGACCTCCCGGTCGTGCTGGCGACCAGCCGCAGCGAGGCTCGCTCAATCGCCGATCGGCACACGCGCCTGTACTTGTCGACCACCAACTACCGCAACAATCTGCTGCGGCTCGGCTGGGCCGAGGCCGACCTCCAGGGGCCCGGCTCGGACCGGTTGTTCGACGCCATCGTGGCCTGGGGATCGGTCGACCGGATACGCGAGAGGGTCGATGCCCATTTCGCCGCGGGCGCAGACCAGGTCGTTCTCAATCTGCAGACCCGCGACACCGCGATTCCATATGTGGAGGAGCTTCGCCGGCTCGCCGTCCTGACCGCCGGCTAGGCCCGCTCGAGCTTCAGCGTCACGACCTGGAAGGGTCCGAAGTCGAGCCCGCCGATTGATGCCTCGTGGCGCTCTCGCTCCAGCAGGTCGCAGACCGTGACCCGATCCGCGGGCAGCGTGGTCTTGATCCGTGCGCGGCACGGCCGCCCCCACGCCTCGTAGAGCCGGACGATCACCGCATCCGAATCCTCCGCCGGCTTGATCGCCTCGACGATCACCTGCCGGGTGTCGACCTCGACGAGGGAGCGCGACGCGCCGGCCGGCAGGCTGGTGGGTGCCATCCGAAGAGGCGCGTTCAGGTCCTCGGCGGCTTCGATCACGCCGGCCTGGCGGAAGTCACCGGCATGCGGCAGCAGCGCATACATGAAGACGTGGCTGCCCTGGTCGGCGTTTGGATCGGGGTGGGTTGGCGCTCGAAGCAGCGACAGCCTCATCACAGAATCGTGGATGTCGTACCCGTGCTTGCAATCGCTCAGCAGCGCGACGCCGTAGTCCCCGTCGCCAAGGTCTGCCCAGCGCTGAGCGCAGACCTCGAATCTCGCCCGGGCTCTGGGCGTGTCCAGATGCGTGGGCCTCGTGACGTGCCCGAACTGGACCTCGTAGGTCGCCTCGGACGCACTCACGGTCACCGGGAACGCGACCTTCAAGATCCTGTGCCGCTCATGCCAGTCCACCGCGGTCTCGAAGCGCAGCACGCGCGAACCGGCGTTCATTGACATCGCCTGCGCGAGGAACGAATCCCCGAATTTGCGGGCGAGCCCCAGCACGCCGTGGGCTCCACTGGATCGCCTGACCTGCTCGATCGCCGTGATCTCCACGTACGTGGCGCGATGTTCGAGGTCGAGGTCCCACGCGTCGTGCCGCCGCGGATTGTCGTCGTGCAGCTCGAGCACGTTGCCCAGCCCGCCCAGCACCTCGCGCCCGACCTCCTTGTCGAAGATCGACGTCAGCAGCCCACGCTCGTCCCACTGCACGCGGAGCAGCTCGTTCTCCATCGTCCGGTCCGAAACCTCGACGCCCTCGTTGTGGATGTCGGTGACGCGTACCGCCCAACCGCAGGGTGGCGCCTCGACGCGCACCGTCTTTCCGTCGAGCTCTCCGACCTCCGATCGCGGATGCGAGGTCGTGTTGAAGAAAGCATGGCTTCCGCCGGAGCCGGCGATGGCGGCCATGGCCGCCTCGCCGATGTCGCGTGCGCGCTCGGTCAGCTGCCTGAGATCGCGCTCCGCCTCTTCGTAGACCCAATCGATGCCGGAGCCGGGCAAGATATCGTGGAACTGGTTGAGCAGCAGCGCCTTCCAGAGGGGTTCGAAGTCGCGGGCGGTGTAAGTCCCGCCGGAGGCAACCGACCACATCTCGGCCTCACGCAACGTGTGCTGCGCAATCCGGTTCCACCTCTTGGTGCGCGACTGGCTGGTGTAAGTGCCGCGATGGCGCTCGAAGTAGAGCTCGCCGGAGACGGTCGCCAGGTCGTGTGCTTCGGCTGAGGCCTTCTCGAAGAACTTCGACGCACTCGCGATCTGGACGCCCAATCGGTGCGCTGCGACGAGCATCTCCTCAGTCGGGCCGCCACCTCCGTCGCCGTGACCAAACAGGTAGAGCGACCAGTTCGAGTGCTCGGCGTCTTTGAATTTGCGGACGCTGAACGACAGCTCATCCGCGTCGAAGCTGCCGTTGTAGGTGTCCGCGGGCGGGAAGTGCGTGAAGACACGGGTCCCGTCGATCCCTTCCCACCAAAAGGTGTGGTGCTCGGCTGGGTTGGTGTCGTTCCATGACAGCTTCTGCGTCAGGAAGTAGTCGCAGCCTGATTCCTTGATCAGCTGAGGCAGGTTGCCCGGGTAGCCGAACACGTCGGGCAGCCACAGGATCTTGGTTTCCACACCGAATTCCCGCATGAAGAATCGCTTGCCGTGCAGCAGCTGCCGGACCAGCGCTTCGCCAGAGGGAAGGTTGCAATCCGCCTCGACCCACATCGCCCCGACGGGCTCCCACTGGCCGGTGGCGACCCGCTGCTTGATCCCCGCGTAGATGTGTGGGTACGTCTCCTTGATCCACTCGTACTGCGCCGGCTGCGAGCACGCGAACACGTAATCCGGGTGCGTCTCCATCAGCGCGAGCTGCGTCGACCAGCTTCGCGCGCATTTGCGCCGGGCCTCGCGCAGCGGCCACAGCCACGCCGTGTCGATGTGGGCGTGACCCACGGCCGTGATCACGTGCGAACCCATCTCCAGGCGGCGAGCGTCGTCGATGGGCGGCTCCCAGACCACGAGCTCGGCCCGCCGGAGAACGAAGGCAGGTTCTGGCGACTCGCGCAGGGCGATCATGGATGGCGCGGGCTCCGCGCCTTCCTCAGCCGCTCTTGGATTCGCGGCGGCCTCCAGGAAGAAGTCCACTCGCTCACCCTCGATCGGCAGCCACCGGTGGTTCGGGTCGACGCCTCGCCACGGCCGGCCGTCCTTCCAGGCCAGGGCCTCACAGGTGAACCCGGTCGGCCCGTCGAACCCAAGGTCGAAGATGGCGACCACTGGCTTGCCCGCCCAGCCGTCCGGCACGCGTCCCCGGACGTGGATCCAGGTCGTGCTCCACGGTGGCCCCCAGCGGTCGCCCACGTGGAAGGGACGAAAAGCCCCGTCCATCGCCTGGCTGAATGAGACAGGCTCGCCGCGGATCAGCTGGGCGGTGAGCTGCAGGTCCAAGGGAGTCTTAGTGTGTGGCAGTGCGGATCGAGACCGTCGCCGAACCTTCGGATGAGGTCCTCGTCGCTCTGAACGTACTGCTCCCGCAGCTCAACCCGGCCATCCTGCCACCAGACCGCCACCGCCTCGCGAGGCTGATCGCCGATCCAGCCGTGACCCTCTTGGTGGCCAAAGATGGAGACACGTTCGTGGGCACGGCGACGGTCATCGTCTACACCTCCCCGGCCTGGACCAAGGCCCGCATCGAGGACGTCGTCGTCGACCAGTCGGCCAGGGGCCAGGGCGTGGGGAGGGCGCTTGTCGATGCGTGCATCGAGCTCGCGAGAGGCAAAGGCTGCGCCATCGTCGAGCTGCAGTCCAAGCGCACCCGGGTCGAGGCGAACCGGCTCTACCAGGAGATGGGTTTCGAGCTGCGCGACTCGAACTTCTACCGGATGACGCTCCGCTAGCTCTTCTTCGCCGGCGCCGGCACGGCCAGCAGCTTGCCCAGGCGATCCACGGTGTCGGCCAGGATCTCGAACGCAGCCCGCACCGGCTCCGGCGACGACATGTCAACCCCCGCCAGGCGGAGGCCGTCCAGCGGATACATCGACCCGCCGCTCTTCAGGAACGCGAGGTAAGACTCCGCCGCCTTACGGTCACCCGCGGCCACCGCCCGCACCAGGTGGTGCGCGCCCGCGATGCCGGTCGCGTACTGATAGACGTAAAAGTTGCTGTAGAGGTGGGTATGGAACTGGGCCCACGTCGACCCGACGCGGTCGCGGTCGGCGCCGCTCATGTCGACCTCGTCGCCGTACACCTCACCGATCAGCTCGGCCGTGCGCTCGTTCAAGTAGCCGGCGGTCAGCGCGCCGCCCGTCTCGACGCGTTCGTGCATCTCCAGCTCCAGCCGCGCCAGCGTCGGCATGATGAACAGGTAGCGGTAGAAGTTCGACATCGCCTCTTCGAGCACGGCGATCTGGAACGCCGGGTCCGGCTGAGTGTCGAGCAGATGGCGCCGGACCAGCGCCTGATGCATGTTGGACGCGACCTCGGCCTGAAACAAGCCGTAGTTCGAATAGACGAACGGCTGCGTGCCGCGGGTGTGAAACGAGTGCATCGAGTGCCCCAGCTCATGGGCCAGGGTGCTCATCGAGTAGATGTCCTCGTTGTAGCTCATGAAGATGAAGGGGAACGTGTCGGGGACTCCGTAGGAGAAAGCCCCCATCCGCTTGCCCTGGTTCGGGTACACGTCGACCCAGCGCTGCTCGAGCGCGCCTTTGCGCATCGCGCGCACGTACTCCTCGCCGAGCGGCGCCACTCCCTCGCACACCCACTCGACCGCCTGCTCGTACGGCACCGCGAGCTTCTCGTCCTGCATCGCCGCCCGCGTGTCGTACGGCTTGAGGACGTCGAGCTTCAGCGCCTCGCGGCGGATCCTCCAGTAGCGGTGCCAGGTGCCGAGGTTGGCGCGGAACTCGGCGATCAGGTTGTGGAACACCTCCAGGGGGATGAAGCTGGGCTTCAGCGCGGCTTCAAGCGAGGACGAGTAGTGGCGCGCGCGCGCGTAGAAGACATCGCGCTTGATACCGCCGCTGAGGCTGGCCGCCATGGAATGCTGCGCGGCCAGGTGGGCGTCGGCGTAGCTCTCGAACGCGTTGCGCCGCAGCACCCGGTCTGGGCTCGTGAGCAACGCGCCGATCGTCCCCTGCGCCACGTCCTCCGAGTTGCCCGCCGAGTCCTTGGCCGGAGCGAACTTCATGTCGGCGTTGGCCAGGATGCTGTGCGCCGAGAGCGCGCTGCTCAAGGGATCGGAAACTTGCATGAGCACCTCTTCGACCTCAGCCGACCGCAGGTGCTGTTGCAGGTGGTCGAGCCTCTCGAAGTGATGGCCGAGGTGCGCGAGCCGCGGGTTGTGCGCGACCCACTCGCGCAGGCGAGGCAGGCCGATCTCCATCAGCTCCGGGTTGGCGAAGGACATGGCCGCGGTCAGCGAGGCGCCAGTGCTGCGCACGCGGTCCGCCCGCGCCGACGCGGCCTGGTCGGCGGCGTCCACCGAGTACGACATGGTCGCGTACACGGCCAGTTTGCTCATCAAGCGCTGCACGCTCTCCGACGCGTCGAACCAGTCGGCCAGCGCGTCCGGCGAGTCGCCCAGGTGGCCCTTGAACTCGGCCAGGTCAGGCAGCCGCGAGCGGACGGTCTGGATCGCGGCTTCGACGGCCGCCTCGTCGGGGAAAACACTCTCGGCATTCCACGTGAAGCGCGTGTCGACCTCGGACCGCTTCGGGAGTGCTTTGGCCACTGTGTCTAGCGTACCGGCCTACGATTTCGCTATGCCACGAGCCTCCGCCAACGGGATCGAGATCGAGTACGAAACGTTCGGAGACGCGGCCGCCCCGCCCCTCCTGCTGGTCATGGGCCTGGGCGCCCAGATGATCAGCTGGGACGAGTCGTTCTGCAGCCAGCTCGCCGCCCGCGGCTTCCGCGTCATCCGGTACGACAACCGCGACAGCGGCCTCTCCACACATTTCGACGAGGCGGGCCTGCCCGACATCATCGCCGCCATCGGCGGCCACGCCAGCCCTGCCTACACGCTCGACGACATGGCCGACGATGCGGTCGCGCTGCTCGACGCGATCGGGATCGGCCAGGCGCACATTGTCGGCGCCTCGATGGGCGGTTTCATCGCCCAGCTGATCGCCATCAACCACCCGCATCGGGTGCTTTCGCTGACCTCGATCATGTCCGGACCCGGCGGCACTGACGCCATCCCGCCGAAGCCGGAGGGCACGGCCGTTTTGATGGCACCGCCACCGGCCACGCGCGAGGAGCAAATCCAGCAGGGCATCGAAACCCGGCGGGCGCTGCGCGGCTCTCGCGACGTCTTCGACGAGGCCGCGGAGCGAGCACGCGCGGCTCGGGCCATCGACCGCGCCTACAACCCGATCGGGTCCGGTCGCCAGCTGGTCGCGATCCTGGCCGCCGACAGCCGCATCGAGCGCCTGGCGAAGGTCGCGGTTCCGTCGCTCGTCATCCACGGGGTCGACGACGTGCTGGTCCCTGTCGAGAACGGGCGCCTCGTGGCCGCGGCGATCCCCAACTCGCGCCTTCTCGAGTTCGACGGGATGGGCCACGACCTTCCCGAGCGCGTGTGGCCGGAGGTGCTCGATGCGATCTCCGACGTCGCTCAGCACGCGGCTGCGCTCAAGGGCGGCTAGCGGCCGGGTGCCCTTCGCCGCGGCGGGCCTCGATGGGATCAACCCCGCCCTCGCGGTGCTCGCCGGCGTGGTCTCGTTCGTCTCGCCCTGCGTGCTGCCTCTCGTGCCGGCGTATCTCGCCTACCTGGGCGCGCGCACCGAGGAGAACCCGGGCTCGGACGGCCCGGTGCCCGCGGGCATCGGATTCGTGGTGGGCCTCTCGCTGATCTTCATCCTCTTCTTCTATGTGTTCTCGCTGGCGGTGCAGCCGGTCCGCGCCTACGTGCCCGTGGTGGCCGGCGTGCTGGTGATCGTGATGGCCTTGCATGTGGCCGGCTTCATCCACATCCCACTGCTCGACCGCGAGTACCGCGTGATGACCACCGCGCCGCGCGGCGGCGGGGTCGCGGGCGGGATGCTGCTCGGCATGGGCCTCGCGAGTGGGTGGACCCCGTGCATCGGGGTGACGCTTGGCGCCGTCCTGAGCTCAGCCGTCGTCTCTGGAACGACCGCTCAAGGGCTCGGCTTGATGGTCGCGTACAGCATCGGGTTGGGGCTTCCGTTTCTGGCGCTCGCGTTCGCCATCCAGGGCGCGAGGCCGCTGGTCCGGCTCATCAACAGCCACCGCCGCGCCATCGACATTGCGTCGGCGGCGGTCCTTCTCGTGATGGGCGTGCTGCTGCTGACCAACAACCTGACCTTCCTGGCGTCCGGGCTGGTCCAGCTAGTGCCCGGCTGGCCCTCGCCGACGCTCTAGCGACTAGAAGCCGCCAGGCAGCGCCGCCGCAAAGAAACCCGCGACCTTGATCGTGGCGGAGGCTCCGGTCGTCACATCAACCAACGCCAGCACTTCGCTGGCAGCGCTGGGTGCGGCAGTGTCGACGACGAGATGCTTGGCGTCCGTCCAGGCCACTGGCCTGTCGTTGTGCGCGACCGCGTCGGTGCCAACGTGCCCATCCGCGCTGATCAGGACCACGATGCTGCGACCCCCGCAGCCGCCGTCACCGCTGCTGGCGATGTTGCTCGCGATGACACCGGCCGGTGACAGGGCCCCGACCAAAGCGCAGCCGGAGTCCTTTGGCACGAGCCGCGAGACACCGTCCCACGAGATCACGGACGAGACGTCGACGGCGGGCGTGGCGTTGGTGTATTTGGAGCACACCATTCCGGCTGCCGTCTCCGGGTAGATCGAGTTGAACCCGGTACAGACCGACAGCAACCGGCGACCGGTCTGGGCGTCGACCACGTGGTAGCCGAACCCTCGATCAAACCAATCCCCCGCGTTTTGGGGCGACTCATTGATGCCGAGTGCCATCACGATGTGCCCCTTGTGCCAGCCGAGCGGCCACTCCAGGGCGTTGGTCGAGCTGAACAGCTCGAGGTGATTGGTCCCCCCGTGCAGGTCTTCTACGTACAGGCGGGTACCAACCGGGTAGCGGTTGTAGTTGAGGATCGAGACCGCGAGCCTCTGATCGTCCGCGCTGACAGCAAAAGCCGCGACGTGCTTGGGCGAGGTCGGGATCTTGGTGACGAGAGCGCTGGCGCCGTCGGGATGCAACGACCTCACGTCAGTGTCCCCGTCCAGGTAGTAAAGGGTCGACGCTGAAACGCTCACGTTGGTGATCTGCGCGAAGGTGGACCGGTTCCGAGCCGTCGTGTGGGCCACCACCTTGCCGTCAGTCGCGACCAGCGAGAGCGAGTAGGTCGGCTGGTCGTAGAAGCCGCTCTCGATCACGGCATACGACCCGGAGAGGCGCGCAACGGGCGTCGGCAAGGGCGCCGGTGAATGGCTTGGTGCGGCGGACGCGACAGGGGTTTGCGACGCGGGGGTGGGCGAGGGCACCGCGGCGGAGGTCGGGCCGCATGCGCAGGCCGCGACCAGGAACGCCACAGCCATGACCCGCCTCACACCAGCCTCAACGCACCTTTGGACAAACGGTTATGAGGCTGCTCAAAGGTCCGAGTAGGCGCGCCGGCTGAAGATCAGCGGCGCCACTCCATCCCTGGTGGCTCCGCCGGTGACGAGGCCGACCAGGATCCAGTGGTCGCCGGCCTCGACGGTGTCGTGGAGCTTGCACGTCGCGTACGCGGCGCAGTCGTCGGCCAGGATGGGCCCGCCGATCGCCGACTCCGGCCGCTGCCAGGTGACCCCGTCGAACTTGTCGGTCAGCTTGGAGGCCATCCGCCGGGCCAGGTGCTCCCGACCCGCGGCCAGGATGTTGGCGGTGAAGCCCGAGGCGTGCTGCACCGCGGGCAGGGTGTTCGAGGTCTTGTCGACGCAGGCAAGGACCAGGGGTGGGTTCAACGAAACGGGGCAGAAGGCGCTGACCGTCAGTCCGCGGGGCTTCGAATCGGCGCCGAAAGCGGTCAGGACGACGACCCCGGACGGAAAGGCCGACATGATGTCGCGGTAACGCTGCGGGTCGATCACCTGAAGCGCAGATCATCCCACGCCTCAGCCGGCTCGAACACTTGTTTGTAGAGCTGGAAGTGGTCAAACTGGAAGGGGTGGGGACCGCGCTCGAGCTCTTCTCTTCGCCGACCCGTGACTGGTTCAAGGCCGCCTTCGCCGACCCGACGCCGGTCCAGGAGCGCGGCTGGCGGGAGGTCGCCGCCGGCCGTCACGTGCTCATGGCCGCGCCGACCGGCAGCGGCAAGACCCTGGCCGCCTTCCTGTGGTGTCTTGACCAGGTCGCGTCCGAGCCGACGCCTCTCGAGGCCGAGCGCTGTCGCGTCCTTTATGTATCTCCTCTCAAGGCGCTGGCCCACGACGTCGACCGCAACCTCCGGTCTCCGCTGGTCGGCATCCGGCACCAGTTCGAGTCGGCCGGCCGCACCGCGCCCGACATCAGCGTCGCCATCCGCACCGGCGACACGCCCGTCGACGTGCGCCGTACGATGGAGCGCCACCCTCCCGACATCCTCATCACCACGCCCGAGTCGCTGTTCCTGCTCCTGACCAGCGCGGCGCGGCGCATCCTGGCCTCGGTTCGCTGGCTCATCGTCGACGAGATCCACTCGGTCGCGGCGACCAAGCGCGGCAGCCACCTGGCCCTCAGCCTCGAGCGGCTGTCGGCGCTCACGAAGGTCGATCCGCAACGCATCGGGCTGTCGGCCACACAGCGCCCGCTCGAAGAGGTGGCGCATTTCCTCGGCGGCGCGGGCCGCGACGTGGCGATCGTCGACGCAGGGCGCCTGAAGACGATGGACGTGCGCGTCGAGGTGCCAGTGGACGACATGACGCGGCTGACCGCGGAGGACGAGGACGGCGCGAAAGGGCAGAACAGCATCTGGCCGGCGATCTACCCGCGCCTGCTCGAGCAGATCCAGGCGCACCGCTCGACCATCGTCTTCGTCAACTCGAGGCGGCTCGCCGAGCGGCTGGCCGCCCGCATCAACGAGCTGGCGGGCGAAGAGCTGGTCAAGGCCCATCACGGGTCGATCGCGAGAGAGCAGCGGCTGCTCATCGAAGACCAGCTGAAGGCGGGCTCGCTCAAAGGCCTCGTCGCCACCTCGACCCTGGAGCTCGGCATCGACATGGGGGCGGTCGACCTCGTGCTCCAGGTCGAGGCCCCGCCGTCGGTGGCGGCCGGCATCCAGCGCGTCGGCCGAGCGGGCCACTCGGTGGGCGAGATCTCGCGCGGGGTCATCATCCCCAAGTTCCGCGGCGACCTGCTCGAGTCCGCAGCGGTCGTCGAAGGCATGCTCGATGGCCGCATCGAGACCACCGTCGTGCCTCGCAAGCCGCTCGACGTGCTGGCCCAGCACGTGGTGGCGATGTGCGCGATGGACGAATGGGACGCGGAGGAGCTCGGCCGCGTGGTGAGGCGCGCGTATCCATACGAGGAGCTCGGGCCGCGGGCCTTCGAATCGGTGCTCGACATGCTGAGCGGCCGCTATCCGTCAGACGATTTCGTCGAGCTCCGCCCGCGCATCGTTTGGGACCGCGTCGCGGGCAAGCTGCGCGGGCGGGCTGGAGCTCAGCGGCTCGCCGTGACCAACCCAGGCACCATCCCCGACCGCGGCCTTTACTCGGTCAACCTCGCCAGCGACGGGCGCCGCGTCGGCGAGCTCGACGAGGAGATGGTCTACGAGACCCGCGTCGGCGAGACGTTCGTCCTCGGCGCATCGACGTGGCGCATCCTCGAGATCACGCCGTCGCAGGTCATCGTCGCGCCGGCGCCAGGCGAACCCGGCAAGATCGCCTTCTGGAAGGCCGACGCGCCGAGCCGGCCGGTGGAGCTGGGCGCGGCGCTGGGCAAGATGGTGCGCGAGCTGCGCGCCGCCGGCCCGGAGGCCGCCGCCAAGCGGCTGCGCGATCGCGCCGGATTCGACGACCGGGCGATCAGGAACCTCCTCCAGTACCTGGAAGACCAGGCCACCGCCACCGGCGTCGTCCCCGACGACCGCACCATCGTCGTCGAGCGCTTCCGCGACGAGGTGGGCGACTGGCGCGTGTGCGTCCACACCCCATTCGGCGGGCGGGTGCACGCTCCGCTCGCGCTGGCGCTCGAGGCGCGCCTGCAGGAACGGCTCGGCGTCGACGCGCGATCGCTGTGGACCGACGACGGGATCGCCATGCATCTGCCCGAGGTCGAAGCGCCGCCCTCCCTCGACGAGCTGCTGCTGGACCCGGAGGAGGCGCAGGAGCTCGTCTCCGCGCAGCTGCCTTCGTCGGCGCTGTTCGCATCGCGTTTCCGCGAGAACGCTGCGCGCTCGCTGCTCCTGCCGCGCCGCCGCCCGGGCCAGCGAACGCCGCTGTGGCAGCAGAGGATGCGCAGCGCGGGCCTGCTCCAGGTGGCCGGCGGCTTCCCCGACTTCCCGATCCTCGCCGAAACGTGGCGCGAGGTGATGACGGATCACTTCGACATGCCGGCGATGCTGGGGCTGCTCCGGTCCATCCGCTCGCGCGAGGTTCGCGTGGTCGCGGTCGACACCGAACGTGCATCCCCGTTTGCTTCGTCGCTGCTGTTCTCGTACGTGGCCGAGTACATGTACGAGGGCGACGCTCCTCTGGCCGAACGCCGCGCCCAGGCCCTCACGCTGGACCGCGAGCTGCTGGCCGAGCTGCTGGGCAGCGAGGACCTGCGCGAGCTGCTCGACCCGCAGGCGATCGCGGCGGTGGAGCTCGAGCTGCAGGGCCTGCTGCCGGAAAGATTTCCGCGCGACGCCGACGAGGCGCACGACCTGCTGGTGCGCCTTGGCGACCTGAGCCCACATGAAGCCGCCGCACGGGGCGTGGCGGAGGGGTGGCTGGCCGCGCTCGAGCGCGAGCGGCGGGCGGTCGCGGTGCGGATCGGCGGTGAGCTGCGCTGGATCGCGGCCGAGGACGCGGGGCGTTACCGCGAGGCGGCCGGGGCGAGCCTGCCCATCGGCCTGCCCGACCTCTTCCTGGTCGCGGGCTCTGACCCGCTCGAATCGCTACTGCGCCGGTGGGCGCGGACCCACGTGCCTTTCGTGCCCGCCGATCCCGCGGCGCGCTGGGCGGTCCCGATGACGTCGGTCGAGGCTGCGCTGGGCCGGCTGGCCGTACGCGGCGACGTCCTGGCCGGCGAATTCCGCCGGGCACGGGAAGGGCGCGAGTACTGCCACCCCGAGGTGCTCAAGATCCTGCGCCGCCGCTCGCTGGCCGCCCTCCGGCACGAGGTCGAGTCGGTCGCCCCTGAGGCTGTGGCTCGCTTCCTCCCCGCGTGGCACGGCCTTGGGGCCAAGGCGCAGGGGCTCGACCGTCTGCTCGAGGTGGTCTTCCAGCTCCAGGGAGCCGCGCTGCCCGCGACAGTGATCGAGCGCGACATCATCGCCGCTCGCCTGTCCGGCTACAGCCCGCGGCTGCTCGACGAGCTGATCTCGATGGGCGAGGTGGTGTGGGTCGGGCGCGGGTCGCTGGGCGCGAGCGACGGGAAGGTCGCCCTCTACTTGCGTGGAGACGCGCCGCGCCTCGTGCAGGGACCGCTCGAGCCTCCGCCTGGACCGATCCACGAAAAGATCCGCGAACACCTCAGGGTGCGCGGAGCCAGCTTCTTCCGCGACCTCTATCACGCCGCCGGTGGCGGCGACGAGGAGGTGGCGCTCGACGCGCTGTGGGACCTGGTGTGGGCGGGCGAGGTGACCAACGACACGTTCGCGCCGTTGCGCGTTCTGGGGCCAGTCTCGCGCCGGCCGGCCGGCCGGCCCCGGCTGCCCCGCCTGACACAGCCCCGCGCCGGCGGCCGGTGGTCATTGGTCTCCGACCTGGTCGGCTCTGGGGCGCCGCCGACCGAGCGATTGCACTCCGAGGCCGGGGTGCTGCTCCAGCGGTACGGCGTCCTCACCCGCGAGGGCGTCGTGGCGGAGGGCTGGGCCGGCGGGTTCGCGGCGCTGTATCCCGTGCTGCGCGCGATGGAGGAGTCGGGACGGATCCGGCGCGGCTACTTCGTCGAGGGGCTGGGCGGCTCGCAGTTCGCACTGCCCGGGGCGGTCGACAGGCTGCGCGCGATGCGCGACTCAGGCGGAGGCATCTCGGCGATGGCCGCGACCGACCCCGCGCAGGCCTACGGCGCGCTGCTGCCGTGGCCGCGCTCCGACGGGCGGATGGGCCGCGCCTCGGGCGCGTACTGCGTGCTGGACGCCGGCCGCCTGGTCCTGTACCTCGAGCGTGGCGGGCGGTCGCTGCTCACGAACGGCGAGGTGACCATCGAGCACCTGAGGGCGCTGATCGGGATGGCGGTGCTGGCGGGCAGGGTGGAGCTGCAGAAGGTGGACGGGGTGCCGGTGATGGACTCGCCGCTCAACGCGCTGCTGCGCGAGTCGGGGTTCGTCTCGACGCACCGCGGCCTGGTCGCCTACAACCGCAATTAGCCCGAACCGGCCCTGGATTGGGGCTGTGGTTCAATTCGTTGGGCCGGGGAGTAGCGCAGCTCGGTAGCGCACCTGACTGGGGGTCAGGTGGTCGGGGGTTCAAATCCCCCCTCCCCGACTTTGTTTGACAAGGAGCATCGACATGAGCATGGATTGGACTGCCAAAACCAAGGGCAAGGGCCAGTACGCCGACGTCAACGGCATCAACCTCTACTACGAGACCCACGGCGCCGGGCGGCCGCTGATCCTGCTGCACGGCGGGCTGGGTTCGGGCGAGATGTTCGGTCCCGTCATGGCCCTGCTCGCGGAGCGCCACCAGGTGATCGCGCCCGACCTGCAGGGGCACGGCCGCACGGCCGACATCGATCGACCGATCGACGCCGGGCTCATGGCCGACGACATCGCGGCTCTCATCGATCACCTGAAGCTCGAGAAGCCCGACCTGGTGGGCTACTCGTTGGGTGGCGGCGTTGCTTTCCAGCTGGCGTTCAACCATCCCGAAAAGATCCGCCGGCTCGTCGTGCTCTCGGCGAACATCAGGCGGGACGCGATCCCGGCTGAGATGCTGGCGCAGCAGGGCCAGGTGAGCGGTGCGGCGGCCGAGTTCATGAAGGACACGCCGATGTACAAGCTCTACCAGGCGACCGCACCACGCCCCGAGGATTTCCCCCGTCTCCTGGACAAGATCGGCGCGTCGATGGCGAAGGACTTCGACCAGTCAGACGAGGTGCGGGGCCTCAAGGTCCCGACCTTGATCGTCGCCGCCGACGCCGACATGGCGCCGCCGAGCCACTACATCGAGGTTTTCAAGCTGCTCGACGGTGGACTGCGCGACGGCGGCTGGATGGGGGAGGGCCGGCCGAAGGGCGGTCATGCGCTCGCGATCCTGCCCGGCCTGACCCATTACAACGTCGGCCAGTCGCCCCTCTTCGCCGCGGTCACCCTAGATTTCCTTGACGGGGCGAAAAGCTAGGCCGTTCCATCGGTTGGGTCCCCGGGCATTCCGCACGTTTGGCGCCAAGAGTTCGCCATCGTTTCCAGATTCCGCACGTCGGGCGCCAAACGTACCTGTGACTCACGATCGAGACGTACCCTTTCGTTGATGTCGTGGCGGATGGGGTGGAGCGTCGCCCTTCGTTTAGCCGCCGGGTTGGCCGCCATCGTCTTCACAGCGGCGTCGTCGCTGTACGCGCCCATCGGACTCGGCACTCAATCTCCGGCCGGTATGGAGGTGCGGACTCAGGCGGTATGGGTGCTTCTGGTCGCATCGGCAGCTGCGACGTGGCTGGTTGCGATCCGACCGGCATTGCGTTCGCCGCGCCTGCTCTCGAGCGCAACGGCAGGCTTCAATCTCATCTGGATCTTCAGCTTTGCCGGACCTCCGGTGGTTCTGGCCAGTCTGGCGGCGATCTGCGCAGCGACGGTCGGACCTCCAAGTCGACTGACGGTCGCCGGGCTTGCGGCAGCCATATCCGGGTTGGTTTTGGGGCTGATTTTCTTGCTCCTGACCGAGCCGCCTGGGGAACATCTCTTTGGTTGAGCCGTCAGGAGAAGTTCCGAAGCCGGTCCCAGAACTGGGCGACCGGGTCTTTGAGCTGGCAGAAAGTCACCGGCGCGCCCTGCTCAAGGCCCGCGACCTGATACGGCACCGTCAGATGCGCGATCAGCGTCGGTGACGTGCACATCCACTCCACATCCGACGGCTGGTAATCGACCATCAGCGCGTAGGTCGCGTTGAGGTTGCTCGGCAGCCAGTACCAGTCGCTCAGCTGCGGGCTGACGGCGACCGGACGGTCTTTTGGATCGACATACACGTCGAGCGCCCCCGGCACGCCGTAGTAGGCGGAGATGATCACCGTGCTCGAGCGCTCCGAGGCGGGGAGGCCGTCGTAAAGGGTCGTTACCTGCTTGGCGACGTCGGACCAGCCGACGCTGTCGGCGAAGACCTCGTTGATGGTGTCGAGCTTGGTGGCGTGGATCCGGTCGGGAGGCGTGACGGGAACGACGAGAAAAAAGAACACCGCGAACTCGACCACGCACGCGACGACCACCGCCGCGTGCAGCCTGAAGCGAAGCCTCGGCCGCCTCAGCCTCGAGATCGCCATGAGACCCTGGGCCACGGCGACCGGCACCGTCCCCGCCGCGTAGTACGACTTACCGGCAAACAGGAAGAGGACGAGCGGGACCACGGCTGCGATGGCGACCGGCCGCAGGAGTGGATCGCGGAAGAGCGACACCAGGCCCGCGACCCACAGGGGCAGCAGGAAGAAGAAGTAGACGCCGAGCTCGACCAGGTAGGTGATCGGGCCGCCGGTGCCGTCTCCGTGATTGGTGATGTAGGCCAGCGACGGGAAGCCTTCGGCAACCTGCCAGGCCAGGTTCGGCGCCCAGATCAGCAGCGCGAGCCCCGCAGCAATCCATGGCTGCCGCGTGCGCAGCTGCGAACGCAGCGCGGGCGTGAGGAGCACGGCGGCGGCGATCCCGAGGACGAGCCCGGCGATCGTGTATTTGACCTCGAGCCCAATTCCGAGCGTGAGCCCCAGGTAGATCCAGTACCGCGGCCGCCGGTCGAGCAGGAGGCAGAGAAACCAATACATCGAGACCATCCACGTGACCTGGTCGAAGGTCACGGTCTGGAAAACCCAGTTGCTGCCCAGCAGGAACGGCGCCGCCACAGCGCTCAGGAGCGCGATCGCCTGCAGCCGCAGCGATCCGCCCAGGCGGCGGACGTACAGGCCGGAGAGCACGACCAGGAACCCGCCGAGCAGCGACGGGAGCACGCGCAGGGTCCACGGGCTCACACCGAGCAGTGCGGTCTCCGCCCGCGCCAGCAAAGGCACGAGCGGAGGGAAGTCGGCGTACCCCAGCGCCGGGTGGCGTCCAGCGTCCAGGTAATACAGCTCGTCGGTGTGGAACCCGAGGGTGCTGTTGGTGGCCAGGTGGAGCGCGATCACCCCCAGCGCGGCGACTCCGTAGAGGAGCTGCGCCGCGACAGGCCTTTCAGCTACGCGGAGACGAGCCCGTTCCACGACCAGCGCGGCACATTGAGGCCGGCCGGCACCTGGGCGTCGTGCGGCGAATACGCGAGCACATCGTCCACGGCCCACTCCATGTACGACCGAAGCGCCGCGCGAAACTCCGGGTCGTCCGGCAGCCCGGCGTCATCGGCGGCCTGCACGAAGCACGCCACGAAACGGCGGCCGAGGTCATCCATCGCGCCCTGGTTGGCATGAATGGCAAGCATCGCCGAGTGACCGCCGTGCGATTGCGAGTAGCGGGGCGGACCGCCGAAGACCTCGGCCCAGTAGTAGGCCAGGTGCTCGATGTGCATCGGGTCACCGGGATGCGAGAACGGATGGTTGAGCTCTGGGTCGTCCAGGCACCGCTGGTGATGTGCGGCGGCCAGGACCAGGAACGCGTCGTCGCCGCCCGCGAACTCATAGATCGAGGGCCGGCCGGTCACTCGCTGATGCTAGCGAGGCCCGGCCGAGCGCCGGATGACGGGATAGTCCGGACGAACCAGCCCGACCTACTTCGCCCCCGGATAGTCCGGACTATCCGAGGGGTCTGAGGCTAGTTGCCGGGGAGGCGGGCAGCCGACGGGGTCGCGATTCGCTCGAGGCGATCGCGGATCGCGCGCCTCGCGCGGTCGAACGCGACGTTCGTCCTTTCGATGAGGAACGTGCTGTTGGCGCCCACCAGCAGGCACGACAGCTCCCAGGCCAGCTGCTCAACGTCGACGTCGGGTTGGAGCTCGCCGGCGGACTGGGCGTCGCTGGCCGCACGGGCGAGGCTCTGGTTCCAGAAAGCGCGTCCCTCGAGCACCTTGTCCCGGATCGGTCCGGGCTTGCAGTCGAATTCGGCCGCCGCGGCTTCGAAGAAGCACCCACCGCTGAACACAGACCGCTCGAGGTAGGAGAGGTAGCTGTTCGTCATCGCCCAGAGGCGCCCGATGCCGCGAGGGGTCTTGAGTGCGGGGCGGATGACCTCTTCGGTGATCATGCGGCCGGCTTCGTCGACGGTTGCCAGCTGCAGCTCCTCCTTGGAGCCGAAGTGGGCGAAAAGGCCGCTCTTGCTGATCCCCAGCTCGTCGGCCAACCGCTGCAGCGAGACCGCTTCCAGACCCTCGGACGAGGCGAGCTGCGCGGCTCGACTCAGGATGGCCTGCCGGGTCCGCTCACCGCGGATCCGCCTCCGATCTGTGGTCGGCTGCTCTAGGACGGTCACCAGCGGCAATTATAGCACGAACGGTCGGTTACTATTGACTTTGGACGACCGGTCGTGCTATTTGTTAGGGCGGAGGTTGGAGCGCATGGTTCAGATTGACGGTTATGAGGCGGGTTGCGTGAAGCTGGCGCTGCTGGAGCCGACGGATGGGCCGGCCCTGAGGCGGCTCTTCTTCCGGCTCTCGCCCGAGACGGTTTACCGGCGCTTCCACAGCCCGGTCGTCCGCCCCGAGCAGACGCAGCCGCAGCGCCTGCTGGACGTCGACCACCACACACGAGAGGCGGTGGTCGCCGTGGAGGACGGCGAGATCGTCGGCGTCGCCCGCTACGTCGGGCAGCCGGGCAGCGACTCTGCGGAGATCGCGATCGTGGTCGCCGACGAATGGCAGCGGCAGGGCATCGCGACCCGGATGCTCAGCGCCCTCCACGACCGGGCCGAGGCGGAGGGAATCGCCGAGTTCAGGCTCACGATCCAGGCCGACAACCGCCCCATGCTCGAGCTCTTCCGCCGCTTCTACCCCGGGCTGCGCGGCCGGTCGTCATACGGGATGTACGAAGCGGTGGTGCCGGTCGCGCGAATCGCTTGAGCCGCCACCGGCGCGGCCGCAAATACAGGTCGAGCTTCTAGGCCACCGCTCGTCCGAAGGCGCGGGCGCCGATCAGGATCGAGATGATGCACAGCACGGCCATGATCACGACGCCTTTGGTGACGTCGGGGTCGCCGAGGTGGTTGTTGAACACCGCGCGCGCGGCGTCGACCGCGTACGAGAGCGGGTTGGCCGCGGCGATGTTGCGCAGCCACTGCGGCGCCAGGCCCAGCGGCAGCAGGACACCCGACAGCAACAGGATCGGCAGGCTCGAGGTGAAGATGATCGGCGCGTAGCTGTCTTCGCTGCGCACCCACAGCGCCACGGCATAGGCGATCGATGCCGTCAAGAGACCGATCAGCGCGATCAGCGCCAGCACCACCACCACCCCGACCGGGTTGATGCTCAGCCCGAAGGGGAGAGCCAGGAGGATGAGCAGGAATGACTGGACGAGGATCGAGATGATGTCTCGCAGTGCGCGTCCCAACAGCAGCGCGACGCGGCTGACCGGGGTCACCCGCAGCCTCTCGATCACGCCCATCCGCAGCTCGGCGATGAGGCTGAAGCCGACGCCGGCGGCGCCGAACATCCCGAGCTGCACGAGCAGGCCGGGCACGAACACGTTGTAGGCGCCGCCCGGCGGGAATCCCGGCGAGGACGCCAGCGGCTTGAGCAGCGGCGCGAAGAGGATCAGGTACAGCAGCGGCTGGACCACCCCGATCGCCACCCAGACCGGGTTGTGGATGAACAGGTACCAGTAACGCCCGAAAACCAGCCAGGTATCCGTCAGCAACTTCATGCCGCCGTCTCCCGCAGCGAGCGTCCGGTCTTGCGCAGGAACACGTCGTCGAGGCTGGGGCGGTGGAGCTCGATCGTCTTCAGCTGCAGGCCGGCTGAGTCCAGCACTCGGAGGATGGACGGCATCGCGACCTCGCCGCGGTCGACGTACAGGACCACCTGCCCATCCTCCGACCCTGCCTCGCGTACGTAGGGCTGCGCCTTCAGCGCCTCGAGCGCGCCGACCTGGTCGCCGGCCACGCTGAGCCTGACCACGTCGCCCGCGACCTCGCGCTTCAGCTCCTCAGGCGTGCCCTCGGCGACGATCTTTCCGTAATCGATGATCGCAATGCGGTCGCAGAGCGCGTCCGCCTCATCGAGGTAGTGGGTGGTCACGAACACGGTCGTGCCCGCGTCATGCAACCGCCGCACCTCATCCCAGACGCGCGCGCGGCTCTGCGGGTCGAGGCCGGTCGTCGGCTCGTCGAGGAACAGCAGCTTGGGGTTGTGGACCAGGCCGAGGCCGATGTCCAGGCGTCGCTTCTGGCCACCGGAGTAGGTGCCGACCTTGCGGTCGGCGCAGGCCTCCAGCTCGAGCATCTCGATGAGCTCCGCCGCCCGTTTCCTCGCTGCCTCGACCGGCATCCCGTAAAGGCGGCCCTGGAAGATGAGCTCGAAACGTCCCGTGATCTCTCGGTCCGCCCCGCCGGACTGGCCCACGTAGCCGATGCTCTTGCGCACGCCGTCCTGCTGGTGCAGCAGGTCGAAGCCCGCGACCCTGGCCGTCCCACCGCTGGGCGGCAGCAGGGTCGCGAGCATACGCAGCGTGGTCGTCTTGCCCGCACCGTTCGGGCCGAGGAAGCCAAAGATCTCGCCGGTTTGTACGAGCATGTCCACGCCGACCACCGCCTCGACGGTGCGGTTGCGGGCCTTGAAGATTCGCCGCAGCCCATGGGTCTCGATCGCCGCGTCCATGATCGCCATTGTCGCGGGTGCCGCGTTACGCTTGCCAGGACCCGATGGCCGCACCAAAGTCAACTCCATTCCGCGGCTGGCCAGAAGAGTTCCAGCGCTTTTTCATCGGGCTCGAGCTCGACAACTCGAAGCGCTACTTCGAAGCCAATCGGAAGACCTACGACGACGCGGTCCGCGGCCCGATGGTCGCGCTGTTCGAGTCGCTGGAGCCCGACTTCGGTCCCGGCAAAGTCTTCCGCGCCAACCGCGACATTCGGTTCTCGAAAGACAAGTCGCCGTACAAGACGAACATCGCGGGCTGGGCCGGCATGGATGGCAACGGCGGCTACATCTCGCTCGACGCCCGGGGTCTCACGGTGGCCGCGGGCCGGTATGAGCTGACCCCGGCGCAGGTGGCCAAGTACCGAAAACGCGTGGCCGCGGAGGCCACCGGGGCCCCGCTGGCGAAGATCGTCGGCGCGCTCGAGAAGAAGGGCTACTCGCTCGGCGGCGAGGCGCTCAAGCGTGTGCCCGCCGGCTTCCCCCAGGACCACCCGCGGGCGCGTCTGTTGAAGCACAAGGTCGTCTACATCTACAAGAACTTCGGGCTGCAGCCGTGGCTGGGCACCTCGTCAGCGCGCAAGCAGGTGCTCAAGGTCTGGGCCGACGCCGAGCCGCTCTCCGACTGGCTGAAGCGCAACACCTGACCCCCAGGCTCCCGCCCGAGCAGGAGCTTTGAAACCCCAACGGGACTTTTTCGGTATCAGTTAAGAAATGCTGAATTTTCCCGTTATGCATCCACTGTGAATGCCAGCCCCAATGGGGTTGAAAGGAGGTGTGGACAAAGTGAGTCGCGTACGCCTGGGCGCCGGACGGACCCGGCAGAGCGGTCAGGGGATGGTGGAGTACGCCCTGATCCTGGTTCTCGTTTCGATCGTGGTCATCGTGATTCTTCTCACCATGGGTAACCAGATCAACAACGTGTTCTCCAACGTCGTCGCCGCGCTCGGCTGACCATCGGCCGCTGATCTTCTTGCGCGAGCCGGGCGCCTAGGCCCGGCTCGCTGCGTTACTGTCCGTCCCCGTGCGCTCCTGGTGGCGTGACGCGGTCTTCTACGAGGTCTATGTCAGGAGCTTCGCCGACTCCAACGGCGACGGCATCGGGGACCTGCCCGGCATCACCTCTAGGCTCGACTACCTGAAACGCCTCGGCGTCGACGGCCTGTGGCTGACCCCCTTCTACCCCTCCCCGCAAAAAGACCACGGCTACGACGTCGCCGACTACGTCGACGTCAACCCCGAGTACGGGACGCTGGCCGACTTCAACGAGCTGCTCGCCAATGCCCACCAGGCCGGGATCAAAGTCATCGTCGACCTCGTCCCCAACCACACCTCGGACCAGCATCGCTGGTTCCTGGCCGCGCTGGATTCGGCCACCGACCCGCACCGGGCCTGGTATCACTTCGCCGCAGGCAAGCCCGACGACGCGCCCCCGAACAACTGGCAGTCGGCCTTCGGCGGCGCGGCCTGGAGCAGGGACCAGAGCACCGAGCAGTGGTACCTCCACCTGTTCGCGCCAGAGCAGCCCGACCTCAACTGGTGGCAGCCGGATGTGCCTGCGGAGTTCGAGCGCATCGTCGAGTTCTGGCTGGCGCGAGGCGCGGACGGATTTAGGATCGACGTCGCCTCGGCGCTGTTCAAGCGAAAGGACCTCGCCGACCGGCCGCTGGTCCATGACCCGGGCACCGGGATCATGAAGCCCGACCCTCATTTCGCCATCGTCGACCAGCCGGAGGTCCACGACGTCTATCGCCGCTGGCGCCAGATCGCCAACCAGCACGAGCCGGAGCGGGTGCTGGTCGGCGAGATCTTCGACCCGCTGCGACAGGCCCGCTACATCCGCCCCGACCAGCTGCACATGGCTTTCGCGCTGATGCGCGTGAAGTGGGACGCGGTCGCCTGGAGGCGGGCGATCGTGGCCGCGCAGCGGGCCCTGGCCGGGGCGGACTCAGGACCGAGCTGGACCCTCTCCAACCACGACGTCGTTCGCCAGGTGACGCGCTTCGGCGGCGGCGCGCTCGGCGCCGAGCGGGCGCGGGCGGCGATCCTGCTCCTGCTCGGGCTGCCCGGGCAGGCCTTCCTCTACCAGGGCGAGGAGCTGGGCCTGCCGGAGGCCGAGGTCCCCCCGGCGGCACGCCAGGACCCTTGGTACTTCCACACCCAGGGGCGCGAGGCCGGCCGTGATGGCTGCCGCGTACCTCTGCCCTGGCGCGCCACTGGAGTCAACGCTGGGTTCTCGGAGGCTGATCCCTGGCTGCCGATGCCGGCCGGGTGGTCCCGATTCGCGGCCGACCGGCAGTCGGCCGTGCCGGGTTCGATGCTGGCCCACTACCGGCGAGTCCTGGCCGAGCGCCGGCGACTCGGCCGCTGGCTGCCGCCGTCGATCTCGTGGCTCAAGGGCCCGGCCGGAACGCTCGCATTCAGCCGGGGCCGGCTGGCCGTCGCCTGCAACTTCCTGAGCCGGCCGGCCAGCCTCGAGCTCGGGGGCCGGCTGGTTCTGTCGAGCCGGGAAGGCACCCGGCTGGAGGGCCGCCGCCTGACCCTGCCGGCGAACTCGGCGGCCTGGCTGGACGCCCTCCCAGCGGGCTGAAAACCACCCCCCTTCGGGTAGCCTGGCAACCGGGTTCGAGAGGTCTGCGAGCCTTAACCCGCCCATAAGCTTGGACCCGCCGCCCAACCGGTAAAGTTGCTCCGTGGCGGTAGGGGCGCATTCCGACTCGGAGTCTTTGGGCCCATTTCGGGTCCCCGACGAGCCGCGGTTCCTCAACCGCGAATTGTCCCGCCTCGACTTCGACGAGCGGATCCTGGCCATGGCCGAGGACCCCGCGCTGCCGCTCCTGGAGCGGGTCAGGTTCCTCGCCATCTTCAGCCAGAACCTGGACGACTTTTTCCAGGTCCGGGTGGCCGGCCTCAAGGAGCAGGTCCTGGCCGCCGTCGCCGTCGCATCACCAGATGGCATGACCCCGCTCGAGCAGCTGAAGGCCATCCGCACCCGCGTCGAGGTCCTGGTCGAGCGCAAGACGAAGCTTTTCAACACGGAGCTGGTGCCGGCTCTCGCCGAGGCCGGCATCTCGATCGTCCGCGGCTCCGAGGTGACCAAGAAGGAGATGGGCCACCTCCACACGGTCTTCAGGCAGCAGATCTTCCCGGTGCTGACGCCGCTGGCCGTCGACCCCGGCCATCCTTTTCCTTATATCTCTCACCTCTCCCTGAACCTCGCCGTGCTCGTGCGCGACCCGCACCGCAAGCAGCAGCACTTCGCGCGGGTCAAGGTGCCGCCGGTGCTGCCGAGCTTCATCCCGCTCGGTGAGGACTCGCGTTTCGTCCCGCTGGAAGACGTGATCGCGCTGCACCTGCAGTCCCTGTTCCCAGGCATGGAGGTGGTCGCGCATCACCCGTTCCGCGTCACGCGAGACGGCGACCTCGACGAGGTTGACAGCGACGCCGAGGACCTGCTGGCCGCGATCCAGACCGAGCTGCGCCGCCGGCGGCGTCACGCGCGCGTGGTGCGCCTCGAGGTCGACCCCGGCATGTCGCCGGAGGTGCTGGAGCTGTTGACGCGCGAGCTCGAGCTGCAGCCCGCCGACGTCTACTCCAGCGAGGGCCTGCTCGACCTGGGCAGCCTCACCGCGTTCTGGGCGCTCGACCGCCCGGACCTGAAAGAGGAACCGTGGACCCCCGCCACGCAGCCGCGTCTGCGCGGAGCTGGCGTCGAGGTGCCTGACCTTTTCGCCGTGGTGAAGGCGGGCGACGTGCTGGCGCACCACCCATACGACTCGTTCGCGACCTCGGTCGAAGCCTTCATCGACCACGCCGCGAGCGACCCGAACGTGCTCGCGATCAAACAGACGCTGTATCGAACGTCCGGCCCGAACAGCCCCATCGTGCGCGCCCTCATCCGCGCGGCCGAGGCCGGCAAGCAGGTGGCGGCCCTGGTCGAGCTGAAGGCGCGAGGCGACGAGCAGGCCAACATCACCTGGGCCCGCGCGCTCGAAGAGGCAAACGTGCACGTCGTGTACGGCCTCATCGGTCTCAAGACGCACGCCAAGGTCACGCTGGTGGTGCGGCGCGAGGGCAGGAGCATCCAGCACTACCTGCACGTGGGCACCGGCAACTACAACCCGAGCACCGCGCACCAATACGAGGACGTGAGCCTACTTTCAGCCGACCCGGACCTCGGCGCCGACGTGACCGAGCTCTTCAACCTGCTCACCGGCTACAGCCGGCAGCATCGCTACCGCAAGCTGATGGTCGCGCCGTCCAGCCTCCGCTCCGGCATCTCGCAGCTCATCGAGCGCGAAGCCAAGCCAGGCGGGCGGATCGTGATCAAGGTCAACAACCTGATCGACCCCGACACCATCGACTCCCTGTACGCGGCGTCGCAGGCAGGGGCCGAGGTCGACCTGATCGTGCGCAGCATGTGCTCGCTGAAACCTGGCGTCCGCGGCCTTTCCGAACGGATCCGCGTGCGGTCGATCGTCGGCCGCTTCCTCGAGCACTCGCGCATCTTCGCCTTCGGCTCCGGCGCCGAGACGGATTACTACCTTGGCTCGTCGGACCTCATGCCGCGCAACCTCGACCGCCGCGTCGAGACCGTCGTGCCGGTAGGTGATCCCGCGCTGCGGCGCAGGCTGGCCGAGATCCTCGAGGTCACGCTCGCCGACGACGTGCTGGCCTGGCGCCTGGGTCCCGACGGCACATGGCAGAAGGTGCCCACCGTGCGTGGGCTGAACTCGCACAGGCGCTTCCAGGAGCTGGCCCTCGACCGCGCGCACGGCAATGGAGTGGTAACCCTACTCAAGAATGCTTGAAAGAGAGGTGAAGCTCGGGGCGGGCCCCGCGTTCCACCTCCCCGACCTCTCCGGGGTGGTCGAAGGCGCCTCGATGGGCCCGCCCGAAGCCGCCCGCCTGGAGACCGTCTACTTCGACACCCAGGACCTGCGCCTCGCGCGCTGGGGAGTGTCATTGAGGCACCGGGGCGGCGAAGGCTGGACCTTGAAGCTCGCCCCGGGCGTTGCCGAACCCGGCCGGCCGCAGCTGCTGCTGGAGCGCGACGAGCTCACGTTTCCCGGCGGCCCAAAGAAGCCGCCCGCGGCCGCGCTGGCGCCGATCCGCGCCTACGTCCGAGGCGCTGAGCTGGTCCCCGTCGCGCGGCTGTCGACTGTGCGCCGCCGGCTGCGGCTGACGGGCGCCGACGGCGGCCGGATCGCCGACGTGACCGACGACGAGGTCTCGGTGAGGGACGGTCGCCGCGTCGCCGCCCGCTTCCGGGAGATCGAGGTCGAGCTCGCGGGCGAGAACGGGAGCGAGGCGACCCTGATGCCGATCGTCGCCCGGCTGCGTGACGCGGGCGCCGGCGTGCCGGATCCGACGCCGAAACACGTGCGCGCCCTCGGGCCCCGGGCGATGGAGCCGCCGGAGGTGACACCGCTGCCGGTCTCGGCCTCATCGACCGCGCGAGACGTGATCCGCAGCGTGCTTGCCGAATCCGTGGCGGCGCTCCTGCACCAGGACCCGCTCGTGCGGACGAGCAAGGACCCGGAGGCCATCCACCAGGCGCGCGTCGCCACGCGGCGTCTGCGCTCGCACCTGCGCACGTTCGGGGCGCTCCTCGAGCCCGAATGGAACGAGCCGCTGCGGTCGGAGCTGGGCTGGATCGCGATGGCGCTGGGGCTGGTCCGCGACCGGGAGGTCCTGCTCGAGCGCCTGCAGGAGAAGGCCAGGTCGCTGCCGCCGACCGACGCCAGGTCGGCCGCGTCCCTGCTGCAGGTCCTGGCCCAGGACGTGGAGTCACTGAGGCGCAAGCTCGAGTCAGACCTCGACACGCCCCGCTACATCGAGCTCCTCGAGCAGTTGGTCGCGGCGGCGCACGGGCCGCAGGCAACGCTGGAGGCGGACCAGCCCGCTTCCCAGGTGCTGCCCGGGCTGGCGAGCGGACCCTGGCGCCGGCTGCAGTCGGCGGTCAAAAAGTTGGCCGACCAACCGCAGGACTCGGAATTGCACCGGGTCCGCATCCTGGCCAAGCGCGCCCGCTACGCGGCGGAGGCGGTCGCGCCGGTGGTGGGCGACGACGCGGCGTCCTTCGCGCGCGCGGCGGCCAAGCTGCAGACGGTGCTGGGCGAGCACCAAGACAGCGTCACCGCCCAGGAATGGCTGCGCAGCGTGCGCACGTCGGGCCGGCGCGCGTTCGTGGCCGGTGAGCTGATCGCGATGGAGCGCCAGGCGGCGGAGCAGGCTCGCGACGAATGGCCGAAGGCGTGGAAGGGCCTGCAGCGCAAGCGCTTCCACAAGTGGATGCCCTGACGGGGATGTCCTTCTATGTCATCCGTCACGCCAAGGCCGGCAGCCGCGGCCATTGGACCGGCGACGACCGCATCCGGCCGCTGAAGGAGAAGGGGCGGAAGCAGGCCGAAGAGCTGGTCAAGACCCTGGCCAAGTACCGGATCTCCTCCGTGTACTCCAGCCCCTACCTGCGGTGCGTGCAAACCGGGGAGCCCCTCGCCAAGGCGAGAAAGCTCGAGGTCCAGAAAACCGCGTCGCTGGCCGAGGGCCGTGGCCTCGAGGGTCTGAGCAAGTTCTTCCGCGATCCCAAGCTGGACGGCGCCGCGCTCTGCACGCACGGCGACATCGTCTGGGAGCTCGTTGAAGATCTCGTCCACAGGCGCCTGGTCAAGCCCGGCGAGGGCGGCTACGACAAGGCCTCGACGTGGGTGATCGACGTGGAGGACGGCGAGCCGGTCAAGGCGAGATACATCCCCGCGCCTTGAGCAAGCTGGCGACCCGCATCCGCGGCGAGCTTGCCGCCGCCGCCAACCCCCTCAAGGCTCCCGACATGCAGGCGTACATGAAATCCGCGATGCCGTATCGAGGCGTGCAGATGCCCCAGCTGCGGGTCATCACCAAGCAAGCCTTCGCCGAGCATCCACTCGAGACGCGCGAGGCGTGGCGATCGGCCGTCCTCGAGCTGTGGCGGGTCGCGAAATTTCGCGAGGAGCGCTATGCGGCCGTCGAGCTCATCGGGGACAAGCGCTACGCCGAGTTCCGCACGCCCGAGGTGATGCCGATGCTCGAGGAGATGGTTGTCACCGGCGCCTGGTGGGACCACGTCGATGGGCTGGCCCACCTCATCGGCGACCTGCTCCGCGCTTATCCGAAGCAGATTCGCCCGCTGATGCGCGCCTGGAGCACCGACCAGAACCTGTGGAAACGCCGCGTCTCGATCATCTGCCAGGTCGGCCTCAAGCGCGACACGGACCTGAAGCTGCTCTACGCGAACATCGAGCCCAACCTCGCGGACCGAGACTTCTTCATCCGCAAGGCGATCGGCTGGTCCCTGCGGCAGTATGCGTGGACCGACCCGGCCGAGATCGCCCGCTACGTCCGCGCGCACGAAGACAGGCTCAGCGCCCTGAGCCGCCGCGAAGCCCTCAAGAACATCGGGGACGGCGGCAAGCTAGCCTTGCAGCGATGACGGTCACGCTGCGCGGCGCGGGCCTGAGCGAGGAGCAGGTCGCCGCGGTGGCGCGTCGTGGCGATCGGGTGGTCCTGGCCGCGGCCGCGCGCAAGGCGATGGAGGTCAGCCGCGACCGCGTCCAGAAAGCAGCCTCCTCCCGCGAGCCTGTGTACGGCGTCTCGACCGGCTTTGGGGCGCTGGCCGGGACCAGGATCGCGCCGCTGCGCCAGCCCGAGCTGCAGCTCGCGCTCATCCGCTCGCACGCTGCCGGCGTCGGCCCAGCGGTGGACGCCGAGGTCGTCCGGGCGACGATGCTGCTGCGCGCCCGCACCCTCGCGATGGGCCTCTCGGGCGTGCGCCCAGTGGTGGTCGAGGCCCTGCTCGGCCTGCTCAACGCGCAGCTGACCCCGGTCGTCCCGCGCTATGGCTCGGTCGGCTGCAGCGGCGACCTCGCCCCGCTGGCGCACATCGCGCTGGCCCTGGTCGGGGAGGGGGAGGTGGTCGACGCGGACGGCGCCACACGGCCGGCCGGCGCCGCGCTCAAGGCGTCGAAGCTGAAGGCGCTGAAGCTGGAGACCAAAGAAGGGCTCTCGCTCATCAACGGCACCGACGGCATGCTCGGGATGCTGGTCCTTGCCTGCGCCGACGCCGAGCTGCTGTTCCGCGTCGCCGACGTCACCGCCGCCATGTCCGCGGAGGCGCTGCTCGGCACCGACCGTACCTTCCAGGCGCACCTGCACGAGATCCGCCCGCACCGCGGCCAGAAGGCGAGCGCCGCCAACCTGGCCCGCCTGATGCGCGGCTCGGGCATCGTCGCGTCGCACCGGCATTCGCCGCACCTCGTGCAGGACTCGTATTCGGTGCGCTGCAGCCCGCAGGTCGCGGGTGCCGCGCGCGACACGCTCGCCTTCGCTCGCCACACCGCGGCGGTCGAGCTGGCGTCGGCGGTCGACAACCCGGTGGTGATGGAGAACGGCGACGTGGAGTCGACCGGCAACTTCCACGGCGAGCCGCTGGCGTTCGCGGCGGATTTCCTGGCCATCGCGGCGGCCGAGGTGGGGGCGATCTCTGAACGCAGGCTGGACCGCCTCCTCGACCCGCACCGCTCCGAGGGACTCCCGCCGTTCCTCGCCGAGGAGCCGGGCGTCAACTCGGGCCTGATGGTGGCGCAGTACACGGCCGCCTCCCTGGTGGCGGAGAACCGGCGACTGGCCGCGCCGGCCAGCGTCGACTCCATCCCGACCTCGGGCATGCAGGAGGACCACGTCTCGATGGGGTGGGGGGCCGCGCTCAAGCTGCGCTCGGTGCTCGACAACCTCGCCCACATCCTGTCCGTCGAGCTCGTCGCAGCATCGCGTGCGCTGGATCTGCGCGCGCCGCTCAAGCCGGCGCCGGCGACGGCCGCCGTCCGCGACGCGCTGCGCAAGCAGGTGGCCGGGGTGGGTCCAGACCGCGTGGTGTCGCCCGACCTCATCGCCGCGGAAGCCATGCTGCGCAGCGGCGCGATCGTCAAGGCGGCGCAGGCGGTGGCCGGGCCGCTGCAGTGACCCGGACCATCCGCGCGCCACGCGGGACCGAGATCTCGTGCCGCGGCTGGACGCAGGAGGCCGCGCTGCGAATGCTCATGAACAACCTGGACCCAGAGGTCGCGGAGCGACCCGAGGACCTCGTCGTCTATGGCGGCACCGGCAGGGCGGCTCGTTCTTGGGCGGCGTTCGATGCCATCGTCGCGTCGCTCAAGGAGCTCGGCGACGAGCAGACGCTGCTCGTGCAGTCAGGCAAGCCGGTCGGCGTCTTCGACACCCACGAATGGGCGCCCCGTGTGTTGATCGCAAACTCCCTGCTCGTGCCCGAGTGGGCGACGTGGGAAGAGTTCCGCCGGCTCGAAGCGCTCGGCCTGACGATGTACGGGCAGATGACCGCGGGGTCGTGGATCTACATCGGGACCCAGGGCATCCTGCAGGGCACGTACGAGACGTTCGCGGCGGTCGCGCGCAAGCGTTTCGGCGGCTCGCTCGCCGGCACGATCACGGTCACCGCCGGCCTCGGCGGGATGGGCGGCGCCCAGCCGCTCGCGGTGACACTCAACGGCGGCGTGGCGATCTGCATCGAGGCGGACTCAGAGCGCATCGAGCGCCGGCTCGAGCACCGCTACCTGGACGTTCGCGCGAAGGATGTCGACGACGCGCTGCGCCAGGCCGAGCAGGCGAAGGCCGCCAGGCGCGCGGTCTCGATCGGCCTCCACGGCAACGCGGCGGAGATCCTGCCGGAGCTTGTCGCGCGAGGCTTCGCCGTCGACGTGGTCACCGACCAGACGCCGGCGCACGACCCGCTGAGCTACATCCCGGCCGGGGTCAGGGCCGAGGACGCGCAGGAGCTGCGCCTGGACGACCCGGCCCGCTACGTCAAACGCGCGCGGGAGAGCATGGCGCGGCACGTCGAGGCGATGGTCGCGTTCCTCGACCGCGGCGCCGAGGTCTTCGACTACGGAAACAGCCTGCGCGCCGAGGCTCGTCTCGGCGGCTATGAGCGCGCTTTCGACTTTCCCGGCTTCGTGCCCGCCTACATCCGCCCGCTCTTCTGCGAGGGCAAGGGACCGTTTCGCTGGGTGGCGCTGTCGGGAGACCCCGAGGACATCGCGGCCACCGACCAGGCCATGGTCGAGGAGTTCTCCGACGACCCCGCCCTGGTCCGCTGGATCGAGGCCGCCGGCGAGCGCGTGAAGTTCCAGGGCCTGCCGGCCCGCATCTGCTGGCTCGGCTACGGCGAGCGTGCCAGGGCCGGGTTGCGGTTCAACGAGCTCGTCCGCACCGGCGCGGTGAAAGCCCCGATCGTGATTGGCCGCGACCACCTCGACTCGGGATCGGTGGCGTCTCCCTATCGGGAGACCGAGGCGATGCAGGACGGCTCGGACGCCATCGCCGACTGGCCCATCCTCAACGCGCTCCTGAACACCTCGAGCGGCGCGTCATGGGTCAGCGTGCACCACGGCGGTGGCGTGGGCATCGGCCGCTCGATCCACGCCGGAATGGTCGTCGTCGCGGACGGAACCGCGGAGGCGGCGAAGAAGCTGCAGCGTGTGCTGACCAACGACCCGGGCACCGGCGTCATGCGCCACGCGGACGCCGGCTATGACCGCGCCCTCGAGGTGGCGCGCGAGCGAGGCGTGCGCATCCCCATGCAGCGCCCGTAGTTGAACGGCTCAGGCGTCTGGCATGCCGACCAGGCGTGGATCGGCCACCCCGCGCAGCACGTCGTGATCGAAGTCGAAAACGGTCGCATCAAATCCATCTCGACCAATGAGCCTGCTCCGCCCGGCGCGGTGTCGCTGCGAGGCTGGACGCTGCCCGGGCTGGCCAATGTTCATAGTCATGCCTTCCAGGCCTCGATGCGGGGTCGAGTTGAGTCAGGCGCCGGAGATTTCTGGGCCTGGCGGGCTGAGATGTATCGGGCGGCAAACCACGACGAATCCGATTACCTCAAGGCTGCGATGCGGGTCTTTCGGTCGATGCTCGAGGCTGGCATCACGACGGTGGGTGAATTCCATTACCTGCACGAGCATGGAAACGGTCTTGGTGAGTCCCTGATCGGTGCCGCCCGCCAGGTCGGAATCCGGCTCACGCTCATCGACTCGTGCTATCTGCGGGGCGGGATGGATGGCAGGGAGCTAGACGGTGTGCAGCAAACCTTTTCCGATGGCGACGTTGAGCGCTGGGCAACGCGCATGGACGAGCTCAAGGACGGCGATGGGGTGCGCATCGGGGCTGCGATCCACAGCGTGCGAGCCGTCGACCCCGATTCGATGCGGGCGGTGGCCGCTTATGCGCGACAGCGCGGGATGCCCCTTCACATCCATCTGGCTGAGCAGCCGGCGGAGGTCGAGGAGTGTCTGGCCGCTGAGGGCTGCCGGCCCGCGGAGCTGCTGGATCGAGAGGGCATCCTCGGACCCGACCTGACCGCAGTCCACGCCATCCATGTGGATGCAGACGAGATCTCATTGCTGGGCCGACATCGGGTTGCGGTCTGTGCCTGCGCCACCACCGAGCGGGATCTCGGGGATCGCGTGGGACCGTTGAGCTCGCTGACCGGGGCCGGGTGCCCGTTGACTCTGGGCAGCGACTCGAATGCAGTGATCGACATCCTTGAAGAGGCGCGGGGCGCGGAGCTCGACCAGCGTCGTGCCACCGGAAGACGGGTGCTGCATCAGCCAGAAGACCTGTTTCGCGCCGCCACCATCAACGGCATGCAAGCCCTCGGCTGGGATGGGGGTGAGCTGAAGCCAGGCAGCCTTGCTGACTTCATCACCATCGAGGGCAGGACAAGGCCGATCGATCTGGCGCAGGTGGTGTTCGCCTCCTCGGCCCGCGACGTGATCAACGTGGTGGTCGGAGGCAGGACCGTGGTGTCGAGGTGAGGAGGCTCTTCAACATCGGCCGCCTCTACACCGGCACCGCCGAGGGCGTGATCGAGACCGCCGCGGTCATCTGCGACGACGAGGAGCGCATCGCCTGGTGCGGGGTGGAGGGCGAGGAGCCGCGCGACCTCCTCGGCTACATCGCGCACGAGGAAGATTGCGAGGGCGCCCTTGTCACCGCCGGGCTCATCGACGCGCACACGCACCCGGTGTACGCGGGCGACAGGATGGCGGAGATCGCGAGGCGCTCGGCGGGCGCGTCTTATCTCGAGATCGCCAAAGCAGGCGGCGGCATCGTCGCCAGCGTCAACGCGACGCGCGCGGCGAGCGTGGCGGACCTGGAGGAGATCACGCGCCAGCGCCTTCGCCGGTGGTTGGAGGGCGGCGCGACCACAGTCGAGGCCAAGACCGGGTATCAGCTGGAGCGCGACGGGGAGCTTGCCGCCACCCGCATCCTCGCCAGGCTGGCTGAGCGTGACGACCTGCCTCGCATCGAGGTCACATTCCTCGCCGCCCACGCCAGACCGCCGGACCGCGGCGCGACGCTCGACCGCTACTCCAAGGAAGTCGCGAAATGGTGCGTGGACGCGCACGAGGCGGGGGCGCGATTCTGCGATGTCTTTTGCGACAAGGGTTACTTCTCGGTTGCGCAGTCGCGGCGGATCCTGAAGGCGGCGGTCGCGGCGAAGCTCATCGCCCGCATCCATGCCGACGAGCTCGCCCATACGGGAGGCGCGCGACTCGCCGCATCGTTGCGCGCTGCGTCAGCCGATCATCTGTTGTGCGCGACTCGCCAGGACGCCAGGGCGCTCGCGCGCGCCGGCACCGTCGCCACCCTGGCGCCGGGGACCGCGCTTTCGATGGGGAAGCTGCCGCCGGTGAAGGATTTCCTCGCCGCGGGCACGGCGATCGCGCTCGGCACCGACCACAATCCGGGTACGAGCGGAATCACGAGCATGAGCCTTGTCGTCGCGCTCGCCATCAGCACCTTCAAGCTGTCTGTGGACCAGGCGCTGCAGGCGGCCACTGTCGGCGGCGCCAGGTCGCTCCTACGCTCAGACCGCGGCTCCATCTCACCCGGTTTGCTCGCGGACCTCGTTCTTTGGGACGCCGAGCATGAAGGTGCGTTTGCCTGGACTTATGGCCTCAAAGCGAGGCGAGTGTGGCGGGGTGGTTCTCAACTTTTAGCGTGAGAACCGTTGCGCTTTGCGTGCCAACAGCGTACAAGTGGGGGCTACATGACCGCTGACTTAACAACTTTCAATTTCAAACCGCGGTCGAATTGGAGGAATGGGACTAGTGGCTAAGTGGAATCCGCTGGCGTTGAAGCTCCTTTTGTGGGTCTTCGGCGTGCTCATTGTGATGGGCTCAGGGCTGGGCTTCATCGGCGGCAGTTTCTTCCCGTTCGACTCGTGGGCCGGCGTGACAGCGTCAGTGGCCGGGGTCGCTTTCGGGGCCGGCATCATGATCGCGGGGTTTGACCCGATCGCGAACGTGAGCTGGGTACGTGCAGTCATCTTCTATGCCGTTCTGCAGGTCGTCTACCAGATCTTCAGCCAAATTTCAATCGGACACTTCGACATCGTCGCATTCCTCGTCGCGGTCATCGTCGGTGTGCTCCTGGTCGTTCTTTACCCGAACAAGAGCGAGCTCTGGATGAGCAAGACCTCGATGGGTGGCATGGCCGCCCGGAAGATGTAGTCAGAGCGACAAAACGTTGAGGGGCGGCGCCAGCCGCCCCTTTTCTTTTTCCCTCAGGCTGTCCCGAGCTCGTCGCCGCTGATGATCCAGCGGCCGCCGCCTCCGGCAGCCACCAGGTCCTCGGCCGCGCGTGGTCCCCAGGAGTCCCGGGGGTAGACCTCCGGGTGGCCTTCCGCCTCCCACGCCTTGATCAGCGGGTCGACGATCTCCCACTGCAGCTCGATCTCCTCCGCGCCTGGAAACGCAGAGTGACCGCCGGCGAGCACCTCCGACAGGACGTTTTCGTACGCGTCGGGCAGCGTCGCTCGCGTGAGGCCGGCGTAGTCGAGGCGCATGCCCGCGGGCACCAGTTCGAAGCGGGTGCCCGGCCGCTTGGCGCCGATCCGGATCGTGATCCCCTCGTCGGGCTGGACGCGGATCAGGATGAGGGTCGGAATGCCGCGCTGCCTGCGCCCGCCGATGCGCAGCAGTGGGGCGTCGCGCAGCCGGACCAGGACCTCGGTCACACGACGCCGAAGCGCCTTCCCGGTCCGGACGAAGATCGGCACTCCGTCCCAACGCCAGTTCTCGATCGAGATCCGTGCCGCGGCGTAGGTCTCGCGCCGCGACTGCCGTGACACGCCCTGCTCTTCGAGGTAGCCCTCGTACTGGCCGCGCACAGCCGACGTGGCGTCGAGCGGGCTCATCGCGCGCAGCGCCGCCCGCTTCGCGCGGCGCACGTAGTCGGCGTCGAACGTGGTCGGCGGCTCCATCGTGACCAGCGCCAGGAGCTGCAGGACATGGTTCTGGATGATGTCGCGCACCGCCCCCGTGTGGTCGTAGTAGCCGGCGCGGCTCCCGATCCCATCCTCCTCGGCGGCTGTGATCTGAATCGACTCCACCAGCGTGCGGTTCCAGACCGGCTCGAAAAGCGAGTTCGAGAAACGGAACGCGAGCACGTTCTGCACCGTGTCCTTGGCCAGGTAATGGTCGATTCGATATACCTGGTCTTCGTCGAACGCGGCGGCGAGCTGCGCGTTGAGCTTTCGCGCCGACGCCAAGTCGCTGCCGAACGGCTTCTCGATGACAATCCGGCGCGAATGGTCGCCTTTGGTCGCCATTCCGCAGGCGCCGATGGCGTTGATGATGTCGCTGAAAGTCTCTGGCGGCGTGGCCAGGTAGAAGATCACCGAGGCCGAGCCTTCAATGAGCGACTTGATCGGCGCGAACGTCTCGACGTTTCCATAGTCGAGCTGCACCCATTCCGCATTGGACGCAAGCGCCTCGCTGCCGCTCGCCTCTTTCAAATCGGCCCGGAACTCGTCGGGCGTCTTGTGGCTGCGGGCTGCGCCAATCACGCGCACCCGCGTCGGCTCGCGGCGTGTCAGCTCGCCGAGCGAGGGGAGGATCTTGCGGTGTGTGAGGTCGCCCGAGGCGCCGAAGATCACGAGGTCGACCGCCGAACCCATCTAGCCCGCCACCACCTCGGTGCACGCAACCTCGTCGTGGACGGGCCTCTTCTTGATCCACGACGCCGGCAGGGCCAGGAACCTGACCAGCGCCTGCCCGGCGCTCGGCCTCGAGCCGTCGATCGCCACCACGCGCTGGTTTTCGATCAGGCCGCCCAGCGTGCGGCCGGAAACGCTCCAGCACGCGACGTGGTAGCCGAGGGCGACGCCGGCCAGGGTTTTCAGCCGCTTCCGCCGCGCGATCAGCAGGGTCAGGGCCACGCACGCCGCGCCGTCGATCACGGCGGCCCGGCGCCGGCGGGTCGGTTCGGCGGGGACGCCGGGGAGTGGCTCGCGCCCGCGCACCCGGAGCAGGTGCAGGCGCATGAACAGGTGATGGATGGGCAGCTGCGTGAGCATGTAGACGGGGATCGGCAGGCTTGGCTTGTAGTTCTCGACCTTCGCCTCCAGGCGGCCGCCGGCGGACTTGATCGAAAAAGTGCCCCCGGGCGCGCCGGTCGCGGCGCCGCTTTCGATCGGCCAGTCAACCCGGTTGCGCAGCACTTTCGGGCGTCCGAAGCCCACCAGGTCGATCGGTCCGAGGCGAACGCTGTTCTCGCTCAGCCGCGCCAGCCCGGCGGTCAGCACCGGCAGGTCGGCCGTGTAGCGCTCACGCAGCTCCTTGCCGGTCACCGGCCGTGGCGTTTCGACCGAGTCTTCCAGCCACACCCGGCCATCCAGCCAGCGCACGCAGATATCTTCCTTCAGTGCCCAGGCGCGAGTTTGCGAGCTCGGTCGACATCCGCTGCACGCCGGAGAAGGCTTTCGACTACTTCGCCGACTACCGGCACGTGGCCGCGGTCCTCAAGGGCATCAACCGCTGGGAGCCGATCGGCGCCCGGACGCACGGAGTGGGCGCCCGGTACAGCGTCGAGCTGCAGGCGATCGGCATCCCTTTGCGCAGCGTGCTGCGCATCGACCGCTGGCGCCGGCCCCACGAGATCGGCTGGGTGTCGGAATCGGGTCTGATCAAGCAGGAGGGCGGTTTCACCTTCGCCCCACGGCCGGCGGGCGTGCGGATCACGCTCCGGATCGCTTACTCCCCACCCGGGTGGGCGATCGGCGCGGCGGTCGGCAAGCGGCTCGACTTTGTGGTTCGCGACCGCCTGCAGGCCGCGATGGAGGAAATCAAGGACGTGCTCGAGTCCTAGGCTTAGTCACGAGATGAGGTTGAACCGAACCGCCCGCTCGGTGCTGGGCGGCGGCCGGATCGGGATGCTGGCGCTGCGCTCGGCCCGGCTGCCGCTCGTCAACCCGGCCGCGTTCAGCTTCGTCTCCGGCTCGGTCTGGATGACCACGTCTCGCTTTGCGGCCAAGAACATGTTCGCCCGCAAGGACCCGAGGGCCGCGTTCTTCGTCGACGGCGGCTCGCACGCGGTGCTCATCCGCGGCACGATCGAGGTCTTCGACCCCCTTTCGCTCTCCAACCAGGTCCGCGCCGCGCTCGACGGGCCCGGCCTGTACCTGGGCATGGCGGGCTACGCGCTGAAGAACGCCCCCTTCGTCGCCGGCTACCTGCTCGACATCACGCGCCTGCCGCGCGAGTGGCTGCCGTACAACCGCACGGTCCTGCGCCTCATCCCCAACGACGTCGAGGTGATCGAGGTCTGGCCGTTCCCCGCGGCGCAGGCGGCGCGCGTGCCGGCCGTGCCGGCCGAGGTGAGCCGACGCCTGGCCGGCGTGCCGCGTGGCTACGCATGCTGGTACGAGAGCCGGGTGCCGGTGATCAGGCCGGCGCTGTGGGATGTCGACCGCGGCGAGGTCGCGATCGCGCCCATCGGCGGGCGCGCGCGCAACGGTTCGCCTGGCGCGCTGGTCGTCGAGTCGCATCACCGCTTCCGTCCATCGCTGATGGTCGGCGCCTGCGTCCGCGGGACGTTCGGCGGAGCGGTCGACCCCGAGGACATCGCCGAGCGCTACGCGATCGATGCCGGCCAGGTTCCCTCGGCGATGCAGCTGCGGCCGGAGCGCGTCACGTCGTGGCGCGGGTTCGCGATCACGACGTCGATTCCCCGCTCCGCCCGCGGGCTGCGGATCGCCGAGGGCTGACCCAGATGCCCAGGCCGGCCGCGCCAGCGGTCACCATCCGGCGCTGGACCGCGGGCAGTTGGTCGGACGCGCCCGATGCGGTCGTCAGCGAGGAACCGCTGCAGCTCCTCCTCAACGGCGAAAAGCTCGCGGTCGTGATGCGAACCCCTGGCCACGACGTCGAGCTCGCCCTGGGTCTGCTGTTCGCCGAGGGCATCGTGCGCTCGAAAACGGAGGTCAGCAAGCTGCGCGTGAGCGCGGAGGCGGACGAGACCGAGGCGGCGATCGAGGTCGAACCCGCCTTCGTCGAGTCAAACCAGGTCGACGTGGTGCTCGCCGGCAAGGCCCGCCGCAAACCGAAGCGGTCGATGCTGGCCACCTCGGCCTGCGGTGTCTGCGGGGCGCAGGTGATCGAAGACCTGCGGCGCGACCTCGCTCCGCTGCCGGATGGCGATGCGATCGACCCCGCGCTCGTGCCCCGGCTCGCGGAAAGGCTGCGGGAGGGCCAGGGCGTTTTCGAGCGCACCGGGGGCCTGCACGCGGCGGGCCTGTTCGACAGGAGCGGAGGCCTGGTCCATCTTCGGGAGGATGTCGGGCGGCACAACGCCGTCGACAAGGTCGTCGGCCGCCTGCTGCTCGATGGCCAGCTGCCCGCCGCCGCGCACGTTCTGGTGGTCAGCGGGCGCGCTGGCTACGAGATCGTGCAGAAGACGATCACGGCCGGGATCCCGCTGCTGGCGGCCGTGGGCGCCCCGTCGAGCCTGGCGGTCGCGATGGGCCGCGAGTTCAACCTGACGCTGATCGGCTTTCTCCGCGGTGACCGATTCAACGTCTACTCGGGAGCCTCGCGGCTTCTTCGATAATCGATCGCGTGTCCCTGGTCCTGAGCCGCCGTCCGATCCTGCGCGCGGCGGTCATCGGCGGCTACGTCCTGCTCGCGGAGTGGGCGCGGGTTCTGATCGCCAGCGCGCCGAACGCGGCGGCGCCTGCTCTCATCCTCGGCGGGCTGGCGCTCGCGCTGACGGCGCTTACGTTTGCGCCCGAGCGGCTGGGCATCGGCCGCTCGCGACTTGCGCTGCGCCTCCTTGGAGGCTGCGCCCTCGGCGCGATCCTCCTGCTGCCCGCGGCTGCCCGATCGTCCGCGGTGCCATTGATCCCCGCCGGGCTTGCGGCCGCGGCGGTGGTGGTGTCGGTGGGGGAGGAGATCGCGTTTCGGGGCGCGTTGTACGCGGCGCTCGAAGACGCCGGCGGCGTGCCGCTGGCGATCGTCGGCAGCACCGCACTGTGGACCGCCGGGCACGCGCTGTCGCACCCGCCTGAGTTTCTGTTCGCCGTGGCCGCGGCGGGCCTATTGCTCGCGCTGTGGCGCTGGGCGTGCCGCGACCTTGTGGCGCCGATCGTCGGCCATGTGATCGCGGACCTCGCGTTGTGAAGCGGGCGGCGCTCCTCCTGGCGGCGACGGTCGCGTACATGCTTGCCGCGTGGGCGGTGGCTCCCGGCTTCTACGACGGTTTTCAGCCAGTCCAGCCATACAACTGGGTCTGCCCCCCGTTCCACGTCGTCAACAGCCAGGCTCCAAGTCCCGGCCACCTTGACGTGAAGGTAATCGGCGGGAGCAGCGATCCCAACTCGGCCTTCACCGAGGACGGCCAGGTGGTCGTCGGGTTCCTGCCCGGCGCGCTCGACTCGACCGGCAAGACGGTGATCGCGGTTGACATCACGCCGGTCTCGCCCTGTCCGAGCCACAAGGGCCTGACCTTCGTCACCAACGTCTATCACATCACCGCCGACGCACCGCTCGTCGGCAAGACGGTCAACTGCGCCAACCACACCGGCCAGGGCGCGTGCGTGGTCATGGCCTATTCCGACCTGGTTCCCGCCCCCAGCGACATGTACTACTCGGCCAATCCCAGCGGACCGTGGCAGTCGATCGGCGGCGGCGACGCGCAGCCGTTCACGTTCGCGGCCGCGACCGACAGGTTCGGCTATTTCGCGGCCGGCTATCCGGAGGGCGCGGTGACCAGCCGCAGCCGGAGCGGCGCGAACCAGCTGCTGCCGATCGCGGTCGCGATCCTGATCGTCGGTGTGCTGGTGGCCGGGATCCCGCTCGCGGTGATCAACCGCCGGCGCGGAGCGCGACCGTCGGGTCAGGAAGCCGCCGAGGAGGAGGAAGACGCAGAGGGCCCGACCTAGTCGTATTTGAGGGCTTCGAAAACGGTGCCGCACCTGCGGCAGCGGTACTGAAGCGTCATCGCCTGCGTGCCGAAAAGAGAGATCACCTCAGCGCCGGTCGCCTGACAGTGGGGACACCTCGGCTCGGCGCGAGGGGGAGGTTCAGTCCCCTCGGATCCCCTCCCCCCTGTGGGGGGAGGGCTAGGGAGAGGGGGCGATTCAGTCCCCTCGGATCCCCTCCCCCCTTTGGGGGGAGGGCTAGGGAGAGGGGGCGATTCAGTCCCCTTTTTTGACAGCCGCCGGGGCAAACCTCTTCTCCTCCAGCCCGCGGAGCATGTCGAAGGTGTGCTCGTCGATCGCTCCGCCGCGGGTGCGGCGCCGCATGGGGTCCCAGCCCTTCCAATCGACCGTCACCTTTGGCGCCTTGGCCTCGAGGCGCTCCTCGAGCCGTTCGAGCAGCCCGGACGGGCCGAGGCCGACCTTCCCTTCCTTATGTAATGCGGCGACCTCGCCGTCCGCCGGGCCGAACCACTCGATGGCCTCCTGCCAGGCCCGATCCAGCGGGCCGGCTTCGATCCCGGACCGCAGCCAGCTCCGCCCGTGCAGGAAGTGGTAGCGCTCCTCCATCAACATCTTGCGCAGGCGGTGCTGCAGCACCTCGACCGAGCCACCCACGCAGGCCTCGATCATCACCGTGAAGGCGGTGTCGAGGATCGCGTTGGCCGCGACGAACTGCGCCCACTGGGTCCACGGCTCGTCGAAATAGGCCAGGGATCGGATGCTGCCGGGGTCGCTCTCGCGGTCCGTGCCGCGCGGGTCCTGGCCGAGTGGCTCGAGGCAGCCATAAAGGACTCGGCTGTGCCCGAGGTCGTCGAGACCCATCGCCGCCGCGGCGATGTCAGCCTCGAGAGACGGCGCGCGCGTCGCCCATTCGGCGTAGCGCAGGCCGAGCATCTGCTTGTTGTCGGCGATCGAGAGCACGAGGTCGGAGAGGCTCATGCCTCTCCGGGCTGCCAGAGCCGGATCACGTCGTCCTTGCGCACGATCGCCATCTCACACCAGCGCTCCTCGTCGTACGTGGCACGCGCATAGGCCATCGCGAGGTCGTCGTCTGGGGCGACCACGCTGCCGACCTGATGCAGCGGCTCGACGCGCGTCTTTCGCGCGAACACCTCGTACTCGACCGCGTCGCCGCTGACCCTCTTGTATTTGGCGGTCAAACCGCCAGGCCCCAGGCTTCGAGTGCGTCACGGCCGGCTTCGGTCAGCCGGGCCGCGGTCCAGGGCGGGTCCCAGACCACGTTGATACGGACCTCGCTCACACCCGGCTCGCGCAGCAGGCGCTCGCGCACGTCCTCGAGGATGAAGTCAGAGGCGGGGCAGCCCATGGCGGTGAAGGTGAGGTCGACGTCGACCACGCCCTGGTTCTCGGCCAGGCCGTAGATGACGCCCAGGTCGACGAGGTTGATGGGCATCTCGGGGTCCTGGATCTCGGCCAAGGCGGCCCACAGGCGCCGGTTCATGACCCGTTGCGGTGCGACTTGCGGAATTTGTGGAACTCTTCCTGGAACATCGCCACCATCTCGGCGTTGCGCGGGCCGCGGGCGCGCCAGCGGACCAGCACGTCGTCCCAGGTGATCGGTTGTTTGAAGTCCCAGCGCTTGGCCTCCGCGTCGAAGGCGCAGGGGAACGGGTAGTCGAGCTCCCACACGTCCTTGCCGTCCCTTATCTCTTTGTGCGCCGGCACCTTGATGCCGATCTGCTCGCAGAAAGGCACGACGGTGGACAGCCACCACTGGCGCAGCTGGTCGTTGGTCAGGCCCTTGAGCCGGTACTCGAGCTGGGTCGAGTGCATCTTCAGGTTGTCGGGGAGGCCGAACCACTCGACGCTGAGCGGGAACATCCACTCGACCGCGCGCTGCAGCTCGTCCTTGGCCGAGCCACCGGACTGGCTGATGCGCTTCATCCAGGTGCGGCCGTTGCGGAGGTGGAAGTTCTCCTCGGCCATGACCTTGTTCAGGCCGCGCTTCCAGGGCCCATATGAGCACTTGTCGTGGATGTCGCCGAGCAGGCAGAAGCCGGCCTGGTCGTACATGCCGTTGGCGACCACGAGTTCGGTCCAGGTGTCGAGCGGGACGTCGAAGGCGTAGGGGTAGCGGAAGCTCTTGGGGTCGCGGCTGAAGATGAGCTTCTCCTGGTCCTCGCCCAGGTCTTCGAGGATGTGGTACGCGATGTGGGCGTGGGCGAGCTCGTCCTGGATGATCGCGATGCCGGTCATGAAGGCGTTGATGGAGGGGGCTCGCTTGGCCGCGAGGTAGTAAGCCGGGGCTGAGATCAGTTCGGTGTCGCCGGAGACGATCAGCGTGTGCTTGAGCTCACGCAGGTACTCGGGCGTCATCTCCCGGGGAGACTCGATCAGCTCACCGGACTTGATGGTCTGGTCGAACTCGGCCGACGAGGGCATCGTCAAACCATTGTCCGACAACGGGGGCGGGTAAAATCGGTGTCCCTTCCGGGCCTCCGGTTCCTGGCCCAGGCGTGGTGGCTATAGCTCAGCAGGCAGAGCACCAGATTGTGGATCTGGGTGTCGCGGGTTCAAATCCCGCTAGCCACCCCTTAGCCCGTGTTTACCTTCGGCTACCGGGCGGCAAAGCGCCTTCGGCGCGCGATTAGACTGGCGCCGTGAACGACGGCGCCCCGCTGGTTCTTGACGAGAACGACGCGGTGACGATCGGGTACGTGACGAACTTTTACACGCTGCTTCGGGCCATCGACGAAGCAATGCCGAAATATGCCGTGCTTTACCTCGAGGGGACAGCGGTCGCGCCTGACGTGGCCTCGTTTCTCGAGTCGCGCCGTGCCCCGAATCCGCGCCAGATCAGCCCCAACACCCTGTGGCCGAAACCGAAGGCATTTCACCTTCCGCTGGCTGGAGACAACCTGGCCAAGCTTCGGAAACTTGCCGCCCACCACGCGGAGCCTGAGGTGGCGGACCACCTCGTTGTCTACCACAACGAGGCCGTGTATCTATGGGCCCACGACGCCGGCTACGGCTACGTGGACGTGGCGCGGTACTTGCATGAGTCCATCATCGAGTCGCTTCGAAATGCGCTTGGTGACGCGATCAAGGGCAAGCGCTGACCTTTGTCGTTGACGGCTCTCGTCGGATTCCACCAAGCGGGCCCGGAAGGTTGGGTCGAACGCCGCGGATGGGACCAAGAAGGCCCGGATGGTGGGCCCGAGCTCGATTGGCGAGAATGAGCGGGTGAGCGATCACGGCGACCACAACCGCGAGGGCCTCGAGCGGCTGCGCCGCCTGGCATCACTCAGCGACGCCGACCTTGCCCACGATGTCGGCGCGGGTTGGACGGTGACGACCGTGCTCGGGCACCTGGCCTTCTTCGACCGGATGCTCCTCCTGCGCTGGGACACGTATGAGAAGGAAGGCGTCTTCGCCGAGCTGACGCCCAGCCACTTCGACCTCATGAACTACGCCGGCGCCGCCGGCTGGTCGGCGCTGCCGCCGCGCGTAGCGGTCGAAGCTTGCATCGACGCCGCGGAGAAGGCGGTGGCGCGGATCGACGCCCTGCCTCAGAAGGCCGTCGATGCCGCGATCGAGACCAACCGGATGGCGCTGCTGGAGCGGATCATCCACTGGAGCCAGCACCTCGCCCAGATCGAGGACGCGCTCGGCCACGACGTCTAGTCGGCCAGAGCACGCCGCTCAGCCGAACGTGCAATCGACGGTGACCTTGGTCAGGGCTCTCTCGAGCACGGCCAGCTCGCGGTCGTCGAGCCTGGCGACGAAAAGCTCAGAGATCCCGCGCAGGTGCACCGGCGCCGCCTCCTGCAGGCGCTTCACGCCGGCCTCGGTCAAAGCCACGACCACGCCTCTGGCGTCCGAGCCGGCTCCCGCCCTGCGGACCAGGCCGTCCTCGACGAGCCTGGCGACCCGGCGGGTCATGCCGGACCGTGAGATCAGCGCCCGATCCGCCAGCTCCGTCATGCGCAGCTCCCCGCCGGCCCGCGCGAGCTGGGCGAGGACGTCGAGGTCGGCGAGGGCCAGACCGGTCTCGTTTTCGAGGTCGGTCTCCAGCTGACGCACGAGGGTGGCGTGAGCTCGGAGCAGCGACCGCCATGCCTCCAGCCCGCGGCGGCCCGGCATCGACTTCTCGACCAGCCGGTCGATCAGACCCGCCACCCCGGCTTGAGAGCGTATTTGCACGTGCAATAAACCTACACGGCCTTCCTACCGGCCGGAGCCATAGTGGGCGGCGTGTCGATCCCCGAAGCTCGATCCTGGATCCGTCGTCGCGTGACGCCCACCGCCGAGATCGAGGTCACCCACGAGCGTCCCTGGGCGACCGTGATGCGCGTGCCCGTGGCCGGCGGCGCCGTGTGGTTCAAGGCCTGCGCGCCGAGCCAGTCCTTTGAGCCAAGGCTGACGGCCGACCTATTCGCCCGCTGGCCCGACCTCGTGACCGAGGTGATCGCCCTGAACGAGTCACGGGGCTGGCTGCTGCTCGGCGACGCGGGCACCGCGGTCCGCGAACGCGGCAACCCGCCGGAAGCATGGCTCGAGGCGCTGCCCCGCTACGCCGAGCTGCAAAAGGCAGAGACGGAGCACGCCACGGAACACCTGGGCCACGGCGTGCCCGATCTGCGCCTCGCGCAGCTGCCCTCGGCCTACCAGCGGCTCCTCGACCACGACCTCCCGCTGGAACCGGCCGAGAAGCTACGACTCGCCGGCTTTGCTCCGCGCTTCGCGCAGCTCTGCACGGAGCTGGCGGCGCGCGGAATCCCGGATTCGATCCAGCATGACGACCTCCACCTCGCCAACCTCTTCGAGGACGCGGCGGGCCGGCTGCGCGTGCTTGACTGGGGCGATGCGTCGGTAGGGCATCCGTTCTTCTCGCTCGTGGTCACCTTCCGCTTCCTCGCGTCGTTCAACGGCCTGGCGCCCGACGACCCGTGGTTCTCCAGACTGCGCGACGCCTACCTCGAGCCGTGGGGAAGCGGCTGGCGGGAGACGTTCGAGCTCGCGATTGGCGTCGGCTGGTTCGCGCACGCCATCGCGTGGACCAGGCAGCGTGAGGCGCTGCCACCCGAAGCCCGCCCCGAATTCGACCAGGACTTCGCGAGGATCCTGCGCAGCGCTCTGGCTACTTTTTCCTGACCAGGCGGGCGTGCACGGCCGAGCCTGAGGAGACGAGCTCGACGGATTCGTAGCCCAGCGCTTTGCCGTCCAGCCGGTCCAGCAGCCTCTCGCCCGCCCCGAGGATCAGCGGCACGATCGCCAGCTCGAGCTCGTCCAGGAGGCCGGCCTTCATGTACTGCTGGATGGTGGAGACGCCGCCGCCCAGCCGCACGTCGGCGCCGGCCGCGGCGGCGAAGGCCTGGCCCAGCGCCGACTCGATGCCGTCGGTGACGAAGTTGAAGGTCGTGCCGCCCTGCATCGGGATCGGGTCACGAGGGTGATGCGTGAGCACGAACACGGGGTGGTGATAGGGCGGCTCGTCGCCCCACCAGCCCTTCCATTCGTCGTCGGGCCAGTCCCCGCGGATGGGTCCGAACATGTTCCGGCCCATCACCGTGGCCCCGATGCCCTCGTCGCCTTTCCGGATGAACCGGTCGTCGACCCCGGTCTCCCCGCCCTCGGTGCCCTCGCGCTCGCGCCAGGCGCGGGTGGCGAAGACCCACTCGTGAAGCTCTTCGCCACGCACGCCGAGCGGGTGGTCCAGGCTCTGGTCGGTGCCCGCCCCAAAGCCGTCGAGCGAGACGGAGAAGTTGCGCACGACGAGCCTGGCCATGGAAACCCAGTCTAGGCGGCCTAAGATGCGGGTCTCACCGACACCTTTCTGGAGGGCTCAGCGTTACCCGAAGCGATGGCCCGGATCAAGATCGTCGAACCGTCCGAGGCGACCGGGCTCCTCGCCGAGCTCTACGCCCGGCCGGAGTCGCAGAGCTCGGCCGGCGGCGGCGTGGCGGACATCATCAAGACGATGAGCTTGCGCCCCGACTTCATGCAGGCGATCCTCGCCGCCTCGCACATGCATTTCAGCGACGGCGCCCTCTCGCGCGCGCAGCACGAGATGGTCGCCTCATATGTCTCGGCACTCAACCGCTGCCGGTATTGACTCAGCTCACACGCGTGGTTCCTGCAGTTGCAGGGCGAGCAGTTCGGGCAGGCGGCGGAGGCGCTGCGCAACGGCGACCTCGACGCGGCAGGGCTGGATAAGGCCGAGCGCCTGCTGCTGGAGTTCGTCGAGACGATCACGGTCGGCGCGTACCGCGTCACCGACGAGCAGGTGCAGGGGCTGCGCGACGCGGGCTGGACCGACGAGCAGATCGCCGAGGCGGTCTACGACGCCGCGCTGTTCAACCTCTTCGTGCGCCTTGCGGATTCGTTCGGCATCGAGCCGCCCGCGAAGTACGAACCGACAGGGATCCCGGGCGCGGTCACCCGGGCCTGATCACGGCGCGGGCGCGAGGCCCGTGTAGTCGACGTCGATCAGCATGTTCTGCGTGTCGTAGGAACCGAGGCCCCACGTCTTGTTGTAGGTGGAGCTGCTCTGCGACAGGATGTTGCCGGCCGCATCACGGGTGATCAGCGTCTGGGTGCCGTGCAGCGTCAGACCCTCGAGCCGCGGCGCCTGGGTGGCGAACTTGGGCAGGTAGAGGTCGAGCGAGAGCCGGTCGAAGGTGTAGATCTTCTGGACGAACTTCTTGGCGGCGACGTCTTGCTTGATGACGTCGGTGAACTCCGTCAAGCCATCGCCCGCCGCGCCGAGCTGCGCGAGCTTCATGTCGTGGATCCGCCTCGCCTCTGACTCGATGATCAGGTCGAGGACCGCGTCGTGGGCCATCTGGTTGGCGATCTTCTGGGTCATGCCTGAGTCAAAAGAGGCGACGTTCGATGCGATCACCACGGAGGGGAACGTGGGCAGGAACCAGGCCCTGGCCGAGGCGGATTTTGGCACCGGATAGCCCGCCGCAGGCAGGGCCGCGCCGGCATTGGCGATGACCCAGGTGGCGATCGTCGCGCCATCCGGTCCGACGACGAGCCGAACCACCGGGGTCGAACCGTCCGGCAGCTCCGCCGCAGGCTGCGGGCTGTGGGTGGCGACGTCGGCGGCAACGGGGATCGCCGCGACCAGCACCGCCATCGCGGCCAGGCCGGCCGCGACTCGCCAGGCCCGCCGTCCGGAACCCCACAGCGCGCTGGGCTCGAAAGGCGCGAGGAACCGAACCAGGGCGAAGCGGCCCGCGCAGGCGATGACCAGGCTGGCGAGGATCGCGGTCTTGGTCCAGAACTCGAGCGTGGTGGGGCCGAGCAGCAACGTCGCCAGCAGGGCCACCAGGACGCCGAAGACCGCCCGGCCCACCTGGCCGTCGGGCACGGTCCTCGGGTCGGGGATCATGAAGAAGGCGAAGATCAGGATCTCCGGGGAGGTGACCAGCACCTTCCACAGGTCCCAGCCGCACATCGGGGACACGCGCCAGCTGGCGACCATGCAGTGGTCGGGCACAGGCGCCACAGACAGCGCGGTGAAGGCGGCGAAGCCGACGAGGAATCCAGCGACGAGGCCGAGCAGCTTCAGCTCCCAGGCGATGAGCAGCCCGCCGCCGACCAGGATCGCGTAGGTGACGATCATCCACGTGCCCATCGGGATCCAGAACAGGTCGAGCGGCTCGGTCCGGGTCAGGCCGAGGATGGCGAAGGCAAGCACCAGGGCGACGTTCGACGGGTTGAAGATGTGCCTGCCCTTCCAGCGGACGATGTACTTGGTCGCCATGCCGAAGGCGACCACGCCGATGAAGATCTCGATTCCATGCGTGCTCCACCAATCGCCGTGGAGGGTGCCGGGGACGCGCAGGATGAAGGCGGTGCTGTTGCCGGTGAGCAGCCCGCTGGCCGGCCACAGGATCGTGTGGTCTTTGAAGAAGGCGACGCCGAACTCGATGAGCGCGCCGGCGAGAAGGCAGGCGAGGATCTGCGCGACCGAAAGCCGGAAGCCGAGCACCGTCTGGCCCAGGACCTGCAGCGTCAGCAGCACCGCGGCCACGTGCAGGCGAGGATCGCGAAGGCTGGGCAGGACCACCTGGTAGTCGCGGCCAAACAGGCGGGCCGTCCTGCGCTTTCGGGCGGGCGGCCGGCTGGAATCGACGGGTGCCGCTATCCCCTGCGGAGGCGCGGCGTCAAGGGTCGCCACGGTCGGGTAACGCGCATAGTATGCGTCCCGTTACAGAGCCGAGGGCGATGACAAGTTTCAGCTTTACGTTTCCGGCGAAGATGCTCGCGGCCGCCCTCGTGTTGGGTGCGCTGGCCGCCTGCGACGCCCCCTTCAGCCTCCCCTCCACGCGCGCCCTGGAGGATGGGGCGGTCGAGAGCCTGACCGCAGCCAAAAGCTTCGAGGTGATCGGCTCCTACCTGGAGGCCGGCGTCCCGACCTCGATCGACCTGCAGCTGAACCAGGCCGGGGACGCCCAGCACGTCACGGTGTCGCGCGGAGACGTGAAGCTCGAGGCCACCATCGTGGGTGGCGCCGTCTACTTCAAGGGCAAGGACTACCTGTCGGCCCACCTGGGACAGGACCCGAACTCACGCAACCTGGTCGCCGCGGCCGGCAACGGCTGGTGGATCGGCCCGGCGGGCAAAGTTCCTCGGCTCGTCGAGTTCCTCGACGGCGCATCGCTCCGGACGACGTTCCTGGGCACTGTCGTCACCGAGCGTGCGGACCATCGATCCGTGGACGGGGTCGACGCGGTCGAGCTCTCGGGCCCGCGCGGGCACGTCTTCGTCGCCGCGCAGGCGCCATACCAGCTGCTGCGGGTGCAGCTCTCGGAAAACGCGGTCATCGACGGCGTCGAAAGGGCCGACTTCCGCTACAGCAGCTTCGGCAAGGACTTCGGCATCAAGGCCCCCACCGACGTGATCGATTTCGCCAACCTGTCCACGCTGCCGCCGCTGTACACCGTTGTCTCGGTCGACACGTCGAAGTGCAGCACGCCCTGCGTCGTCGCCGCGCTGCTCAAGAATCTCGGCGGCAAGGTCGGCGCGCAAGCACCGTCGACGGTCAAGTTCACCATGGCCGACAGCGCGTCGGCGAAGGTGATCGGCACCTGCCAGGTCACGGTGCAGCCAGACGTCGGGTTCAACGCCACGACCACCGTCACCTGCTCGATCGTCGAGCTGGCTCAGCAGCCGGCGATCTCGGCCACGATCACGGCGAAGGCGGACAACCCCGGGAGGGCCTGACGCGGGACCGTCAGGCTCGGATTGTCCGGACGATGCGGCCTTAACTCATCCACGAACCCCGGATAGTCCGGACTATCCGGGAGAGTCTGACTACTCCGCCGGGGTGACCCTCAAGACAGGGATCTCACGGTCGGTCTTCTTCAGGTAGTCGCCGTAGTTCGGCGCCACGGCGACCACGCGCTGGTAGGCGTCCTCTCGCTCCTTGCCCCGGAGCGAGTCCACGTTGGCCCTGAACTTGCGGTTGCCGACCTGGACCCAGACCTTCTCCGGGTTCTTGGCGATGTTGTGGAACCAGGCCGGGTGATCGGCCGCGCCGCCCTTGGAGGCGACGATCAGCCACGCGTCGTGGCCGTCCGGAAAACCGCCAAGGATGTGGGAGCGCTCGCTGCCGGTCTTGGCCCCGATCGTGGTCAGCACCAGGACCGGAAAACCCATGAACTTGGCCTGCTCCGGGGTGGTCGCCCGCTGGTGCTTGGCCACCTCCCTCTTCATGAAGGGGCGCCCCAGGCGCATCAAGACCATCATCGGGCCGCCCGCGCCGCGCGAACCCTTCGCCGGGACGTGGATCTGCTTTTGCTCGCTCATCTCGCCGCTTGGAACCCCGCGCCCCGGCCGGACCTTCCACTTGACATGAGGAATTCACCAGCCGTAGAATTCATCACGTGATGAATTTCGGAACCGAGAGGAGGTTTCTGACATGGCAAGCCTCGTGAGCGACCGCCCGCCCGTGGCGCGGCGCGAGACGTCGCGCCCCGCGATCGAGTCCCTGATGGCGCCCATCGTCGGTGGCCTGCTGGTCATGCTCCTCCTGCTGGGGCTGATCGGCACGGCGATCCGTGACCCGCGGCCGCATGACATCCCCGTCGGCGTGGTCGGCCCGGCGCCCGCGGTCCAGCAGATCACCGGCGCCTTCGGCGCCAAGGCACCTGGAACCTTCGCCTTCACCACGTACGACTCGGAAGACGCCGCCCGGGCCGCGCTCGACGCGCGTGACGTGGACGGCGTCCTCGTTCTCGGAGCGGGAGCGCCGAGCCTGCTCGTGGCCGGGGCCGCCGGAGACGGCATCAGCGCCGCCATCGCGGGTGCCTTCAGCGCGGTCTTCGCGGCGCAGGGCGCGCAGCTCACGGTGGTCGTCACGCATCCCTTTGGGTCGGGCGATGCGCACGGCCTCATCCTCTTCTTCCTGGTCCTGGCGACGCTGATCGCGACCCTGGTCGCCACGATCCTGCTTTTTGTGCGTGGGCAAACGCTGGGCGTCGCGGCCTGGGTTGGCGTCCTGGCGGGCTGGTCGATCGTGTCCGGCCTCGCCGGCGTCGGCGCCGCGGCCTGGATCGTCGGCGGCTACGACCTCACGGCGGCGATCGCGATGATGGGCCCTTTCCAGCACAGTGGGATCCGAAGCTTGGAATTCACGTGACTTGAAGTCGCGGC
>JADMIO011482787.1_pt1 | contig 60284 bp, 52 predicted proteins | sample 8958161 | NCBI WGS metagenome assembly JADMIO01 (sample SAMN16585339, study PRJNA669376) | soil metagenome | isolation source: Crop rotation soil | place: USA: Cullars Rotation, Alabama | collected 2011
AGGTGAGCCAGTGTGATTACATTTGCGGCCTAACTGTGGCCAGTCCAGTTACGCTGGAGTCACTAGTATTTAGGTGACACTATAGAAGCGGCCGCGACAACTTGTCCACGTGGAATTCTAAGCTTAGGATCCCAATGTGCTGGAAAGTGGGCTTCTGCACGCGGCCGACGATCGTGACCTCGCTGATGGTGATGACGCGCGTCTTCTTCTGCGCGGTCGCGGGCCCCGTCGCAACGAGGAGCGCTACGCCGACGAGCAGAGGACAGGAGTGACGGAGCATGCGTGACCTCACTTCTTCGGGGGCGCCGCGGGGGGCGTGGACGGGAACGCTGCGCTCGAGCCGCCGGAAGCGGACGGCGCGGGTTTGGCGCTCGCCGCGGGAGCAGCGGGAGCGGGCGCAGCCGTGGCGGCGGGCTTGGCGGCTGCGGCAGCTTCGGCCGCGCCGGCCTCGAGCATCGCCTTCTTGGCCTTGGCGCGGGTGATGAGCTCGTCCGTATCGTCGTTCGAGCCCGCCTGACGTGGCCGCATCTTCTTGTACTGCTCGAGCTCGGAGATCGCGAGATCGGTCGCCTGCGCGGGGGTCGAGCCCGGGACGCTGTCGGAGAACAGGTAGAGCAGACCGAGGTTGTAGTGAACTTGCGCGAGCTGCGCGTCGGCCTTCTGGACCCATTCGAGCTCACGCTTGGCTTCGGCCGTCTTGCCGAGCAAGCGGTAGGCGTCGCCGAGGTTCAGGTGAGCAAGGACGTTGTCGCTGTCGTAGCGGACCGCGCCTTCGAGCAACGGCGCCGCGCCCGTCGCATTGCCCGACTCGAGCATGAACGCGCCGAGCTGCACGCGAGCTTCGACGAGATCCGGACGGATGCTGAGGGCCTTCTCGAGCTCCTCGATCGCCGCGGGACGGTTGCCCTGCTCCTTGTAGATGAGCCCGCGCAAGAGACGCGCTTCGGCGTTGTTCTTGTCGCGGGGCGGGTTCTCGGCACCGTAGCCGTCGAGGATGGCGCGCAGCGTGTAGAGCGCGAGATCGAGACGCCGGGCGCGGTAATGGTCGCGTGCGAGCGCGATCATCGCCGGGGCGTAGTCCGGGTTCTTCTTCAGCGCCTCTTGCGCGAACCGTTGCGCCGCGCCCGAGTCGCCCTGGATCGACTTCACCTCGCCGAGCGCCGCGGAAACGGCGGCGCTCTTCGGCATCGCCGCGAGGCGCCCGTTCAGGTACTCGAGCGCCTGGTCGGCCTTGCCGCCCCGCGCGAGCAGCACCGCATACGCGAAGATGGCGGGCTCGTAGTCGGGAACGATGACCGTCGCCTGTCGGTAGCTCGCGAGCGCGTTCGAGCTTTCGTTCAAGCGCTCCTGCACGACGCCGAGCGAGTAGTAGGCTTGATACGCCTTCGAATCGGACTGCGTCGCGCGCTGGAACTGGGTCCGCGCGCCCGCCAGGTCACCCGACTTGAACGCCTGCTGCCCGGCGGCATACGCCTGCGCGGCGCTCGCGTTCATGGCGGGCCGGGGCGATGAGCCTTCGGCCGTCGGGCGATCGGACATGCCCGTCACGGAGCCGCTCTCGGTCGCCCCCGTCGCCGCGGGGACGGGCGGCGGAGCTTCACCGGCGGGCGAGGCGGCGTCGGGCGGCTTCGCGCCGCCACATCCGCTCGCGAGCACGAGGACCGCGAGCGCGATCGAACGACCGAGCGCGCTCACGGCGAACCTCCTACGTTGACCGGCAAGGGCTCGGGCAAGCCGACGGGCGGCGGCGTCGAGACCTGGCCGGGCCGCATGCGCTGGAACATCCCCTCCGTGTAGTTGAGGTCCTTCACGGTGGCGGTGAACTGCTTCATCTTCGCCTCGCCGATCACCTCGGTCATGAACGCGAGGCGCCGGATTGCGCGCAGAGCGCCGGGGTTCGAGACGTTGTAGCGCTTGGCCAGCACGACCGCGAGGCCGTAACGATCGACCATCACCTTGTCGGCGCCGTCGAGCTCCTGCCCACGGCGCGTACGCCAGGCTTCCTGCACGCGCACGCGCGCGTCGTCGGCCTTGGCCTGCAGATCGGGATCGTCGCTGTTCTCCGCGCGCTTCAGGAGCGCTTCGGTCTTGGCGTCGAACATCTTCAGTGCAGGCGGGCGCACGTTGTAGAGGCCCGTGCGCATCGAGTCGTAGAGCGAGCCCTGGCGCGACACCGCTGCGATCGTCCACTCCGGCGAGACGTAGGCGTCGGCCACGTGCTGCAGCTTGTCGAACCAACCCTTCGCGATGGCCGCTTGCGCCGTGTACTGGTTGATGACCTCGACGGTCGTGCCCTTGAAACGATGGTGGCCCGTCTCGTAGTCGAACTTCGACTCGATCTCGCGGTCGAGCATCGTGAACTCGCCCTCGGCCGCCATCTTGGCTTCTTGTGATCCGAGCGCGGTGTTCTTGCCGGCCTCGCGCGGAGCGATGCGCTGCCAGCGATCGAACGCGGCAATCGTGTTTTGCCAGTACTTGTCGGCCTCGTTCGACTGCACGACCTGACGCGTGACCGCCGACCAGTAGGCGGCTTGAACGGCGTATTGCGCCGCTGCCTCGCGCGACTTGTTCGCCTCGTAGTAGTCGTCCATCGAGCGCTGGGCGGCGCGGCGGGCCGCGGCGTTCGCCCCGGTGTCCGGGCTGTAGCGGTCCCACTTCTTGAGCGCCGCGGACGCGACCGTGAAGTCGGCTTCCGCGACTTCCTTCGGCGAGGCGCCGAGCTTCTCGAAGTTCGCACGCGCCTTCGTCATGGCCGTCGAGTCGCCGAGGCTCGCGTAGAGCATCAGCGCCTGCCGCGCCGCTTCACGCCGTTCGGCTTCCTTGAAGCGTTGCGTGTTGCTGATCTTGTCGAAGGTCTCGGCGGCCTTCGGGTAGTTGAAGAAGAGGACGTAGGAGCCCGCGAGCGCGTCGTCGGCGCTCTTCAGGTACTTCACCCGCGTCTCGTACTTCTGCGTGTCGGCGGCGACGGGCGGCGTTGCCTTCGGGTCGCCCTTCTGGAGCTTCTCGAGCGAGGCCTCGCTGCCGTACTTGGCGATGAAGAGCTCGTACATCTCGATCGCCTTGTCGTACTCACCGACCTGCTTGTAGGCGTAGGCGCCGTTCATGGCCGCCTCGGGCGCCTCGTCGCGATCGGGAGCCGCGTCGAGCGCGACCTTGTACGCCGCCGCGGCCTCACGCCACTTCTTCTGGCGCTCGGGGCCATCGGGCATCTTCTCGGCTTGCTCGAACAGCTTGCGCGCATCGAGGTAGGCCACGCCCTGGCGGACCGGCTTGCGCAGGCGATCTTCGGCGGCGGCCGTCTCCGCATCGAACGCGCAGCTCTTGCCCTCGGCAAGGCGGCGGCTCTCGGCGGCGTCGTTCTCGAGCGCCGCCATGCTGATCAGCTTTTCCCAGGACTTGTAGCCCCACTCGTCCTTGCCGCAGCGCTGCTCGTAGAGGGGTTTGAAGCGGGCGCGCGCCTGATCGAACTGACCATAGAGGAAGAACTGGTCGGCGGCCTGGAAGGCGTAGAGCAAGCCGTTCCTCTGCGGATCGCGATCGAGGGGCAGGCGGTCGTTGTACTCGTCGCGCGCCTTCACGGTCGCGAGGACGGCGGGCGGGAGCTCATCGCGCACGACCTGTGCCTTGTCGCCCTCGCCGAACTGCTTCACCTTCTCGCGCTTCTCGATGCCTTCCTTGCCGCCCGAGTCCGCGAACTTGCGGTTCTCGTTCTCGAGCACCTTGTCGGCGAGCGTGACGACGTAATAGGCCGAAGGCTGAAGGTACTTGTCGTCCTCGTTCGAGTCGCGCACGTCGACGCAGCTCTCGCGAGCCCGGGTGACCTCCTCCGGAGCGGGCGACTTTTGCAGAGCTACCTGCAGGACGACCGTCCAGTAGCGCGCGTCCGCCAGCCAGAAGCGGCTCTCGTAGGCGTCGAGCGCCGTCGGATCCTGCTCGAGGTAGCCGGCCCAGGCCGCGTCCGCGAGCCGGTACTCGCCGATGGACTTCTCGATCAGACCCCGCTGCTCACCTTCGTTGCTGAGCTCGAGGGCGCGCTGGTAGTACCCGCGCGCGAAGTTCGTGTGGTCGGCGGCGGCCTTCTTGAGCCCGCCGCGCACGAGCTGCTCGGCCGTCTGTAGCGCCTCGGGGTCGTCCTTGTTGGCCTCGACCCAGGGCGTGTTGGCGCCCACGTAGGCAGCCAGGCGAGTGCGAGCTTCGAGTGCCTTCGCGCCGTACTCCTGCTTGGCGGCCGAGCCGTCGGGGGCAAGGCGCGACAGCTCGTCGTAGAGCTCGGCGACCTTGTTCTGCATCACCGGCGCGTCGCGGTTCAGCGGGAATTTCCGCAGGGTGAGCTCGAGCATCGCGACCGCGTTGCGGTTCTGCGTGATCTCGATGAATTCCTGCGCGAGCGACTTGTAGACCTCGACCGTCCACTTTTGATCCTGCGGGATGAGCTTGGGATCCTGGACGCGATCGATCGCGATCGCCATCTTCTTCTCGGCGACGAGCGGATCGGTTTCCGTGTCCAGCACGTCGCTGCGCGGAATGTACGGGTGGTCGCCGGGCGGCCCTTCGAAGTCGACGTAGGTGAGCGAGCCGGCGATGTACGTGTAGGCCTCTGCGCGGAAGTCCGCACCCGGATCGCCCGTCTTGGCCTCCTGCTCGTCGGCGTACCGGAGCAGGTTCACGAACTCGTCGACCGCAACGTGGTAGCGCTGCTGCTTGAAATAGCTCCAGGCGCGCTTGTAGAGCGACACCCCGTAGATGGGCGGCTTCTTGAACGCGAGCGAACGCTCGTAGGCGCTCACGGCGCGGTTCAAGTTGTAGGGACCGCCACGCGGGTCGATCTGATCGAAGTGGTAGTTACCGAGCTGCCACCAGATTTCCGCGACGTAGCGCGGGTCGTCGCCGGGCTCGGTCTTCTGCGGGATCGGCTCGCAACCGTCGTAGGGATCGACGTAGCGGAGCTCCTCGGTGTCGGGCTTGGCGGGGGTCTTGGCCGCTTTCCCCTTCGGGGCCGGGGCGCGTTTGGCGAGCGTCTTGTCCTGATCGAGCGGCAGCGGATGGCGGTTGCCCCAGTCGTCCCAGAACTTGGCGTCGTGATCCTGCGGCTCGCTCTGTACGAGCAGCTTGCCCGCGTCCTTCGGGTCGTCCGCGATCGTGAAGTGATTTTGGCAAACGAGCACGCGCCATGCCTGCTGGCCTTCCTCGATGCGGCCCGAATCGGTGAGCACGTGACCGAGGTAGTAGTGGACGGCGGCGATCTCCTCGTAACGCGGGTACTCCTTGATGAGCCGTCGGTAGAGCGCGATCGCCGGCTCGAGGCCGGTCGCGATGTCGGTGTCGCTCTTCTCGCGGGCGCGTTCCTCGTAAAGCGCGGCGAGGCGGAACATCGCGTCCGGCGTCGCCTTCTCGTCGGAATTTGCGCCACTGTAGCGTGCGACGAAATCCTCGAGCCGACTGATGGCCTCGTTGCGCGCGTTCTCGAGCCCGTATTTTTCGACCTGGATGTCGTGGTCGAGGCTCGCGAGCACCTGCTTGCGGCGGCTCTCGTAGTGGTGCCGCACGATCATCGTGAGCGCGCGGCGGTACTCCTTCGAGTCCTTCTCGTACTGGCGCACCTCGTCGCTCAGCACCTGGAAGGCCTTGAGCTGGTTGGGCGTCGGCGCGGGCCGGGGCGGGACGACGGTGCGCGCTCTGGCGGTGACGCCGGGTACTGCCGTGGCCGCCGGGGCGGGTGCGGCGACCGCGGAGGCCGACGCGCTCGGTGCCGTCTTGGCGCTCGCGGAGGCCGACGCGCTCGGTGCCGTCGTCGCGCTCGCGGAGGCCGACGCGGTCGGTGCCGTCGTGGCGCTCGCGGACACGGATGCTTGCGGCTTCGCCGGCTCGGCTAGGGCCACGGGAACGAGGCCGAGCGCGAGGAGGCCTCCCACGAGCCCTCGGGGAAAGCGTTTCACTGATCCTCCTCCGCGTCCTCGAGCACTTCACGCAGCTCGTCGTTCAACATCTGCTCCTCCCTGGCCCGCTCGCGCTGCAGGCTTCGCACCCGGCGCGCCTGCTCCTCGCGCTCCTCCCACGCTTCCTGAGCGATGCCCACGTCCGCACGCAGCACGATGCTCTTCAGCTTCTCGCGCACGGCCGCGAACGCCTTCATGGCGACCTGGCCGACCACGATACGAGCCTCCTGATCGACCTGATCGAGCGCCGCGGCCCGGGTCTCGATCGAGGCAAGCTCGTCCTGAATCTTCACGCGCAGCACCTCGGCCTGGGCGCTTGCCTGACGCTCGAGCTCGGCGCGCGTCCCGTCGAGCCGGAGATCGATCGCGTCGGCCCGCGCGAGGATGGGCTGAATCGAGCGCGCGTACTCGGCGGCGTCACCGGGATCCTGCCCGGCGGCCGCGAGCGCTGCCTCGCGGTTCAGGAGATCGCGGTAGCGGTGGCGGGCCTGATCGTCGTCGACGTAGCGCTGATCGCCGAAGCCCGATTGAACGCGACCGTTCTCGATGGCCTCGCGGAACTGCTCGATGCGCTGCTCGTAACCTTGAAGGTCGCGCTCGTTGGCCTCGACCTCGAGACGGAAGCGGTCGCGCGTGGCGGCATTGGACGTGACGCCGAACGTCTCACCCTGCCTGAGCACGCGCTTGAGCGCGTTCACCATGGCGCGGAGCTTGTCGGCTTCGACCGTGAGCTGCTGGAGGGACTGAGACGCGTGGTTCCACTGAGCCACGCCGGCGTCGTCGCGCTGTGCGAAATCGGCGGAAGTCACGGGTAGGCCGAGCAAGCGCTTCTGCAGAGCGCGGCGCTCCTGCCGCACGGAAGCGAGCTCGCCGCCCACGTCACCGGCCACCTCGTCCATCCCCTGAGCGAGGCTGACGCGCGCCTTGCCGAGCTTGTTCGACAGGCTGAGCGCGTGCTCGAGCGCCGCCCGGATCTCGGGGAATGCTCGGGCGCGCGTGGGAACGGCCAGCACGCCGTTCAACCGCGAGGCGAGTCGCCGGCTCTGACGGATGAGATCGCGAGAGCGGTTCACGTCGTCGATCACGACGAAGACGTTCTCGTCCTCCGCCTGCTCGCGCGCCCAGGCGAGCGCCAGGGGCGGCAGTTTGTCGTCCGTCTGGATGTCGGGGTCGGCCGTGAGGCGGTCGTAATACGAGGCCGGATCGGCGGTCGTTGCGATGAACCGATCCACCTGGTCGCGAATCGGATCGAAACGCTCGCGCACCGAGCGATACAGCGTGAGCGCCTTGTCGAACTCTCCCGAGCGAAGCAGGAGATCGGCGCGCAGGAGCGAGCCGTCGGCGATGTCGAGATTGTTCGGATCGGCGATGCTCAGCACTTCGAGCGCGCGCTGTGCGCGCTGGAAATCACCGACGCGCACGTACACCCACGAGAGCTCGTGCATCATCATCGAGAACTCGGCGGACTGGCGCGAGACGTGGCTGTACGCTTCGGCCGCCTCCGGAAACGCGTCGGATTCGTAGCAAAGACGACCGACAGCCATCCACGCGAGATCGACGACGTGCCGCTGCGCGGGCGTCGTCGCCGGCATGCGCGCGACGCGACGGAACTGATCGATCGCGGGGCCGTACTTGGGCGCCGCGGCGGCCGTCGCCGCCACGGAGGCGCCGGGGGCAGGCTGATTCGCCTGAGCGGTGAGGGCCGCCTCCTTGGTGAGGATCACGCCGAGGAGGTACTGACCCTGGAGGGCGTACTCGGCGTTCGGCGGCACGGCGTTCACCGCGTTCCTGGCGTCGGTGAGCGAGTGACGCGCGTAGAGTGCCTTGGCTCGCGCGTAAGCGAGCGACCCGCTCGCGTCCGTCACGGGCAAGGACGACAGCTTCGCGAACACGTAGTCGAGGCTGTCGAGGTCGCGCGTACGCAGGGCGATGTCTACCAGGCGGCTGATGGCGCGGCCGGCGTAGATCGTGAACTGCCCCTGCGTGGCACGGTCGAAGATGTCACGGTAATGACGGCGGGCGGAGAGGTACTGGTTCGACTGGAAGTACGCCTCGCCGATCAGGAACGTCGCGTCCGCGAAGGCGCTTTCCGGCACCTCGCCGCGGCGGTGGAGCTCGAGCACCTTGCTCAGCGTCTCGATCGACCGGTCGAAGTCCCCCGTTCGCAGCAGGAGCTCGCCCGCCGCGACGCGCTGCGCCGGCGTCGGGGGTACGTAGCGGAAGCGGCTCGGATCCGGCCCTTCGTGGCGTCGACCTCCACGGCGCGGATCGCCATGTCGGCGCGCCCGCGCTGGGCCCCCGCATCGGCGTGCGCAGGCCGCGCCACGCCCGAGGCGGCGATGCCGAGCGCCAGCGCGTAGGCCGGCAGGCGGCGCATCACTTCGCTCCAGCCCCGATCGAGACGTTGCCGGAAGCGCCGGCCTTCGCGGGTGCTGCGGCGGGCGGGGCGCTCGACTCGGGCCGACCTTCGTCGCCCGACGAGCTGACGTTCTGCTGCCAGCGAATCGCCGGACGCTCTTCGAGAGGAGTCGTCACGTCGCCCTTCTCCCAGACGATGGCGTCGAGCTTGATGGCTTTGCCTTCGGTGACGGTGAAGGAGTGCGTCGCGGGAACGTTGAACTTGTAGCCGCGGAGGTACGAGAACACGCCGTAGCCGTGACCGCGGAGCTTGAGCACGACCTGCAGCGTGTGGTCGCCCGGCGGGATGGAGCCGCTGAAGATCGGGATCGTCTTCTGCTCGGCCAGGGCACCGGTGTCGTCCTGCTTGTTGTACTGAACGGATCCGTCGAGGACGAAGGTCGCGCCCGTCAGGTGGAACGCGTTGCTGAGGTCGTTCTTGAAGGTGATTTCGGCGCGCGCGCCGCCCACGCCACCCGAGAGGATCGTGTCGCTGAGGAGGCTCAAGCGCGTGTGGCTCCTACGGATTTGTTCCTTGAGCTCGTCCACGCGCTGCTCGAGATCGCGCAGGCGCACGACGTAAGTCGAGCCGTCCACGGGTTGTGACGACGCGGCGGCACCGGTCGCGCCCGGCGCCGGTGGAGCGGTCGTCGTGGCGGTAGCTCCCGGGGCAGCGGTCGTCGTTGCCGGAGCAGGCGCCGTTGCTGCGGGAGCAGGCGCGCTGGCCGCGGGGGGAGCCGTCGTTGCTGCGGGAGCAGCCGTGCTTGCCGCGGTCGACGCACTCGGAGCCGCCGTGGTGGTAGCCGCCGTCGGCTTCGCCGTCTGTCCACGAGCAGGTTGCGCGAGCGAAAAGGCCGCCACAGCAGCCAAGGACAAAGCCTGAATCGAGCGTTTCATGTTCCCTCGTTCGTTGCGCGAAGCCGTCGGACTAATCCAACCCCACCGGCTCTTTCCACCAAGGTGAGTTGCGATGCGCATACTTGCGCCTCCCGAGGCGGACGGAAAGAGCAATCCTGCCTCCCCTGGGCGCGCATCCTGGTGGCCGCTCCGAGGCTGTCAGCGCTCGCCGCCGAAAGGCAGGGCAAACGTGAGCTGTCCGGCCATTCGGCCGCTGCCCTAGGCTTTTGATATTATTCCCGTCTTGCTGCTTGCGGGCGCTCGGCGTACTTCTCGATCTGGCGCCGCGGACGGAGATCGAACCCCGCGCTTGGACGTCAAGGTCAGGCAGGGCGGAACCACTCGGTACCCCCTCCACGAGGAATCGACTCTTACGCCCGCTCGGTGCCGCACGTGCTCGCCATGGCGGCCATCCCCGGAGACGCATCCGACGAGACTTTGATGGTCCGCTACCAGCGGGGCGATCGGGATGCGTTCACCGTCCTCGTGCGTCGCCATCACCGCCCTCTGTACAACTTCGTGCTGCGCCAACTTCGTCACCAGAGCCTCGCCGAGGAGATCACGCAGGAGGTGTTCTTGCGCGTGGTCCAAAGTGCACACGAGTACAAACACGAAGCCCGCTTCTCGACTTGGGCGTATGCCATTGCACGCAACCTCTGCGTCGATCAGTTGCGGAAGGCTCAGCACCGCCGGCACCCTTCCCTGGACCAGCCGCTCGGTCCTGGTGACGAGACACGGGCGCTCGCGGAGGTCGTGGCCGACCCGAAGCCGCTCGGCAACGCGGAGCACGGCGCCGCGGCAACGCAGATGCGCGTCATGCTGATCCAGGCCGTCGAAACGCTGCCCGACGACCAGCGCGAGGTGTACCTCTTGCGCGAGGTCGCGAACCTCTCCTTCAAGGAGATCGCCGAGGTGACGGGCGTGGCGGAAAATACGGCAAAAAGCCGCATGCGCTACGCGCTCGAGCGGCTACGAACGAGACTTTCCGATTTCGAGGAGTACGCTCGTGCCCTGCGCTGAATCGCGACTCTCCCGGAGGTGCCGGCGTGGACTGTGAGCGCTTCGACCGCATCGTGCTCGACTTCCTCTACGACGAGCTCGACGAGCTGACGGCAGCCGCGGCGCGCCGGCACGTGGACCAGTGCGCGCGCTGCCGGGGCATCATCGCGGGGTTGCGTGCGACGCGCGAGGTGGGCGCCCTGCCGCTCGTCGATCCGCCGGAGGGTCTCGAGCTCAGGATCCTCGAAGCCGAACGTCAGGTGCGCGAGCGACTGCCGCTGCGGCAACGTGCGGGCCGCGCCGTGTCGGTCCTCGCCGGTTACGCGATGCGACCGCAGCTCGCGATGGCGGCGTTGCTCTTGCTCGCCATCGGCAGCGGGCTCGTCTTCTTCCGTCAGGCACCGAACGATCGCGACACCGTGTCGGTCACCGAGCGCGGCGTGGCGGAGAGCGACCCGGAACCGCTTTCAGTGCTCCCGCGCGCCCAGAGCGAAGCGCCGAGCTCCCCCGCCCCGCGCGCCGCGAGCCCGAGCGCGGCCGGTGCGCTTTCGCCCCACTCCAAGGAGGCGCCGCTCGACGGGCTTCCGTTGGCCGCGCGGCCCGCGTCACCCCCCGCGCCACCGGCCACGGCATCGGCCGCGGGCGACGCGCGCGCAGGCGAGGACAGCGTGTACCAGGCCGCGCTCTCGGCCTACCGCGCCGGCCGCTACCGCGAGGCGCGCCAGCAGTTCGAAAGTGTCGTCGCCCAGGGCGGCACGGATGCGGCGCGCGCCGCCTATTACGCGGCCTTGTCGGCGAAGAGCGGCGAAGGCTGCGGCAGCGCGGCGAGCCTTTTCGATCAGGTCTCGCAACACTATCCAGGCACCGGCGCCGGCTACGACGCCGCGTGGGAAGCGGCGGGCTGCTACTCGACGCTCGGCGACACCGAGCGCGCGCGGCGTGCCTACCAGGCCCTGCTCGACGAGCCGAGCTACGGAGCGCGTGCGAAGGCAGCGCTCGCCGAGCTCGATCGCGCCAACGGAGACTCCGAGGTGGCAGTCGCGAAACGAAAGGCGGCGACGGCTTCGTCTCCGGCGCGAGCGGCCCCGGCAAAGCCCGCCGCCGGTGCAGGAGCGGCGCAGGCCGCGCCAGGCTCGAGCCCGAACGCGGATGTGAAGCCGAAGGTAGACCCGGCGTTCTGAGCGTTGCGGCGACTGGGGTTCCCGCTCGCGCGCCTTCGACATCCACGCCGGCGTCTTCGTCTCGGCGAACGACCGCGGGCTTTGGGTCGAGCGCGGCGGCGAGGCTAGTTTTTGGACGCGCTTTGGACGCGGATGTTGCCGATGCTGAACTCGTTTTGCACGTTGGTGCTGGTGTCGAGCGTTTCTGAAACGAGGACGACGCGCGCGACGACCGTTTGACAGCCGCTGGTGAAAACGCTTGCGAAGACCTGGGGATTGTCGAATGCGCTGTACGTCTTTTGCTGCGACCACTGCACGACGCCGTTGACGAGCAGCTCGTCGCGCACCGTATAGCTCATGGTCAGGCTCACGGTGCCCGAAACCCCGTTGGACATGTCGATGAAGTAGCTACCGCCCGGCAGGTCGAAGCTAGCGCTTGCGATGACCTGACCGGGAGAGCAGGCGCTCGTCGTATTCCCGCGTGTGATCCAGCCACTCCCCGACTGCACGCCGCAGTCGTGGGTCGTGGCCGAGCCGGCGATGAGCACGGTTTGTTGGGTGTTGAGCGGGGCCGAATCGTTGCAGGAGCCCCAGTCGCCGCAGGAGGTACAGGTCTGCTGAGCGGGATACAGCGAGCCGCAGCTGCACGCCTGCTTCTGCCCGCTAGTGCAGGCTAAAGCCACGTTGCACGAGGCGTTCGAACCAGAGCAGGTGCCGCCCTTGTTGCAGACACCAGAACACGCAGCGCCGGCAGCAGCAAACGCGTTGCTCGGGCAGTCGAGCGTCTGGCCGTCGCAGGTCTCCGCCACGTCGCAGCTCGTCGACGCGCCGCGGCACACCGCGCCCTGCGGCTGCGGCCGGCTCGGTGGGCAAGCGACGTCGAGGCCATCGCACGCGGCCTCCTGCGCGCAGCCGCTCGCGTATCGGCAGAGTTGACCCTCCGGCGCTAGCACATCGTCGGGGCAGAGCGTGCTGCGACCGGTGCAGTACTCGGTCGCGTCGCAAGCATCCGTTTGCGAGCGGCAGCTGGTCCAACTGGGCGCATACGCGTCCGCGGGGCACTCCGTGCTCGAACCGGTGCAGTACTCGTCCTGATCGCACGCGCCATTCGCCGCGCGGCACAGGGTCCCACCGGGCGAGAGGTTGTGCGCGCACTGCGCGTTCGAGCAAAAGTCCACCGTGCAGGCGTTCGCGTCGTCGCAGTCGGCGTCGGCGGCGCAGGGCCCGACCCCCGTCGGTCCCGAGCTCCCGCCGTTGCACACGAAGGACGACTGCTGCACCTCGCCGCTCTCGAGCTGCCCGTTGCCGTTGGTGTCAATCCCGGCCTGGATCTCCTCTCCACCGAGGCCGGGGCACTGTTGTGCATCGTCGCCGAGCGGCAGCACGTTGATGAGGGTCGTCCCGCCGGTGGCACCCGTCGCACCCGTCGCACCCGTCGCTCCCGTCGCTCCCGTTGCGCCGGTCGGTCCGGTCGCTCCCGTCGCTCCCGTTGCGCCGGTCGCGCCGACGGTACCAGTCGACCCTGTGGCGCCGGTCGGCCCAGTGGCGCCCTGCGGGCCGGGCGGCAGCGTGACCGGCACCCAGCGACCGCCGCTGCACGCCATCAGCGTCTGCGTCGAGGTGACGTACGCGACGCTCCCTTCCTTGCCGTTGTTGCAGACGGGCAGGTCCGACGTCGAAGCGACGCTGATCTGCGCGAGGGTGGCGTTACGCTGGCCCGGCGCGCTGGGATCGGCCTCGCGCGTGCAGCCGGCCAGCGCAAGACCAGCCATCCCGCCACCAACGAAGAGCGAAATCAGGGCCTGTTTTCTCATGCTTGCTACGTAACATTCGTGGCAACGGTCGCTCGATGGTCAGTTTTCCCTCAAGGGTCACAAGTCGGTCGCGGGAACGAGCGGTCTATGGTCATTTCTAACACGCAGGAGTGAGACGCTCCAAGTCCTCCCGCTGACGGCGAGCCGCATCGTCACAGACGCCCCCGCGCTCCGACGCCGGACTGTCGACCTGAACCGTGGCGCACGCTCAACGTCGCCCGCTGTCGCAGTGCGTGAGCACCGCACCACGAGGCCCCTACCCGACCCCCAAAATCTCAAACTCCAGCTCCAGCGCTAGCTCCAGCTCTGGCTCTAGCTCTAGCTCCAGCTCTGGCTCTAGCCGGCTCAGCTCACCATCGCCGCGTTCGTGCCCGCTTCCCCGAGCTCGACGTCCGCGGACGCGACGACGTTGAGCTCCCCTTCCGGAGGCTCGAACGGCGCGCGGCCGACTTGCACGGAGCCGAGACGCGGGAAGAACGGGGCGACGAAGTACTGCTTGCCGAAGTACCACCAGAGGTTCGACTTCACGACGAGCCGCGGATCGATCTGCGGAGCGAGCTCGACGTGGAGCGCCTTGAGCTTGCTCCAATGCGTGCCCGGATTCTCGTGGTGCGCGGCGTGGTAGCCGTTGTTGAAGAGAAGGAAATTCAGCATCGTTCCTTCCCAGCTGCGCGAGTGATTGTGCTTCGAGAACGGGTCGGTGTGGACGTGCTGCTCGTAGTTGAAGAGCATGATCGTCCAGAGCGCGAAGAAAGCGGGGAACAGAACGGCGAGGCCGTACACGTAGAGGCCGAGCTTCACACCGTGGAGCGCGATCGCGAGCGCGAAGAGCAAGGCGTGCGCTCCGCCCCACACCACGTACTGGCTGATGATGCGGCGGTAGAGCGCCGGGTTGCCCTTCTTCGCCTTCTGCATGAAGTCGCGAATCGGGTAACCCTGGTAGTAGCTCGACACGAAGAAGTACGAGGCCGCGACCGGCAGCGTGTGCTTGTTCGTGAAGCGCCAGGTGATGGTCGCGTCGCCCGCCCGGTTCACGTACTTGTGGTGATTCAGGTTGTGGGTCGGGATCCAGGCGAAGACGGGGTAGCCGTAGAAGATCGAGATGACGTTGCCGAAGAGCTGGTTCATCCCTTTCGAGGCGAACGTCGGGCAGTGATTGTGGTTGTGGGCGATGACGCCGCAGCTCAACGCGAAGTACGCGCTCACCCAGAACAGCCATTTGACGAGCTCGGGCCGGGCGAACTGCACGCCGACGAGCACGGCGGCGAGCAGGACCCAGAGCAGGGTGCGGTAATCAGCGGCAAATCGGGGGCGCATCGTTTTGGACCCGGGGGCCGGGCCGGCTACCTTCTGTCAAAAATTGCCGCGCTTAGCAAGCTCATGACCGGCTTGTGGCCAAAAGCGCCCCCTGGTTCGCGCCCGCAGCGCCGGGTGGCCGCCGTGCGGGCGTGCCCGGCTCAGTTGGTCGAGCTGCGCACGTAAGCGATCGTGCGGACGACGCCGATCAGTCGCTCGCGGCTGTCGCGGTTCAGATCGATGAAGCGGATGCCCATGCCCGGGTTCGGGTTGCTCGCGAGCATGCGGATGGGATTCACCCACTGCACCTGCCCCGTGAGCACGAGCGGCTCGCGGCTGCCGGGCGGCGCGAACTTGAGCGTCACGCGCGTGCCTACCTCGAGCGGCTCGTTGGTGCGCACGAAGATGCCCACCTCGGAGATGTTCGTGATGTTCGCGTAGAGGAAGGTGTCTTCGGTCTCACAGTCGACCGACCAGACCACGTCGATGCGATCGGCAGTACGCCGCTCCGCACCAGGTCGCTCCGACGGCAAGGGACGCTCCGACTTTTCGCCGCTCACGGATCGGCCTTAGCCTCGATTGCCGTGGGTGTCACGCGTCCAGGCGTCCCGATGGGTCGAGGCCTCAGCGGGCGCGGGATCGGGTACCGAATCCGGCCGGAGGATAGGCGCGTGCGACGGCCCAGTGGCCTGACCATTCGCGTCATTCGACGACCAGATCGCCACCGTGGAGGCGATCGTCGGTCTGCGTGCCGCGGCTCACCGTGAGTCGGCGCGACCCGGAGTAGAGGCCGAAAAAGACGTGGTACGTGCCGCGCGTGAAGTTCGGCTCGAGCGTGAGCTCGTGGCGGTCGGCGATGATGTCGCCGACGTTCCAGAGTGACAGGGGGTAGTGCCCGTCGAGCGTGGGGTGATCGGCGTTGAAGCGCCGTTGGAATCCGTCGATGTGGACGAAGGTTTCCCACGTACCCGCGATGCGGGCGACGACCCGGAAATAGATCACGAACTCGTAGCGGCGCCCCGGCACGACCGCGCGCACCGGCTTGCCGTCGAGATCGGTCACGTCCCAGCCGAGCACGTCGAGCTGCTCAGCGAGGTTCGCGTCGAGCGGATGCGTCGGCGACGGCGCACGCTCGAGGAGGTAGCGGTCGAGCGGGTTCTGGCTGTGCTCGCCCGCGAGGAGACGGTTGGACGCGAGCAGTACTTCGCTCGAGCGTCCGTCGAGGATGGGGAGATTCCGTGATTTTCCGGAGCGGGCACGGAAGCGCGAGTTCAGGCCGTTCAGCGAGTCGGCCTTGAGCACGAGCCAGCGACGTGCCCCGGGCTCGACGAGCCAGTCGTACGCCGCATCGATGCCCGTGAGTGTGACGACGGGTCGTCCCACGGCGTAGGGAGCCGAAGCGCTGCTCGTGCCGAGCAGCCCGAGCTCTTCGTTCGGGCGCGCGAGACGTCCGAACGCCTCGAAGGTGCCCTCCGGCGAGAGCTGCGCGACGAGCTTCGGGTAGTAGCCGAGGCTCAAGGCGCTCGCACCGGCGAGGCAGCCGAGGAGAGCCAGAGCAGTCGGGCTCGGCAAGAGCGCTCGGAGCCCACCCCGCAGGCGCTCGGCGGCAAGGAAGCGCGCCACGTCGCGCAGCACGAGCGCCGCGAACGGCAACGCGACGAGGAGCGGCGGAACGAGCCACGCGAGGCGTAGGCCACTCTGACCCACGTCGCTCGGTGCGAAGCGGGCGAGCGCCGGGATCCGCTCGCCGAGCAGCCCGAACGCGAGGAAGCCGAGCAGAGCTGCTTCGACGACGCAGAGCCCGAAGAGCAGGTTCCCGTGCCACTGATCGCGCAGCGTCGAGAGCCAGGCCGCGTAGTCGCGCCGAGCGAACGCGGGCCGCTCCGCCGGGGTGTCTTCCAGGAGGCCCACGAAGCCGCCCAGGGCCGAAAGCACACCGCACGCGAGGAGCCAGGGCGTCCCCGCGGCGCGGAAGCTCTCCGGAAACCGCGCGCCCTCGACCCCGAAGGCGACGAGGGTCTTGTCCGGCAGGTTCAGAAAATCGGCGAGGAGCAGCACGACCAGCGCCGCCGACGTCATGCCGAGCGCGCGCGAAGCCGGAGCGCCACGCTCGAGGTCACCGAGCGCGAGCGCGACGAGCAAGGCGAGGCTCGCGACGGGACCGAACGGCAAGAGCCCCGCTGCGGGCGCCGCGAGTGACCACGCCGCGAGCCCGAGCACCGCCGTGAGCAGCGCGACGAGCCGGAGCCCGCTGGCGCGAGCACGCTCGGGTCCGCTCAGAGAGCCCGGCAGGGTCCCGATACGGGCGAGCGCGAACGGGACGAGCGCGCTCCACGGGAAGAGGGCGTGACCGAGCACGCCGATCACCGCGTCGAAGGTCGGCGGTGCGGCACCACGCACGACTCCGAACCCGAGCCAGAGGAAGTAGCGTTCCGGCTCGGCGACGGCGGACGCGAGCAGCTTGCACCCGAGCAGGGCCGTCGCAGCGCCGAGGACCAGCACCGAAACGCCGAGGACATCGCGCAGCCGCTCGCGCTCGAGCGTGCCCGCGAGCCTGAGCACGAGCCAGCCGAGCGCCGCGCCGAGCAGCGGCACGCTGACGCCGAGCAGGATTCCGCGACTCAGGAGGCCGATGGTGAGGCCGAGCAGCGCGAGGGCGAGCCAGGCGGCACGTAGGGCAAGGGTCGCGCGATCGAAGAGCAGGAGCGCGAGACCCGCGGTCGCGCCCGCGAGACCCGCCATCGTCACGATGTCGCCGAGCAGAGCGCGAGCGTGCAGGAAGTAGAGCGGCATCGTGCCGAGGACGAGCACCGAGTAGAGGGCAACGCGACGGTCGGCGAGTCGGCGCGCGAGCAGGTAGGTGGCGGCGAGCCCGGCGAGGCCGAAGCAAGCGAGCGGTAGGCGCGCGGCCCAGGCGTGGAGGCCGAACAGCTTGAGCCCGAGCGCCATGCTCGTGAACGGCAGCTCGCCGCGGTCGACCTCGCCGCGCGTGGGCAAGGAATTCGGGGCGCCCGTGAGCTCGAGGCTCGCTCCGAACAAGCCGACGGCGATGCGGCGGGCGAGCTCGATGGACCGGAGCTCGAAGGGATCCCAGAGCCCGTTCTTGGCGAGCGGGGCGAGGAACGAGACGGCGAGCCAGCCGAGCCCGAGCGCGGGGATCCACGCCGCCGAACGCGCACCGGCTTCCTTCGCTTCGGGCGAGCTCACGGCGAGGTCCTACTCACCTTCGAAGGCGACGCCGAGGGTCGCGCCAACCATGAGCACGTGGCCACTCAGCCGGTCCGCATCGGCACCGGCGGTGGTCGTCAACGTCTGCGAAACGCCGAGCGCGTCGGCAAAAGCGAGGTCGAGGTGGATCTCCTCGAACGGCGAGAGGGGGCGCAGCCACGAGGCGCCCGCGCCGAGCGTGACGACGTGCCGATCGACCGCCAGGAGGCGCGTGGTCGGCTGGTGCTTCGGCACCGGAGACGCCTGGAACGAGTAGCCGGCGCGAGCCTTGACGGAGAAGCGCGACATCACTGCGAACGTCGGCTCGACACCGAGATGCGGCACGAAGCGATCGGTGAAGTTCGCGGGAGGTACCGGTGTCGGCGCCGTATCGGGCACCTCGATGCCGAGCTCGGGGGGTACCTCGGTGTGCGTCGACGTTGCCGGGTACGGGCTCCGGTAGGCGCTGTAGCGCTGCCAATCCACCTCCGCCGTCGCGAGCAAGTTCGGCAACGGGTGCAAGCTGAGGCCGAGCGCGACCTGCGCGGGCGTGTACGCCACGTCGGCTTGCGTGTGAAAGTCGTAACGAACCGGAACGTTCGTGTCGGGCACGACGAGCGTGCCGACGAGCGCGCCTTCGATCTGGTGCTCGACGAGCGACGCGCCACGGTAGGAGAGACCGACGGCGACGTCGTCCGACGGCATGATCGTGGCGCCGAGGAGCGGAAAGCGCGACGCCGTCAGGTCGGCATCGACGGCGTGCCGGAGGTTCGATGCGTACTCGCTGCCGCGTCCGTTGGCGACGACCGCCGTGCCTTCGACCCGGAAGGTGCCGCGGAGGGATGCCTGGAACCCGATGCCGCCACCGAGCAGGAGCCAGGACAATGGCCTCACGGCGAAGGTCGACCCCACGTCGACCAGGCGTGGGGTCGCGTCGTCGAGCGCCCAGTACGGCTCCGTCGGCTGGGGCTCGCGGAGCCGCGACAAGCGCCCGTCAGGCAGCGCCAGCGCGAAGCCGAAAGCGACCGGCACGGTGAAGATCGCTCCGGGGACGACGAGGCCCGCGTCGATCGTGTGCACCGTCGGGAGCGATGCCGGCGTTCCCGAGGTTTCGAGCGAATAGCTCGTGCTCGAGATGCCGAGGCTCACGAGCGGATGCTCCGCGCGCACGAGCCCCGAAGGGTTGTGGAAGACCGCACCGGCGTCGTCGGCGATGGCGACGCCCGCTCCCCCGAGCGCCTGCGAGCGCGAGCCGAAACCGAAATCGATGTCGGGGCTCGCCTGGACGGGCAGTGCGAGGACGAGCGCGGCGAGCGCCACACAGGAGCCCGTGGATCGGGCAACGTAGGCGCTCATAGATCCACCCCGACGCCGAAGACCCAGGAGAGCACGTTGCCGTGCGTCGTGACGACGGGACCGAGCGGCTCCGCCGCCTGCGCGCTCTCCTTCTCGTGCGTGCGCGGCGCGAGCCAGTCGAAGCGGAGCGCTCCTTCGAAGTGCAGGGGGAGCACGTGGCCCGCGAAGCCGACGCGGTAGCCGAGCGCGAAGCCGTGGCGGGTCGCGTCGAACGCGTTGCCGATGCCCGTTTGCTCGGGAACCGGTGTGGGAACGAAGGCGTAGCCGGCGCGCAGCGTGAGGTCGACGGGATGCGCGGCAACGTCGACTTCCACGCCGAGCCGCGGCGAGATCACGTCGGAGTAGTTCGCCGGAGGCGGGCTGGGCGTGCCGCACGGGACGCCCTCGGGGCACTCGACGGTCGGACCCACCGAGCCCGGAAAGTCCGACCAACGCTCGTAGCGCGCGCCGAGGACGCCCCGCACGACGCCGAGCTTGCGGGACAGCTCGGCATCGAGCTTGAGCGGCTCGTAATGGGCAAGCCCCTGCACGTTGAGCGACGCGATCTCGAGACCGGAGAGATTCGGCGCCGGGACGCTCACGTCGAAGTCGGCCCGCAGCACGCTTCGGAAGGAGACGCCGAGCTGACCCACCTCACCGAGATCCACGCCGAAGCCGAGCGTCGGGGCCCAGGCGGGGAAGAGCTCCGTTCCCACGCCCGCGGGAGCTGCTGCGGACGCCGCGACGGCTTGCTTGCCCCGCAGCGCGGCGAGCACCTCCACGCCGGCGCCGAAAGAAAATTGGTGGAAGCCGACACCGAGCCCCACGCCGAGATCGAGCGCACCCGCCCGATCGACGAGCAGGGGGAAGCTCGGCTCCTCGGCGAACGGCGCGTGCGCGCGCACGAGGTAGTCGGGCGGCGTCTCCGCGAACAGGCCGAGCGCAGCGCGCACCCCATCGCGCTCGGGCGGCAGCAGCGGGGCCACGACGCCGATCATCAGGGCCTTGGAGAGCTCGGCCTCGAACGGTTGACGACCCTGGTTCGACTCGTACGAGAGGGAGAAGTCGCTCGCGGCGAGACCGAACACGAGCTCCTTCGAGGGTGACTCGGCGAGCTCGGCGGGGTTCACGAGCGTTGCCGCGGGGCCGAGGGGGAGCGAGGTGCCTCCACCGGCAAGCGCGGTGCTGCGCGGGCCGACGCCGAACAGGTTCGTCGGCGTCGCCCCGACGCGCGCGGTAGCGGCGATCCCGGCCAGACCGAGGAGGGCACACCTCGAGAAACGGTAAAAACGCGTGCGTTCCCTGGTCACGAGCCGCGGCGAGGCTAGCATGGCGCCCCTCGCTTCCACCCTGTCCCTTTTTCACGGCCGGTACCCCATATGCGCTTCGGCACCATCGCCATCGTCGGCCGCGCGAACGTCGGAAAATCCACGTTCCTCAACGCCGCCCTGGGCGAACCTCTCGCGATCGTTTCTCCCCTGCCCCAAACCACGCGCGACACCCTGCTCGGTGTGGTGCACGGCGCCGAGGCCCAGCTCGCCTTCCTCGACACGCCGGGTCTGCACCGCGAGAAGAACGAGCTCGGCCGGCGCATGAACCAGAGCGCTCGCGAGGCCGTCCGCGCGGCGGACGTGATGCTCTTCGTCACGGACGTGAGTCACCTCGTGGTAAGCCCGAAGAAGCGCGTCGTGCTCCCGAGCGAGGACGAGCGCTTGCTCACGGAGCTCGGCTCCGACGTGCCCGCCATCGCCGCCGTCAACAAGATCGACCTCTTGCGCGACCGGACGCGGCTCATCCCCATGTTGGACGCGCTCAGCAAGGCGCGTTCGTTCGAGGCCATCGTGCCCCTCAGCATGAAGCGCCCCCCCGACGTCGAACGCCTGCTCGATCTGCTCGGCAAGGTGGTGCCCGAAGGTGAAGCCGGCTACGACGCGGACACGCTCACCAATCGGCCCACCTCGTTCTTCGTGCGCGAATACGTGCGCGAAGCCGTGCTCGGCGCCGTCCGCGGCGAGGTGCCCCACGCCGTCGCCGTCAGCATCGACAGCTACGACGACGCCCCCGAGATCGTGCGTGTCGAGGCCACCGTGCACGTCGAAAAGGACGGACAGCGCGGGATCCTCGTCGGCAAGGGCGGGCTACAGCTCAAGGCCATCGGCACGCAAGCGCGCAAGCGCATCGAGACCTTCGTGGGCAAGAAGGTCTTCCTCAAGCTGTTCGTGCGCGTGACCGAGCGCTGGAAGAGCGTGCCGCGCCAGCTCGCCGAGCTCGGCTACGAAGGTGCGGCCAAACGCAAGAAGGAAGAGGGTTCTCGATGACTCCGATCGTCGCCGTGGTCGGTCGCCCCAACGTGGGCAAGAGCACGCTCTTCAATCGTCTCGCGGGACAGGGCATCGCCATCGTCCACGACTCGCCCGGGGTGACGCGCGATCGGCACTACGCCGTCGCACACCTCTACGGACGCAACGTGACGCTGGTCGACACGGGTGGTTTCGACCCGGAGAGCGACGATCCCATGCAGCAGGGCATCACACGCCACGTGCGCGCCGCGATCGCGGAAGCCGACGTGATCGTGTGCGTGCTCGACGGCACGCTGCCGCCGACGGCAGCCGATCGGGAGGCCGTGAAGCTGCTCCGCCGCGGAGAAAAGCCCGTGGTGTACGTCGCGAACAAGGTCGATACGGCCGCGCACGTGAGCGAGGCCGCCGACCTCTACCGGCTCGGAATCACCGAGCTGGTGCCCGTGTCGGCCCTGCACGGACGCGGCACGGCGGAGCTCGGTGAAGCGGTCGCGAAGCTCTTGCCACCGCTCGAGGAGACGCAGGCGGAAGAGGACGACACGCCGCGCATCGCGCTCATCGGCAAGCCGAACGCCGGGAAATCGTCGCTCTTCAATCGCCTGGCGGGCGAGGAGCGAGCGCTCGTCGACGCCCGGCCGGGCACGACGCGCGATCCGGTGGACACGCGCATCGTGTTCGGCGGGCGCCCCTTCGTGCTGGTCGATACGGCGGGGATCCGGCGGCGCGCCCGCGTCGAGAGGGGCGTCGAGCTCGTGAGCGTGCTGCGCTCGATCCGCGCGATGGAACGAGCGGACGTGACGGTGCTGATGTACGACGCGACCGAGGGCATCTCCGAGCAAGACGCGCGGCTCGTCGGGCTCGCGACCGACCGCCGCCGCGCGCTCGTGATCGGCATGAACAAGATGGATGTCGTTCCGAAGGAGAAGCGGCGTGCCGTGGCGGAGCAAGCCCGCGATGCGCTCGCCTTCGCGAAATGGGCTCCCGTCCTCCCGCTCAGCGCCAAGACGGGCTTCGGCGTTTCCGATCTCATGCAGCGCGTGAGCAAGGCGACGACGGAGCTCAAGCGGCGCGTGACCACGTCCGAGCTGAACCGCTTCTTCCGCCAGGTGCTCGAGCGCCAGGCTCCGCCCACGCACCGGGGACGCGCGCCCCGCATCTACTACCTGACGCAGGCGCAGGCCTCGCCGCCGCTCTTCATCGCGTGGGCGAACTTCCCCGAGAGCATCAAGCCCTCCTACCAGCGCTTCGTCGAAAATCAGATCCGCGAGGCGTTCGGCTTCGACTCCGTGCCCGTCACCGTCCACTACCGAGCGCGCGAGCGAAACCCCGACCGGGTCCGTCCGCGCAAACGAGACGACGACTGAGCGCCCCCGCGCCGCTCTCTCACACGAGCCGCGCGCTGAGCTCACGCAGCTCGGAGAGGTCGTGCGGGTCGCCCGCGAGCAGCGGTAGCTCGAGCCGCAGTCGGGCACCGGCGCCGCCCTTGGCGTCGAGACGCGCCCGGTACTCGTCGAGCGCCGCTCGATCGACCGCACCCTGAGCGCTCTCGTCCGCCAGCGCCGCGACGAGCGCGGGGGCGAGCGTGGGCCAAAGACCCGCCGCCGCCGCCGCTTCCTCCGCTTCGGGCAGCGACGCCGTCCGCTCGACGCGAGGATGCACGCGGTTCAAGACGAGCGCGTCACCACGCAGACCGGATGCCGAAAGGCGCTCGAGGAACAGCGCCGCTTCCTCGAGCGCCGCGGGTACCGGCGTCGAGACGAGCACGTACGCGAAATCCGAGCCGCGGAAAGCTGCGGCCACCTCGCGCGCACGCTCCTTGAACCCACCGAACAGGTCGTTCAGCTCCGTGACGAACTCCGCCATGTGCTCGAGAAAGCCGCGCCCCGTGAGCTTGGCGACGCCGCGCAGCACGACCGCAATGCCGCGCGCGAGCGCACCCAGACCGAGCTTCCTTTTCGGTTCGAACGCGTCGACGAGCCAGCGCATCGCGGGGCTGTCGAGCGCCTCGATCAGCCGTTCGGGCGCGTCCAGGAAGTCGAGTGCGTCGCTCGTCGGCGGCGTGTCGAGCACGACGAGCTCGAAGGTCGGGTCGCCGAGGACCGCGAGCACCTTTTCCATCGCCATGTACGACTGGGTCCCCGCGAGCTGCGTCGAGACGTACTGGTAGAAGCGGTTGCCGAGGATGCGATCCCGCACCACCTCGCTCGGTGCGTGGCGGGCGACGATGTCGTCGAACGTCCGCTTCGTGTCGAGCATCGAAACGGTGAGCGAGCCCTGCTCGGGGATGCCGAGTCGCCGGAGCTCCTCGCGCGCGACGGCCTGAGCCTCGCCCTGCATGCCGCCGAGCCCGAGGCTGTCGGCCAGGCGCTTGGCGGGATCGATCGTGAGGCAGAGCACGCGCTTGCCCCGGCGCGCGGCTCCGAGAGCGAGCGCCGCGGCCACGGTGGTCTTGCCCACCCCGCCGGCACCGGCACAGACGAGCACGCGGCGGCTCTCGACGAGCGAGAGCAGCGTCGGACCTTCGGCCATTCGGCCCTCTATCTACCCCGTTTGCGCCCGGCCCGTAACTTGGCCCGTGTGGGGCAGAACGGCGATGGTGCCGGCCCATGATCGACGCTGCCCCCCGTGACCCCTGCGAGGACCGCCGCCGGAACCGGACGGAGGACGCCCTCGAGGCCCTCACCCGCCTCGTCGAGGCCGCCCGGCGCCGGACCGGAGTCGACGCCGTCGCCGTTTCGGATCCGAACGGGATGCTCCTGGCGGGCGCCGGAGCCGCGCGGCTCTGCGAGGAGCTCGCCGCCTGGGCGCCCGTCGTCGCCCGCGGGGCCGACAACGACACGATCCCGACGAGCCTCGACTCGTTCGAAGGCCGCATGCGGTCGCGACGTCTGACGGTGGACGGCATTCAGATCGTCGTCACGTTCTGCGGCACGCGCGCCGACGCGCCGGCCGAGCTCGACGCCGTCAGCGCCGGTTGCACCCGGATCCTTGGCCGCTCGGCATCGTAGCCGTCTGCTGCTAGGGCGGCGCTCCGTAGGTAGTGACACATTTGCGGCCGCACTAGCCACACGCGAAGCGTGTGAGGGGGCGCGGAGGCGAAGCCGCAGCGGGGGCGGGGACGCCCCCAGGAACAAGCTAGTGCGCGCGCTGCGCAGCAGCGCGGCGTGGCGAAGCCGCGCTCCCAAAAATTGCAATCGCAATTTTTGGGACGCAGCACTAGGGTCCGCGCGTGCGTGGATTCGTGGACCTGCATTGCCACTGGGTCGCCGGCATCGATGACGGTGCCCCGAGCCCGGGCGAAGGTGTCTCGATGCTGCGCGCGCTCGCGCAGGCCGGGTTCGAGCGCGTCGTCGCGACACCGCACATGCGCCCCGGAATGTTCGACAATACGCGCGCCGACCTCACGGCCGCCTACGAGCGCATGCAACCGGTGCTGGCGCAGGAGTCCGGCCTGCCCGAGGTCGGGCTGTCGTCGGAGCATTACTTCGACGACGTGGTCTTCCGGCGCCTGGTCTCGGGCGAGGCCCTGCCTTACCCGGGCGGGCGCGCTGCGCTGCTCGAGTTCTACGGCGTCGATTTCCCGCCTGTCGTCGTCGAGCGGCTGTTCGACCTCCGGCGCGGAGGGCTCTTGCCGGTGATCGCCCACCCCGAGCGCTACCGGTACCTCTGGCGACACCCCGAAGCGCTCGAGCGCCTCGTCGACTCGGGCGTGGCTGCGTTGCTCGACGCCGCGGCCTTGGTCGGAAAATACGGGCGCGAGCCCCAGCGTTGCGCGGAAGACCTGCTCGAGCGCGGGCTCTACCACGCCGCCTGCAGCGACGCGCACCGCGCGAGCGACGTGGCCGAGGTGGCCCAGGGCATGCGGCGCATCGCCGAGCTCTACGACGAGGCCGAGGTCGAGTTCCTGTTCGGCGAGGGCCCGCGGCAGCTTCTCGAAGGGAAGCTCCCGGAATGACGACACCCGCACCCGCTCCGCGTGCCTCGCGCGCGGGCATCCTGAGCAAGCTTCTCCTCTCGCTTTTGCCGGCGGTGGTGTTCGTCTGGCTCATGCAGAGCGGCTCGCTCCGGCTCGTCCCACCGAAGGAAGAGCTCGCACGCGTCGCGCCCGGCACGATTCCGCTCTACATCGCGGTCTGGTGCGTGATGTACCTCGTGCGGCTCGCGCGCTGGTACTGGCTCATCGCTCCCGTCCAGCGCGTTCCCCTCCCCACGGTGCTGCGCGTCGGCGGCGTCGGCCTCTTCGCGATCGCGCTCTTGCCGTTTCGCATGGGTGAGGTCGTTCGTCCGCTCCTGATCCGGCGACCGCCGCGCCTGACGTTCTGGGCGGCGAGTGGGACGGTCGGGGGCGAGCGCGTGGTCGATGCGCTCTCGGTGAGCGTGCTCCTGCTCTTGGCCCTGCACATCGCCGTGCCGATGGATCCGCTCCCGCATCACCTCGGCACGTTGCCGCTCGACGTGTCGATCGTACCGAAGATGGCGATCGTGAGCTCGCTGGTGTTCGCGGGTGCTGTCCTCGTGATGGGGCTCTTCTATTTCCAGCGCGCCTGGGCACATCGCACCACCGAGCGCGTGCTCGGCATCGCGTCACCGCGCTTCGCGAGCTGGGTGGCGACCAAGATCGAGCAGATGGCCGAAGGGCTCGGTTTCCTGGCCGTGCCGAGGAACGCGCTGCCGTTCCTGCTCGCAACGCTGGTATACTGGCTCTTGAACGCGACCACGTGGTGGCTCCTCGCGCGGGGCTGCGGGCTCGGCGAGATCGGGTTCTGGGGAGCGACGGCAACGATGGGCGTCGTGGCGCTCGGTATTCTCGTGCCGGCGACGCCCGGCTTCTTCGGAGCGTTCCAGTTTGCGACCTTTGCCGGGCTCGCGATGTACCTCGATCCGGCGGTGGTCATGGGCGCGGGCTCCGCGTACGCCTTCCTCGGCTACGTGCTGCCCGTCGGCATGTCGATGCTCGTCGGCATCATCGCCATCCTCGCGAACCCGCGCGCGCTGCTGCTCCTCACGAGCCCCGCCGAGCCAGCACCCGCCGAGAACTTGGCCGCGCCCAAGACCGTGGGCTAACCGCGGGGCGATGACCCGACGTAGTGTGCTGGCGGTTGGCGCGCTCGTGACCGGGGCCATGCTCGTGGCGCCCTGGGCGTTCGCGCGCGTCGAGGGTGAGTCCGGGTACTCGAAGGCGCAGACGTACAGCGGGGCCCTGCGCTACCTGCGGGTCGATCTCGACTACGAGGTGGTCGAGAAGGACCCGGACTCGGCGTACCTCGTCTTCCGCTATGCCCCGCCGGGGCAGCCCAAGACGGAGGCGTTCGGCACCGTCGAGGTCGTGGAGACCGGCGAGCACTGCCGGGTCTTCGTACGCATCCCGCGCATGCCCGAGTACTACGAGCGGGTGCTCCGCGACGGCCTCTTGCATAAGCTGCGCGAGGAGTACGGCCCGCCCACGCCGCGCAAGCCGGATAAGCCCGACAAGCCCGACAAGCCCGACAAGGACAAGCCCGACAAGCCCGACCCGAAGCGCCCCGGGAACGACTCCGGCACGGGCTGACGTGGCGGGATGGCCGCGGGGGCGATAGAGGAGAGAGCCCCCGGATGGACGCCCGCGAGGTCCCACTCCCCTCCCGCATCGGCCGGTACCACATCGAGCGCCTGCTCGGGCGTGGTGCCATGGGGCGCGTGCTGCTCGGGCGCGACCAGGTGCTCGACCGCGACGTCGCGGTGAAGCTCCTGCGCGACGACCTGGCCATCGACCCCGATCAGCGCCGCGCGCTCGTCGATAGAATGCGCCACGAGGCGAAGGCTTGCGCGCGCGTGAGCCATCCGAACATCGTCGCCCTGTTCGACATGGGAGAGGATCCGGCGCTCGGTCTCTACCTGGTGTTCGAATACGCCGCGGGGACTACGCTCAAGGAACGCCTCTCGCGAGGCCCACTCCCGGCCGAGCTCGTCGGACGCATCGCACGCGAGATCGGCGGCGCGCTCGCGACGGCTCACTTGAGCGGCGTGCTCCACCGCGACGTGAAGCCCGACAACATCATCCTCACGGAGCACGGTAGCAAGGTGGCAGACTTCGGCATCGCACGCGTGCCCGAGTCCACCCTCACGCGCGACGGAGGCCTGCTCGGCACGCCAGCCTACAGCGCGCCCGAATGCATCACTCACGGCGAGTTTTCGCCCCAAAGCGACCAGTTCTCGCTCGCCGCGACCCTGTACGAGGCGCTCAGCCAGAAGCGAGCGTTCCCGGGCGACGACGCGGTCACGGTGGCCCAGCGTATCCAGAACGACGAGCCGCCGGGCATCGCGTCCGCGCTCGGGCTCGACCTGCACGTGGACGACGTACTGGCGCGTGCGCTCTCGAAGGATCCCGAAGCGCGCTTCGCGACCGCGGGGGACTTCGGCGACGCGATGGCCGAAGCGCTCGGCCAGGGCGGGCGCCGGGCCTTGCCGACACTGCCCGATACCCAACATCGCCTCGCTTTCGACGAGCGACCCGGCAGCGGCATGCGCCCGTTCGCGGGCGGCGTCGCCGTGGGGGCGCTCCTCGGTATCGCCGCCTTGCAGCTCACGAGCGGTTTGCGCGAGAGCGAGCGCGAAGCCACGTTCTCCGCGGCGCCCGAGCATGCAGCACCCCCCGCGCGACCCATCGCGTGGATTGCACCGGCGCCTCGCGAACGCCCGCGCCCGCCGAGCTCGGCGACCGCACGCCGTGTTTCGAGCGCCGCCCCGAGCGCCGCGCCCGCACCGAGTGCCGCTTCGGTCTCGACCGACGCAGGCAAATCGGACGACGACGAGCTCGAAAGCGACGCGGGGCCGTGATGAACGTGGCCGTCATCGCCGGGCGCGCCGCGCTTTCGGCCGTCGTCTTGGCGCTCGCCCTGCCGCCACTGGCGCGTGCAGCTACCCCCGCTCGAGCGCGTTCCCCGCGCGCCGTGTCCCCGGCCGAGCGCGCCCTGAGCGGCGGGCTCGTGACGTTGAAGACGCCCGGAAGCGTCATGGTACGCGTGGCGGCGGGACGCTTCACGATGGGCTCGTCCCCCGACGAGCTCGCGCTCGCGCTCGGCCTCTGCGCGAAAGAGACGCTCGGCTATCACTGCGACGAGCAAACTTTCACGAGCGAGCTTCCACGGCACACGGTGCGGCACGGCTCGTTCTGGCTCGATCGCACCGAGGTGACGGCGGGTGACTACGACCGCTGCGCGGCGACCGGCACGTGCCGCCCGCGACCGCTCGACGGAGGAGCGCGACGCTTTGCCCGGCCCGAGCTACCGGCGACGCTCGTGCGCTCCTCCGACGCGGAAACGTACTGTCGGAGCCGGGGGGCTCGGTTGCCGAGCGAAGCGGAGCTCGAGCGTGCCGCCCGCGGCCCTTCGGGTCGCACCTACCCGTGGGGCAGCACGTACGATTCACGCCTCGCGAACCATGGACGGCTCGGCCTGGATCCGAGCGACGGGTCGGATGGCTTCGCCGAGCTCGCCCCCGTGGGCTCTTTCCCGGAGGGGCGAACGCCGGACGGCTTCCTGGATCTCGCGGGCAACGCGGCCGAATGGACGCGCGACGCCTTCACGCCGCGTCACGACTTGCCCGTCAACCCAACCCGCGGTGCGGAGCTCGCGGTGCGCGGCGGCCACTACCTGAGCGGCGCGGCATTCCTGCGGAGCGCGGCACGCACGCCGGTCGCGCCCGATCGCGCGCTCGCGACCGTCGGATTTCGCTGTGCTCGCTCGGCCGACGGGAGCCCCTGATGTCCGCTCGCGTTCGGTTGGACGTTCACGGGCACGTTGGCTTCGTGCTGGTGCGGCCGCACTATCCGGAGAACGTGGGGGCGAGCGCGCGCGCCATCAAGACGATGGGGTTCGACAAGCTCGTGCTCGTGAGCGCGGGGCGATTGGCCGTGCCGGAGCACGCCATGGCTTTCAAGATGTCGGTGCGCGCCTGGGACGTCCTCGACGCGACCGAGCGCCACACCTCGCTCGCCGAGGCAGTGGCGGGTTCGCTCGTGATCGCGACGAGCTCGCACCGGGGCCTGTCGGGCGTGCTGACGGCGCGAGACACCGCCGGGCTCGTGGTGGCCGAAGCGGCCCAGGGCCGGCAGATACGCATCCTCTTCGGTAACGAGAAGACAGGGCTCAGCGCCGAGGAGCTCGCCGGCGCCGACGTGCGGATGCGCATCCCCATGGCCGGTGACCAGCCGTCGATCAATCTGGCGCAGGCGGTGCAGCTCGTCGCCTACGAGCTCTTCGTGGCGGGGCTCGCGCGCGCGCGCGAGGGCGGCGGATGAGCGAGCTCTGCGGCGCGCGCGAGCGCCGTCGGGTGGTGGCGCTTGCTGGGGTCGCTCTCGCCGGCGCACTGGCGCTCGGGTCGTGTGCGCCCCAGGTCGACCCCGCATTCGCGCGCGAAGCCGATCGCGCGGGGGCGCTCTACGTGTCCGGCCGCTACCGCGAGGCGGGCGAACGCTGGCTCGCGGCGGCAGGCGCGGCCAAGACCCCCGTCGAGCGCGACGAAGCCACCTACCGGGCGGCAGCGAGCTTCACCCGGGCGGGCGACACCCAGCGGGCGGACGCACTCCTCGCGATCCTCGCGGCAGGGCACGGCGACCGGGCGGCGCGCGCCGCCTTCGATCGGGCGCGCGTGGCGGAGACCTCCGATCCAGCACGCGGGCAGGCTCTCCGTCTCGAAGCGCTCCACCAGCACGCCGATTCGGGGGTCGCGGGGCAGGCGGCGCGAGAGTACCTCGAGCGCGTCGAGACCGAGGCGGGCGCCGCGAAGGCGCTCGAGCGCTGCAGGACGCTCTGGAGCGAGCTCAGCGCCACCGAGCTCGACGAGGCGCTCGGGTACGCGTGCGCGGAGCGTTCCGAAGCATCGGGAGCCCTCGACCGCGCACGGGACGAGTACACGCGCACGGCCGACCGGCACCCCTATCCGGAGGGTGCCTACTGGGACGACGCGCTCGTGGGGGCAGCTCGCTGTGAGGAGCACCTCGGCCGAGCTGCCCGTGCCGTCGAGCTCCTCGAGCGGCTGCTCGCCGAACGGGAGCCGTCACACGGATTCGGCAGCTACGAGCGAGGTCGCTACGATCAGGCGCGCTTCCACGTTGCCGAGCTCTACCGCGACGCGCTCGGCGATCCGGCACGTGCACGCAGGGAGTTTCGCCGCGTGTTCACCGAGCACACGACGAGCCTGCTGCGGGACGACGCGCTCTTCGAGGAGGCTTGCCTCGCCGAGCGAGCTCACGAGCGCGGAGCCGCGTGCGAGGCACTGGGGCTCATCGTTAAGGACTTACCGGAGTCGCGCTTCGTGGGCTGCGCCCGGGTTCTTTGCCCGAGCGCGCCCGAAGGTTTGCGTGCCTGCGCCGATTCCGCACGGAACCGGCTCACGGGGCACGCCGACGGGGAGGAGTCTCACTCCTTCTCGTCTTCTTCTTCTTCCTCGTCGTCCTCGTCCTCGTCCTCGTCGTCGTCGCCGTAGTCCTCGTCGTCGGCGTCGTCCGGATCGCCGGCGTCCCCGGAACCCTCTTCCTCGGATTCCTCGCCTTCCTCGGTCTTCGTGTCGGTCTTCAGGTCGATCCCGACCTCACCGAGCTGGGTCTCGAGCAGCTCGAGCAGCTCATCGACGTCGTCCCCACCCCACTCGTCGAGCACGTCGGTGAGAAACTCGTAAAGATCGCCGTTGTCGAGCCGGCGTTCGATTTCCTCCACCTGCTCCTCGGTGAAGGCCTCCATGACGTCTTCGCGGAGGGACTCGGTATCGTCCTCCTCGATGGCTTCTTGTGCCGCCAAGCGGATCTGGCGAATGGCGCGACGGTCGAGGTAGATTTCCATGTAGAGTGCGTCCTCTGAACTCGACCGGGCACTAAACCAAGGGCCATGGGAGAGTCAAGACCATGAGAGCGAGCGGGCACATGCACCGACCATCCGGAGCGGTTCGGTGCCGCTGATAGTCGCTGCGCTCGCTGCGCTCGCGACGGCCGGTCCGCCGCACGACGAGCAACCGGACGGGCCCACTTCGACCCAGCGGCCCGCACGCGGGAGCGTCGTGCAGGTGGGGATGGCGCTGACCGCCGAGACGGTCTTGTCACCCGGCAGCGTGTGCCCCGAGGGGGCCACGACGCCGTGCATCCTCGGCTCGGGAGGGGGCGTTGCCGTGCGTTTCGGCACCCGTTTCGGCGGGCCGTGGTACCTCGGCGGGACCTACGAGTTCACCCACCAGGATTCGTCGAATCTGCTGAGGCTCGCCATCCTCCAACAGCTTCGGGCCGAGGCCCGCTACTATTTCGAGCGCGGCAAGCGCGCGACCGGCTTCTTGGCCGCCGGTGCCGGCCTGCACCTGTACGGAAGTGATTGGTCCGCGAGCACCGGCGGCGGCGTGGCCACGTTCGGCGGCGGGGTCGAGTTCGAGCTCTCGGCGAACACCATCATCGGATGCGCGGCGATGTACCGACTGCTGCTGCAGCGCGGCTGGCAGGACGGTGCGGGGCAGGAGCGGGCCCAAGGACCGCTCGGCTTCGGCATCGTCCAGATGCTCGGCCTCGAGTTCCAGCTCGAGGTGCGCGATCCGGTCCCTCGTTGGTAGGGACGAAGTCCGAGTTTTTCGCGGGGAGTGGTAGCGTAGTGGGGCATGACGACTTGCGGGCGGTGCGGCCTCCTGAACCGCGACGATCTGCGCTTCTGCGCGGACTGCGGCACTCGTCTCGACAAGCCGCTCGCAGGAAACGCCACGCGACCGTCAGCCGCACCGCCCGTGGCGCCTGCGCCCTCCGTCTCGCGACCGACTCCTGCCGCGGTGGCGCCCGCGCCAAGCACCGGGAGCTCGCAGGGACCCCGTCCCCAGCCGCGCCCCGTCGCCCCGGCGTTCGACCTCTCACCGGCCGCGACGGCTCGTGGCTGCCCACGTTGTAACGCGCCGAACGACCCCGAAGGGCGCTTCTGCACGACCTGCGGGGCGGCCCTCGACGGCTCGCCAGCGGTTGCGACACCCCCGCCGCGCGACACCATGACCTGCGGCCGCTGCCACGGCACGAACCAGCGAGGCCTCCCCTACTGCCAGTTCTGCGGCGCGCGGCTCGGCGAAGCGCCGGTTCAACCAGCCGCACGCGCCCCGCAAGCGGCCTGGCCGGAGCCGTCGGCCGGACAGCCGTCGGCACGTCTGGTCGTCATCGCGCAGGACGGCACTCCCGGCACGGAATACGCGCTTGCCGGTCCGGAATCGGACATTGGCCGCGAGGACGGAGGCATCCGGTTGCCTACCGATCCCTACGTCTCACCCCGTCACTTACGCATCTCCCTGCGAAACGGCCGGTTTTTTGTGCGGGACCTGGAATCGGTCAACGGAGTATATGTGCGGCTTCGGGCCCCTGAAGTCCTGCGCCACGCAGACTTGGTCCTAATAGGCCTCGAGGTGTTAAGGTTCGAGCTGGTGAGCGACGCTGAACGAGGGCTCGGCCCGGCAACAGAACGGGGGACGCGGGTATTCGGCTCGCCCTCGGTCCCGCGGCTGGCAAAACTTTGCCAGCTGACGGTCGAAGGGGTGACCCGCGACCAGTATTACCTGTCGCGCGACGCGACGGTGATCGGCCGAGAGTCGGGCGACGTCGTCTTCACCAACGACCCCTTCATGAGCCGGCGGCACGCCTCGGTCGACCGCGACGAGGCCAGCGGAACGTTCACGCTGCGCGACCTCGGTTCGTCGAACGGGACTTTTCTCGCCATCCGGGGCGAGCGCGAGCTCATGAGCGGCGACCACCTCCGGGTCGGGCAACATTTGTTTCGCCTCGACGTGACGGGAGCACGCGGATGAGCGGCAACGCATCCACACCGCCCATCCTCGTTCGCCTGTTCGGCCGAACCGACGTGGGGCAAATCCGCGAGCACAACGAAGACAACTTCCTCGTCGCCGATCTCTCGCGTCGCAGCCGCGGCCTGATGGAGACCGACCGCGACCAGACGATCGGGGAATGGGGCTCGGTGTTCGGCGTGTGCGACGGCATGGGCGGCGCCGCAGCCGGCGAAATCGCCAGCCAGCTCGCGGTCGACATCATCTACGAGAAGCTCATCGAGGGCTCGCCGCCCGCGCGCCACGACGAGCTCGCGCAGCGCTTGGTTCGCGCCGTCGAAGAGGCGGGCATGCGCATCTTCAACGAGGCCCGCGCCGATCGTACGCGCCGCGGCATGGGGACGACGGCGACCATCGCCTCCCTGATGGACAGCCGGCTCTTCGTCGCGCAAGTGGGCGACAGCCGCGCGTACATCCTGCGTCAGGCCAAGCTCGTGCAGGTGAGCCGCGATCAGTCGCTCGTGAACCAGCTGATCGAGGCGGGCCAGCTCACGGAGGAAGAGGCCGAGACCTTCGAGCACAACAACATCATCCTGCAGGCGCTCGGCACGGCCGAAACCGTGCAAGTGGATCTCACCTTCGTCGACCTCCAGCGTGGCGATCGGCTGCTGCTCTGCTCCGACGGCCTCTCGGGCATGGTGCGCGCCGACGAGCTGCGTGAGGTGCTCGTCAACTTCCCGGACCCGCTCGACGCGTGCCGCGAGCTCACCGATCGCGCGAACCGCGCGGGTGGCCACGACAACATCACGGTCATCGTCGCCGACTTCGACGGCTCCGGCCTCCCGCAGTCCTTGCCCGAAGGCGACCTCGCCTACAAGAAATACGCCCTCCCCGACCCCCCGCCCGGCGACACGTATCGCAGCATGCCCGTCTCGGCCAACGTCGAGACGGGAGCCCCGAGCGAGGAGGCGAGTCGGGAGTCGCGCAAGCTCAAGGTGGGCCACACCATGGTGGGCATCCAGTTCTCGTTGCCGGATACGTCCGCGACGCCGATCTCGCCCGCCACCGAGCCGATCGCCGACGTGGCGCGTTACTCGCCGCACGACGAGCCGGTCTCCATCCCCATCGACGGGCTCCCCCCGGCGATGGTCGGACTGATGGTGATCCTCGCGATGATCGTCGTCGCCTACGCCGGTTTCTGGCTGCTGCGCTGATCGCCCCCCATGCGACGCGCGATCGAGAGACTCACGTTTCTCCTGCTCTCGTTCGCGGCGGCCTCGCTCGTCTCGTTCGCATTGCTCGCCCGCCTCTCCGATCGCGCGCAGACGGGCAAGCAGGCGCTGCCGCTGCTCGTGAACCCGAGCCCGCGCGATGCCCGGGAGCTGACGCTCGCCGCCGTGCGTCGCGTGGCGAGCGGTGGCCCCGAAGCGGCGGAGGCGAGCGCAGAGCTCGTACGACTGGGAGGTGCGGCCCTGCCCCACGTGCTCCCGTTCCTCGAATCGCTCGACCCGGCGGCGCGCGGACGGGTGGCGCTCGCGCTCGTCCCGATCGCGCGGCGCATGGCGGTGACGGCCGAGGGTGAGCTCGATACGCCCGAGCGCGCCGTCGTGTTCTTCACCCGGTTCTGGCAGGACCGCAGCGCGGATTTTCGCGCGACCGCCGTGCGAAGGAAGGTCGAGAGGCTGGCAGAGCGCTCCCTGCCGCTCCGGCGCAAGGAAGTCGTCGAGCTCGACACCTTCGCGCTCGGCGAGCTGCTCGATGCGCTCGGCGCAGTGCATGGTCCCGAGGACGTGAAGCGCGTCGAGCGTGTGGCGCCGGTGCTCGCGCACGTGACCGGAGTCGCGCTCGCCCTGCCCGCGAACCCGACGATCGGAGCCACGAACGAGCTCGTCACGCGCTGGCACGATTGGGAATTCGATCACGGACCGGACTTCGCGACTCTCGACGGCCCCGGGCGGCTCGCCGCGATCGTGATGCAAACGCGCTACTTCCGCTTCCTGGCGTCGGCGCGGCGCGCGATCACCGGCGACGATCCCGACAGCGCCGCGCGCCTGAAGCATGCGCTGGCGCTCGCGCGCGAGACGGTACCGCGTGTGCTCGTGGCGCTCGGCCTCGCGATCGGGCTCGTTTTCGGGCTCATCCGCTTTCGCGAAAAGCGCGAGCTGTCGCGCACCCTGACCGTGGTCGTGGCGACGAGCCTCGCCGCGTTGCCGCTCAGCGGTCTCGCCGTGCGCGCGGCGGGCATCGGCAACGTGGCCCTGGTCGTGCTGCTCGGGCTCGGATTGGGTGCGCTCCTCTTCCTCGAGCTCGACGGGGTGCCGCCGGGGCAGAGCCGTCCGCGGCGCGTGCTCGGCCGCGCGGGGACGCTGTTACCCCTCGCGCTCGCCGCGGAGCTCGCGGCGGAAGCAACGGCCGATCGCGGGCTCGGCGCGCTCGCTCGGCGCGCGGTCGAGGGCGGAGAGCTCGAGACGCTCATGTGGATCGCGCTCCTGCTGTCCGCGACGGGGTGCCTCGGAATCCTCGTTCAGGACCTGCGGGGTCGCGCGCGCGACGACCACCCACCGAGCTCCGCCGAGCTCGTTCCGGGAGCCCGCGGGCGTTTGGCCGTGCTGACCGTGGGGGGCCTGATCGGGCTGTTTGCCTCACTCGGCGCCCTCTCCGCATGGCTACCGAGCTCCGCGGGTGCCCTGGCCCAAGCCGCGTTCCGAACGCTGTTCGTGACACTCACCGCGACGGGCACCGCCACGCTCGTCGCCATCGTGCTCGGGGTGCTCGCGGGCGGCATCTCGCGCAGCGCAGAGACGCTCCTGGCACGCACGGGCGAGCTCTATCTCGCGCTCCCGCAGCCGCTCGTGGCAGGCTCGGCGCTCGTGCTCGGCGGTGCGCTCGGCCCGGCGCTGGTCGGGGTGCTGCGCGGCGTGGAGGTGGCGATCGTGCTGCGCGCGCGCATCGCCGACCAGCGGGCCATCGACGACTTCGAGCCCCCGAGCCTCGGACGCTCTCCCCTCTCGCCGTACCTGAAGCGAGTGTTGCCCCACACGATCGCGCCCGTGGCGACCCTGCTCGCGCTGACGGGAGCTTGGGTGGCGGCGCTCGAAGGCTCCTTCCAGACCCTGCGCGCGACCCTGGCGCCGACCCTCGGCTCGCTCTCGGTGACCGGCGGCGGCATCGGGGTCGTTGCTTGGCTCGGCGTCGCCGTGCTCGTGAGTGCGCTCGCCTGGCTCGTCCGCGACCTCACGCCACGCTCCGAGAGCCACGAGACGCCGGGGCCTCCCATGGTTCTCCCCCTCAAACGCCGCATCGACAGCACGCGGCCAGGCCCGCCCGAGCCCGACGCCACGCCGCGCGAAGAGCCCTGATCCGCCTCGGACAAAACGCCTCGCCCCGAGGCTTCCCCGCGACTGACACCTCGCGGTTCGACGCTCCGTGCTAGGTAGCGCGTCCCATGGCGGTGCAGGCGGTAAGCGAGCAGACCTTCGAGCGCGAGGTGATCCTGAGTGAGGTTCCGGTCCTCGTCGAGTTCTCGGCGGAATGGTGCGCGCCGTGCAAGCTCGTCGCGCCCGAGCTCCGCGCGCTCTCGGACGAGCTCGGGGACAAGGCGAAGATCGTCACCATCGACATCGATCGCTCGCCGAACCTCTCGCGCCAGCTCGGCGTTCAGTCGGTGCCGACGTTCGTGGTCTTTCAGCAGGGTCGACCCGTCGGGGGCAAAGTCGGCGCGCTCAAGCGCAATCAGCTGCGCGAGATGATCGATCCGTTCCTGCCGCGTGCGGAGGGAGCCCTCAAGCCGGAGGAGCTGTTCCAGCTGATCAAGGCTCAGCGCGTGAGCGTGGTCGACGCGCGTGATGCGGCATCGTTCGGTCGCGCCCACATACCCGGCGCCTCGAGCTTTCCTGCAGAAGAGATCGAAGGTCGCCTCGCCGAACTCTTCATGCTCGGCGCGACGCCCATTCTCTATTGCCGCTCGGGCGACAAGACGAAGGAGATCGTCGCGAAGCTCGTGCAGCAAGACGTGCAGGTCGGCTTCCTCGAAGGCGGGCTGCTCGCCTGGGAAGCGGCCGGGCTGCCGATGGAACGACCCGACTGATTCGGAGTCTCCCCCCGGCCCCCTCACTGACCGAGTCTCCCCCGGGCCCCCTCACTGACCGAGTCTCCCCCCGGCCCCCTCACTGAGCGAGTCTCCCCCCGGCCCCCTCACTGACCGAGTCTCCCCCCGGGCCCCCTCACTGACCGAGTCTCCCCCCGGCCCCCTCACTGAGTGAGGGGGAGCGAGCGGCGCTCAGCGCATCGTCCAGGACGCCAGTGCTTCGGCGATGACCACGCGTACGGGTACGCCCGCCTGCTCTGCGGCGCGCTCGCAGGCGTCGAACTCCGGCTTTACCTGCGGCGGACCGAACGGCCCCTCGCTCACCTTGAGCGGGATACGGCCGAAACGCGTGTCGACCTCGACCACGCGGCGCGGCCGCTCGAGTCGCTCGGCGGGCAGGCGCCGCACGCCAAGCGACGTCGTCTCGGTGAGCAGCAGGACCGACAGCTCGTCGGCGGCCGCGCTTCGCGCGAGCACGGAGAGCACGAGCCCCGGACGCCCTTTCTTCATCGTGATCGGCGTCGCCCACGCGTCGAGCGCCCCCGCGCGCAGGACGCGGGCGATGGCGTGCGCCGCGAGCTCGCCCGTCATGTCGTCGACGTTCGCCTCGAGCACGACGAGCTCACTCGACACGGACTCTTCCGGGAGCGGCTCGGCGAGCACCAACCTGAGCGCGTTCGGCCGACCGGCGATCAGACGCGTCCCGGCGCCCCACCCGACGCGCTCCGGGCGCTGCGCGGGCCAGCGAGCGAACGACTCCGCGACGGTCGCAAGGATGGCGGCACCCGTGGGCGTCACGTTCTCGAATTCCACGCCTGCATCGAGCGTAGGCACGCCGCGCAGGCATTCGAGCGTCGCAGGCGCGGGTACCGGAAGCACGCCATGCGCGGTGTGGACGTGGCCATGCCCGAGCGGCACCGGCCCCGACACCACGCGCGCCCCGAGAAAATCGAAGCCAGCCGCGGCCCCCACGACGTCGAACAGCGAGTCGACCGAGCCGACCTCGTGAAACGTGACCGCGTCGAGTGGCACGCGATGCACGGCGGCCTCGGCGCGGGCGAGCCGCTCGAAACAACGTGCGGCAAGCTCGCGCGTCCCGGGCTCGAGCGCCGAGCTCGCGAGCAAGCGTCGGACCTCGGAGTACGGGCGGTGCGGCTGCTCCGCTGGAGCTTCCACGTCGAAGTGCGTCGCCCCGAGACCACCGCTGTCGGCGCGCCGGACCCGCGCCGTTCCGGCCACACCCAGGGCACCGACGGCCCGCTCGATGACCGCAAACGGGACGCCGAGATCCACGAGCGCGGCTACGGTCATGTCGCCGGCAATGCCGCACCAGGGATCGACGAACAGCAGCCTGTCGCGGCCAGCACCACGTTCGAGAGGCGAACGGTGGGCTTCGGGGTCCCCCTCGAGAAGGGTCACCCGACCGTGCGCGTGCGAATGGCCGTCGCCCGCATGAACGTGCGCGTGCTCGTGGGTGTGCGCGTGCTCGTGGGTGTGCGCGTGCTCGTGGGTGTGCGCGTGCCCGTCACTCCCCTCGTCGTGGAGATGGGGGTGATGCGCGTGGCCGTCGCTCATGCGGCACCGGGGGTCGGCGAGCGAAACAAACGCAGCACGGCCATCGCCGCACCGAATCCGTTGTCGATGTTCACGACCGTCACGCCCGACGCGCAGCTCGTGAGCATGCCGAGCAGCGCCGTGAGGCCCTCGAAAGCCGCACCGTAGCCAATCGACGTCGGCACCGCGACGACCGGCGTCGACACCAGTCCGCCCACCACGCTCGGCAAGGCGCCCTCCATGCCGGCGACGACGATCAACGCGCGCGCGCGACGCAACGACTCCACGCTCTCGAGCAGGCGATGTAGCCCTGCGACGCCCACGTCGAACAACCGCACCGTGGGCACGCCGGCGGCTCGCAGCGTCTCGAGAGCCTCCTCGGCAACCGGAAGGTCGCTGGTGCCCGCCGTGACGACGGCGACCGGCGGTCCGGGCAGCGGCGCGACGGGGTGACGGAGCGCCAGCGCGGTGCGTGCGACGAGATTCGGTTCGAGCTCGGGCAAGGCGGCGTGCACCGCCGCGGAGGCGTCCGGCGTGAGGCGCGTCACGAGGACGTTGCTGCCTGCCGCGAGCAGGCGCTCGGCAATCGCGATGATCTGGGCCGGCGTCTTGCCTTGCCCGAAGATGACCTCGGGCAGGCCCTGACGGAGCGCGCGATGGTGGTCCACGCGCGCGAAGCCGAGATCCTCGAAGGGAAGCTTGGCAAGCTCCTCGGCGGCCGTCTCCGGCCGCACGGCTCCCGTGCGGACCCGCTCGAGAAGCTCGAAGACACGTTCAGGGCTCACGGCCGGGCACGTGTAGCGCGGACGCTTCTCTCCGTCGAGCACCGGGGTGGTTATGCTCTATGCTCGCTCCATGCTGCCCGCGCCGCTCTACGGCTTCACGCTCGGCGTGCTCTTCGCGTGGACCGCGCGGCAGGACATCGCACGGGGCGCGCAGGCGGCGCTCGCCGGGCGTTCGCTGGCGATCGTCGCGCTCTACGCAGTCCTCGTCTTCGGCCCGGCGTGCGCCTACTTCCTGGTGCTCGAGCCGGATTGGGCTGGCGCGTACCTGTTCGACGCGGGGCGGCGGGCGCGGCTCGTGTCGGTCGCCGGCACTCTCCTGGCGCTCGTGAGCGTGCCCACCGGGTTCCTCGCTGCCGCACCGGCGACGCGGGCGCGTCGTACGACGACGGTCCTTCGACTCGGGTCGGTCTCCGCGCTCCTCGCGGTAGCGATCACGCTCGCCCTCGTGCCGCGCCTGTCGGTGCGCGCCACGTACGCCGAGTTCCACGGTGACTTCGGGACGGAGGCCGTCGCCGCGAGCCCACTCGGTTGGGGCTTGCTCTGGGTGGGCCTGGTGCTCGGGCTCGCCACCTTCTACGTGAGCCGCGTGCTCGGTGAAACCACGCGATGACACCGGAGACCGCACTACCTATGCTACGAAAGCGCACATGACGAACGAGCGCGATGAGCGCCTGATCGCCCTCGCACGCAGTGTCGGAGAGCGTGCGCTCTCGCAGGGGGCGGACGTGGCGGAAGCGAGCGCACGCGGCGGCTACGAGCTCAGCGTCAAGGTACGCCTCGGCAAGCCGGAGCTCGTGGAAGAAGCCGGACACCACAGCATCGCGCTGCGCGTGATCCGCGCGGGGCGCGTCGCGATCACGAGCACGAGCGACCTCACGCCGCACGGCATCGAGCGCTGCGTGGCCGACGCGCTCGAGCTCGTGGAGCTCTCGGAGGTCGATCCCCACGCAGGCCCCGCCGACGCCGCCGAGCTCTGCCACCCGCCGTTCCCCGAGCTCGATCTCTTCGATCCCGCGGTCGCGGGCATCGGCGGCGACGAGGCGCTGGCCCGAGCGCTCGCGGGGGAGAAGGCCGCCCTCGACTTCGACTCGCGCATCGAGCTCAGCGAGGGAGCCACGTTCGCGCGCTCCGACGCGAGCTCGGCGCTCTGGCTCTCCACGGGTTTCGAGGGGCTGTCGCACGGCTCGTACGCGTCGCTCAGCGTCGTTCCCGTGGTGAGCGACGAAGGCGGCAAGAAGCGACGCGGGTACTACTGGACCGGGGCCCGGCACGTCGCCGCGCTCGAGGACGCCGCGGCAGTCGGACGCGAGGCGGCGCGCCGCACGCTGGGCAAGCTCGGCGCGCGAAAGGTAGCGACCACCGAAGCGCCCATCGTCTTCGATCCCGACGTGGCACGCTCGCTCGTCGGCAGCTTCGCCGGCTGCATCATGGGCGGCTCCATCTGGCGCAAGTCGAGCTACTTGCTCGAACGCGAGGGGACCGAGGTCGCGAGCTCCCTCGTGAGCATCGTGGACGACCCTCTCATCCTGCGCGCGCCGGGCTCGCGCGCGTTCGACGGCGAAGGGCTCGCCTCGCGCCGCAACTCCGTCGTCGAGGCCGGCGTGCTCCGCACGTTCCTGCTCGACTGCTACTCCGCGCGCAAGCTCGGGCGCCGCTCGACGGCGTCCGCGGGACGCGGCGGCGGCAGCGTCGGTCCCTCGACCACGAACTTCGTGCTGCAGGCGGGAAAAACCACACCCGAAGACATCCTCGCGTCCACGCCGCGCGGTTTGTACGTGACCGAGCTCCTCGGCTACGGGTTCAACCCGATCACGGGCGACTTCTCGCGCGGCGCAGCCGGTTTCTGGATCGAGAACGGCAAGCTCGCGTTTCCGGTGGGCGAGATCACGATCTCGGGAACGCTCGACGGCATGCTGAAGGGCATCGACGCCGTGGGCACCGATCTCGAGCTCAAGACCTCGACCGCGGCGCCGACGCTGCGCGTCTCGAGCATGACGATCAGCGGCGAGTAGCTCGGCGCCGAGCGCCACCGCACGTCGCTACGGCTCCGCGAGCAGGTTGGCGGCACCCGGCGAAGCCCCGGGCGCCGCATGCTCGGCGAACGATGCGAGCTCCGTGTCGAGGGCGTCCGGCACGCGGCGCGCGATGCTGACCCCGGCGTGCTTGGCGGCGACGCCCGGGAACGACGACAGCAGGCGCCCGCCGCCGTCACGCAGCCGGAGTGGCTCGCCCGAGTTCGACAGGCCGCCGTCACCCAGCTCGGGAAGCCGCACGACGCGCGTGGAAGCCGCCGGTAGCACGTCGAGCGCCGGATCGGGGTCGAACTCGGACCCGACGACGAGCGCGAACGCACCGGGCTCGAGGATCAAAGGCGGCAGCACGCTCGAGCCGCCCGCATCGCTCAGCGTGAAGCCACCGAGGTCCACCGCCGTATCGCCGTCGTTCACGAGCTCGAGCCACTCGCTCGTCCGCTCGAGACCGGCCGGGTTCGCGAGCACCTCGTTGATGACGACGTGGGCGTGGGGCGGCGTGGTCACGACCTCGGTATCGAGCGCGAAGCGCGTGCCGGCGCGGTCGAAGGCCACGCCCACGAAGCGCGTCACGGTCTCGGGCTCGAGCCCACGCACGACGAAGCTCGACCCGCTCTCGACGCTGCCCATGAGATGCCCCGGCTCGGCGAACGCCCAGAGCGAGGAGTCACCGTACGTCGACAGGGTGACCCGATCGTCGTCGACCAGCGCGCACGCTGGCCCGAGCCGGAGCTCCCCTTCCCCGCAGACGACGTCGGACGCAGCAGCCGGACCGACGAGCAGCGGCAGCGGCTCGAGCGCCACGTCACCGACGAGCAGTGGTGGCAGGCTCGGCGCCGCCTCCGACTCCCCCTCGGGCTCGAGCCGGACGCACGAATCGGCGAAAAGACCGGTGGAATCGAGCCCGAGCCCTACGACCGCCCGCAACCCCGAGGGCGCGAGCTCCACGCGACCTTCGACAGCGTCCGACGCTCCGGCCCCGCAGTAGATCTGTAGCCCCGTCCCCCGACGCTCCCCGCGCGCGGGCCAGCGACGTGCGAGCCACGGGAGGAGCGTGGCGTCGACCCGAACCTCGGCGACGAGGCCCTGGTCGGGAGTGGTGAGCGAAACCACGCCGCTCGGAAGCGCGGTGGCGGGCGCGACCACGACGTCCGGCGGCTCCGACCACGTCACCACCTCGAGCTCGCGCTCGAGGAGCGTGGAGGGCAGCTCGCGCGCGCGAATACGCCCGAGGTGATACGAGCTGAGCGCCCCCGCGAAGAGCCGGAAATCCCCGAGCGCCGCACTCCCGAGCGCGCCCGCGACGCGCAACCGCAGGACGGACGGCGCCCGTGTCAGATCCCCCAGCGGTTCCACCGTCACCGGCACCCCGGAGCGGCCCGGGGGGCTCGGCAGCGCGAGCTCCGAGCAACTGGAGACCAACAGGAGAGCGAGCGTCGCCGAGCGCACGCCCCTAGCTCGGGCAGTGCCTCAGCGCAGTTGCGCGACGAAACGCCTATTTCTTCTTCTTGGGAGCCTTGTCCGCGGGCTCGTCGCCCTCCGACTCGTCGTCGTCGTCGTCGTCGTCGTCGTCGTCGTCGTCATCGTCGTCGTCATCGTCGTCGTCGTCGTCGTCGTCGTCGTCGTCGTCGTCCGACTCGTCGTCGTCGTCGTCCGACTCGTCGTCATCATCGTCCGACTCGTCATCGTCGTCGTCGTCGTCATCCGACTCGTCGTCGTCCGACTCGCCCTCGCCCGACTCAGCGTCGGACGCCGGCGCCTCGTCGTCGTCCGCGTCCTTCCCCGCGGCCTCGCCCTCATCGGCATCCTCGGCCTCGCCGCTGCCCGCCACGTCGGACGGCGGTGCGACGGACTCGCCGCTGGTCGCCTCGAGCATCGCATCCGCGAGCGCCTGTGCGTTCTCGCCCGACACCGGTGCCACGCTCTCGATGGGTCCTTCGGGCGCCGCTTCCCCGAGCTCCGTCTCGAACGTCTGCCGCGACTCCTCGCTGAGCTCCGTGTACTCCCGCAAGGTCGGCAGATCGCGCAGAGACTTCAGGCTGAATGCTTCGAGGAAGCTCGGCGTCGTGCCGTAGAGCATGGGACGGCCCGGCTCGTCCTTTTTGCCGATGATGCGGATGAGATCGCGCTCGAGCAGACCCTTGAGCACGGGACCCGAGTCGACGCCGCGAATGTCGTCGGTCTCGGGGCGCGTGATCGGCTGGCGGTAGGCCACGATCGCGAGCGTTTCGAGCTGCGCGCGCGAGAGGCGCGTCGGGCGCAGCGAGAGGTACTGGCGAAGGCGATCGGCGTAGAGCGGGTTGGAGCGGAACGCGTAGCCACCCGCGACTTCCGTGAGGCAAAGACCGCGTTCCTCGTGGTCGCGCCGGATCTCCTCGAGAAGCTCGGTCGCCCGCGCGCGATCCACGCGGGCACCACGAGCGATCTCCTTGAGCTCGAGCGGCTTGTCGGAAACGAAGACCAGCGCCTCGATCAGGCCCTTCAAGAAGGCCCCCGTATCGGTCACTTCCGCCTCGTCGGGAGTGACCCCGTCCGCCTCGCCGATCAGCGCGGCTTCGGCCAGCTCGCCCTCGTCGCCGGCGTCTTGCTCCATCGCGGGCTCGTCGCCGGCGGCTTGCTCTACGGTCTCGTCGGACATCATTCGTAGTTCCTGTCGGGGTCAGCGCTCTCGTCGTCGGTCATGGATTCGGGCGCTCGGTCGTCGTCCTGCACGGAAAGCTCGATCTCGATCGGACCGAGCGGGTCGTCCTGGAAGAGGCGGGTCAAGCGGAGGCGGGTCATCTCGAGCAAGGCGAGGAAGGTGATGATGAGATCGGCGCGCGTGGACTGACCCTCGAAGAGCTCGATGAATCCGATGCGCTTCTTGTCGCGCAGCACCTCGGAGAGCTGATTGATACGGTCGGTGATGGAGAAGCGCTCGAGATCGATCTGGTGGTCGACGGTCGCCTTCGCCCGCGACAGCACCACCTGAAACGCGTCGAGAAGTCGAAACAGGCTGAGCCCGCCAATGCGAGCCGGCCCATGGGCCTCGAGACCCGGCACGCCATGCGTGAACACGTCCCGGCCGAGCACGGGGGCCGAGGCGAGCTGCTCGGCCGCGTGCTTGTACTTCTGGTACTCGAGCAACCGGCGCACGAGCTCGGCCCGGGGATCGATCTCGGGCTCCTGCTCGACCTCCTGGTCTTCGGGGACCACGGGCAGGAGCTGCTTCGACTTGATGTGCGCCAGGGTGGCGGCCATGACGAGGTACTCGCTTGCCACGTCGATGTTGAGCTCGTGCATCAGCGTCACGTATTCGACGAATTTCGCCGCTACGAACGCGATGGGGATGTCGAAGATGTCGAGCTCGTGCTCCTCGATCAGATGCAGGAGCAGATCGAGAGGCCCCTCGAAGGTGGGGAGCGCGACCCGGTACCCGCCGGGGACGGCCTCGTCTTCCTCCGGCCGAGTGAGCGGAGACGCCGTAGCTTCGACGGTCGGCGGAGCTTCACCGGGCTCGGGGCTCGGGGCGTCCGGCGGCAAGGGCTCGCTCATGGTCGGGCGGAGCCTACATCACCGCGGACGCCGCGCGACAAGCCGCACCTTTTCAGGCTACCCTTGGGCGCCGAGCCGAGCTGAATGCCTGAGCCTGAGCGGCGGTGCCCGAAATGCGGGGCGACCTACGGGGGCGATGTCCTCTTTTGCCCGGCCGATGGGACACCCCTCACCACCCGGCCGGTCGCGGCCGACGTGGAGCGTCTCGTCGGCCAGACGTTCCCGGGCGACGTGCGGCTCGACGCCCTGCTCGGCGTGGGGGCCATGGCGAGCGTCTTTCGTGGCCGGCAGGCCGGGCTCGAGCGGGATGTGGCGGTCAAGATCTTGCACCGGGAATTCGTGAACAATCCCCAGCTCGTCGCCCGCTTCCACCGCGAGGCCCGCGCCGCGGCCCGCATCCGCCATCCGAACGTGATCGAGGTGGTGGGAATGGGCACCCTCGGGAGCGACGACGCGACGGAGCCGCGCCAGCCGTACCTCGTCCTCGAGTACCTGGATGGGCTCACGCTGCGATCCGCGCTCAGCGCCGCGGGAGGTGCGCTGCCGCTCGGACGTGCCGTCGGCATCGTGCTCGAGCTGTCGGACGCCGTCGGCGAAGCGCACGAGCTTGGCATCGTGCATCGGGACCTGAAGCCCGAGAACGTGATGCTCGTGCGCCGCGGCGACGATCCCGATTTCGTGAAGCTCCTCGATTTCGGCCTGTCCCGCCTCGGAGAAACCGAGGCAGGCCTCGAGACGCATGCGGGAGCCGTGCTCGGCACCGCACGCTACCTGTCGCCCGAGGGCGCACGTGGCGAGGCGGTCGGCCCGGCAGCGGACGTGTACGCGATCGCGACGATTCTTTTCGAGTGCCTGGCGGGGGCGACCCCGTTCGACGGCGATCGCCCCGTCGCGATCCTGGTCAAGAAGACGAATGAGGCAGCCCCGAGTCTCACGAGCTACGCGCGAGCGCGGGACGTGCCGGAGCCGATCCGCATGCTGGTCGAGCGCAGCCTGTCACGCGAGCCCGCCGAACGCCCCCGCGATGCGCGCACGTTCGGGCAGGAGCTCGGCCGCGCCGCGCGAGCGAGCGGCATCGGTGAGAGTGAGCTCTTCGCGCGTCCCACCTTGCAAGGCAGCCGCACCTCGTCGCGCTTGCCGCACGCGCGAACCCAGGTTCTCGGAAGCCCAGCGGCTCTCGCGGCCCTTCCCGCGCCCGCCCCTTCGCGCTCGACCAACGGCCTTCGGCCGGCAACGAGCGCGTCGCCGCCCGAAGACGCCCCCGGGCTTCCCGTGACGCCACCGCTGCTCGGCCGTTTCGGCGTGTTGTTCCTCTGCTTCGCGCTCGGGGTGCTCGGCGCGCTCGGCATCGCAGCCCACGTGGGTGGCTGCGGAGGCAGTGCACCGTGAGTCGCTCGCAGCGCCTGCTCGGTCTCGTGGCTTTCGGGCTCGCCAGTCTGAGCGGCACCGTTCACGCCACGGAGAAGCCCGAATCCCCCGACGGCACCGACCCGGATCCGCACCGCCTGCTGACCGGCTTCGCGTCCCAGACACGTCCGACCGGCATGGCCGAAGGCAACGTCGGCGTCCTCACCCTGCCCGCCGCCGAGGTGTGCGTCGAACGGAGCGCAGGCTGCAGCAAGGGTGACGTCGTGTTCGCGCTCGAAGGCTGGCAGCTCTACCGCGCGACGCGGCGCTGGGCGTTCGGCGCCGGCGTCGTGGTGGGGCTCGTGCCGACGGCGCACCCGAAGCAGCCCCCGGAAGCCATCCCGCGCGATCACACCCGGAGCTATTTCACGTTCGAGGGCATGCTGCGTTACTACCCTTACGTCGGTAAGGATTTCGAGGCCTGGACGGGCGTCCTCGGAGGTCTCGTGGTGGTGAGTGATGCGTTCGACGTGATCGACAAGACCGACGACCGAGCGCTCCTCGGCGGGCGCGGGGTGACGATCCGCACGGAAGGAGCCTCCGTCGGCCTGGCCGGGGGGTTCGCGTACGGCTTGAGCGAGCACTGGTCGTTCCTCGGGAGCTTGCGTCTTTCGGAGTGGTTCTTGCCCAAGGATCCGGCCACGGATCCGCTCGGCAGCGAGGCATCGCTCACCGGCCCGAACACCGCCCTGATGCTCGGCTTCGGCATTGCCTACCGCGCGTCGCTCTAGAGCACGGCTCGAGCCGTCCGCTACTGACCGATGCGGTGCACGAGCGGCGGCGCGATGCGGTCGGCGCGATACATGCCGTAGAGCTTCGGAAAGCGCATCTCGTAGACGACCTTGCCGTCTTCCTTGCCGACCTCGAAGACGCGGCTCTCCTTGTTGTTGGAGAGCACGCCCGCCGCCACGAGCACGTTGCCGTTCGCGAGCCTGTCGGCGTCACCCCAGTACGGCGAATACCAATCGTACCAGGCGTCGGGCGGCGTGAAGCTGCCAGGAAATTCCCAAACGAGCGTCGCCTTCTTCGCCGCTTCGTCGACCTGATACTCGACGACGCGCGAATGGTACGAGTCCTTCATGCAGCGCGTGTTCCAGCCGCCGTTGTCGAAGAAGATGATGGTGCCGTCCGCGTGGATCTCCGGATCGTGCGAGTCCACGTATTGCGAGCCCATGTAGGTGATGTCCCCGAGCCCGAGATTCTGGCAGGAGGCGGGCATGAACCATTGGTACGTCGGATTGTCGTGCGTGGTCTTGAGCAGGCCCGTCCAACGACAGTTGGCGTAAACGACGTTCTTCTCCGTGTCGATCGTGATGGAATTGCCGTGGCACCAGTCCGTCCGGGCATCGGACGGCGGGGGCAGAAGCGCCGCCACGTCGAGCTTCCACACCTCCTCGCTGTCGGCCGTGAGCTCGCGCCAAACGGGCGACTTCACGTCGTTCGAATCGGTCACGTCCTCGTTGACGATGTAGTGCCCGTTCGGGAGCTTCGCAGCGTGGTGCGACACCGAGCCCATCGTGGTGCAGGCCTTGTGCTTGCATTCCCAGACGATGTTGCCGGCGAAGTCCACCTCGCGCGGAGGCGTGCCGGTCTTCTGCTGCGAGTTCCAGGTCGGACCGATCAAGATGCCCACGTCGGTGAGCTGCGTGGACACCGCTCCGCCGTTGTCCGGTGAAGTGCCGTCGATGTAGTACCAGACGGGCTGGCCCCCCTCGTCGTAGATGACGGCGGCCGGCGGGTGCGGCGAGTTCGGGATGACGGGATCGGCGCCCGCGGTGTCGAGCTTCTGCATGTTCATCAGCGTCCAGCCCGGCTCCACGCGCGCCGTTTCGTTGATCGAGATCGTCGCGACCGGAATCCCGCTCGGGAGCGCCCCCGTCGTGAACATGCCGTCCGCGCTCGCCGAGCCGGAGATGGCCTTGATCGAGTAATCCGTCGCCGCGTGCATGCCGATCACGGTGACGCGGTGATCCGTGACGAGCGCTTCGTCCGAGATCTCCCACTCGTTCGTGCCAGCCCCGAATTGAACGACCGAGCCCGCCGCAACGTCCGTCTTCCAGCTCACGAAGCAGGAGAGCACGCTGTTCGGATTCGGCTCGATCGTGAGCCCGCTGATGGCCACCGCGCTCGCTCCTGCCGAGCCGCCGACCCCACCGGAGCCACTCGCCGTCGCACCACTCGAGCCGCCTGCTCCGCTCGAGCCACCGAGCGACCCCGCTCCGCCCGCGGCCGTCCCTGCGCCCGCCGCCGAGCTGCCACCGTTTGCCGGCGTGCCCGCGCTGCCGCCGGCTCCCGACGTGACCGAACCCGCCGAGCCGCCCGGCGACGACGTCATCGACGTTCCCCCGCTACCGCCTTGGCCCGCCGTGCTCGCACCGGCGCTCGCCCCGCCCTTCGACCCGCTGCCGGTACCGCCGTTCGTGCCGTCCGAGCCGCCGCCGTCGTTGCCGCATCCGCACGCAAGCACCAGCGCGAAGACCGGAACGCGCGCCCTCCTCATGAGCAAAGAAATCATGCGCGCGACGCTTGAACGAAGTGTCTACGCTCGCCAAGGATGCTTTTTTTCTCACCGCCAAACGAATCGACCGCGTTCGCGTAGCGCCAAACTTGCGTCAGCGTACGGCCCAGCACGACCAAGGCATGAAGAGCCGCTTCAGCTCCGCGTCGAGCCGCTCTCTGGCTACGCGCGGCTTGCGAGCAGCACGCAGAGCTCCGCAACGCGGTCGAGCACGAGCCACGCGACGCCGAGCACGCCGAGAGCGCGGAGCGGTGCGAGCAGCGGCGCGACGTAGGCGGGGCTCGCCGCACGGGCAACGAGGGCGCTCCCCAGCTCGAGCAGCACGGCGCCGACCAGCAGCGGGGCCGCGAGCGCAACCGCGACGCCGACCGAGTCGGCAAGTCGCTCGGCCGCGACGGCAAACGTCGCGTGCAAGCGCGGCTCGCCGAGCGCGCGCGCCAGTCGCTCGGCGCCGCCCGCCTCGAGGAAGCCGAGCGCGACCAGCAGACCGAACAGCACGCCGAACGGTGACGACGGCTCGTCCAGAACCCCGAGCTCGGAGCCGTCGCGCGCGCCGCGCAGCGTGTCGATCACGCCCCCTGCCATCACGGCTGCCCACAGCGTCCCCGCGGTGGCGAGCGCGACGGGCACGCCGAGCGACGCCTCGCGCACGAGCACGAGCCAGAGCGGAGCTCCCGTGAACGGAACGGCGGCGAGACCGGGCGCTACCGCGAGCGCCAGCCCGAGCGACAGGACCACGCGGATCGGCACCGCGATCCCACCCAGGCCAAATGCCGGCACGAGCAGCACGACCGGCAGCGCGCGCGCCCATCCGACGAGCCACGGCCCGGGCGCCACCCCGGTGAGCTCACGCAGCGCGTCGAGTGCTTCGGAAAGCTCGAACATCACGAAAACCGTGCCGACGGAAAACCAGGCGGAGCGTACGCGAATTCGCCCGATTCAGACAGCGGGCCGGATTGACGACCCGACCGTGAGCGCGCTAACCGTTCTCGCCCTACGGGGATCGGATGAGTCTCGATCTATCCACGGTCGGCCACACCACGGCCACCTTCACCTACGAATACGACTGGAAGACGGTCGTCCTCTACGCGCTCGGCGTCGGCATGAAGAAGGCCGACCTCGACTTCCTTTACGAGGGGCGGGGACCGCGTGTGCTGCCGACCTTCGCGGTGGTTCCGAGCTACGCGCCCGTCGCTGAGCTCTTTGCGAAGACGCGCTGCGACATGACGCGGCTCGTGCACGGCAACCAGCTCATCCGCCTCCACGGGCCCATCCCCCCCGCGGGAAAGCTCGAGACCAAGGGCTTCGTGAAGGGGATCTACGACATGAAGAAGCTCGCGCAGGTCGTGCTCGCAACGAGCACCACCTTCGAGGGCAAGCCGTGCTTCGACACCGAGTGGTCGCTCCTCATCCGCGACGCGGGTAACTTCGGCGGCGAGCGGCCTCCGAAATCCGAGGCGCCCAAGGTCCCCGACCGACCGGCTGATTTCGAGGTGAGCCTCGAAACCTCGCCCGAACAAGCGTTGCTCTATCGACTTTCGGGCGATCTGAATCCGCTCCATGCCGATCCCGCGTTTGCCGCCGCGGCAGGTTTCAACGACGGCCCCATCCTGCATGGCCTCTGCACCTTCGGAATCGTGGGACGCGCCGTGCTCCAGGCCGCCTGCGGGGGCGACGAGCGCCGGCTCCTCGCGTTGGGGGCCCAATTCCGCCGACCGGTCTGGCCGGGCGAGCCCCTGCGCACGACCGGGTACGTGCTAGAAGGCGGGCGCATCGCTCTGGAAGCCTTCGCCGGCGACAAAGCCGATCCCGTGATCACCAGCGCGTGGGCCGACATCGCCCCGCTCCGAGGAGCCTAGCCATGGCTGAAGAGGAAACGAAAAAGGTCACTTCCCTGTCCCCGCCGCCGACCGACGAGATCGACGAGGACTGGGGGTCGAAGCCGCAGCAAGACCAGCCCGCGGCGAAGGCCAAGCCCGCAGCGAAGGCCAAGCCCGCGGCGACGTCCCACGACGACGACGACGACGACGATGAGGATGCGGACGACGACGAGGATGACGATCGCGACGACGACGACGACGATCAGGACGACGACGACGACGACGACGACGACGACGACGAGGACCCTCGCGCGAGCTCACGCCGTGCCGAGCGCTCGCCGGCCGGAGGCGCCGCGCAGGACTGGCTGCCCGACTGGTCCCCGTGGGCCGTTCTGGGCGGTCTGCTGGCGATCGGCTTTCTCGGCGGAATCGGCGTCATTCCCCTCAGCTTCAACCTGAAGCAAGCCGCGCCCGAGGTTCCCTCCGCGACGGCCGCCACCCCCCAATCGACCGGCACGGCTCCGAAGCTCGCCGCTTCGGCCAAGCGCCCCATGCCCACCGAGCCGCCCGGCTCCCAGGAACGGATCGCCGCGTCGCACCTGCTCGTTCAGTACAAGGGCTCGTCGCGCGCGGCCCCCACCGTCACGCGCACCAAGGAAGAGGCGAAGAAGCGCGCCCAGGAAGCAGCCGCCAAGGCAAAGAAGGGCGTGCCCTTCGACAAGCTCGTTGCCGAGTACTCCGACGAGCCGGGCGCTGCTGCGCGTGGCGGCAAGCTCGGCAAGTTCCCGCGCCAGGCGATGGTGCCCTCCTTCTCCGACGCGGCCTTCGCGCTCAAACCCGGGCAGATCTCCGACGTGGTCGAGACGCAGTTCGGGTTCCACGTCATTCAACGCACCGAATGAGCGCGGCTCGCTGCACGGGGCTCCTCGGGGCGCTCTACCTCGCGGCACTGTCCGGGTGCGTCGTGACGACGCACGAAGGGCAAGGCGAGCCCCCGCGCGTGCCAGCTCCGCCCCAGCTCCCCAAGGGCGCCCAAGCGTCGTCCCACGGCGATGACGAAGGCGAAAGCTTCGCCGAATCGCCGGCGAAGAGTGAAGACAAGATCGCGGCGCGTCACCTCCTGGTCCAGTACCGCGGCTCGATGCGCGCGAGCCCCGGCATCGTGCGCACCAAGGAGGAGGCCCGCAAGCGTGCGGAGGAGGCGCTCGCTCGCGCCCGCGCCGGCGAGGACTTCGCGGCGCTCGTGAAGGAGTACTCGGACGAGCCGGGCGCCGGGGAACGAGGCGGCGACCTGGGCCGCTTCGAGCGGCGTCAGATGGTGAAGGCGTTCGCCGACGCCGCCTTCGCCCTCGAGGTCAACGCGATCTCCGACGTGATCGAGACGCCCTTCGGCTACCACGTGATCCAGCGCACGGAGTAGCTCAGGCGCGAGGCGCGAGGCGCGAAGCGCGAGGTGCCACGCGACGGACCGAGCCGCCAACGTGGCCAAGCCAGACCCCAGTGAAGCCGTTGGCAGGATGGGGAGATGCAGCTGCCCCCGCGAGGGTGCGGCGAAGTACGGCCCGCGTGCTCGGCCTTCGGCCTGTGCGCGCGGGTGCCCCCAAGCGCTGGCGAAGCCAGCGCGGGGGCACGATGGCGTCGGGCGGCGATTTGCGGACCGTGCGGGCCGCAACGCGCGGACCTCCCGTGCGTCACGTGGAAGCGGGCGCTCTTCATCGCCTGCGGCCGTCGTTTGCCATGCCCACGTGGGTCCCACTTGGACGCGCCGTCGAACGGCGTGGAGCGAAGTTGCGGGGAGCCACGCCGCACGAGCGCCGGGACGACTGGTGACGTCGGCGAGCGCGACTGACGGCGCCGTCGAACGGCGTGGGGGCGAGGTTGTGGCGAGCCACGCCGCACGAGCGCCGTGACGACTGATGACGTAGGTGGGGCGCGACTGACGGCGTCGTGGAACGGCGTGAGGGCGAGGTCATGGCGAGCCACGCCGCACGAGCGCCGTGACGACTGGTGACGTTTCGAGCGGCGCGGTGCTCGGCCTCGGGGCTATGCGCTCGTGGGAGACGGCGACGTGGCTCGTCGGTGACAACCGCCCCGACGCCTGGAGCGGTAGGGGTGCTGTTGCTGACGAGCGCCTCGCGAGCGAGAGCGGGGAAGTTGAGACGCGCTGCGCAGGCGCGTCGGTCGCGACGCGATCATGGCGGGCTCCCACAAGATCCAGACGAGCCGTCGGCGACACGGTCGACCGCGAGCACTCGCGCCGGCGGCGAGCAGTTCGTTGCGTTTTTTTTGCTAAATTTCTTGACGGGTTTCGTCTCGCGCGTGCGTCGAGTGTCACCGATTGCGCCGCCGATGCGCTCCGTTGAGCTCACGTTGAGTGAGGACACGCTTTCGGCGCGCGGACGACTTCGCCGCTGGCTTGTTGCGTGGAACGACGTCAATGGGGCGCAGGAGAGCCCGAAAATCTACGTGTTAGAGACAAACCTCGCGGAGACTCCGGCGCTTGGCGCGTCGCGTGGTCGGGAGGTTTCGACATGGCATCAGTAGCAATCGTGCTCGGGCGCGACGGCGCCCTCTGGCAACAGGCCCATCAAGAGCTCGTCCGTCTCGCCAAGGAGCGAGCGGGGCTCGATTTCGAGGAAGGACGCGGGCTGCTCCGCGCGCATCGCCTGGGAGCTCACATCGAGCTCGGCTTTGCCGCCTTCTACGAATACGCAGAGCATCTTTTCGGCTACAGCCCCCGCCTCACGCAGGAAAAGCTCCGCGTCGCAGAGGCCCTCGAAGCGCTGCCCGACATCGCTCGAGAGTTTCAGTCCGGGGTCATCAACTTCTCCGTTACGCGTGAGCTCACTCGCGTCGCGACGCCGTCGACCGAGTCGGAGTGGCTCGACGTTGCCCGGGGACGGACCGTGCGGGAGGTCGAGCAGCTCGTCTCCGGGCATCGTCCGGGAAGCCTCCCCGACGACGCTCCGGACTCGGACCTCAAACGCCACGTCCTCCGCCTCGAGCTTTCGGGCGAGGTGATGGCCACGTTTCGCGAAGCGATGGCGAAAGTCCGTCGCGACGCGGGCGAGTCGCTCGATGACGACGAGGCGATCCTGCTTCTCTCCCGAATCGCCCTCGAAGGGCCGAAGGACCCGGGCCGGTCGAGCTACCAAATCGCATTGACGGTTTGCGAGCGGTGCCGTCGGGGAACGCAACGCGGGCGCGGTGAATTTTTCGAGGTCGGGCCCGAAGTCGTCGCGAGGGCGGAGTGCGATGGGCAGCACATCGGGCACGTCGATGCCCACGTGGGGGCGACTCCGGTCCGCGCCACCCAGAGCATCCCTCCGGCCATGCGTCGCGCGGTCGATGCCCGGGACGGCGGGAAGTGTCGCGTCCCCGGTTGCCGGCACGCGGACTTTACCGACGTGCACCACCTCTGGCTTCGGTCCGAATTCGGCAAGCACCACCCCGACAACCTCGTGACCCTCTGCTCGGCTCACCACGATCGGATCCACGAGGGCAGGCTGCTCGTCACGGGGTTCGCGTCTGCGGAGCTGCATTTCGCGCATGCGGACGGAACCCCCTACGGCGGTGCTGTCGCTCCTGCCGTTGCCGATGCGCGGACGAAGGCTTTTCTAGCCCTCCGGGGCCTCGGCTACCGCGAGGGCGAAGCCAAGCGTGCCCTCGCACGAGTGCCGCAGTCCGTCTCCGACCTCAAGCAGCTCATCTGCCAGGCGCTCCGCGAGCTCGCTCGGCACCAGCGGCACGGTTCCACTGCCTGATGCTCCGCGAGCTCGCTCCACAGCAACACCAAACCCAACGGCTCGGGCGTCGGGCGGTGGCTAACTGCGCACGACTTACCGCACGTCACCGTCGTGCCCCCGCGCCGGCGAAGCCGGCGCTTGGGGGCACCCGCGCGCGCAGGCGGAGGCCGAGCACGCGGGCCGCACCGTGCCGCTCCCGCACGGGGGCATCCATTCAACCATCGATTCCGATGTGTGCGTCGCTGCGAGATGCCGTCAGCTTCGCAGCACGTGCTTGGCGATGACCATGCGCTGCACCTGGCTCGTGCCCTCGCCGATCTCGCAGAGTTTCACGTCGCGCAGGTGCTTTTCGATCGCGAACTCGCGCGTGAAGCCGTAACCGCCGTGGATCTGCATCGAATCGTTGCAGACCTTGGTCGCGACCTCGCTCGCGAAGAGCTTGGCGATGGAGGCTTGCTCCGTGTACCGCTCACCACGATCGGCGAGCCAGGCGGCGCGGTAGACGAGTAGCTCCGCAGCATCGAGCTGGGCTTTACCGTCGGCGAGCATCCACTGCATCGCCTGGAAGTCCGCAATGGGTCGTCCGAAGGCCTGGCGATCCTTGGCGTAGGCGACGGCCATCTCGAGCGCGCCCCGCCCGAGTCCGAGCGCCATGGCCGCGATCGAGATGCGGCCCGTATCGAGGATGCGCATCGTATCGAGGAAGCCGTGGTCGAGCGCTCCGAGGCGCTCGGCATCGCTCACGCGCACCTGATCGAGCGTCACCTCGACGGTATCGCTCCAGCGACAGCCGTACTTCTTGAGCTTCTTGCTCGCGGAATACCCCGGCGCGCTCGTGTCCACGACGAAGGCGCTGATGCCGCGCTGGGGCTCGGCCTCGAAATTGGTGCGCGCGAGGACCACGCAAAACCCGCCGACCGAGCCCTGCGTGATGAACATCTTCGTTCCGTCGAGGATCCAGTCGTTGCCGTCGCGACGTGCCGTCGTACGCAGCGCCGCCGCGTCCGAGCCCGAGCCCGGCTCGGTGAGCGCCCAGGCCGCAAGCGCCTCGCCGTTCGCGGCGCGCGGCAGATAGCGCCGCTTCTGCTCTTCGGTCCCCACGCTGAGGATGTGCCCGGTACCGAGGCCGTTGTGACTCGCGATGGTGAGCGCGAGCGACCCGTCGACGCGCGCACATTCTTCGACGGCAATGGCGTACGCCGTCACGTCCATACCCGCGCCGCCGTAGGCCTCTGGTACGCGGATGCCGAGTAGCCCGAGCTCCGCGAGACGCGGCACGATCTCGAGCGGGAAGCGCTCGGCCTCGTCCCAGTCGCGCGCGTGCGGCCGGATCTCGCGCTCGCAGAACTCCCGAACGCTCGTACGCAGGAGCTCGTGCTGCTCGGAAAACGTGAAATCCACGGTGCTGTCCTCGTTCGAAGAAGGTTTGGGAAACGGAGACTCTTCTCAAGTTACCACGGACCCCTGCCGTGGAGCCCGTCGAGCAGGCGCTTCATGCGGAGGATGGCGGCGTCTCGCTCCGGCGGCGCGCCACGTGGGGCAGCACGGGGCGGCGCATCGAGCGAGGCACCGCCGACGAACACGCCCTTGTGACCGAAGACCCACTCCTTGCCGGCCCCCGTTTTCGCATCGAGCTCCACGACGCGCGTGGCGTCGTACGGGGCGCCCTTCAGCTTGCGCGAGCCCTCGCGCTTGCGGAGCGTGTGGAGGACGTCCTCGGCAGCGTCGTCGTCTTGCTTCACGAAGAGTGCGAGCCGCACACGCCGGCCGCCGTCGTCGTACGTGGCGACCGCGCCGGGCCCGACTCCCTCGAACCCCAGCAGATCGAGCGCCTCGAAGCGATGCGACAGGGGCACGCGCCCCAGGAGCGGTAGCAGGCGCAACGCGGGCGGCAGCGCATTCGTGCCCGGCAGCTGCTCCGCGATGGCACGCCCGAGCGCCGTCAACACGGGCTCCGCAGCCGCTGCCAGTCGGGATGGCTCGAGCCCTCGGCTCGAGAAGTCGAGGCGAAGCACGACCTCGGCGCGCACGACGAGCGCCGTTCCCTCTCCGACCACGGCGTCGGCCCCGGCCGCGAGCGAGTGGAATGCGGGGTGACCCACCTCGACGGCGTCGGCGACGCGGCCACTGAAAAAGCCGAAGGCTCCCTCGGGCGTCGAAAAGCGGAGTGCGCTCACGGCCACCCGGGCTGGATCGTCGCGATCCTCGACGTAAGTGAGCGTGACGATCTCGAGGAGACCCAGTCCCTCGAGACGCGCCGCATCGAGGGCCAAGCTCTCCGCCGCGTCCGCCAGCGGGAGCTCGGCTCGCATGCCGAACACTCGCTGGTCGACGTTCGGATCGATGCAGTAACGGTCCACGCCTCGCGGGAACCAGCCGGCAAAACGAGCCTCACCGACCGTTCCCCCGCCACTCGCACACACCGAGCGCGCCGCAAGCGTCTTCGACGCTGCGCTGGCCGCCGGCGTGGGGTGCGGAGCCCTGCGCTCGCAGCCGAGGGCGAGCGAAGTCGCCACGAGCGCCGAGACGCAGAGCGCCGGGAGGGCTCTACCCCGCAACCGTTTCATACGACCGCAATCGTTACCGAACACGCGCCGGACCCTACCGAAATATGTCCAGTATTTTCAACCAGTTGCAACAAGCAGCTCCGGCATGCCCTTTGCTCATAAGGTTTTCCAGCCTCCCGTGCGACCGAAGACGACCACCTACCGAAAAGTACGCGGTTTCACGCTTATCGAGCTGATGGTCGTGGTGGTCATCATTGCCATCCTGGCCGTCATCGCGGTGCCCCTGTTCGCGGCACGCATGCAAGCGCGGCGCCTCATGCAGACGACGGCCCGCTTCGCGGATCTCTACCGCGGATCGCGAACCCGCGCGCTCGCCCGCGGTGCAGCCGTCGTGGTCACCCTCAATCCGACGAACGACTCGCTCACGGTGCTGGAGGGCGTGCTGGGGACCGCCGCCGCCACTGCCTCCGGAAACGGGCGCCAGACGTGCGGCAACCTCCCGACCCGAGGTTGCCTCACGAACGATTGGGGCAACCTGGGCGGCGGTACGAATATCGGCACGGCGCGTTTCGTCGAGGGCATCGGCAACGAAAACGTGCAGGCGACCTACGCGATCGGCAACACCCCGCTCACAGCCAACCTCTCGATCTGCTTCAGCCCCGCCGGACGGACCTTCTTCAACACGACGGGAGCCTGGAACCCCACCGCGTGGCAGCCGCTCACGAGTCCCGTCACCATCGTTCTCGCGGCCAGCAGCTCGACGGATACCACGCGCACCTACAGCGTCGTGGTGTTGCCGAACGGCACGGCGAGGCTTTCGCTGTGAAACGCCTCGCGCGCGGCTACACGGTCGTCGAGCTGATGATGGCACTCGCGGTCTTCGCGACGGGCATCACGGGCATCGTCGCGATGCAGCGCGCCACGGTGAGCTCGAATCGGCTCGCGAAGAACATGACCCTCGCGAACGGGGTGGCGCAGGCCTGGCTGAGTCAGCTGCAAGCGGATGCCAGCCTCTGGAGCCCTGGCGTCGCGAACACGGTTTGGCTCGCGAGCGCGAACACCGCGAATGGTCTCTGGCAGCTGCCGACGTACAACGTAACGCGGCAGTTCGGCCCCGAATTCGACGCCTTGGGCGCCCCTGTCACGGCGGGCAACGGGCAATTCTGCGCGCAGATCCGCCTGACCTGGCTTTACGGCGACGGCGTCTCGCAAGGCGGGCGCGCGGGCAACGGACTCCTTCGCGCGGAGGTGCGGGTGTTCTGGCCGCGTGACGACGCGGGATTCGACGCCGGCGATTGCAACCTCGCCACGCAAGCCGTGGTCGACGGCGTCGCGAACAAACCCAAGTATCACTTCGTCGTCCAGGCCGGCGCCGTGCGCCAGCCGGGCTAAACGTGAAGCGCGTGGCGTACCACCCTGCTTCCAGGTTGCTCCCGACGAGGCCGCTCTCGCGCTGGGCGCGCGGGCGTGCTTCGGGCTTCACACTGGTCGAGCTGATGGTTGCCCTCTCGGGTGGCTTGTTCTTCTCCATCGTGGTGTTCGCCCTCGCCCGCGACACGGCGCGCTTCTACCAGCGGGAAGGGCGCCTCGCGAGCGCGACCCTCTCGGGAATCGTCGGTTTCGAGCGGCTGAAGGCGGACATCGAGCGCGCAGGCTACCTGTCGACGCCGAACATCCAGAACGACCCGTTCAACTGCGTTCCACAGGGCGTCGGAGCACCCGTCGGGCTCCAGTCCCTCGCTTCCGTGCGCATCACGATAGACACCCCGAACCTCAGCACCAATGCCGCCTACTCGCTCAACGCCGGCTCGGGGCAGACGCTCACGCCCGACCAGATCGTGCTGTCGGGCTCCTATTCCGCGACGGACGAGTTCCAGGTGCGCGAAGCGTCGGACGGGCAGACCATCACGCTGGCCGCAAACACCCCGTCGTTCGCGCGGATCGGCTACCTCGGCACGAGTGACGTGAGCCAGCAGACCGCGCTGCTGCAGAACATCTTCGGCATCCAACCGGGCCAGATCCTCCGTTACAAGAACACGTCCACGGGGATGCTCATGTTCGGCCAGATCACGAGCGTGAACGGCGGGAGCAGTCCGACCATCACGCTGGCGGCGCCGTTGCCGGTCGTACGCACCGGCGGCGGCACGTGCGGCATCAACGGCGGCGGTGGTGGCGACAGCGTGAACGTGGTGAACATCGTGCGCTATCGGGTGATGGACCTGCAGAACGCCACACAGGGTGCGGCCTGGGCGCGCCTCTTCACCGAGAGCGCGGGCGCCACGGGCGAGAACACCCGGACGGAGCTCGTGCGCGATCAGCTGACGACGGCGGGCGCCGTCATCGCGGGCACCACGGATCTCGTGGCCGAGTACGCCGTCGACCTCGACTTCTCGGTGATGGGGCAGCTCGCGCCTGGCGCCCCGACCCTCGCTCTCGCGAACCCGGGCAGTGCAGCGTTTACCCAGTACTTCCCGGCGAGCGGCGTCGGGGGGCGCATGCAGGGCATCCGCTCGGTGCGGGTTCGCTTGAGCGTTCGCTCGCGCGAAGCAGACCGCGGCGCCAGGATTCCGGGAGGCCTGTTCCGCTTCCAGTTGAGCAGCACCGACTGGGCGCGCGTTCGCACCTTCCAGGCCGACGTTCAGCTCCCCAACCAGCGGAGCGTTCGATGGTGAGCCAGCATCGCTCGAGGACCAGGCGGCGCAACGCGGGCGAACGGGGTGCGACCCTTTTCGTGGTGGTGCTCGTCATCACGCTGCTCACGGGCATCGGACTCTTCACCGTGCACTCGTCGGCCCTGCTCGCGCGCGCCGCCGGCAACGAGCGCCAGGCGCTGCAGACCACGTACCTGGCGGAGCTCGGCACGCTCTTGGCTCTCTCCTCCATCGGTGCCGATCCCCAGGCGTACATGGATCTCGCGGACGACAAGAAAGAAGACTGCCGCTCGACCCTGGGCATCGACACGTCGATCTACGGCCCGCAGAAATGCATCGAGCTATCGAACGAAAAGATGGCACCCCCTACGGGCGCGACGCCCTGGGCGAGCGACTCCTTCGGCACGGCGAAGGACGTGCAGACGGGCACTTACGCGACGACCGGGAAGTTCGACACCGAGACCAGCGATCTCGAGTACTCTTTCCAGCACAGTGGGATCCGAAGCTTGGAATTCACGTGACTTGAAGTCGCGGC
>JADMIO011331819.1_pt1 | contig 60280 bp, 53 predicted proteins | sample 8958161 | NCBI WGS metagenome assembly JADMIO01 (sample SAMN16585339, study PRJNA669376) | soil metagenome | isolation source: Crop rotation soil | place: USA: Cullars Rotation, Alabama | collected 2011
GCGACAACTTGTCCACGTGGAATTCTAAGCTTAGGATCCCAATGTGCTGGAAAGGCTCGATGCACATCGCCGACGTCGCAGGCGGCAACCTCGGTGCCAACGGCATCGTCGGCGGCGGCATTCCCATCGCGGTCGGTGCGGCGCTGGCATTGAAGCAGATGAAGAAGCGCAACGTCGTCGTGTGCTTCTTCGGCGACGGCGCGAACAACGAAGGCGCCTTCCACGAGGGCCTCAACATGGCATCGATCTGGAAGCTGCCGGTGGTGTTCGTGTGCGAGAACAACAAGTACGGAATGTCGACGTCGACCGAGCGCTCGACGGCCGTGAAGCGGATTGCCACGCGCGCCGCCAGCTACGACCTGCCGGGCGTCACCGTCGACGGCAACGTTTTCGCCGACGTGGCCGATGCGGCGCACGAAGCAATCACGCGCGCACGCGACGGCCTCGGACCGACGCTCATCGAGTCGCTCACCTATCGCCATCGCGGACATTCGAAGAGCGATCGCAACCGCTATCGGACGAAGGAGGAGATCGATGCATGGATCGAGCGCGATCCGATCGTGCTGCTGCAACGGGACCTGCTCGCGCACGGGCTGATCACCGAAGCGGAGATCGAGGCGATCGAACGCAGCGTCGATGCCGAGATCGAGGCGGGCATCGAGTTCGCGCGGCAGAGTCCGTCGCCCGACCCTTCGACGCTGACCGATTTCGTCTATGCATCGAGACTCGCGGAGGCGCCTCATGCTCGCTGAAGTCGACGAGAAACGCGCGATATCCGATCAAGGCTCGTCGACCGTCCGCGAGCTCAGCTATTCGCAGGCGATCCAGGAAGCGCTCGCGATCGCGATGGAGCGTGACGAGCGCGTGTTCCTGATGGGCGAGGACATCGGCGTGTATGGCGGCGCCTTCCAGGTCACGGGCGACCTCGTGCATCGCTTCGGCGAGGAGCGCGTCATCGACACGCCGATCTCCGAGCTGGGTGGCGCCGGCGTCGCCGTCGGTGCGGCGGTGATGGGCCGGCGGCCGGTGTACGAATTCCAGTTCTCCGACTTCGCGTCGCTGGCGATGGAACAGATCGTCAACCAGGCCGCGAAGATGCGCTTCATGCTCGGCGGCAAGGCATCGGTGCCGCTGGTGATGCGGTTCCCGAGCGGCTCCGGCACGGGCGCCGCCGCACAGCACAGCCAGAGCCTCGAAGCGTGGTTCGCGCACGTGCCCGGCCTCAAGGTCGTGCAGCCGAGCACGCCGCACGATGCGAAGGGCATGCTGCTCGCGGCGATCGAGGACCCGGACCCGGTGATGTTCTTCGAGCACAAGCTGCTGTACAAGATGAAGGGGCCGGTGCCCGAGGGTTACTACACCGAGCCTTTGCACGAGGCGCGGATCCGCCGCGCCGGAACCGACGTGACGATCGCCGCGTCGGCAGTCATGGTGCATCGCGCGCTCGAAGCGGCCGAGCTGCTGGCCGCCGAGGGCATCTCGGTCGAAGTGATCGACCTGCGCTCGTTGCGCCCGCTGGATCACGCGACGCTGATCGACAGCGTGACCAGGACGACGCGGCTCGTCTGCGTCTACGAAGGAACGAAGCAGCTTGGCATCGGCGCCGAAGTGAGCGCGATGATCGCCGAGAGTCCCGCATTCGATCGTCTCGATGCGCCGATCATTCGCCTCGGCGGCGCGGACTGCCCGCTGCCGTACAACCCGGATCTCGAGAAGGCCGCCGTGCCGCAAGTCGGCGACATCGTCGCGGCGGTGCGTCGTTCCGTCGGCACGAGGGCGTGACGCGTGGCGACCGAGCTGATCCTGCCGCGTGTCGACATGGAGATGACCGAGGGAAAGATCGCCCGCTGGTATGTGAAGAACGGCGACGCGGTGAAGAAAGGCCAGGTCGTCTTCGAGATCGAAACCGACAAGGCGACGATGGAGATCGAGTCGCCCGACGACGGCGTGGTGCAGGGCATCGACGGCGAGATCGGCGTCACGATGCCGGTGGGTCGGATCGTCGGATGGATCCTGCGCGATGGGGAGACGCCGCCGCGCACAGAGGAGGCGACGAACGCGAGCGCCGTCCCCGCGCCATCGCTGTTGCGCGCGACACCGCTCGCCCGCAGCGCCGCTCGCGATCAAGCGATCGACCTGCGCACGATCAATGGTTCCGGCCCCGGCGGTCGCATCGTCGCCCGCGACCTGCCCGCTCCCGAGCGGCACGCTGCACTTTCCGCGTCGCCGTCGTCTTCATCCTCGTCCGAGCGACTCAACCTCGAATGGTTCAGCGAACGCGCGGGCGTGCCGGTCATCCTGCTCCACGGCTTCGGTACATCGCTCAAGTCGTGGCGAGCGCTCGCGGTCGAGTTGAAGAGCCTCGGCGTGGCAGGCATCGACCTGCCCAATCACGGCAGGTCGCCGCGAATCGCGACGCCTGATCTCGGGAGCCTCGCCACGCTGGTCCTGTCGCGCATCGATGACGAACGCGTCGATGCAATGCATCTGGTCGGGCATTCGATGGGCGCAGGTGCGGCGCTTGCGTTGGCCGCGCGGCTCGGTCCGCGTCTCAAGTCGCTGACGCTGATCGCGCCGGTTTCGATGGGCCCCGAGTTCAACGGACCCTTCGTCCATGGCCTGCTGCGCGCCAATCGCGAGCAGAGCCTGCGACCGTGGCTCGGTCAACTCTTTGGCGATCCGTCGCGGTTGACCGGCTCGTTCGCTGCAACGGCGTGGGCCGAGCTCGAATCGCCCGAGCGCCGCGCCGCGCTGGCCGAAATGGCCGATCGACTGTTGCCCGACGGTACGCAGGCCGAGACGCAACGCGCGCTGCTCGATCGAATCGCGGCTCCGGTCAAGGTCATCTGGGGGACGCTCGACCGGATCGTTCCGTATCACCAATCGGCGGGATTGCCGCCGATGGTCGCGCTGCATTCGCTCGCGGGCGTCGGCCACCTGCCGCACGTCGAAGCCGCCGCGACCGTGGCGGCGCTGGTTCGGCAACAGGTTGCGGCCGGTACGGCCGATGTCAGGTAGCCTCGCACCATGCGCATCCTGATCTGCAACGACGACGGTCATCAGGCGCCCGGGCTGCATGCGCTCGAGCGTGCGGCGCGCGCGTTCAGCAACGAGGTGATCACCGTTGCACCCGATGCGCAACGCAGCAGCGCCGGGCACAGCATCTCGCTGCACGGATCGTTCACGCTCACGAAGCTCGACGAGTCTCGCTACGCGTGCTCGGGCACCCCTGCCGACTGTGCGATCGCAGGCATCGCGGGACTCGGGGAGAATGCAGCCAGGCCGGCCCTCGTGCTGTCAGGCATCAACCACGGCCGCAACGTCGGCGAGGACATCGCGTACTCGGGCACGATGTCGATTGCCCGCGAAGCGAGTTTCTGGGGCATTCCGGCCGTCGCGTTTTCGTCGCTGAAGGACATCGACTTCACCGCGCCGGGCGCGTCGGAGTGGCTCGAGTTGCTGGTGCGGCGGCTTGCATCCGACACCGATTCCTGGCATCAGCCCGATACCTGGCTCACCATCAACCTTCCGTCGGCGATCCCCGCCGTGCTGCGGCCCGCGATGCCGGGCCGCGCGAAGATCGCACCGGGCGTCATCGTGCAACGCAGGCAGGGCGACCAGACGACGCTGTGCTATCCGGAAGGACGGCGCGGCGCGATGGTGCGGGGCGATGACACGTCGCAGATCGAAGCGGGCTTTGCCGTGGTCTATCGACTGCGCTGGAACGAGCACCACGCGCTGGCCGATCCGCTGCTGCAGGACCTCAACCGCGCGTTGAACGTGGCGGACGACATCGCGATGCGGTCCCGATCCATTGCCGATTCGAACGCAGAAACGACCTGAACATCTTTCGACACGTTCAACCCGGCGGATGTCCGCCATACTATGCGGGTGAACGAACGTCGTTGCAGTAACTCGAACGGCGATTGATCGCCGTGCGCGTAACGCAACAGTCGTCGACACCGAGGAAAGCTGGCCATGAACCCATTCGATCTTCCCTTCAAGGCGCTGGACCTTCCGTTCAGGGTGCTGCGCAAGTTGCCGAGCCCGCCGGAACTGCCCCGGGCACTCAAGGAGCTGTCCGACGGCATGCGCGCCTTCGTCGAGGGCGCGCCCCAGAACAGGACGCACGCTGCGCCGGTGCTCGTCGACGACTCCCGGGTCAGCGGCATCCAGATCGGCGACATCGGCGGCGATGCGGCGTTCGTATGGGCGCGGCTCCCGTATGCGGCGGACGTCGACGTGATCTGGAGCGCGCGTGGCGAGGAAGGACTGACGGCGGGCGATGCGAACCGCCTGCGCGCGCCGCAGGCGCTCAGCATGACCGACTACACGACGCGGATTCGCCTCGAAGGACTGCCAGCCGACGCCGAGATCCATGTTCGCGTCGAGGCGCGCGCACTGGAAGCGCAGCACCAGGCGAACTGGGTTCGTCAATCGTCGTTCCGGTCGGCGCCCTCGGTGGCGCGCCGGATACGGTTCGGCTGGTCTGCCGACGTCAACGGGCAGGGTTTCGGCATCAACCGGAACGCCGGCGGAATGCGCATGTTCGACACGATGCGCCAGCGCGATTTCGACTTCTTCGTTCACCTGGGCGATACGGTGTATGCCGACCATCCGCTGCAGCCGCGTATCGACGAAGGAGGCGGCCGCTCGTGGACGAACGTGGTCACGGCCGCAAAGTCGCGTGTCGCCGAGTCGATCGAGGATTTCCGCGGCAACTATCGCTACAACTGGCTCGATCCGAACTTCGCTCGCTTTTGCCAGCACGTTCCACAGATCGTCATGTGGGACGATCATGAGGTGGTGAACAACTGGTCGCCGTCGCTGGAGCTGAAGGCGGACCCGCGATACCGGATCAAGGATCTCCCGCTGCTCGCGGCCACGGCGGCGCGCGCGTTTCGGGAATACATGCCATTGCCGCTCGACGGGTTCGAGCATGCGGGGGCGTGTGGACTGCTGTATCGGCGCGTCGCGTACGGTCCATTGCTCGACGTGCTGGCCGTGGACATGCAGAGCCATCGCGGTCCGAACTCGTACAACCTGCAGACGGAAGCGGGCCCCGAGACCGCGTTCCTAGGCGAAGCGCAGATCCGATGGCTGAAGCAGGAGCTCGTCGCGTCGAAGGCGACGTGGAAGGTGATCGCGGCCGGCATGCCCATCGGTGTCAACGTGCCCGATGGATACGATTCGGCGGGCCGCGTGCGGTGGCAGGGCGTGGCCAACGGCGACGATGGTCCGCCCAAGGGACGCGAGATCGAGATCGCGGACCTGCTGTCGTTCATCAAGGCCAACGACATCCGGAACATCGTCTGGTTGTGTGCCGACACGCACTACACGGCGGCCCATTACTTCGATCCCGAACGGGCGGCGTTCAAGGACTTCCTGCCGTTCTGGGAGTTCATGTCGGGGCCGATCAATGCCGGCTCCTACGGACCATTCAATCCGGACGGGACGTTCGGCAACCAGGTGCGCTACTCGCGTTCATCCCCGGTGCGCGGCGCCAGTCCGCTCGCCGGTTACCAGTTCTTCGGCGAAGTCGAGATCGACGCGCAGACTCGCGACATGACGGTGCGCCTGTGCGACATCGACGGCGTTGCATTGCATGTCGAAGTGATCGCTGCCCAATGAGCGGCCCCGTCAGCTTGCCCGAAGAGGGAGCGGTCCAATGACCGTGCAACCACCGATACCGCTTTGCCTCCGCAACACAGGATACCCAGCATGAAGAGACGCACCTTCGTCCACGCAGCCGCTTCGCTTGCAGTGACCAGCGCGCTGCCCGAGCTCCACGCGCAGACTCCGGCAGTCGCCAAGATCATCGTGCCGTTCGCCCCCGGCGCTGGAAGCGACGCCATCGCACGCTACATCGGCAGCGAGCTCACCAGGGTCACCGGCCGGCAGTACATCATCGACAACCGTGCGGGAGCGGGCGGCGCACTGGGCGCCGACCTCGTCGCCAAGTCTCCGCCGGATGGACAGACGCTGCTGTTCATAGCCTCGCCGTTCACCACGGTCGCGGCTGCGGGCGGTGTGCCGAAATACGATCCCCTCCAGTTCGCGCCCGTTGCGATCATGGGCGCCGGGCCGCTGTTGTTCGCGAGCCATCCGAACCTGCCCGGCAACGATCTCAAGGAGACCGTCGCACACATCAAGGCCAACCCGGGAAAGTACAACTACGGTTCGGCCGGACCCGGCAGCATCAACCATCTGGTGGTGGAATTGCTCAAGCAGCGCGCGGGCATCAACATCGTGCACGTACCCTACAAGGGCATCGCCGCCGCCACCACCGATTTGCTGGCGGGCGAGATCCAGTTCATGACCGGCAGCGTGCCCGCGCTGATGCCCTTCATCAAGGACAACCGGATCAAGGCGCTGGCGCTCACGACCCGGTTGAGTACTCCGAGCGTGCCCGGCATTCCGGGCATGGAGGAGCAGGGGTTCGCCGACTTCGATGTGAACAACTACTGGGGCCTGATGGCGCCCCCGGGCACGCCGGCTGCGATCACCAACGAGCTCAACGCCGCCATCCGCAAGCTGGTCGCGACGCCGGCCGTTGCGGCCCGCCTGCGCCAGGACGCGACCGAGCCGACCTCGCTCGACCCCGACGGCGTGCGTGCCTTCCTTGCCGCGGACCTCGAGCGCTGGAAGCAGCTGATCATCTCGGCGAAACTGAACCTGAGCTGATCGGGAGCTGCGCGAACGACGCTCCGGGCATGGCAGGTCCCGGGCGTCATGGCGCAGCGCGTCAGCGCGTCAGCGCGGGCGCATCTTCGTGGACGCGGCGAAATTCATCGTGTGCTCGAACGATTCGACACCGGCCTGCGATCCGAGCCCGGTGGCATTGAGCGCGGACGTCGCTTGCGCGAAGCGCACGGCCGCCTCGATGTCGAAGCCCTTGACGAGCCCCACGGCGAAGCCGGCGTTGAAGGCATCACCGCAACCGCAGGTGCACTTCACCGCGATGTCGAACGCGGGCATCGTGAACGTGCGGCCGAGACGGTCGCGATAGTACGCGCCGTCTTCACCGAGCGTGAACACGCAGGCGTTGACGCCGAGGTCGAGGAAATGCTTCGCCGCGGCGTCGATGTCGGACATGCCGGTCAGCGCGCGCGCTTCCTCGATCGAGGGCAGGAAGTAATCGGTGTATGGAAGGACGCTGGCCACTGCGCGCATGTCGTCCGGCGATACGGCGAAGACATCCACGGTGGTCAGCGCACCGGCCGCCTTCGCCGCCTTCATCACTTCCGCGGTACGGCCATCGTCCATCGCGTGCATCAGGCCGACGCCGCCGGCATGAAAGACCTTGCTGTCGACGATCTTCGCGACCATCGCATCGGTGACGAAGAAATTCCCCGTCGCGCCCGACATGTGCAGCGCAGGACGCGATCCGTCCTCGCGCGTGGTCACGATCGATGACGAGGTCTTCCATCCTTTCTCGCGCTGCATTGCACTGGTGTCGACTCCGAAATGGGCGAGCCGATCGATGACCCAGTCGCCCATCAGGTCGTCGCCCACGCCGCCGACGGCCAGGGTCCTCAAGCCCATCTTTGCCGCGGCAATGGCGGCCGTACCGGCGGCGCCGGAAACGGCCAGCGTCAGTTCGTCGATCGAATAGCAGCCGCCGCCCGGCGGGATCGCCGTGAACGGCCAGCCGAGGCAGTCGAAGGTGATGAAACCCATCGCCGTGTAATCGTAGGTCGTCACGTTTGCATCCAGAGTTGTCAGGAGGCCGCCGGCGCGCGGACCGTCGCGCCCTCTGTTTCCTGCGGCAGCAGATGGACCGCGGCGTCGATGAAGCTCACGCGAACGGTTTCGCCGACGGTCACGCGCTGGCCGCGGCGGAGCGCCAGTTCCACGGCGACGAGCATCGTGGCGTCCACGCGGATGCGGTACTCGATCTGATCGCCGCTGTAATCGACGCCCTCGATCACGCCGACCGGACCGTGTGCATCGGCCGGTGAATCGCCCATCGTGAGCAGCACGCCCTCGGGACGGACGAGCGCGAGCACCTCGCCGGGCGGACAGCGCGCGGCGTCTACCTGCATTCGATAGCCCAGCACGTCGAGCGTGACGCGGCCGTTGTCGCGGGCGACGACACGAGCCGGCAGCGCGTTGACGCGGCCGACGAAGCCGGCGACGAACAGGCTCGCGGGACGCAGGTAGATTTCCTCGGGCGTTCCGATCTGCTCGACGCGCCCGTCGCGCATCACGGCGATGCGGTCGGAAAGGCTCATCGCCTCGGCCTGGTCGTGGGTGACGTACAGCGCGGTGGTGCCGAGCCGCTGCTGCAGCCGGCGTAGCTCGCCGCGCACGTCGATCCGAAGCTTTGCGTCGAGGTTCGACAACGGCTCGTCGAACAGCAACAGGTCCGGATGCATCACGAACGCGCGCGCCAGTGCAACACGCTGTTGCTGTCCGCCCGAGAGCTGGCCGGGCAGGCGTTGTGCCAGCGATTCCAGCCCGACCGCCTTGAGAGCCATCGCGACTTCGTCATTCACGAGCGCAGTGGCCGCGCGGCGCACGCGAAACGAATACGCGACGTTTTCGAACACCGTCATGTGCGGAAAGAGCGCGTAGTTCTGGAATACCAGCCCGATGTGCCGCCGATGCGGTGGCAACGTCGCGATCGAGCGGCCGTCGAGCAGCATCTCGCCGGCGTCCGGTTCTTCGAGGCCGGCGAGCGTTCGCAATACGGTGGTCTTGCCGCACCCCGACGGCCCCAGCAGCGTGACGAACTCGCCCGGATCGACACGCAGCGTGAAGTCGCGGACCGCGGGGACGGTTTGCCCATGGGGCATCCGATACGATTTTCGCAAGCCGCGGATGTCGAGGGTCTTGGCGGAAGTACTAGCCAATGGGCTCTCCCGATGTCATCAATGTGAGCTCAGTCATTGCGCCAGTCGCGGCCGAGGAGTCGCGGCACGCCGTGGATGATCGCGAGCACCAGCACGACGAGTATGACCGACAGCGCGGCCGCCTCGCCGACGTCGCCGCGATCCATTTGCGACAGGATCAGCGGGGTGACCAGCGACCAGTGCGGCGAGACCACGAAGATGACGGCGCTGAGCGTGGTCACGCTGCGGGTGAACGTGAAAATCATTCCGGAGACGACCGCGGGCCGGATCAACGGCACGAGCACGCGCCATAGCGTCTGGCCGGACGTCGCGCCCATGTTCGTCGACGCCTCGTCGACCGAACGGCTCACCTGGTCGAGCGCGGCCACGGCCGAGCGTATCGAATAGGGAAGCGAGCGGACGACGAACGCGATGACGATGATTGCCGCGGTGCCCGTCAGGACCAGCGGCGGGTTGTTGAACGCGAGGCCGAAGCCCAGGCCCAGGACGGTACCGGGAATCGCCAGCGGAAGATTGGCCACGAAGTCGGTGGCGCCGCGGCCGGGCATCCGGCTGCGCGCAACGAAGTACGCGACGAGCAGCCCTACGATCGCAGCAACCGCGGCTGCCGCGACCGCGAGTCCGATCGTGTCGAGCAGTGCCGAGCGCGAACCGGTGAGCGCGGCGACGAAATGCTTCGTGGTCAGCGTGTAGTTGATGCCGAACAACCGTGTCGTCGCCCCGGCAAGAACCGTCGCGTACTGCAGCACGATGACGAGCGACACCGTTGCGCACAACGCGAACGCGACCCAGCGCACTGCACGAAGCCGCGATTGCGGATGACGCGCCGAACCTTTGCCGCCGACCGACGCGAACGCCATCCTGCCCGCGAGGTGCTTGTGCGCGAAGAACACGATCACGGCCGGCGCGAGCAGGATGACCGCCAGCGCAGCACCCTGCGGGATGTCGTACATGCCGATGATGGCGAGGTAGATCTGCGCCGACAGCACCGGGTAATCGCCGCCGAGCAGCAACGGATTCCCAAGGTCGGCGAACGAGTACGAGAAGAGCAGCAGTGACGCGCCTGCAAGCCCTGGCCCCAGCAACGGCAGGCTCACCGTCCGCAAGACCCTCGCGGCGTTCGCGCCCATCGTGCCGGCCGCCTCTTCGAGCGACGCGTCGAGCCCGCGGAACAGGTTGAGCATCAGCAGGTAGGCGAATGGAAAATACGACAGCAGCTGAGCGGCGAGGAGCCCCCAGTAACCGTACAGCGCCGTCGACTGGACGCCGAACAGCCCGTGCGTGATCAGCCCGCGGCGACCGTAGAGGAGTATCAGGCTGAGCGCCATCAGGATCGGCGGCGAGATCGTCGGCAGCAGTGCGACGAAGTGGAAGAATCCCTTCCATGGCATCGCCACGCGCGTCATCGCATAGGCGTAGAGCGTCGCTAGCACGGTGCCGATGACGGCGACGCTGGCGCCGAGCCACAGCGTGTTCCACAGCACCTGACGGATCGCCCGGTCGCCGAGCAGCTTGGCGAGCGGAGCGAGCGACAACGTGTCGCCGACGCGGACCGCCTTGAGCAGCAGGTCGAGCAGCGGATACGCGACGAACAGCGCGAGCACGACGACCAGCACCGGATAGAGCGCGGGAAGCGTCCATCCCCGGCCCGGTGCGCCGGCCGCCGCCGGGTGCGCGGCGGTTGCGAATCGAACCGCCATCTACGGCCTGTTCACGGCGATGCGCATCGGGTCAATCGGTGTTTCGGTGGACCTTCCCTAACGACCGGCCAGTATGTCTTTCGAGAAGCGCTCGATCAGTTGCTGGCGCACGCTGCTGGTACCTGCCCAGTTGAAGTCGAAGTCGATCAGCTTTGCATTCATGTAGGGCTTCACCAGCTCGTGGACCCTCGCCTTCGGATTCGTCGGCACGTCGAAATACTCGGACGCCGCCAGCAACTCGACGGATTCCGGCGTGCACGCCCAATCGATGAACTTCTTCGCTTCGGCAGGCTCGGGCGCGCCCTTGATCATCACCGTGCCGAACAGGTCGAAACCGGTGCCCTCCGCCGGCAGCGACATCTCCATCGGGAACCCGCGATCGATGCTGCCCAGGATGTCGTGCGCGAACAGGATGCCGACACCGACCTCGCCGCGGCCGACCAGTTGCGTCGGGCCGATGCCCGAGCGCGTGTATTGCGACACGTTGACGTTGAAGCGCTTCAGGTACTCCCAGCCTTTGGCTTCACCCATCAACTGGATGATCGTCGTGAGGAACGTGTAGCCGGTGCCCGAGGTCGCGGGATTGCCGATGCAGACCTGGCCTGCGAATTCCTTGCGCGTCAGGTCTTCCCACGTGGCCGGCGCTTTCAGGCCCTTTTCCTTCAGGAACTGCTTGTTCGACGCGATGCCGATGAAGTCGATGTCGGTGCCTGTCCAGAAACCGTCGGGATCCTTGAACTTCGCCGGAATGGCCGCGGCTTCGGGCGAAACATACGGCTGCAGCAGACCATCGGCCTTCATCGTCAGCATCGATGGCAGGCCGATGCCGTACGAAACGCTGGCCTGCGGATTGTTCCTTTCGGCGCGGATTCGATTGATCGCTTCGCCGGCCGACAACCGCAGGAACGTCGTCTTAATCCCGGTCTTCTTCTCGAACCCCTGCGCGACCGCGGCCGACGTCTTGTCGGGCGGACCCATGTACAGCGTGAGCTTCGACGCGCCCTGCGCGCGGCTCCCGATCGGCAGCGCCGCCGCCGATGCGGCCAGCAGCATGCCGTTGAACTGCCTGCGTGTGATACCTGCCATTTCTGCCGTCTCCTCGTTGCGTCGATCCCGATTCTGACACAACGCCCACCGCGGCTTCCTCACCCTGACTTGCGCGCACTGTCTTCGGTCATCTGCCGCGCCCACCAGCCCTGGACGAACTCGATTGTCGGTCCGCTGCCCGGCGTCATCCGTTCATGACCCATCAGCATCAGGCCCTGCCGCGCGATCAGCTTGAGCTTCGCGTCGTAGAGCGGCGGCAGCAGCTCGGTCATGTTCGCCGCGTCCTCGAAGCTCACCAGCCTTGCGACGACGATGCTCGCGCGCAGGAACTCGTCGGGACGCTCCGCCGTGATGAGGTCACCGGTGACGCCGCTGGCGAGCGCGATGTCGCGCTTCGCGCGCGGAACCCCGCGATGGTGGGTGAGGACGATCCGGAAGCGCATCGAACGATGATAACGCAAGGGGTGTATAAACATCCAGTCTGCCGTTGCGTCGCTTCGATGCACCGGGCATGCGCGGCGACACTCACCTGCGCAACGTATAGCAGCGCACAATTCCCATCGGCCGATTCCGGCACGATGCGCGCATGCCATCGACCGCGATCTACGACGGCGTGCTCCCGACCCTCGAGCAGGAAGCGCCCGACGTTCCCAACCCGCGACGCGCCGTCGAAGTGTTCACCGACGCCGGCTTCGTCTACCTGCGCCTCGGCCCGGTCGAGGGGATGGATGACGTTCACGGCAGCTACACGATCAGGCTGGAACCCGCCGCGGCGGCGACGCTGATCGACGCGCTGAAGCGCGGCTGTGCGGACCGCTGAAGCGCCCGCGCGTTCGTGCGACGACTGACGGCCCCTCGCGCCAGCGCATCGAACCTCGCGCGCTTGCACGCGTAAACCGAAAGGTTCTCGCAAGCCACCGTTGCTACGCTGCCGCAACCATGATTGTTGCGTCCGCATGCTCGTCAGGCGAGACCTGCCGGGTGTTCGATCCAACGGGCGGGCTTCGTGACGGTTTTCTACAGTGCTGGTTGGCGGAGCGCAGCGCGCCGCGTCGTTCATCGACTCGTCTGTGCTCCGCCTCTTTTTTTGTCGCGTCGTTGATGCTGGTCGCGACAATGCTGCACTCGGCGAAAACCGGCGGCATCACTCTGCAGCGCGCGGAGACCGAGCTGCTCGCCAACAACATCGACGTCGCGCTGGCGCAGGCCGCGATCGAAGGCGCCGCCGCCAACGTCACGATCGCCGGACAACTTCCGAACCCGACGCTCAGCGCATCGACCGCGCAATACAGCCCGATCGGCGGCCTCGGACCCGGACGTCCCACCGACAAGAATCTCGACACGATCGTCGGCATCAGCGTGCCCATCGAGCGCGGCGACAAGGCCGGCCTCAAGCGCGAGCAGGCGCTGGGGCAGCTGTCGGGCGCGCGCCACGACCTGCGCGACACGCGCCGGCAACAGCGGCTCGCGCTGTACCAGGCGTACTACGACTTGAAGCTCGCCGAGGAAAAGCGGGCGATCGCCGGCCGCACGTGGGACATCTCGCTGCAGTCTCTCGCTGCGGCCGACAAGCGCGTCGCGGCAGGCGACCTCGCGCCCGTCGACCGCCATCGGCTCAACGTCGAGGCGTTGCGCGGCGCGAACGAAGTGATCTCGGCAGATGCCGATGTCCGCGACAAGCGCGTCGCGCTCGCGGTCGTGATGGGACGCAAATCGGACGGACCGCGACGCGGCATCGTCACCGACGACCTCGCCGCCGACGATGCATGGCCCGCTGTTCCACGCGTCGGCGAGGCGGGCCCATCGGCCGGCGACGCAGCGAGCGCGATCGCCGACGCCGTGCGCGTGCGCGCCGACGTCGCCGCGGCGGAGGCGCGCGTCGCTGCCGCCGATGCCGGCCGCGCCGTCGCGAAGAGCCTTCGTGTCCGCGACGTGACGCTCGGCGCGCAAGTCGAGCGCCAGCCGAACAACCTGCCGGGCCTGATGTTCGGCGTGAACGTCAGCATCCCTCTCTTCGTCCGCTACGGATACGAAGGCGAGATCGCGCGCGCGGAGGCCGACTACGCAGCGGCGCTCGTCGCGCGGCAGAAGACGGTGCAACAGGCGGAAGCGGAGGCGACGAAGGCGCGCTCGCAGCTCGAGGGCGCGAAGGCGCGGCTGTCGGCGTTCGAATCGGACATCCGCCCGGCCGCGCAACGCGCGCTCGACGCGATCGAGTTCGCGTATGCGCGCGGCGCCTCGAACCTCACCGACGTCCTCGACGCGCGCCGCACGTGGCACGCGACCGAGCTCGACCTCGCGGTCGCGCGCGCCGACTACGCGAAGGCGCTGTCGGCATGGCGTGCAGCGACGCAATGGGAAGCCGAAGACAAGCCATGAACACCGCCACCCGATTCGCGCTCGCCGCGCTTCTCCTGCTCGGCGCGGCCGCGTGCCAGAAGCCGCCCGAGGAAGTCCCGCAACCGCAGCCGGTGATCGACGGCGAGCGGATCACGTTCCCGCGCGACGGCAAGCAGGCGACGCTCCTGAAGAGCGCGAACGCCGATGCGTTCTTTCCGACCGCGGTCACCGTCCCCGGGCGGCTCACGTGGAACGAATCGAAGACTTCGCGAATCTTCTCTCCCGTCGCGGGCCGGGTGCTGTCGCTGCCGGTGATGCCGGGACAGAGCGTCGGCAAGGGACAGGTGCTCGCCGTCATCTCGTCGCCCGACTTCGGACAGACGCAGGCCGAGGGGCGTCGTGCGCAGACCGACCTGGCGCTCGCGCAGAAGAGCCTGGCGCGCGCACAGGAACTGCAGGGCGCCGGCGTCATCGCCGAGAAGGAAGTCATCGCGGCGCAGGCCGACGTCGCGCGCGCCCAGGCCGAGCGCGACCGGACGACGGCGCGCGAGCGTCTTTACGGCGGCGGCACGACGGTCGACCAGCAGTTCAGGCTGACCTCGCCGATCGCGGGCGTCGTCGTCGAGCGCAACGTCAATCCGGGACAGGAAGTGCGTCCCGACCAGGCACAGCCCGGCAATCCTCCGCTCTTCGTCGTGACCGACCCGCGCGAGCTGTGGGCGCAACTCGAGCTGCCCGACACGCTGCTCGGTGCGATCGCGCCGGGCAATCCGATCGTGCTGAAGCCGAGCGCGTTTCCCGATACGAAGGTCGACGCGAAGATCGAGTTCGTCGCCGACGCGATCGACCCGGTGAGCCGCACGGTCAAGGCGCGCGCGAGCGTGCCCAATCCGGACCGCAAGCTCAAGAGCGAGATGTACGTGAGCGCCGAGGTCGCGATGCCGCCCGACCCGGTACCCAAGGTTCCATCGAGCGCGGTGCTGCTGATCGGAGACAAGCAGTATGTGTTCGTCGACGACGGCGACCTCAAGTACGAGCGGCGCCTCGTCAAGGCCGAAGAGGTCAAGCTCGGGCTGATGCGCATAAGGGAAGGCGTCAAGCCGGGCGAGCGCGTCGTCGTCGAGGGCGGCCTGCTGCTGCAGCAGCTGCTTGCGTCGCGCTCGCGTCAATGACGCGATGCGGCCGTCGAGCCCAATGACCGCGCGGGTCGCCCGATGAAACGCATCATCGCCTTCGCGCTGCACCAGCCGCTGTTCGTGATCCTGGGTCTCGTGCTGTTCGTCGGCGGCGGATTGATCGCGTTCAAGAACCTGCCCGTAGAGGCATTCCCCGACGTCTCCGACACGCAGGTGACGGTGATCTCGCTCTATCCCGGCCGCGCCGCCGAGGAAGTCGAGAAGCAGGTGACGATTCCGGTCGAGGTCGCGCTGTCCGGGATTCCCAACGCGATCCGCATCTTCTCGCACACGCAGTTCGGGCTCTCGTACATCGTGATCACGTTCAGCGATGCGGCGACCGATTACTTCGCCCGCGCCCAGGTGATCGAGCGGCTGCGCGACGCCGACCTCCCCGAAGGTGTCAAGCCGCAGCTCGGTGCGATGTCATCGGCAATCGGCGAGGTCTATCGCTACCGGCTGCGCGCGGACCACCTGTCGTCGACGCAGCTGCGTGAGCTGCAGGACTGGGTGATGGAGCGGCAGCTGAAGACGGTGCCCGGCGTCGCCGACGTCGTGAGCTTCGGCGGGTCGGCCAAGACCTACGAGGTGCAGCCCGACCTGCCGAAGATGCGCGATCGCAAGATCTCGATGCAGCAGCTGTTGAGCGCGCTGCAGAAGTCGAACGCGAATGCAGGCGGCGGCTACGTCGAGCACGGCCAGCAGCAATTCCTCATCCGCGGCATCGGCCTGCTGCGCGGCGCCGACGACGTCGAGAACGTCGTGGTTGCCGAGAACAAGGGCGTGCCGGTGCTGGTCAAGGACATCGCTCGCGTCGCGATCGGCGCCGTCCCGCGCCAGGGCGTCGCGGGACAGGACGGCAACGACGACATCGTCTACGGGCTGGTGCTGATGCGCAAGGGCGAGAACCCGTCGGTGGTCCTCGAAGCGGTCAAGCGAAAGATCGACCAGGTGAAGGCGAACCTGCTGCCGCCCGCGGTGCAGGTCGTTCCGTTCTACGACCGGTCGTGGCTGATCGCGAGGACGCTGAAGACCGTGTTCACCAACCTGTGCGAAGGCGCATTGCTGGTTGCTCTCGTCCTGTACTTGTTCCTCGGCAACCTGCGCGCCGCCGCGATCGTCGCGCTGATCATTCCGCTCGCGCTGCTGGCGACATTCCTCGGGCTCACATGGGTCGGCATTCCGGCGAACCTGTTGTCGCTGGGGGCAATGGATTTCGGGATCATCGTCGATGGCGCGGTGATCGTCGTCGAGCACATCTTCCGGCGGCTCGCCCAACTCCCCGACGTCGCCGGCCATCGGCCCGACAAGAAGACGCGACTGCAGACGGTCCTGCAGGCGGCCGTCGAGGTCGGACGCCCGACACTCTTCTCGATGCTGATCATCATCGCCGCCCACATCCCGATCTTCACGCTGCAGCGTCACGAAGGGCGGATCTTCGCGCCGATGGCGTATTCGGTGACCTCGGCGCTGATCGGCTCGCTGATCCTGTCGCTGACGCTGGTACCGCTCCTGTGCCTGTGGCTTTTGCGTAACAAGCTGCCGCACGATGAAAACTTCGTGATGCGGCTGTTCACGCGCCTGTACGAGCCGGTGTTGCGGTGGTCGCTGCGCAACCGGAAGACAGTGTTCGCCATCGCCGGCATCGCGATGATCGCCAGCATGGCCGTCGCGCCGCGACTGGGATCGGAGTTCCTGCCCGAGCTCAACGAAGGCTCGATCTGGCTCAACGTGCAGCTCGAGCCGTCGGTGTCGATCGGCGAGGCGCAACGGCTCGCGCGCCAGGTGCGCGAGACCGCCCGGCGCGTGCCCGAGGTCAACTCGGTGATCTCGAAGCTGGGGCGGCCCGAGGACGGCACCGATCCCAAGATCGCATCGCAACTCGAAGCGCTGGTCGACCTCAAGCCCGAGGACCAGTGGAAGCGTCCGGTCAACAAGGCTCAGGTGCTGGCCGAGATGGAGAAGCTGCTGGGCGACATTCCGGGCATCCAGCTCTCGTTCTCGCAGCCGATCCGCGACAACGTGCTGGAGTCGATCTCGCAGGTCGACGGGCAGATCGTGATCAAGGTGATCGGCGACGACCTGGACAAGCTCAACCAGTACGGCCAGCAGATCCTCAACCAGATCCGCGGCGTCGAAGGCGTGTTCCGGGCGTTCATCGACCGTGCGGGCCAGCTTCCGCAATACCGGATCGAGATCGACCGCGCGCGCGCGGCGCGCTACGGGCTCAACGTCGGCGACATCGAGGACGTGATCGAGACGATGCTCGCCGGCAAGGAAGCGACCGTCATCTGGGAAGGCGAGCGACGCTTCTCGCTGACGCTGAGGCTCAAGGAAGCCGACCGCGAGCTCGCGCGGCTGCGCGACATCCAGGTAACGACGGCGGGCGGCGCGTTCCTCCCGCTGTCCGAGATCGCGACGTTCAGGCAGACGTCCGGGGCGATGGACATCGCGCGCGAAAACGGCCAGCGCGTGCTGTCGATCGGCGTGTTCATCAAGGAGCGCGACATGGGCTCGGTCGTCGCCGACATGCAGGACCGCGTCGCGAAGAACCTCAAGCTCGACAGCGGCTACGCGCTCGGCTGGTCGGGCGAGTTCGAGAACCAGGAGCGCGCGATGAAGCGGCTCGGGTGGGTGGTGCCGCTCTCGATCCTGCTGATCTTCGTGCTGCTGTTCGACGCGTTCAAGTCGCTGAAGAGCGCGTCGCTGATCATCGCCAACATTCCGCTTGCGATGATCGGCGGGATCTTCGCGCTGCTGATCACCGGCATTCCGCTGTCGGTGTCGGCGGCGATCGGATTCATCGCGCTGTTCGGACAGGCGGTGCTCAATGGCGTCGTGATGCTCACGTACTTCGGCCAGCTGCGCAACCACGGCAAGTCGTTGTACGAAGCCGTGTACGAAGGCTCGCTCGAGCGGCTGCGCACCGTGCTGATGACCGCGCTGCTCGCGATGTTCGGGCTGCTGCCGATGGCGCTGTCGACGGCGATCGGCGCCGAGACGCAACGACCGCTCGCCATCGTCGTCATCGGCGGACTGATCTCGGCGACATTGCTGACGCTGCTGCTGCTGCCGACGCTCTACCTGTGGGCGAACGAAGGCAAGGGGCATCATCATCACGCGCACCGGCGTGCCGTCGCGCCCACGCGCGCGGCGGATGCGCATTCGCCGGCGGATGCGCATCCGCCGGCGGCGCACTAGTCTTCCCCGTTCCCTCCCCGCAGCGCAGCCCCGCGCGGCCCGTCGAGATCGCCGCTGCGGTGTCGGGTACACTCGCCCGATGCATCCCGATCCCGATTCCGCGGCGCAATCGCCGGCGGCGGCGAAGCTGTCGCCCGACGCGGTGCGCGAAGCTGCGCGCGACCCGATCGCGTCGGCCGCGCTCGAGGCACCGCCGGTCGCGCACGCCGCGGCCGCGTCACCGGCATCGCCGTCGAACCGTCTCGCGATGCTCTCCGACACGGTGCTGCCCGCGCTTTTCCTCGGCGGCCTCGTCTACGCGTCGTGGGTGATCGTGCTGCCATTCCTCGCGCCGCTCACGTGGGCGGTGATGGTTGCATACGCGACATATCCGCTGTACGAACGGCTGCGCGCGCTGCTCGGCGGCCGCGGCGGCCTCGCCGCCGCGATCATGTCGCTGGTGTCGGCCGCCGTGCTGTTCGCCCCGCTCGCGTGGGGCGCGGTCGCGGCACAACAGGAAGCCGGCGCGTTGACCGCCGCGGTCCGCAAGTTCCTCGCCAATCCTCCGGCGATCCCGCAATGGATCGAGCGACTGCCGGCGATCGGATCGTGGCTCGCGCAGGTGCGCAACGACTGGATCTCGCAACCCGAAGTCATCACCGGCGAGATCGCCGAATGGCTGAAGGCGCGCACCGGCGACATGGCGACGATCGTCGGCGCGATCGGCAAGAACCTGGGCAAGATGATGATCGCGCTGGTCGCGATGTTCTTCGTCTATCGCGATTGGGAATACATCGTCGGCCAGGTGCGCACGGTGTTCGCGCGATTCCTGGGCGAGCGTGTCGACGATTACCTGGTTGCGATCGGAACGACGACGCGCGCGGTCGTCTACGGGCTGCTCGTCACCGCGTTCATCCAGGGCGCGCTCGCGGGCGCAGGCTATGCGGTCGCCGGTGCGCCGGCGCCGGTGCTGCTCGGGCTCATCACCGCGGTGCTTGCGCTGATCCCGTTCGCGACGCCGCTCGCGTGGGGCTCGGTCGGCATATGGCTGCTGTCGCAGGGCGAGACGGCGGCGGGCATCGGCATCCTGATCTGGGGCGCCGCGGTCGTCAGCCAGATCGACAACATCATTCGACCCATCGTGATCTCCGCGCAGACCGACGTGCCGTTCCTCGTCGTGCTGATCGGCGTGCTCGGCGGCGTCGTCGCATTCGGACTGATCGGGCTCTTCATCGGGCCGATCGTGCTGGCGATATTGCTCGCGGTGTGGCGCGAATGGGCAGAGGAAAACGCGACGCTGGGCCCTCCGGCCGACAGCACCGGACCGCCTCGCTGAAGTGCGCGAGGCCGCGCGAGCCGGCGCGTCGCGCTACTTCACCAGCGTCACCGGCACCTCGGCCAGGTGCAGCACCTTCGTCGCGATCGATCCCATCAGCAGGTTGCTGATCGCGCTCAAGCCCCGCGTCCCCATGATGATCGCGTCGACCTTGTGCTCCGAGGCATAGCGCGCAATCGTCTCGGCAACCGGTCCGAGCTCGACGTCGTACGTGTACGCGACGCCGGCTTCGTCCAGCAGCGCGCGGATCGACTCGCCCGCGGCGACGCCTTCTTCGCGACGCACCTGCTCGACCACGTCGATCGTCACCATCGGCGAGATCTCGCCCGACTTCACCGGCGGCTGCACGTTGAGCACGCGCACCGTGAGCGGCGTATAGGTCTTGATCAGGTGAATCAGGTGCCGGGCGGCGCGCTCGGAGCTTGGCGATCCGTCAACCGGGAGCAGGATGCTCGCCATCTGCGTGACTCGGGCGTTGATGCGGGAGCGGCGATTGTAGTCCAACGCGATTGAGCCGAAGCGCGTTCATCACCACGGAGAACGACGACAGCGCCATCGCCGCCGCCGCGAACATCGGCGACAGCAGCCAGCCGAATACCGGATACAGCACGCCCGCCGCAAGGGGAATCCCGATCGCGTTGTAGCCGAATGCGAAACCGAGGTTCTGCCGGATGTTGCGCATCGTGGCGCGCGACAACGCCGATGCCTGGGCGATCCCGCGCAGGTCGCCACCGACCAGCGTGACCCCCGCGCTCTCCATCGCGACGTCGGTGCCGGTCCCCATCGCGATGCCGACGTCGGCCTGCGCGAGCGCCGGCGCATCGTTGATGCCGTCGCCCGCCATCGCGACCTTGCGGCCCGCCGCCTGCAACCGCTTGACGTGACCGGCCTTGTCCGCCGGCAACACGTCGGCGAGCACTTCGTCGATGTTGAGTCGCTGCGCGACCGCGTCGGCCGTCCGTTTCGAATCCCCGGTCAGCATCACGATGCGAATGCCGGCGGCCTTCAACGCGCCGATCGCATCGGGTGTGCTGTCCTTGATCGGATCGGCAACGGCGGCAATCCCTGACGCATCGCTGCCGATCGAAAAATAGACGACGGTCTTCGCATCGCCGCGCCAGCGCTCGGCCAGCGCATCCCATTGCGACAAATCGATCCCGTGCTGCCCGACGAACGCGCGACTGCCGACGATGGCGCGCCGGCCTTTCGCTTGCGCCCGGACGCCGAGGCCGTTGATCGCCTCGAACGCGGTTGCCGGCTCGACGTCGATGCCGCGGCTTCGCGCACCCTCGACGATCGCGGCCGCGATCGGGTGCTCGGACATCCGCTCGACGCCGGCGACGATCGCCAGCGCTTCGTCGCTCGTCATTTCCCGGGCCTCGAAGTCGGTGAGGGCAGGGTGGCCGTGCGTAAGCGTCCCGGTCTTGTCGACGATCACCGTGTCGATGTCGCGCATCCGCTCGATCGCCTCGGCATTGCGGAACAGGATGCCAGAGCGTGCGCCGATCCCCATCGCGACCGTCATCGAGATCGGCGTCGCAAGGCCGAGCGCGCACGGGCACGCGATGATCAGCACCGCGATCGCGTTGAGCAGCGCGTACGTGATGCGCGGCTCGGGGCCGACAAAGAACCACGCCGCGGCGGTGACGATCGCGAGGCCGACGACGATCTGGACGAAGTACGCCGCGATGACGTCGGCTAGTCGCTGGATCGGCGCGCGCGTCCGCTGCGCTTCACCCACCATGTGGACGATGCGTGCGAGCAGCGTGTCGCTGCCCACGCGCTCGGCGCGGATGACCAGCGAGCCGTTGCCGTTGACCGTCGCACCGGTGACGCTCGCGCCCGGCGCCTTGGCGACCGGCAGCGGCTCGCCGCTGATCATCGATTCGTCGACGCGGGTCGTGCCCTCGAGAACGACGCCGTCGACGGGGACCTTGTCGCCGGGCTTGACGCGCAACCGATCGCCGGCGACGACCGACGACAGCGGGACCTGCTCCTCGGTGCCGTCGTCGCGGACGATCCAGGCGAGGTTCGGCGCGAGCTCCAGCAGTTGGCGGATTGCCTGGCTGGTGCGTCCCATCGCCATCGCCTGCAGGTAATCGCCGAGCAGCACCAGCGTGACGATTACCGCCGCCGCTTCGAAGTACGTGCCGACCGAGCCGTCGTGCTCGCGGAATTCGGCGGGAAATATGCCGGGCACGAGCAGCGCGGCGAGGCTGAACAGGTATGCGAGACCGACGCCGAGTCCGATCAGCGTGTACATGTTGAGCGCGCGATTCGCGAGTGACGACCAGAACTTGCGCAGGATCGGCCAGCCGACCCACAGCACGACCGGCGACCCGAGCACGAACTGCACCCAGCCCGATGCGCGTGACCCAAGTCCGAACGGTTCGTGGAAACCGAACATCGGCGCCATCGCGATGGTCATCAAAGGCAGCGACAGCGCCACGCCGACCACCAGCCTGCGCAGCATGTCGTGCAGCTCGGTGTCATCCGTTTCTCCGCTGCCCGCGATCGGCACCAGCGGCATTCCGCACAACGGGCAGTCGCCGGGCTTGTCGCTCACCACCTCGGGATGCATCGGACACGTGTATGTCGCGCCGGGTGGAGCGACGACGGGTGTGGCCCGCACAGCGTCATCGGCAGTTGCGTGCGAGTGGCAGCACGAAGCAGGTTCAGCCGGCTCCTCGATCGTCAGCAACTGCGACGATGCAGCAGGCGCGACATCGCGATGAGAGTGCGCGTCGGCTTTCGCTTTCGATGCGGGCACCAATCGCATTCCGCATTGCGGGCACTTGCCCGGCCGCGGCGATTCGACCCCGGGATGCATCGGACAGCGGAACACCACGCTGCCCGGCTTGTGCAGGCTGATCGTCGATGTTCCGCGCTTCTCGCCGAGAAAGCTCGCCGGGTCGGCGATGAACCGGTCGCGGCAGCCGGTGCAGCAGAAGTAATACCGCTGGCCCGCATGTTCGGCGGTACCACGAGCCTTCTGCTCGTCGACCTGCATCCCGCAGACGGGATCGATCGCCATGTCGGGCCTGTGTGGAGGCCGGCTTACTTCGCCGGCTGCATCCGGGTGACGGTCAACGCGCCGTCGACCTTCTCGGCGACGAACGCGATGCGGTCGCCGGCCTTGAACTGGTCGAGCATTGCCGCATCCTTGACGCGGAACGCCATCGTCATCGCCGGCATGTCGAGGTTGGCGATCGGGCCATGCTTGATCGTGACCTTGGCCGCGCCCTTGTCGATCTGGCGCACTTCGCCGGTGGACAGCGCGGCGGCCGTCGTCGTCGCCTGCGCCAGCGCAATCCGATGCGCGGCATGGATGTCTTCCGCCTTCACGTTGTTGGTGACCATTGCCGAGACCAGCGCGGCGACGAGGCCCAGGCTGACCAATTCCCACTTCCGTTTCATTGCTGCTTCCTTTCGCATGTACTTCGAGAAATCAATTGCACCTACTTTGCTTGCCGCACGGCGACGCTTCCGCGCATCCCGGCTTCGAAATGGCCAGGCTGCAGGCACGCGAATTCGACCGTGCCGCCTTTGGTGAATCTCCAGACGAGCTCCCCCGTCTTTCCGGGCTCGACCGTCACCTGGTTCGGATCCGCATGCTCCATCTCGGGAAACCGGCGCATCAGCGCCGCGTGTTCCTTCAGTGCCGCCCGCGTGCCCAGCACCATCTCGTGTCGCGCCTGGCCGTTGTTGCGCACGACGAAGCGGATGGTCTCGCCACGCTTGACGACGATCCGGCTCGGCGAGAACCGCATGTCGTCGCCCATGTCGACCGTGATCGTCCGGGTAACGGCCGCGCGGTCGCCGGCAACGCCGATGCGCAGATCGTCGTCGTGGGCAAGGACATCGGCTGCCAGCATTGCAGCGGCGATCGCGACGAACCCACGGGCCGACAGCGAGCGGCCGGTCGATCGGTCGGATGGGGGATTTCGCATTCGGTTCCTGGAGTATGGCCTCAACCGACCGATGGCGGCGAACCGCGAATCAGGGGAATCGCGCAGGTCGTCGCTCGCTCGTGTTGCAAGTCCGTACTTGACACCGGAGTTTAGCCGGAGCCACAATTCGTGTCAACCCGATTGTCCTGTTCGACCGGCCCCATCCCCATGCCCACCCACGCGTTCACGATCGCGAAGCTCGCCGACGCCGCAGGCGTCAACGTCGAGACGATCCGCTATTACCAGCGGCGCGGCATCCTTGACGAGCCGCCGCGCGTCGACGGCGGATTCCGCGCGTACGGCCAGCATCACCTCCGTCGCTTGCAGTTCATCCGACGCGCGCTCGACCTGGGTTTCAGCCTCGACGACGCGGCGGAGCTGGTGGCACTGTCGCAGTCGACCGACCGGAAGCGGCTGCGCGGCATCGCGCAAGCGCGCGCGGCCGAGATCCGGCAGCGGATCGCCGACCTGGTTGCGATGGCCGATGCGCTCGACCGGCTTGCCGCGACGTGCTCGCATACCTCGCCGGACGCGCCATGCCCGATCGTGGCCGCGGTGAGCGCGGTGGGGCTGGTCAATGCGCTCGATTCGCTCGACCGGCGCGACGGGCGGGACATCACCGACGCATCCGCAGCCGGCCATTGTCCGGGCTGCGTGTCGGACAGCCCGGCATCCGTCGCCGATCCTGCAATCGCGCGCGATGGCTGCGTTGACGTGGATCAACGCCCCGCCCGCCGTCGCGAAGCACAATAGCCGCATGGGCTCGATGCATCTCTGCGGCGGGCGTCGCCACTCGTGGCGGCGACCGATCGGCCTGCTACTGATCGCGTCGCTGATGTGGACGCAGTTCGCCGTCGCGGCGTACGCATGTCCGGCGATGGCACCGAACGCGGTCCCGGGCTCGCAGCACGCGATGCCCGATTGCGACGGCATGCACTCGGCGCCCGCGCTCGCCGACGCCGACAATCCGAACCTGTGCCTGCAGCACTGCCTGCAAGGCGCGCAGACGACCGATCACGGGCAACCGGCGCACCTCGCTCCACCGGTCGGCGCGGTCCTCGCGATCGTGTCGGTTGCATCGCCGACCCCGTCGATCGCGCTCGCCGCGCTGGAACGCAGCATCGGCCGATCGCGACCTCCTCCGAAGACGATCGCCCACTGCTGCCTGCGCATCTGATCTCCCGACTCGAAAGATTCCGGCGCTCCACCGCGCGCCGGCGTTCGTCATTCGAGAGGAGATCCCATGTCGCATTCCGCAATTCGTCCGCGCGCTTTCCGCGCGCCGCAATCGACCGCAACGCTGTTTCGTGAAGCGCTCGCATTGCTCGTTGTCGTTGCCAGCGCTGCCGCAACGGGCGAGCCGCTGACGTTCGACCTCGCGCAGCGCATCGCGCGCGAGCGCTCGCAGCTGCTGCGCGCGCAGGACTCGAGCATCGTCGCCTCGCGCGAGATGGCCGCGGCCGCGGGCCGGCTGCCCGATCCGATCGTCAGGATCGGGATCGACAACGTGCCCATCGACGGACCCGATCGCCTCAGCATCGCGCGCGACTTCATGACGATGCGCCGTGTCGGCGTGATGCAGGAAGTGACGCGCGAGGACAAGCGGCAGCTGAAGAGCGAGCGCTTCGAGCGCGAAGCCGAGAAGACGCTGGCCGAGAAGAACGCGATCGGCGCGCAGATCGAACGCGACACCGCGATCGCATGGCTCGACCTGCACTACGCCAAAGCCGTCGTCCGCGAATTCGACGAGCAGCTCCGGTTGTCGAAGATGGAGCTCGAGGCGGCCGAGGGCGTGTATCGCGGAGGCCGCGGCACGCCTGCCGATCTCGTCGCGCTGCGCTCGAATGTGGCGATGCTCGACGATCGCGCCGCCGAGGCGGCCGGCCGCGTGCGGACCGCGAAGAACGCGTTGGCCCGATGGGTCGGCGACGACCCTTCGCTCGTCGTCGCGCTCGCCGGCTCGCCGCCGGACATCGAGACTCTGGGCTTCGAGGCACGATCGATCGATGCGCATCTGTCCGCCCATCCGGAGCTGCAGGCGCTTGCGCGACAGGAAGCGATCGCCGATGTCGAGGCGCGGCTGGCGCAGGCGAACCGCCGGTCCGACTGGACTTGGGAAGTCGCGTTCCAGCAGCGCGGACCTTCGTACTCGAACATGGTGTCGGTCGGCGTGTCCATCCCGTGGCAATGGGACCGCGCGAACCGGCAGGATCGCGAGGTGGCGGCGCGGATCGCGCAGGTCGACGAAGCGCGCGCCCGCCGCGAGGAAACGGCGCGGATGCATCGCGCCGAGCTGCTCGCGATGATCGCCGAATGGGAAACGGCTCGCGGGCGGCTGCAACGCTATCGCGGTGACATCGTGAAGCTCGCGCAACAGCGCACCGATGCGTTGACGGCTGCGTACCAGGGCGGGCGGACCACGAATCTCGTCGACGTGATCGCCGCGCAGCGCAACGAGTCGGACGTGCGCATCCAGATGCTCAACCTCGAAGCGCAGATCGCGCGGCTGTGGGCGCAGATCCGCTTCATCGTTCCGCACGCGTCGCACGACGTGCCCGCGCGCGCGGCCATCGGAAAGGACACGCGATGAAGCGCGCGCTGATCGTTGTCGTCGTCGCAGTCGTTGCCGGTGCCGCCGGCTACGCGCTGTTCGAGGCCGGTGCGCGCCACGGCGCCGCGCAGGTGACCGTTGCCGCATCGCAACCAGACCCAGCGCAAGCTCCGGCATCGCAAATGTCCGCGTCGTCGGGCGCCGATCGAATCGATCCCGCGACCGGTCGCCGCGTGCTGTATTGGCACGACCCGATGGTGCCCGGTCGCCGCTTCGACAAGCCGGGGAAGTCGCCATTCATGGACATGCAGCTCGTTCCCGTGTTCGCGGACGACACCACATCGCCGGGGACCGTGTCCATCGATCCGCGCGTTGCGCAGAACCTTGGCATCCGCACGGCCAGGGTTGTCCGTGGCCGGCTCGATCCGGCGATCGAAGCGGTCGGTGCCGTCGCGTACAACGAGCGCGACGTGGCCGTCGTCCAGTCGCGCGCGAACGGCTGGATCGAGCGGCTGCGCGTGCGTGCGCCGCTCGATACGGTACGCAAGGGCGACGTGCTCGCGGAGGTGTACGTGCCCGACTGGCTGACGGCGCAGGAGGAATTCCTCACCGTGAAGAGGATGCAGCTCGGCGAGCGCCTCGTCGATGGCGCGCGGCAGCGGATGCGGCTGGCGGGGATGCCGGACGAGCTGGTCGCGCTCGTCGAATCGACCGGCAAGGCCCAGCCGCGCGCGGCGATCGTCGCGCCGATCGGCGGCGTCGTCACCGAGCTCGCGGCGCGCGAGGGAATGACGGTGATGACCGGCGCGACGCTGTTCCGGCTGAACGGATTGTCGAGCGTATGGATCAATGCCGAAGTCCCCGAGACGCTTGCTGCATCGATCCGGCCGGGTTTGGTCGTCGATGCAACGACCGCTGCGCTTCCGGGGAAGGTATTCAAGGGCCGTGTCGCCGCGGTGCTGCCCGAGGTCAACGCGACGACGCGCACGCTGAAGGCGCGCATCGAGGTCGCGAATCCCGGCGCACAGCTCGTTCCCGGGATGTTCGCGACGATCACGGTGAAGGCGAAGGCGTCGGCCGACAAGCTGCTCGTTCCGTCCGAAGCGGTGATCCGCACCGGACGCCGCACGCTGGTGATGGTCGCGACGGGCGCGGGCCGCTATCGGCCGGTCGACGTCGAGACCGGTAGCGAGCTCAATGGGCAGGTCGAGATCCGAACAGGCCTGAGCGAAGGACAGGACGTCGTCGCGTCGGGACAGTTCCTCGTCGATTCCGAAGCGAGCCTCAAGGGGATCGACGCGCGCGCGACGTCCGCTGCGAACGAACCCGCGCCCGCGACTGCGGGCGGCGCACAACCGCCCGCCACGCGCGGATCGAATGGCGACGTCCACCAGGCGCGCGGGCGCATCGAAAGCATTGCCGGCAACGAGCTGATGATCGAGCACGGTCCGGTCGCGACACTCAACTGGCCGTCGATGACGATGGGCTTCCGGATGCCATCGGGGTCGGCGCCGCCGGGAATCAAGTCCGGCGATCTCGTGCAGTTCGAATTCCGGCGCGCGAGCGATGGCCAATACGAGATCGTGACGGTCCGACGCATCACCGGCTCGCCGCCGCTCGAGCGTCCCGCCATTCCCGATACGCCGCCCGCGGCGGCACCGACGGCTCCGGCGCAACGGAGCCCGCGATGATCGAGCGACTGATCCGCTGGTCGATCGCCAACCGGTTCCTCATGCTGCTCGCCATGCCGCTCGCGATCGCGTGGGGCGTGTGGTCGCTGCTCGACACGCCGGTCGATGCACTGCCCGATCTGTCCGACGTGCAGGTGATCGTCCGCACGACATATCCCGGACAGGCGCCGCAGATCGTCGAGAACCAGGTGACGTATCCGCTGACGACGACGATGCTGTCGGTGCCCGGCGCGAAGACGGTGCGAGGCTATTCGTTCTTCGGCGATTCGTTCGTCTACATCCTGTTCGACGACGGCACCGATCCGTACTGGGCACGCTCGCGTGTGCTCGAGTACCTCAACCAGGTGCAATCGCGACTGCCGGCGCAGGCGCGGAGCAGCCTCGGCCCCGACGCGACCGGCGTCGGCTGGATCTACGAGTACGCGCTCGTCGATCGCAGTGGCCGGATGGACCTGTCGCAACTGCGCGCGCTGCAGGACTGGTTCCTCAAGTATGAATTGAAGACGGTGCAAAACGTCGCCGAAGTCGCGAGCGTCGGCGGCATGGTCCGCCAGTACCAGGTCGTGCTCGATCCCGTTCGCCTGCGCGCGTACAACATCCCGCACAACCGCGTGATCGATGCTACGGCCAAGGCGAACCAGGAGACCGGCGGGGCGGTGCTCGAGCTGGCCGAGGCCGAGTACATGGTGCGCGCATCGGGGTATCTGAAAACGCTCGACGATTTCCGGCGCATTCCGATCGCAACGAGCGATACCGGCGTGCCGGTGCGGCTGTCCGACGTGGCGACGATCCAGCTCGGCCCCGAGATGCGCCGCGGCATCGCCGAGCTGAACGGCGAAGGCGAAGTCGCGGGCGGCATCGTCGTGATGCGTTACGGTCGCAACGCGCTGCAGACGATCGACGCGGTGAAGGCCAAGCTCGCGTCGCTGAAGCCCGGGCTGCCGGAAGGCGTCGAGATCGTGTCGACGTACGACCGCTCGAGCCTGATCGAGCGCGCGATCGCGAACCTGCGCGAGAAGCTCGTCGAGGAGTTCATCGTCGTCGCGCTGGTGTCGATCGCGTTCCTCTTCCACCTGCGCTCGTCGCTGGTCGCGATCGTCTCGTTGCCGCTCGGCATCCTGATCGCGTTCATCGTGATGCACGCACAGCACGTGAATGCGGACCTGATGTCGCTCGGCGGCATCGCGATCGCGATCGGCGCGATGGTCGATGCGGCCGTCGTGATGATCGAGAACGCGCACAAGCATGTCGAGCAGTGGCGCCGCGATCATCCCGGTGCGACGCTCGCGGGCGACGAGCAGTGGCGCGTGATCGCCGATGCGGCGGCCGAGGTCGGACCGGCGCTCTTCTTCTCGCTGCTCATCGTCACTTTGTCGTTCGTCCCGGTGTTTACGCTCGAGGCGCAGGAAGGCCGGCTGTTCCGACCGCTCGCGCTGACGAAGACCTACGCGATGGCCGCGGCGGCGGGGCTCGCGGTGACGCTGGTGCCGGTGCTGATGGGCTACCTGATCCGCGGACGCATTCCGGACGAGCATCGCAATCCGCTCAATCGGGGGTTGATCGCGCTCTATCGACCGCTGCTCGAGCTCGTGCTTCGATATCCGCGCGCGACGCTCGTCGTCGCGCTGGTTGCGACGATCGCGAGCGTGTGGCCGGTGACGCGGCTGGGCGCCGAGTTCATGCCGCCGCTCGACGAAGGCGACCTGCTGTACATGCCGTCTGCGCTGCCGGGCATCGCGCCGTCGAAGGCGGCCGAGCTGTTGCAGCAGACCGATCGACTGATCCGCTCTGTGCCCGAAGTCGCCACGGTGTTCGGGAAGGCCGGGCGCGCCGACACGGCGACGGATCCGGCGCCGCTCGAGATGTTCGAGACGACGATCCAGTTCAAGCCGCGCGACCAATGGCGCGCGGGAATGACGCCGCAGAAACTCGTCGAGGTGCTCGATGAGACCGTTCGCGTACCGGGTCTCTCCAACATCTGGGTGCCGCCGATCCGCAATCGGATCGACATGCTGGCGACCGGCATCAAGAGCCCGGTCGGCATCAAGGTCGCAGGGGCGGACCTCGCAGCGATCGATCGTGCCACGGCGCAGATCGAGCGCGTCGTGAAGACAGTGCCCGGCGTCTCCTCGGCGCTGGCCGAGCGGCTGACCGGCGGGCGCTACGTCGACATCGACATCGATCGCGCCAATGCATCGCGCTACGGGCTCAACATCGCCGACGTGCAGAGCGTCGTCGCGTCGGCGATCGGCGGCGAGAAGATCGGCGAGACGGTCGAAGGGCTGCAGCGCTTTCCGATCAACGTCCGCTATCCGCGCGAGCTCCGCGATTCGGTCGAGGCTCTGCGCAACCTTCCCATCGTCACCGAACGCGGTGCGCAGATCCGTCTCGCCGACGTCGCCGCGATCCGCATCGCCGACGGACCGCCGATGCTGCGCAGCGAGAACGCGCGACTGTCCGGATGGGTGTACGTCGACATCCGCGGCCGCGACCTGCAGTCGGCGGTGCGCGAGATGCAGCGCATGGTGTCGCAACAGGTCGCGCTGCCGGCAGGCTATTCGATCTCGTGGTCGGGACAGTTCGAATATCTCGAGCGCGCGACCGCGAAGCTGAAGATCGTCGCGCCGGCGACGCTTGCGATCATCTTCGTGCTGCTGTACCTGGCGTTCCGTCGCGTCGACGACGCGATGCTGATCCTCGCGACGTTGCCGATCGCGCTGACCGGCGGCGCATGGCTGCTGTGGCTGCTCGATCACCACGTGTCGGTCGCGAGCGGCGTCGGATTCATCGCGCTGGCGGGCGTCGCCGCCGAGTTCGGCGTCGTGATGCTGCTGTACCTGCGCAACGCGTGGGATCGCCGCGTCGCAGCGAAACACGTGAGCGATGCCGACCTGCGCGAGGCGATTCGCGAAGGCGCCGTGCTGCGCGTGCGCCCGAAGGCGATGACCGTCGCGGTGATCGTCGCCGGGCTCGTTCCGATCATGACCGCTGCCGGGACCGGCTCGGAAGTCATGCAGCGGATCGCCGCGCCGATGATCGGCGGGATGATCACGGCGCCGCTGTTGTCGATGCTGGTGCTGCCCGCCGCGTTCTACCTGGTGCGGCGTCCGAAGCGCTCGCGCAATCCATCGTTGGTCGATGCGAAGGCGGCAGACGTGGTCGGTCCGGCATAATCGGCGGCATCGCAACGAAACCGGGGTCCGACGCTGGAACGCTTCGTCAACTGGCTGCTCGCCGCGCTCGCGCTGCCCTCGCTGGGGCTCCCGGCGGTCTTCATCATCGCGCTGGTGTCGGCGACGCTGCTTCCGCTCGGATCGGAACCCGCGGTGTTCGGCTACGTGAAGCTCGCGCCGCACATGTTCTGGCCCGCCATCTTCGTCGCGACCGCCGGCAACACCGTCGGCGGCATGATCGACTGGTGGATGGGACACGAAGCGCGCAAGGCATATATCGGTTACCGGCGGCGGCATCGGCTCGCCGGCGGCAAGGATGCCGATCTCGTTCACCACCACAAACACAAGCTCGGGGAGCGCTGGCAGATATGGATGCGCCGCGTCGGACCGCCGATGCTCTTGCTCGGCTGGCTGCCGGGCGTCGGCGATCCGCTGTGCACGCTCGCCGGCTGGGTCCGGTTGCCGTGGAAGCAATGCATGGCGTGGATGGCGGTCGGCAAGTTCATCCGCTACGTCGTGATGACGTACGCGTTGATGTATGTCCCCGATTCGTTCTGGCAGGGGATCGGATACTGGATCCGCAAGTTGATCGTGTGAGCCTGGGGTCACATGGGGTCAGACCCCGTTTTGAGGTGTAAACCGAACGGGGCATGGCTGCGTTGATGGAAGCAAGCCGATAGCGGCGACCACCGTGTCTCGTTGCAAACCACCGTATCTCACTCGAGGAACCCCATGAACAAGATGATTGCCGTCGTTGTCGCCGCGCTGTTTGCCGGTGCCGCCTTTACCGCTCAAGCCGCCAGCCACGCAGCGCCGGGCAAGACCGAAGCCAAGGCCGAGATGAAGGCCGACGTCAAGGCCGCCGCCGGCAAGGCGAAGGCGAAGGCGAAGAAGGGCAAGGCGAAGGTCAAGGCCGAAGCCAAGGCCGTGACGAAGTAATTCGCTTCATCGACATCGAGGGGCAGGTCTTCGAAAGAGGGCCTGCCCCTCCTCTTTTGGGGCCGCGGTTAGAATGTCCGGTCCTTCAAACCCGCCCTCGTTCACCATGGATCGTCTCCCTCTCGCCATCGACAGCGTTCGCATCCCCGGACACCGTTTCCTCCATGCGCCGGGGCCGACGCGCGTTCCCGATGCCGTGATGCACGCGATGAGCTTCCAGCCGCTCGATCATTCCGAGCCGCGGCTGATGCGGATGATCCTGTCGTGCGAGGCGGGTCTCAAGCAATTGATCGGCACGCGCGACGGCGAGATCTACATGTACGCGGCGAACGGTCACGGCGTTTGGGAAGCGGCAATCGTCAATCTCGCGGCGCCCGGACAATCGGTGCTGATCCCCGGCACCGGCCACTTCTCCGAATCGTGGGCGGTCGAGTCGGAAGCGCTCGGCGTCAGGGCGATCCGCACGCCGTGGCACGAAGGCCAGCCGATCGACGTCGACGCGGTCGAGGCCGCGCTGCGCGCCGACACGAAGCACGAGATCGTTGCGGTGTTCACCGTGCACACCGACACGGCGAGCGGAATCACCAGTGACCTGGCCGCGATTCGACAGGCCATCGACAACGCGCGGCATCCGGCGCTGTTCGTCGTCGACGTCGTCGCATCGTTGGGCGCCGCGCCGTTCGCGATGGACGACATCGGCGCCAACGTCGTCATCGGTGCGTCGCAGAAGGGACTGATGTGCCCGCCCGGCGTCGGATTCGTCGCCGTCGATGCGCGGGCGATGGCCGTCGCCGCGGCAAGCCATGCGCCGCGCTACTACTGGGACTGGGGAAGGCGGAAGAGCGATCTTCCGTATCGCAAGTTTTGCGGAACGGCGCCGCAGAACCTGCTGATGGGTCTCGAGGCCGCGCTCGGCCTCATTTTCCAGGAAGGGCTCGACAACGTTTTCGCGCGCCATCGGTTGATTGCCGATGCGGTGCACGCCGCGGTGACCGGATGGAGCGAAGGCGGCGCCGTCGACCTGTACGCGCGCAGCGCGGAAGCGCGCTCGGTTTCGGTGACGACCGTGGAAATGATCAGCGGCATCGACCCGGATCCGATGCGCACCGTTGCGCGCGAGCGCTTCCAGGTCGCCGTCGCCGGCGGGTTGGGCCCGCTAGCCGGTCGCGTGTTCCGGATCGGCCACCTGGGCGACATGAATCCCGCGATGATCCTCGGATGTCTCGCGGGCGTCGAGGCGGCGTTCACGGCGCAGCGGATTCCATATGGCCGCGGCGTCGAGAGGGCAGTGGCGACGCTCGCCGCGTAAGGCAGACGACACGCAGTCGCGCGCTCAGCCCTTCCGCTCGTACTTCCAGTTTCGCGACTTGCCCTCGGCCATCCATTCGATGGCCGTCGCAATGCGCTTGTCGCGCGTCTGTTCGGTCTTTGCCTCGGTGATCCACTGCACGTATTCGCGCTGGTGGCTCGGACTGAATCCGTCGAACGTCGCGGCGGCCGTTCGATCGGCATCGAGCGCCAGGCGCAGCGCCGCCGGCACCTCGAGCGGCGGGTGTGCCTTCTTCGGTCGCGACGGGAGCTTGACGCCGTCCGCGTTGAGCCGTGCGGCCGCTTTCATCATCTGCGCGAGCCCGCGATCGTTCGCGATGTCTTCGATCGACGCGATCCGGCCATAGCGCTCGATCGCCTGCTTCGACGCGTCGTCGGCCTGCAGCAGCGCTTCCTTCCAGAAGCGGATTCCGCAGTAGCTCTTGAACGCGGCGATCGCGCAGACCATGCCGTCGCGCATGAAATGCGGTGCGCCCCACTTGATCGCCTCGTCGACGGCGGGAATCGCCTCGTGCGCGACGGCGCGAACGTGCTCGAGGATCGGCTTCGCGTAGTCGGGCGCGCCCGCGATGTAGGCGTCGACACCCGGATGGCGCGTGCCCATGTCGACCCGGCTGGTTCGTTACGTGCCGATTACCGCGGGGTCACTGCGCATTGACGCCGAGCTCCTTGACGAGCTTCGAATACTTGTTGAGCTCGGCCCTGACGAACGTCGCGAACTCGTCGGGCGTGCGCGCGCCGCCGAACTGGATCCCCTGCGCCTCGAGCTGCGGACGGATTGTCGGATCCATCATCGCCTTCTTCACCGCCTCGTCCATCCGCGTGACGACGTCCTTCGGCAAGCCTTTCGGTCCCATGATCGAGTACCAGTTGGTGACGTCGAAGCCCTTGATGTTCTTCTCGTCGAACGTCGGCACGTCCGGCAGTTGCGGCAGCCGCTGCGGCGTCGAGATCGCGAGCGCGCGGATCTTGCCGGCCTTCACGTGCTCGAGCACCGGCGGCATCGTGTCGAAGTTCATGTTCACCTGGCCGCCGATCAGGTCGACGATCGCCTGTCCGCTGCCCTTGTACGGGACGTGGACCATCGTCGTCCCGGCGATCTTGTTGAAGAGCGCGCCGGCGAGATGCTGCGTACTGCCGACGCCCGACGACGCGTACGTGAGCTTGCCCGGCTCCTTTTTCGCGAGCTCGATCAGCTCCTCGACGCTCCTCGCCGGCACCGACGGATGCACGACCAGCACGTTGGGCACGTAGCCGATGTAGGTGATCGCGGTAAAGTCGTTGACCGGGTCGTACGGGACCTTCGCCAGCACGTACGGCGCGATCGCGTTCGAATTCACGTGGCCGACGAGGAACGTGTAGCCGTCCGGCGCTGCCTTCGCGACAACGTCGGCGCCGATCGTTCCCGCGGCGCCCGCGCGGTTCTCGATGACGACCGGCTGCCCGAGCAGCTCGCCGACCTTCTGGCCGAGCGCGCGACCGACGATGTCGGTGCCCCCGCCCGGCGCGAAGCCGACGATCCAGTGAATGGCCTTGTTGGGCCACGCCTGCGCATGCGCCGCGTCGGGCATCGCGACGACGCAGGTGAAGAGAACGGCAGCAGCGAGCGCTGCCAGCGACTTGATCCGGTTCATCGATTGCCTCCTGGTCGGGCCCATGACGATCGAGGCCCTGCTGTTGGTGTTGCCGCCGCGCGGACGATACACATCGGCACCGCGCTTGCCTGGCTATGCTCCGCCCAGGCGGGCAGCGCCGACGATTCTACGTCACTGCGGCAGCCGTTCGAGATAGAACTTCGCCGACGTGTTGCCCTGGCCCGCCGCGGCAGTCAGCCACTTGCGCGCCTCGCCGACGTCCTTCGCGACACCGTCGCCGTTGAGGTACAGCACGCCGAGCGCGAACTGCGCGGCGGCCGCGCCCTTGTCCGCGGCAACGCGATACCACCGAACCGATTCGCCGAGGTTTCGCTCGCCCGCGCAGTCGGCACGATTGAGATCGGCGGCAAGCACCGCACCCTCGATCGATCCGCCGCGCGCCGCCTTGGCTGCCCACGCGATCGCGTCCTTGCAGCTCTTTTCGGTGCCGTAGCCTCGCGCATACGCTTGCGCGGCCTCGACCTGCGCGGCGACATGTCCCTTGCTGCCGGCTTCGACGAAGAGCTTCAGCGCCCGCGGCAGGTCCTGCTGCAGCGGCTTGCGGCCGACCTTGAGTTGCATCGCCAGCTCGTACGCGGTGCTGGCGTTCGCCGCGCTCTCGGCCGAATGCGCTTCGCGTTCCTTGCGCGCGGCGGCCGGCGAAGGCGAGGGCGCGAGCGCGTCGGCCGCGCCCGCGTGCCCCTGGCTCGATGCAGCGGCGCTGGCGAGCTTGACCTGCGGTCGTCCCGCCGTGCCTGCAACGGCCGCGGTCGAGGGCTTCGCAAGCTGCGCGGCCGCGACTTCCTCGCTCGGGATGAAGTAGAAATCGCCCGACAGTGACGAATAGTCCCAAGGCACCTGCTGGTTGTCCGTCGCCTCCATCACCTTGATCCGCGTCCGCTTGAACACCTCTTCGATGGGGATGCCCGGCGTCTTCATCGCGCCGAGCAGGTGTCGCGTGTAGAGGCCGTTGCCTTCGCTGCCGTCGCTCGCGACACGCCCCGGCGCCGTGGCCATCGCCAGATACGATCCGAACGGCGCGTCGAGGTTCGCAAGCCCCTGCGTCGACGAGCGGAAGCTGCGCGTGAACGGATTGTTGCGACACGCATCGAGGATCACGATGTTGATCCGGCTCTTCGAGGCTTCCATCCGCTCGAGCACCTGGCCGGCGTCGTACGAATTGAACGCGACCTCGTCCTCGCGCTGGATGTCGGCGCCGACCGGGATCAGGAAGTTCCGGCCCTTCACCTGCATCCCGTGGCCCGCGTAGAAGAAGAGCCCGACTCCGCCCGGCTTCAACGTCTCGCTGAAACGCCGGACCGCGTCGGCCATCTGCGCAGCCGTCGCATCCTCGAGCGCGATCACGCGAAAGCCCATGGTCTTCAGCGCCGCCGCCATCGCGCGCGCATCGCTGACCGGGTTGGCGAGCGGCGCCGATGCGTATTTCGAGTTGCCGATGACGAGCGCGACGCGCTGCTCGCGCGCCATGGCGGCGTCGACGGTCGGCGATGCGGCGCGCGCCGGCGTGCTCGCGATCGACAGCAGCGCGGCCACCGTTACGGCGAGCGCGAGCGCCGCCTGGAGCAATCGCAGTCCGGCGATGCCTGCGCTCTTCAGTGCCTTGCCCATCGCCGCGCGCTCGACGATTCGCGTTCCGCAGGCGATGCCGCCGCTTCGGTTGCCGCTGTCCGGCCGAAGAACAGGTTGCCGACGACGAGCGCGACGAGCGCGATCGCCGCCATCAGGCCGACGATCGCCCACAGCGCAGACGACGCAAATCCTTCGGACACCGCGAGCGGAACGGTGACGATCTGCGCGCCGATGATCTCGCCGTGCTTCCAGCCGAATCCGTTCGCTTCGCCGTACAGCTTCAGCATCGACGCCGGAGCGGCCGACGGCGTCGAGTGGCACGAAAGGCACGACGCATTGGTGATCGTGATCGGCTTCGCGATGTACATCGATGCGATCGGGCCCTGCATCCGCTCGCCGACGATCTGCTGCTTCGACGGATCGGCGCGAAAGAGGTTGACGATGTCCGCTTCCCAGTCGCTCGTGCGATCGCGCGGATTGGTCGGATTGAGCGTCGCTTCCTTGTACGTGTACTCGGGAAACTGCTTGCGCATCGTCATCACCGTCTCGGTCGCGGCGAACGCGGGAACGGTCTGCGGCAGGAACTCGATGTCGAGCCGCTGGTCGAGTTGCGGCTTGATGTACGCCGTCGTGTACGCCCGCGTCGCCTCGGCCGCGGCCATCAGCAGGTTGGCCCGCTGCATCACGTGCTCGCGCGCCTCGCGCTGGAGGAAAACCGACGCGAGCCATGCTCCCGCGACCACTGCAATGGCGAGCGCTATCGCCATCCCTACGTTGAACTTCAACCGCGCCGACATGAATCTCCACCTTCCGTTGAACCATTCCGCGGCCGCCACGACCCGATAAACGACCGGCCGGGGCAATCCACCGCAGCCGGCGATCATAGCAGCGGCTCAGTCGAAGCTGACCGCACAACCGACCGGGCGGTAGAAAAAAACCTCCACGCGGCCTACGGCTGGTTGTGACAGAATGCGGCGCCATCAACGAAGCACAGGACGACGCGATCGACAGCGTGCGGAAGTCGAATGGAAGGCGCGACAAGGCTCGATCCGGCAGCAAGCCGGACGCGGAGCCGCGCACCGACGCCGCCCGGTCGACCGCGGAGGAATGGATGAGCGACGCAATCGCATTCGACACGACGAAGGCGCCCGGCGCGATCAAGATGGCGCTCGAAGGACGGGCGCCGATCGAATGCGGCGCATCGATCGCCGCATGGCCATTGCTGCGGATGGCGCCCGGCGGCGACGGTCATTCGGTGATCGTGTTTCCCGGCCTCGGCGCCGGCGACTTCTCGACGGTGGTGATGCGAAGCTTCCTGCAATCGCACGGCTACCGGACGCATGGATGGGACCTCGGCCTCAACTTCGGTCCGCGCGAGGGCGTGCTGCGCAAGAGCCTTGATCGTGTCCGCCTGCTGCACGACGACTCGGGTGCGAAGATCAGCCTTGTCGGATGGAGCCTGGGCGGCCTCTATGCGCGCGAGGTCGCGAAGCTGCTGCCCGATGCGGTGCGTTGCGTGATCACGCTGGGCACGCCGTTCACCGGCAACATGCGCGCGACCAACGCGTGGCGGCTGTTCCAGTGGGTCAGCGGACACAAGGTCGAGGATCCCGAGCTGATGCGCCGCCTGCGCGAGAGTCCGCCGGTGCCGACGACGTCGATCTACAGCCGCAGCGACGGGATCGTTGCCTGGCCGCTGTCGCTGCAACGCGCGGGATCGAAGAGCGAGAACATCGAAGTGCAGGCGAGCCATCTCGGGCTCGGCATGCACCCCGCGTCGCTGTACGCGATCGCCGACCGCCTCGCGCAGCCCGAAGGACAGTGGAAGCCGTTCCACCGCGACGGGTGGCGGCAGCTCTTCTTCAAGAAGCCGCAGGACGGCTGACGTTCGATCCGTCGATGCCTGACCTGCGCGTGGGCGAGCTGACGCTCAACTACGAGTCGTTCGGCCGCGACGATCATCCGGCGATGGTGCTGGTGATGGGCCTTGCGATGCAGTCGATCGTGTGGCCCGACGAGTTCGTCGCGGAGCTCGTCGGCAACGGTTTTCGCGTGATCCGCTTCGACAATCGCGACGTCGGACTGTCGACGCATCTCGATCGCTTCGGTGCGCCGTTCATGGCGTTCCACTACCTGAAGTACCTGCTGCGCGCCGGCGTCGATGCGCCGTACACGATCGACGACATGGCCGACGACACGATCGGTCTCGTCGACGCGCTGGGGCTTTCGCGCGTGCACGTGGTCGGCGCGTCGATGGGCGGGATGATCGCGCAGAACGTCGCGGCAAGGCGACCCGATCGCGTCGCGAGCCTGGTGTCGATGATGTCGACGACGGGCAAGCGCAGCCTGCCGTCACCGCGCTGGCCGGCGCTGATGGCGTTGATGCAGCCGCAGGCGGTGAAGGGCGACACCGAAGGCGCTGTGCGGCGGATGATGAGCATCTTCCAGGCGATCCAGAGCCGCTCGTATCCGACCGACCCGGCGCGGCTGCGCGACCTGTGCGAGCGGCACGTGCGCCGTGCGTACTATCCGCAGGGCGGCGCGCGGCAGCTGCTCGCGATCGCGGCCAGCGGCGATCGCAGCGACGTCGTCCGCACGATCCGCGTGCCAACGCACGTGATGCACGGCGACGAGGATCCGCTCATCCATCCGGAGGCCGGATTCGATACCGCGAAGACGATCCTCGACGGCGGCGGCAACGCGACGCTGTCGATCGTCGACGGGATGGGGCACGACCTGCCGGTCGAGTTGTGGCCGCGGATCGTCGGCGAGATCGTCGCGCATTGCAGGCTGCATTCGTGACCGGCTGAAGGCGGCGATCGCGGCGATGGACGCGATCGCGGCGACCAGGGCAATGCGCCTCGAAAGGCCGGCATGACCGACGCGTGCCGGCGCTCGATGCCTTTGAGCTATGCGGCCGCGCGCCCCGACGCGTGCCAGCGCTCCAGCAGGTCGCGCTCGCGCGCTTCGTCGATGCCCGCCTTCGGCCGCGGCGCCCCGGTCGCCGTCGGGATCGTCGACGGATCGGGGGCGGTTTTCTGCCACTCGAACGTGTCGCGGATGGTCTCCGACAGTGGCCGCACCACGAGGCCGGCGGCGAGCGCGCGCGAGATGTCGACCGACATCAATCCGCCATGGCTCGGGGGCAGCCACACCGGCATGTCGCTCCACGGACGCACTTCGTTGTCGAGCAGGAATTGCTCGGCGACCCACTCGAGCCGTGCCTGCGGATTCAGCGTCTCGCGCGCGGTGTCGAGCATCTCGCGCATCGTAAGGGGCCGGTCGGGGCCGGTGACGTTGTACACGCCGCCGGTTTTTTTCTCGGCGCAATCGAGCAGGAATTGCGCGACGTCGCGACCGTCGATCACCTGCGTCTGCGCATCCGGATCCCCGGGCGCGAGTACCTCGCCGCCCTTCGCGATGCGCGTCACCCAGTACGTGAAGCGTCCGGTTGGATCGTGCGGACCGACGATCAGGCCGGGCCGCGCGATGAGCGCGCGATCGCCGAATGCGCGCCGCACCTCCGCTTCGCACAGCGCCTTGAGCGGCCCGTACGATTCGAGCGTGACTTCCTCGGTCGGCTCCTTCAGCACGCCGAGCGGCGCATCTTCGCCGATCCCTGGCTCGTTGAGCTCGGCGTACGCGCTGATGCTCGACACGAACCCGTAGTGATCGACCGAATCGCGCAGCGCGTCGGCGGACATCGCGACGACGCGCGGCGCGTATCCGCAGGTGTCGATCACCGCGTCCCAGCGCCTGCCTTCGAGCGGCGACAGGTCGACCTTGCGATCGCCGACCAGATGCTCGGCCTCGGGAAACAGGCCGGCGTTCGTCCTGCCGCGCGTGAACAGCGTGACGTCGTGCCCGCGCTCGAGCGCGATCTCGGTGACGTGGCGTCCGAGGAACAGCGTTCCGCCGAGGATCAGCAGCTTCATCGATCATGTCCTTGTGATGTCATCGGGACGTCCATCGTATGCCGGCCGAGCGCCCATGCAACATGCTCGCGAACGAGGGGCGACGGATGCTGCTCGCGCGAGCGCAGCGCTGCGACCACGTCCGGCGATGTCGGCGCGTTGCCGAGCGCGACCGCGATGTTGCGCAGCCATCGCTCGTGCCCGATGCGACGGATCGGGGTGCCGGCGAGACGCTCGTCGAATTCGGTCGCGGTCCACGCAAAGAGCTCGACCAGCGACGCGGCGTCGAGGCCGTTGCGCACGGCGAAATCGTCCTCGTCGCTCCACTGCGCGTACTTGTTCCACGGGCACACGAGCTGGCAATCGTCGCAGCCGTAGATCCGGTTGCCGATCAGCGGTCGCAATTCCTCGGGGATCGGCCCGAAATGCTCGATCGTCAGATACGAGATGCAGCGCCGCGCATCGAGCCTGTACGGCGCGACGATTGCCCGCGTCGGGCACACGTCGATGCATCGCGTGCAGCTGCCGCAATGTGCGCTCGTCGCGCCGGTCAGCGGCAGTTGGAGGTCGGTATAGATCTCGCCCAGGAAGAAGTACGAGCCTGCCGAGCGATCGAGCAGCAGCGTGTGCTTGCCGCGCCATCCGAGCCCGCTCTTCGTCGCCAGCGCGACTTCGAGCACCGGCGCGCTGTCGGTGAACGCGCGAAACCGATGACCGGGAAATTCCGCCTGCATCCGGTCGATCAGCCGCTGCAGCCGGTTGCGCAGCACCTTGTGGTAGTCGCGGCCGAGCGCGTAGCGCGATACGTACGCCTTCGACGGATCGCCGAGCACCGCATCCGGGTCGGCCGCTTCGCGCGACCGGTAATTCATCCGGACCGTGATGACGCGCAGCGTTCCCTCGATCAGCGCGGACGGTCGAGCCCGGGACACGCCATGGCGTGCCATATAATCCATTTCACCGTGACAACCGTCGGCGAGCCACGCGAGGAGACCTTCCTCGGCGCTCGCGAGGTCGGTGTCCGCAATCCCGACTTCCTGGAATCCCAGCTCGCGCGCCCACGACGAGATACGCGCCACGGCATTGTGCGCATCGGGTTGTTCGACGCGCACCGCGGCGGCCGACGTCGGCGGCTGCGGCGTCAACTGCACGTCGCAACCCTCAACGGCGGAATCGTCATCGATCGTATGCATAGCCGAATTCTATTGCTGCCCGACGCACGGGCGACCGAAGCGCTCGGTCGCGCGCTTGCGCCGACGCTCGAGGGCGGGATGGTGGTGACGCTCGCCGGCCAGCTTGGAGCCGGAAAGACGACGCTGGTTCGCGGAGTGTTGCGCGGCTTCGACATTCGAGGCGCGGTGAAGAGTCCGACCTATACGCTGGTTGAACCTTACGCAATTTCGAGTTTATACTTCTATCACTTTGATTTTTATCGCCTCAGCGGCGCAGGAGAATGGGAAGCAGCCGGATTTCGCGAGTATTTCCGCGACGATGCGATCTGCGTGATCGAGTGGCCGGAAAAAGCGGGGGGCACGCTGCCGCCCGCGGACCTGTCGATCGCGCTCGCCATCGAGCCGGCCGCGTCGGATTCATCGGCCGAAGCGGACGCGCGTCGCTGCACGCTCGTCGCCCACACGGAGCGCGCTGAGCCGTGTCTTCTCGCAGCGGATCGGATCGGCCTTCGGAGCGCCTGAGCGGAGGCGTGCGCGTCGCCCGCGTGAACGTCGAGCGGCGCCGCGTGCTCAACTGGCTCGCGCTGCCGGCACTCGCATCGCTGCTGCCGACCACCGCATCGGCGCTGGCAGTGCGCTCGGCGCGACTGTGGCCCGCGAAGGAATACACGCGCGTCACCATCGAGTCTGGCGCCCCGATCTCGCACGAGATGCTGCAGGTGAAGAACCCCGAGCGGCTGGTGCTCGACCTGACCGGCGTCGAGCTGAGCGCGGAGCTGCAACAGCTCGCCACGAAAGTCTCGCCGACCGACCCGTACATCGCGGGAATGCGGATGGCGAAGAACCGGCCTGGCGTCACGCGTGTCGTGCTCGATCTCAAGACCGAAGTGAAGCCGCAGCTGTTCGCGCTGCCGCCGGTGGCCGAGTATGGTCACCGGCTGGTGCTCGACCTCTATCCGATGACGCCGCCCGATCCGCTGATGGCGCTGCTCGAGGAGCGCGAGAACGCGCAGGGTCGCGTTGCCGCCGTTGATCCGGCGAGCGAGAGGACCAATCCGCTCGCCAGGACTCCGCCGGCGTCGTCGCCGCGCAAGAGGCGGCCGACGATCATCGCGCTCGACCCCGGTCACGGCGGCGAGGACCCGGGCGCGATCGGCCGTCGCGGAACGTACGAGAAGGACATCGTGCTGTCGGTCGCGAAGAAGCTCGCGGCGAGCATCGAGCGCAACACCGACATGCGCGCGATGCTCACGCGCGACGACGACTTCTTCGTTCCGCTGCACACGCGCGTTGCCAAGGCGCGCGCGGTGAAGGCCGACCTCTTCATCTCGATCCATGCCGACGCGTTCGGCAATCGCGATGTCCGCGGCTCGTCGGTGTTCGCGTTGTCCGAGCGCGGCGCGACGTCGGCCGCGGCGAGACTCCTTGCGCAGAGCGAGAACCGCGCCGACCTGATCGGCGGCGTCAATCTCGACGTCGGCGATCCGATCCTCGCGCGGACGCTGATCGACCTGTCGCAGACGGCGTCGATCAGCGATTCGCTGAAGCTCGGTCGGATGATGCTCGAGGAAATCGGCGAAGTGAACGCGCTGCACAAGAGCTACGTCGAGCAGGCGGGCTTCGCGGTGCTGAAGGCGCCCGACATCCCGTCGATCCTCGTCGAGACCGCGTTCATCTCGAACCCCGACGAGGAACGGCTGCTGCGCGACGGCTCGCACCAGGCGAAGCTCGCCGATTCGATGCTCGGCGGGATCCGCCGCTACTTCGCACAGAATCCGCCGCTGGCGCGAAGCTGACCCGGCGCTCGCCGGCCGCTCCCGGGGTCGGATACTCTCCCATACTCTGCGACGGGGTCAGACCGTATCCGACCCCGTCGGGGGGGTTGACGTCGGGCTTGCGTCACTCGAGCGTCGTCGCGATCTCCATCGAGCGCTTCAGCGTTTTCGTCACCGGTGTCTTCCCGGCGATCTCGACGAGTCGCGCGCGTTGTTCTGCATCGACGTCGCCGTCGACGCGGATCGTGCGCACCATCTTCTCGACATCGCCTTCGCGGACGAAGCGCACGACCGCGTCGACGCGGCGCACCGTCCACTGTTTTCGCTCCGCGTACATGCGCAGCGTGATGATCGTGCACGCGGCAAGACTCGCACACAACAGCGCATAAGGTTCCGGTCCCGCGTCTGACCCGCCGTTCGAAGGCGGCTCGTCGCCGACCAGCCGATGGCGGCCGGCCACGATGCTGACCGGATAGTTGTCGGTGCCGATGGTTGCCTCGACCTGTACCACGTCGCTCTCTCCCGTCGAATCGATCGAGCAAATCGTAACAGCTAGAATGCGCGGGAACACATCGAGGAGGTCTCATGGCATTCGTCCGATCCGGCATTGCACTGTCGACGCTGCTGCTCGCCGCGTCATCGGCGCACGCGCAGCTCAACGTGCTCTGCAGCGTCCAGGCCGAGTGGTGCAACGCGGCGATCGTCGCGTTCGAGAAGCAGACCGGCATCAAGGTCGCGATGACGATGAAGGGCTCGGGCGAATCGATCGCGCAGATCAGCGCCGAGAAGGAGAACCCGAAGACCGACGTGTGGTTCGGCGGCACCGGCGACCCGCACCTGCAGGCCGCCGAGCTGAATCTCACGCTGCCGTACGCCTCGCCGATGATCGATCAGCTGCACGGCTGGGCGAAAGGGCAGTGGCAGATCTCGGGACAGAAGACGGTCGGCATCTACGCGGGCGCGCTCGGTATCGCCTACAACCCCGAGGTGCTGTCGCGCAAGAAGCTTGCGGTGCCCAGATGCTGGGCCGACCTCATCAAGCCGGAGTACAAGGGCGAGATCCAGATGGCGAATCCGAACTCGTCGGGCACTGCATACACGGCGATCGCGACGCTGGTCCAGGTGATGGGCGAGGAGCGCGCGTTCGATTACCTGAAGAAGCTGCACGCGAACATCAACACGTATCCGCGATCGGGCACCGGCCCGATCAAGGCCGTCGCGCGCGGCGAGACCAGCGTATCGATCAGCTTCATGCACGATGCCCCGACCGAAGCGCTGTCGGGCCTGCCGGCGCAGGCGGTCGCGCCGTGCGAAGGCACCGGGTACGAGATCGGGTCGATGTCGATCGTCAAGGGCGCGCGCAACCTCGACAATGCAAAGAAGTTCTACGACTGGGCGTTGACGGTCGAGGCGCAGAAGATCGCGGCGACGGCGAAGCAGTTCCAGCTGCCATCGAATCGCAACGCGCCGCAACCGCCCGAGGCGCCGCGCTTTGCCGACATGAAGCTGATCGACTATGATCAAGTCAAGTACGGCAGTGTCGCCGAACGAAAGCGCTTGATCGGTCGGTGGGACAGGGAAGTCAACGTCGCCGCACGGTAGGCGTTGAAATAACGAGGCCGGTGGACAGCACCGGCGAGTAACAGAGCAGGCCTGCAAAAGGCGTCATCAGGAGGAAGTCATGAAGTACTGGATCGCAGGCGCCGCCTGCGCTTTTGCACTCGCGCAAGCGCCGGCTTACGCACAACTGAACATGATCTGCAGCCTGCAGATCGAGCCCTGCCAGGCATTCCTCACCGCGTTCGAGAAGCAGACCGGCATCAAGGTCTCGCTGACCAACAAGAGCTCGGGCGAGACGTTCGCGCAGGTCAACGCGGAGAAGGAGAATCCGAAGACCGACATCTGGGTCGGAGGCACCGGCGACCCGCATCTGCAGGCGGCCGACCAGGACCTGACGCTGTCGTACAAGTCGCCGATGTTCGACCAGCTGCAGCGCTGGGCGCAGGCGCAGGGCGAGATCTCGGGCTACAAGACGGTCGGCCTCTATGCAGGTGCGCTCGGCTTCGGCTACAACCCCGAGGTCCTCGCGAAGAAGAAGCTGCCGGTCCCCGCGTGCTGGAAGGATCTGCTGAAGCCCGAGTACAAGGACGAGGTCCAGGTCGCCAATCCGAACACGTCGGGTACCGCGTACACCGCGCTGGCGTCGTTCGTCCAGATGTGGGGCGAGGAGCAGGCGTTCGACTATTTGAAGAAGCTGCACCGGAACGTGAGCCAGTACGTTCGCTCGGGCGCAGCGCCGATCAAGGCCGCCGCACGCGGCGAGACCGCGATCGGCATCGTGTTCCTGCACGACGTAGCGCAGGAGAAGGCGAGCGGCTTCAACGTTGTCGCCGTTCCCCCGTGCGAAGGAACCGGCTACGAGATCGGATCGATCTCGATCGTCAAGGGCGCGCGCAACCTCGACAACGCGAAGAAGTTCTACGACTGGGTGCTCACGCCCGACGCGCAGAAGCTGATGGCCGCGGCGAAGTCGTTCCAGCTGCCGTCGAACAAGGCGACGCCGCAGCCGCCCGAGTCGCCGCGCTTCGCCGACGTCAAGCTGATCGATTACGACATGAAGAAGTACGGATCGGCAACCGAGCGCAAGCGGCTGCTCGCGCGGTGGGACAAGGAAATCTACGGCGCGCCGAAGTGACCTCTCGTAGCGCGTCGCGGGCACCGTGATCGGCTGGCTCGTCTGCGGCTTCGTCGGGTGGCTGCTGCTGCCATGGTTCGCGCTGCCCGACTCGTTCAAGTGGTCGACTGATCTCGCGAAGGCATGGACGTCGCAGGACACCGCACCCGCGGTCCTGCAGGTGACGCTGTTCGGCCGCTGGTGGCTGTGGGGACCGCTGCTCGGCCTCGCCGGCGTCGCGGCGTCGCTCCCGATGCGCGATCGTCGCGCGCACGCGTTGCTGCTGACGTACAGCGCGGCCGCCGGCGCGGCGTTGATGCTCGTCGCCGGATTCACGATCGGAATGCAGGGCTGGTCGATCAACGTGCTCAAGGGGACGCTGCCGCCGCTCGCATCGGGTCAATACGGGATCGGCTGGGGCGGCCTGCTGACGCTCGTGTCGCTGCTGATGCTCGTGGGCATCGGGCTCGGACGACTGGGCTACTTCCGCGGCGATCAATTCACCGCGTGCGCGGTGATCGGCTGCGCCGCGCTGCTTCTGCTGTTCATCGGCTTCCCGGTCTTCAAGGCGCTCGTCAGCGCATTCCAGGACGACGCCGGCAAGTGGAGCGCCGCTGCCGCCGCCGAGCGATTGTGGAACGAGAAGATCTGGGGCCTCGGCTGCGTTGTCGGCAACACGCGCTGCGGCGTCGTGTGGAACACGCTGTTCCTCGGGCTCGCGTGCGCGGCCGGCTCGACGGTGCTCGGCCTGATGCTCGCGCTGCTGGCCGAGCGCGGATCGAAGAGCGGCAAGGCCCACGGCGGCGCGTGGCTCAAGCTGCTCGCGCTGTTGCCGATCATCACGCCGCCATTCGTCATCGGCCTCGGCCTCATCCTGCTGTTCGGTCGCGCGGGGCTCGTCAACCAGTTCCTCGAATCGGCGTTCGGCATCACGCCGGGACGCTGGCTCTACGGCGTGCACGGCGTGTGGCTGGCTCAGATGTTCGCGTTCACGCCGGTCGCGTTCCTCGTCCTGCGCGGTGTCGTCCAGGGCGTGTCGCCGACGCTGGAAGAGGCGGCACAGACGCTGCGCGCGAATCCTAGGACGACGTTCAACACGGTGACGCTGCCGCTGCTGAAGCCCGGGATCGCCAACGCGTTCCTCGTCGGCTTCATCGAGAGCATCACCGACTTCGGCAATCCGATCGTGCTCGGCGGCCAGTACTCGGTGCTCGCCACTGACATCTTCTTCGCGATCGTCGGCGCGCAGCTCGATCCGGGACGCGCGGCGAGCCTCGGGCTGCTGCTGCTCGGGATGGCGCTCGGCGCGTTCGTCATCAAGCGCCATTTCATCGGCGCCGCCGGTTACACGACCGTGTCCGGCAAGGGCGACAGCGGACTGCCGTTGCCGCTGCCCTCGCACGTGCGCAAGATCGCGATCGGCGTCGCGACGCCGTGGCTGGTGCTCACGCTGATCGTCTACGTATTCGCATTCATGGGCAGCATCGTCAACATCTGGGGACGCGACTACACGCTGACCCTCAAGCATTACGAGAAGGCGTTCGGCCTCGACTGGGGCGTCGGCGGCCTGGTGTGGTCGGGCGGCGCATGGAATTCGTTCTGGACGACGATCAAGCTGTCGCTGGTCGCCGCGCCGATGACGGCGGCGGTCGGATTGCTGGTCGCGTACCTGCTCGCGCGCGTGAAGTTCAAGGGGCAGGGAGCGTTCGAGTTCCTGACGCTGCTCTCGTTCGCGATCCCGGGAACGGTGATCGGCGTGTCGTACATCCTCGCCTTCAACGTGCCGCCCTTCGAGCTCACCGGCACGGGCCTCATCATCGTGCTGTGCTTCCTGTTCCGCAGCCTTCCGGTCGGCGTCCAGGCGGGAACGGCGGCGTTCAAGCAGCTCGACAAGAGCCTCGACGAGGCATCGGCGATGCTCCGCGCGGGCACGTTCACCACGATGCGCCGTGTCGTGCTCCCGCTGTTGCGGCCGGCGATCGTTGCCGCGCTGGTATACAGCTTCGTCCGCTCGATGACGACGGTGTCGGCAGTGATCTTCCTGGTGACCGCCGAGCACGAGCTCGCGACGACGTACATCGTGCTGCGCGTCGGGATGGGCGACTACGGGCTCGTGCTCGCGTACTGCACCGTGCTGATCCTGCTGATGCTCGCGGTGATCGGATTGATGCAATGGATCGTCGGCGAGCGACGGCTCGGACGCAGGGCAGCGATCGCCGCGACGGCGACGGAGCCGGTCGCGCTGCAGCCCGGACCGGCATGAAGAGGAGCACACAGTGATCGAAGCCGCAGGGATCGAATTCACCGGCGTGACCAAGGCGTACGGGGCGAAAGGCGAATCCGTCGCGGTTCGCGACATCAGCTTCAGCGTTCCCGCCGGCACGCTGACGACGCTGCTCGGACCCTCGGGTTGCGGCAAGACGACGACGCTCCGCATGATCGCAGGCCTCGAGGTTCCGACCGCCGGCCGGATCAGCATCGGCGGTCGCGACGTCACCGCGCTGCCGCCGTCCGAGCGCAACGTGAGCCTCGTGTTCCAGAGCTACGCGCTGTTTCCGCACATGCGCGTCATCGACAACGTCGCGTACGGGCTCATCGTCAGCAAGACGCCGAAGACCGAGGCGCACCGTCGCGCCGAGATCACGCTGGCGCAGGTCGGATTGCAGGGACTCTCGCAACGCTGGCCCTCGGAGCTCTCGGGCGGCCAGCAGCAGCGCGTCGCCGTGGCGCGCGCGCTGATCCTCGAGCCGTCCGTGCTGTTGTTCGACGAGCCGCTGTCGAACCTCGACGCGCGACTGCGCCGGCAGATGCGCGAGGAGATCCGTGCACTGCAGCAGCGATTGAAGCTGACCGTCGTCTATGTCACGCACGACCAGAGCGAGGCGCTCGCGGTGTCCGACCGGATCATCGTGATGAACCAGGGCGTGATCGCGCAGATGGGCGCGCCGCGCGAGCTGTACGAGCGCCCGGCGAATCGCTTCATCGCCGGATTCATCGGCGACGCCAATCTCGTCGATGGACATCTCGGCGACGACGGCAGGCTCAACGTCGGCGCGCTGTCGGTGCCCTCGCCGCGCGAGGACCTGCGTCCCGGCCCCGTGATCGTCGCCGTGCGGCCCGAAGCGTGGCAGCTCCGCGGCCACGGCGACCACGGCCTCGCGGGCCGCGTCGTCAAGGCCGCGTACCTGGGCGGCTACTGCGAGTACACCGTCGAGACGGCGCTCGGCGAGCAGTTCGTCGTATCGCCCGAGATCACAGTGTTGCGGGCGGTCGGTGCCGACGTCGCGCTCACGCTGGGATCGTCGGGAATCGCGATCATTCCGCGCGAGTCGGCTGCCGCCTGAACCACCGCGCCGACGCGGATTTCCGGGAAGGAACGCAGGGGTCGTTCGCTATAATTGCGGCCCATGATTCGCTTCTTCCTTCTCTTCCTGCTGATCCAGGCAGTATTGTTCGGCGGGGAGCTGACCGCGCCTGCGCAAGCGTACTTCGTCATGCCGTGGACGAACTTCCTCGCGACGATCAGCGCCGGGCTCGTCAAGTTCTTCGATCCCAACGTGCTGGTCATCGGCAAGGTGGTCCAGAGCACGTCGAACGGATTCGCCGTGTCGATCGAGGCGGGCTGCAACGGCGTCGAAGCGACGATCGTTCTGGTCGCCGCGATGCTCGCGTTCCCGGCGCCATGGAAGAACAAGATCATCGGCCTCGTCATCGGCGTCATCGCGGTCCAGGGCCTCAACATCGTCCGCATCATCAGCCTGTTCTATCTCGGCCAGTGGAACTACGAGGTGTTCGAGTGGGCGCACCTGTACGTGTGGCAGGCGCTCATCATGCTCGACGTGCTGATCGTGTGGCTGCTGTGGGTGCGCACGCTGCCCAAGGGCAAACGCGATCCGGGTGGCCCGGGCAGCCCGACGCCGCCTTCGCCCGCTCCCGCGGCGGCGTGACCCGCAGCGCCATCGCGCGATGTGTCCATGCGTCGTTCGGTGACCGGATGACCCAGCGACGAACGACGCAGCGACCCGGGGAGCGCGGCCGATGAAGCGAACGCTCGCGCGCTTCGTCCTCAAGGTGCTGGCGTGGCTGCCGGTCTGCTTCGCGCTCTGGTATTTCACCTCGCCGCTGCTGTCGCTGCCGATCCAGTGGCTGGCGCTCGCGGTCACGAAGATCGGATTCGGCGATTTCATCGTCGACGTCGACAAGACCGGATCGGCGCTCGCGTTCGTGACGAACCTGCGACCGGCGAGCGCGACGGCGGCGACCGGCGCTCGGGCGGGCTCGGTCGTCGTCGAATCGAGCGCGCTGGTCTACACGTACGGCTTGCCGTTGTTCGCCGCGCTGACGCTCGCCGCAACCGGGCTCGGCAATGCGCTGAAGCTCGCGAAGATCCTGGCGATCGGCTACGTCGTGTTGCTGCCGTTCCAGGCGTGGGGCGTCGTTGCCGATGCGCTGAAGCAGCTCGCGATCACCAGCGGTCCGGCGATCGCATCGCAGACCGGGTTCTCCGCAACGCAGCGCGACGTGATCGCGTTTGCCTACCAGTTCGGAACGCTGATCCTGCCAACGGTGATCCCGGCGATCGCGTGGGTGCTGCTGCACCGGCCATTCCTCGAACAGATGAGCGAGGCGCTGTCGGCGCGCGCGGGCTCGAAGGGGTCGGACAGGGTCTGACCCCGGACACCGGGGTCAGACCCTGTCCGACCCCAACACCGATTTGCGCTGCTTCTCGCGCTCGCGCAGCACGCGCCGCTGCACTTTGCCGGTCGTCGTCATCGGCAGCGCATCGATGAACTCGATCTCCTTCGGATACTCGTACGGCGCGAGGTGTCCGCGCACGTGCTGCTGCAATGAATCGACCAGCGCATCGCCGGCGACGTTGCCCGGCGCGAGGACGACGAACGCCTTGACGACGTTGCCGCGCGTCTCGTCGGGCGACGGCACCACGGCTGCGTTGGCGACCGCCGGATGCTTGACCAGGCAGTTCTCGATCTCCGACGGCCCGATCCGGTATCCGGCTGCCTTGAACATGTCGTCGGCGCGGCCCTGGTACCAGAAATAGCCTTCGTCATCGAGCGTCGCTTCGTCGCCGGTGCGCGACCATCCGCCATCTTCACCGCAGAACTTGCGGCGCGTCGCCTCCGGATTGCGGTAGTACTCGAGGAAGAACACCGGGTCGGGACTGCCGTCGGGCGCGATGCGGTGCACCGCGATCTCGCCGGTGCCGCCCGGACCGACCGGATGGTCGTTGTCGTCGAGCACCGCGACGCGATGGCCGGGGTAGGGTCGACCGATCGAGCCCGGCTTCGCAGGCCACAGCGTGTGCGAGTTGCCGATCACGTAGTTCACTTCGGTCTGGCCGAACATCTCGTTGACGGTTATTCCCAGCCGCTCGCGCGTCCAGTCAAAGACCGCCGTGCCGACGCTCTCGCCGGCGCTCATGATCGAGCGCAGCGCGAGGTCGTGCCGCGCGCGCGGATCCGGGACTGCCTTCATCATCATCTTGAGCGCCGTCGGAAACAGGAACGTGCTCGTCACCTGGTACTTGTCCATCAGGTGCAGCGCCTTCTCCGGATCGTAGCGCCCGCGATAGCCGAGGATCGGGTAGCCATGGAACAGCGTCGGCAGCAACGCGTCGACCAGGCCGCCCGCCCACGCCCAGTCGGCGGGTGACCAGAACAGGTCGCCCTGTCGCGGAAAGCCATTGTGCGAATAGTTGAAGCCCGACAGGTTGCCGATGACCCACGATTGCGGCATCAGCGCGCCCTTCGGCGGTCCCGTGGTGCCGCTGGTATAGATGAGCACGGCCGGATCCGACGCCTTTGTCTTCGCGGGCTCGAACCGGCCCGACGCCTTGTCGAGCAACGACGACCAGGCAACGGTGAATGACTCGCGCGCGGCGCCCACGGCGATCACATGCTCGAGATGCGGCAGCCGCTCGCGCACCGGGACCAGGTTCGGCAACGAAGCCTCGTCGACGATCGCCACCTTCGTCTCGGAAAAGTCGAGCCGATACTCGAGCGCGTCGGGACCGAACAGGTAGGAGATCGGCAGCGCGATCGCACCCATCTGGTACGCGGCCAGATGCGCGATCGCCGTTTCGGGGCGCTGCGGCAGCATGATCGCGACGCGGTCTCCGCGCGCGACGCCGAGCGCGGCGAGCGCGTTCGACAATCGATTTGCGTCCTGCTGCAGGTCCCAGAACGTGTGCTTCGACGTGAACCCCGACTCGTCCTCGTAATACAACGCGAAGCGATAGCGGTCGGCTGCCCATCGACGGCAACAGGCTTCCGCGATGTTGAACTGCTGCGGCACGTCCCAGCGAAACGCGCGACAGATCTCCGCGTAGCGGTCGGCGGACATCGTTACCTCCAGGGGCTTCGACGATTCGCCGCGACCGTTCGCGGCGCTCGTTTTCGGACACGCCGGAACGGTTCCTGCTTGTCCGGAAGCCTGATGGACCGGATTGTAATCGCGCGTCGAACGCGGGCGTCGAGCCCGTCGATGAATCGCCGTTTCGCGAGGGGGCCGCATGCCTTGCAACCCTCGGACTATGGGTTAGAATGCGGCGCAACTGGGCGGCGAACCTGCTACCTTGTAACGGCGTAGAGTTCACAAGACCGTCCAATTCCCTTTTTCATTTTCCCCGGAGGAATCATGCGTTTTCGCAAATCCATTACGTTGGCCGGAGCCATGGCCGGATTGATGTCGCTCGCGCTGGCGACACCCGCGCTCGCCGGCAAGACCGTCGATGCGATCAAGGCCCGCGGACAGCTCGTCTGCGGCGTCAACACCGGCCTCGCGGGCTTCTCGGCCGCTGACAGCCAGGGCAACTGGACCGGCCTCGACGTCGACGTGTGCAAGGCCGTTGCAGCGGCGTTGCTCGGCGACGCGACGAAGGTCAAGTGGTCGCCGCTCAACGCGCAGCAGCGCTTCACCGCGCTGCAGTCGGGCGAGGTCGACGTGCTGTCGCGCAACACGACGTTCACGCTGACGCGCGACGCCTCGCTCGGGCTGATGACGACGACGCCGACGTATTACGACGGTCAAGGCTTCCTCGTCGCGAAGAAGTCGAAGATCACGTCGGCGAAGCAGCTGAAGAACGCCGAGATCTGCGTGCAGTCGGGAACGACGACCGAGAAGAACCTGAACGACTACTTCAAGGGCCTCGGCATCAAGATCAAGCCGGTGGTGTTCGAAGGCTTCGAGGCGTCGGTCAAGGCCGCGTTCTCGGGCCGCTGCCAGGCTTACACGACCGACGCGTCGGGCCTCGCATCGATCCGCAACAAGGAAGCGAAGAATCCCGACGACTGGGTGATCCTGCCCGAGCTGATCTCGAAGGAACCGCTGGGCCCGATGGTCCGTCGCGGCGACGAGGACTTCTACGAGATCGTCAAGTGGGTCGTCTATGCGCTGCTCGAGGCGGAAGAGTACGGAATCACGCAGGCCAACATCGACCAGATGAAGTCGTCGACCGAGCCGGCGGTCCAGCGGATCCTCGGTACCGGCGAAGACATGGGCAAGCTGCTCGGCCTCGACAAGGAATGGGCATATCGCGCGATCAAGGCCGTCGGCAACTACGGCGAGATCTTCGAGCGCAACGTCGGTCCCAACTCGGCGCTGAAGCTTCCGCGCGGTCTCAACAACCAGTGGAGCAAGGGCGGCTTGATGTACGCGATGCCGATCCGCTGAAGCGGTCCATCGAATGATCGAAGCGCCGACCCGCATCATCGAGGAAGTGCGGGCGGCGCGACCACAACGACAAGAAGCGTGGACCACCACGCGCTGCTGTGCTGACGAGACACCGGACCCGCTCCCGCGGCAAGCAAAGCCGTAGCGCTCCGACGACCCATCCGTATTTCAACGCACGATGAGAACGATGAGGCTCGCAGATGGCTGATAGCGCCGCATCCCCGCACATCCCTCCGATGAAGGCCGCGCCGAAGAAGCGCGACTGGTCCTGGCGCAGCCAGGCGTTCCGCGGCCTCGTCTACCAGATCCTGACCGTCGTGCTGCTGGCGCTCGCGGTGTGGTGGCTGACGTCCAACACGCTGGAGAACATGCGCACGCGCGGCATCCAGTCGGGCTTCGGATTCCTGACGCAGCCCGCCGGATTCGACATCGGCGAGACGCTGATCGACTTCGATTCGAGCAACGGCTTCTGGAAAGCGTTCGTCATCGGCCTGCTGAACACGCTGCGCGTCGCGGTGATCGGCATCATCTGCACGACGATCCTCGGCACGCTGATCGGCATCGGACGGCTGTCGAAGAACTTCCTGCTGCGCGGCTTCTGCACGTGGTACGTCGAGATCTTCCGCAACATCCCGGTGCTGATCCAGTTGCTGACGTGGTACTTCATCATCACGACGATGCTGCCGCCGGTGTCCGAGGCGCTGCATCTCGGGCCGGGTCTCTACGTGAGCAAGAGCGGCATGTCGTTCCCGGTTCCGGAATGGGGAATCGGACAGCTGTTCGCCGGCGGCGGAATGCTGCTCGGGGTGATCGTCTCGTGGTTCTATCGCCGGTGGGCGCGGATGAAGTTCGAGGAGACCGGCGTGCCGCGCGCGACGTTCTGGCCGTCGATCGCGATGATCATCGGGCTCGGCCTCATCGGATGGCTGATCGGTGGCGCGCCGACGGCTCTGGACATGCCCGAGAAGACCGAGATCAACGTGTCGGGAGGCGGCGCGGTGACGCCCGAGTTCCTCGCGGTCGTTATCGGGCTCACGATCTACACCGCGTCGTTCGTCGCGGAGATCGTTCGCTCCGGGATCCAGGCCGTTGCGTTCGGGCAGACCGAAGCGTCGAGCGCGCTCGGGCTCAACCGCGGGCAGACGCTGAAGCTCGTGCTGCTGCCGCAGGCGATGCGCGTGATCATCCCGCCGATGACCAACCAGTACCTGAACCTGACGAAGAACTCGTCGCTCGCCGTCGCCATCGGCTATCCGGACCTGGTGTCGATCTCGAACACGACGCTCAACCAGACCGGACGCGCGGTCGAATGCATCGCGATCATCATGCTGGTGTACCTGACGCTGTCGCTGACCACGGCGGGGATAATGAATTGGTACAACACCCGCTCGGCGATCAAGGAGCGGTAGACACCATGAGCACCATCTACAACACCCGCTCGGCGATCAAGGAGCGTTGACATGAGCGCCACCGTCTTCACGCCGATTCCCTCGCGTCCCGCACCGGTCCGGATGACCGGCGCCGTCGCGTGGATGAAACGCAACCTGTTTGCCGACTGGATCAGCACGATCGCGACGCTCGCGATCCTGGCGCTCGCCGTCTACGTCATCCCCGAAGTCGTCGACTGGGGATTCGTGAAGGCGGTCTGGCAGCCGAACAACGAGCTCTGCCGCGAGGTGTCGCCGCACGGTGCGTGCTGGGGAATGATCGCCGAGAAGTACCGGCTGATCATCTTCGGCCGCTATCCGTACAACGAGCAATGGCGGCCGCTGATCGCGACGGTGCTGATGGTCGTGCTGCTCGTCGCGAGCTGCACGCGTCCGCTGTGGAGCAAGTGGCTGATCGTCGCGTGGGTGGCGGTGATCGCCGCGTTCTTCACGCTGATGAAAGGCGGCATCCTCGGCTTGACGCCGGTCGAGACGTCGCGCTGGGGCGGCCTGCCGCTGACGATGATGCTGTCGACGCTCGGCATCGCATGCGCGTTCCCGCTGGCGATCCTGGTCGCGCTCGGACGCAGGTCGCACCTGCCCGCGATCCGCAGCACGTGCGTGATCTACGTCGAGCTGATCCGCGGCGTGCCGCTCATCTCGGTGCTGTTCATGGCGTCGTTCATGTTCCCGCTGTTCATGCCGCAGGGCACGCAGGTCGACGTTCTGCTCCGCGTGTTCGTCGGCATCACGCTCTTCGCCGCCGCCTATCTCGCCGAGGTGGTCCGCGGCGGGCTGCAGGCGATCCCCAAGGGACAGGTCGAGGCCGCCGCGTCGCTCGGCCTTTCGTACTGGCAGACGCAGCGGAAGATCGTGCTGCCGCAGGCGCTGCGGCTGGTGGTGCCGTCGATCATGAACAGCTTCATCTCGACCTTCAAGGACACGTCGCTGGTCACGATCGTCAGCCTGTACGACCTCACCGGCGCACTCGCACTGGCGCTCGGCGGCGACGCCAACTGGCGCCAGTTCTACCTCGAGGGCTACATCTTCATCGCGTCGATCTACTGGGTCGGCTGCTTCGCGATGTCGCGCTATAGCCAATGGATCGAACGTCAACTCAATGTGAGCAACCGATGAGCGCGCAACCCGTCCAAACCCCGGAAGCAAGACCCATGGCCGCCGAGTCGATCATCAGCTTCGAGAAGGTGAACACGTGGTACGGCCAGTTCCACGTGCTGCGCGACATCGACCTGTCGGTGCGCAAGGGCGAGCGGATCGTCATCTGCGGGCCGTCGGGCTCGGGCAAGTCGACGATGATCCGCTGCATCAACCGCCTCGAGGAGCACCAGGAAGGTCGGCTGATGGTCGACGGCGTCGAGCTCACCGACGACATCAAGGCAATCGATGCGATCCGCAAGAGCGTCGGCATGGTGTTCCAGCAGTTCAACCTGTTCCCGCACCTGACGGTGCTCGAGAACCTGACGCTGGCGCCGATGTGGGTCGGCAAGATCCCGAAGAAGGAAGCCGAGGAGCGCGCGATGACGCAGCTGAAGCGCGTGCGCATCGCCGAGCAGGCGAAGAAGTATCCGCTGCAGCTGTCGGGCGGCCAGCAGCAGCGTGTCGCGATCGCGCGGGCGTTGTGCCTGACGCCGAAGATCATGCTGTTCGACGAGCCGACTTCCGCGCTCGATCCGGAGATGATCAAGGAAGTGCTCGACGTGATGATCGAGCTTGCGAACATGGGCATCACGATGCTGTGCGTGACGCACGAGATGGGCTTCGCCAAGTCGGTCGCCGATCGCGTGATCTTCATGGACCAGGGCCAGATCATCGAGCAGAACTCGCCGCACGAATTCTTCACGCATCCGAAGAGCGATCGCACCAAGGACTTCCTGTCGAAGATCCTGAATCACTGATCGCGCTGACCGGCGGCTTGCCACGGACGACACGCGGCCCCGATGCGGGCCGCGTTGCTTTCGTGCCCGCGCCCGGCCGACGTTCATAGCCGCGACCGGTGCTTTCGTCAGCTTCGCATTGGCGCGGTGGTCGGCGCGCGCTACGCTCGTCGACGTGAGCAAGATATCCATCGTTGGGTCCATGCGCTTTCGACAGGGCGCATTCGCGGTCGCCGGCCTCATCGCCATCGCGATCGGCAGTGCGAGCTCCGTGTGCGCCCAGGGCATCGTGATCGGCCAGTCGGCGCCGTTGTCGGGGCCCGCGGCCGACATCGGGCGCGACATCCGCGACGGCGCGATGGCGTGGTTCGAGCGCGTCAATGCCGCGGGCGGAATCGGCGGCCGCAAGATCACGCTGATGACGCTCGACGACGCCAACGACAAGGCGCGCGCGGCGGACAACGCAAAGGCGCTCGCCGATCGCGGCGCGATGGCATTGTTCGGATTCGCGAGCGCCACGCTGTCGGTCAACGCGATCCCGGTCGCCGAGCGCAACGGGATGGCGTTCTTCGCGCCGTTCACCGGATCGATGTCGATCCGCGACAAGGCGCCGGTGTTCACGATCCGCGCGTCGTACCGCGACGAGGCTGAGAAGATCGTCGCGCACCAGAAGTCGGTCGGTGCAACGTCCGCCGTCGTGCTGCATTACGACGACGAAGTCGGCAAGGTCAATTACGAGACGGTGGCAGCCGCGGTGGCTGCGGCAGGCGGCGCCAAGCCGAAGAGTATCGCGGTGAAGCGCGGCGGCAAGGTCGAAGCCGCGACGCTCGACGCGATCGCCGCCGACAACCCGCATTACGTGCTGGCGACGACGCAGTCGCCGCCGGTCGTCGACCTGCTGAAGCTGATGAGCGACAAGGGCCGCTCGTTCCCGATCGTCGCGCTGTCGTTCGTCAATCCCGACGAGCTCGTCGTATCGGCCGGCGCGAACGCGCGCGGAACGATCGTCTCGCAGGTCGTGCCGACGCCGAGGGCCGTCGCCAATCCGAACTACACGGTCGTCAAGGATTGCGCCGACGCGTTGACGGCGCTCAACGGCGCGACGCTCAACTACACGACGCTCGAGTCGTGCATCGGCGCCAAGGTGCTGGTCGAGGCGATCCGCAGGGCCGGTCCGCAGGTCACGCGCGCATCATTGTTCAAGGGAATCGAAAGCCTCGGTCGCGTCGACGTCGGCGGGTTCTTCGTCACGCTGACGCCGGCCAGTCACCACGGCAGCAAGTGGGTCGACCTGTCGATCCTGTCGCGCGGCAACACCTACCGCAACTGATCAGGGCTCGGCGAGGAAGTCCTCGATCTTGCGCCGTTGGCGCTTGCTCGGCCGGCCCTTCCACTGCGGTGCGTTGACCATCGCCGCCTTGCGCTGCGCGATGATCTCGAGGCGCGCCGCAATGCTTTCCTCGGGTTCGCGATACAGCAGCGCGGCGGCGCTTGCCGGACCGCGCTGCTCCGAGAGTCCGGTCACCTCGACGTTCCACGTGAGGTTGTCGCGAACGATCGAATACTGGTCGCCCACCCTCACGCTCTGCGCCGGCTTGCATCGCTCGCCGTCGCGGCGCACCTTTGCCGTCTCGATCGCCTGGACCGCGTCGGTCCGCGTCTTGAAGAAGCGCGCCGCCCACAGCCATTTGTCGAGGCGCATCTCGGTCGGGCCCTGGTCGAGCTCGCGGGCACGCTGTGCGGCCGCCGCGGTGCGTTTCGCGTGACGCTCGCGATGCGTGGGCATCAGGCGTCCCTGTTGGCGCCGCCCGCGTACGTGCGCATCCATTCGGCCAGCAATCGCTCGGGCTGCGACCCGCGACGCTCGAGGCCGTCGATCACGCCGTTGCGATCGGCGGCGCTGCGGTTCTGCGTCAGCTTGAACTTCGCGTCGATGCGCTCGATCCGCATCCGGAAGCCGACGATGGCGCCCAGCATCTTCTCGAGCAGCGACGGATCCATCTTGCCCGTCGTCCACGGCTTCGGAAAGCTCGCCTCGTGACGGGTCGAGAGCCGGTCGACGATGTCGCGCTTGCCGGCGAGGTCGTCGATCCGCTCGATGGTTCCGTGTGCGTGAACGGCGACGTAGTTCCACGTCGGGACCGACGCCGCGGGCTTCTCGTACCAGTTCGGCGACACGTACGCGTTCGGGCCGTGGAACATCAGGAAGCTCGTCCCTTCCGCCAGCGACTTCGCGTGCGGATTCGCCGCGGCGACGTGGCCGATCAGCATCCCGTGCGCGCCATCGACAGGCTCGTGCAGCACGGGCACGTGGCTCACCAGCGGCTCGCCGTCGCCAATGGTCGGCGACTGGCGCGGCACGGTGACGAGCGTCGCGAAACCGAATTCGTCGAGCAACCGGCGAACGGCGACGTCGTCGGCGCTCGCGAAGTGACGCGGTGTGTAGATCGACATCAGTGCACCGTCGGGGCCGGAGGCGTGGAAGCGAACAGCGCGAGCGCGCTCGCGCGATCGAACACGTACTTGCGGTTGCAGAACTCGCACGACGCCTCGATGCGGCCGTCCTGCTCGTCGAGGACCTGCTCGACCTCGTTGCGGCCGAGCAGCAGCAGCGCCTTCGCGACCCTCGCCTCGGAGCAGCCGCACTCGAATCGCATCGGATGCTCGGAGAAGAGCCGCACTTCCTCGTCGGGGAAGAGGCGAGTGAGCAGCGGCTGCGCGTCCAGCGACTTGAGCTCGTCGGCGGCGAGCGTCGATGCGAGCAGCGTCGTCCGGTTCCAGTCCTCTTCGGCCTGTTCGTCCGCATCGTCGTCCGCGACGACCTGGCCCGGTTGCGCGGCGCGGTTGGCGGCGCCGCCCGGCAGTTTCTGCAGCATCAGCCCGGCAGCGCGCTCGCCGTCGGCGGCAAGCCACAGACGCGTCGCGAGCTGCTCCGACGATTCCATGTAATGCTCGAGCACCTGCGCGATCGTGCCGTGCTCGAGCGCGACGATGCCCTGGTACATCTCGCCGCCGTCCTTCGGATCGAGCGTGATCACGCAGCGGCCGTCCGGTGCCAGCGTCATCAGGTCGACGGCATCGGAATCGGGCGGCAGCTCGGCGTTCCACTTCGCGATCGCGCGCAGTGCGGCTCCGCCCTGGCACTCGACGACCAGCAGCGTCAGCGGTCCGCTCGACTGGAGCTGGACGCTTTCCAGCACAGTGGGATCCGAAGCTTGGAATTCACGTGACTTGAAGTCGCGGC
>JADMIO010814501.1_pt1 | contig 60263 bp, 46 predicted proteins | sample 8958161 | NCBI WGS metagenome assembly JADMIO01 (sample SAMN16585339, study PRJNA669376) | soil metagenome | isolation source: Crop rotation soil | place: USA: Cullars Rotation, Alabama | collected 2011
CTTTCCCCTGAGGCGGCCACGGCAGCGGGGGGGGCGGCGGGCGGCGCGGCGGAAACGGACCTGCTGCGGGATTGGATCTTCCCTGCCTTCAAATACACAATCGATGGCCTGCTGGGACTGGCCTCCATCGCGGGCATCGCGCTGGCCCTGGACGCGATGATTCATCTCCGCGAGGGGCGGATCGCCCCGCAGCGTTCCACCGACCGCATTCGGCGGCTGATCGAGGACCGGGATTACAAGGAGCTGATGGATTTCACGGCAGGCGACCAGAGCTTTGTGTCGCGGGCTCTTTACGCGGCAATCCGGCGGGCGCATCTGAAATATGCGGCGATGCGCGAGGGGATGGAGACCTCGGTGGGCGAGCAAACGTCGGACATGTTCCGGCGCATCGAGCCGCTGAACGTGATCGGCAACATCGGGCCGCTGCTCGGACTGCTAGGCACCGTGCTGGGCATGATCATGGCGTTCCATGAGCTGCAGCAATTGCATGGGCAGTCGAACGTGGAACGGCTCTCCGGCGGCATCTCGACGGCGCTGTGGCATACGTTCTTCGGGCTCTTCATCGCGATTCCGTGCCTTGTGGTGTACGGCTTCTACCGCACAAAGGCCGACAAGATCGCCACGCGGGCGGCGCTGGTGGCCGAGGAGTTATTGGAAGAGCTTCGACCTGATCCGAATGCGGATAAAGCAGATGACAAAAAGCGCAAGAGCCGGAGCCGGGAAGAATCGCCGGAGCCGGAGCGCGAGCCGGCGTAAATGAGCCACAAATGAACACGAGTGGACACAAATGTGTTCCCTCGAGTTCGATAGGCTCTCCTGGTGGATGCAGAAATCAGCCACGGATAGACACGGATGAACATGGATATTCAAGAAATTCTTTGCGTTCATTCGTGTTCATTTGTGGCTCATTTATAAGAGGGCACGATGCGTCGCAAAGGCCTGTCGCCGATGCAATCTGATCACATCAACGTCACGCCGCTGATCGACGTGATGATGTGTCTGATCATTTTCTTTTTGCTGTGCGGGCAGTTCGCCAAAAGCGAGTCGAACGACAAGGTGCGCATACCCGAGGCGGCGCAGGGACAGGAGATGGGGGATCAGCGTGGGCGGCTTTTGATCAACGTGGTGCCCGTTGGCGACGGGAAAGACCGGGCGTTGATCGTGATCCGCGAGAAGCAGGTTGATCCGGACAGCCTCACCAAATATCTGGTGAATGAGCGGCTGGACAATCCGGATGTGAAGGTGATCATCCGCGCGGATGAAGACCTGCCGTACAGTTTGATTTCGCCGGTGCTGGTGGCCTGCTCGCAGGCCAATATACAGAGCGTCAACTTTGCGACGAGGAAGCCGTGATCCGAGCGCTTGCCCATCGCCGCGGCATCCTCAAGAAGATGCATGTGCACGTCGGCCCGAACATGACGCCGATGGTGGACATCGTCATGTGCATCCTGATTTTTTTCATGCTCGAAACATCCCTGGCGGTGCCAGAAATGTTCCTCAAGAGCAACACCGCGGCGATTGACAAGACCGACCTGGGAGCGAGCACGGGGCCGGCGAAGCTGCCTTCGGTGCGCATGATCATCAAACTGTCGGTCGGTAAACTAGGAGAGAAGGATGTGACGGCCGTGGCGGCCTTCAATGAGGCCCCCCTGCCGATGAACGCGACGGGCGATGCGGTCAAGCCACTGGATGATGCGATCTATCAGCATTTGGCTGAGCGGCGCAAGACGATTTCGGATGAGGTGCAGGTGCTCATTGCTCCGGACAAGGATGTGCCGTACCAGGATGTGATCACGATTTATGATTTTTGCGTGAAGCTGAAGTTCAAGCAGGTGGCTTTTTTCCCGGTCAAGTGAGTCACACCGCGCTCGAAGAGCCATTCTTCACCACCAAGTTCACGAAGGACACCAAGGACACCAAGAGGAGGTCTGTTAATGAACGTTCCTATTTCCGAGGCGGAGATGAAGGAGTTGGATCGGATAGGACGGGAGATCGTGGACGCCGCGTTCAAAGTGCATAAAGCGTTGGGGCCGGGGTTGCTTGAATCGGTGTATGAGGCGTGCATGTTCCATGAATTGACAAAGCGCGGTTTGAAAGTACGGCGGCAGGTGGAACTTCCGATTCGTTACGAGGGACTTTTGCTTGAGACTGGGCTGAAACTCGACCTGCTTGTCGAAGATAAGGTAATCGTGGAACTTAAATCGGTTGAAAAGATTATTCCTGTCCATACCGCACAGATCATGTCCCACTTGAAATTGGCAAACATCCGACTGGGATTTCTCATCAATTTCAACGTCGTCCTCATCAAGGACGGCATCAAACGTTTTATCAATGGAACTCCTCAAAACGCGCCCGTATCAAAGTATCAGGACGATTTTGATCCCGAAAACGGATAAAATCCCTCAGTGGGCTTGGTAGCGAGCGATTCTTCACCCCCAAGTTCACCAAGGACACCAAGAATGAATCTCATCTGCGGTTGAATCTCTTGGTGTCCTTGGTGAACTTGGGGGTGAGAAATTGGGTGCATCCCTTTGCAAACGGTGCAGATGAAAACGGTTCGGATTGTCTGGCCCCTCTTATTCGTCGCTTCATTCGCGCGCGCGCAGACGGCGACTGCGCCGTACACGCTGGTCGCCCATTCAGATTCGCAGTATGCGCGGGAGCTTTCGCATCTCAAACAAACCGAGGTGATACAGTCGCAGTTGGCGCAGGCGAAGGGGACCCCGGCGGAGAATTTGTGGAAGTCGCAGCTTCTGCAGTTGCAGTTTGATGAGCTGGCCAAGGGGCCGGCGGGGATCAATGCGGTTACCAATGACTATCTGAATGCGCTCAATGCGTATGTAAAGTCGCAAGACAGAGGGCTGGACGGCGGATGGGCGCTGGATCATGCGCAGTTCATTCTGTCGCATCTTTCGCAGCCGATCATTACGCGGATGGAGTATTTTGGGGAGAGCCCGCGCGATCGGCAGATGCTGGCCCCGCAGGCTGCCGCGGCAGACGAGCTGCTGAAGATTGCGACGCGCTCGCTGGATGCGGAGATGAAGGCCCTCGAGGCGGCCAAGCCGTTTGATGAGAAGTCTTACAACCGGGCATATGGGGGCGCTGCCGAGGCACGGTACTACGGGGCGTGGTCGGCGTATTTTCAGGCGATGGCTTTGGGGCCGTCCGCGGCAAATCGAGGGCCGCTCCTCGCGCAGGCGACGACGCTGCTGAACGAATGGGCGGTGGAAACGCCAGACAACGGGGTGAACTATCAGTCGTATCTGCTGCGCGGCAAGACGGAGTTGCAGGCGGGGGGGGCGGGGGATTTTGCGAAGGCCTTGGCGGATTTTGTAAAGGCCCAGTCGGATAAGGCGCCTTCGTGGGTGCAGTATCAGGCGCGGTTTCAGGCCGTGGTGGCGAATCTGCGCTCGGGCGATGTCTTTCAGGCGCAATCGAGCTTTGATGCGTTCAAGCACTGGATTCCCAAGGACAATGCTGAGGCGATGATTTCGGCAGATGTGCTGGGGTTTCGCGTGGCGTGGGCTGCCGCGGACAAGAAGGCGGACGCCAGCGAGAAGCGGCGGGCGCAGCGGGATGCGCTGCAGAATTTGGGAACGATCATCGACCGCGATCCGCGGTTCCGCGATCTGGTCTACGAACAGCTGGCGGCGCAGATACCGGAGAATGCCGACCTCAAGGCGCTCTTTCCCATGCAGCAACTGGCGATGGCCCGGGTGGCGAGTCTGAATCAGAAGGGGGACACGCCGGAGAGCAAGAAGCAGCTCACGCTGGCGCTGACGGCGGCCGCGGCGGCGAAAGAGAATCCGCTGTCGAATAATCCGGACAAGCTGGAGGCGACGTTTTTACTGGGCGTGTGCAATGCGCTGCTGGGGTCGTACCAGGATGCGGTGAAATACGAAGTGGATTTTGCCACGGGCGCACAGAAGGATCCACGGGCCAAACAGATGGTCGATCTGGCGCTGCAGCAGATCGGCGAATTGCGGAAGGCCGCGGCAACGGGTGGGGCGGGGGGTGGAGGGCTTTCGCCGGAGATACAGGAGCTGGCAGGCAAGGCGCTGGATTTGTCGATCAATACGTTTGGCGATACACAGTGGCTCTATGCACGCGGGCGGCTGTACGAGGAGGCGGGTAAGACGGCGGAAGCTGCCGCGGTGTATGAAAAGATTCCGTTAGAGAATCGGAATTATCTCGACGCCCGCTATCGCATGGTGGCATTGGCCACGGAGCGGTTCAGCGCGCTCTCCAGCAGCAATCCGCCCGCGCCCGCACGGCAGCAGAAGGAAGCGGCGACCGCTCTCTTTTCGACGTGTGCGGCCTTCAGCGATCTGCTCGATCACCCCCCCGCTTCCGCCCCGCCCGAGACGCTCAAGGCGGCGCAGGGCTATCGCTACAGCATCTGGCTCATCGAAGCGGCGACGGCCGTTGCGCCGGCGGTGCGCGACTGCGACGTGGCGCTCGATCGCCTCGGCAAGCTGGATTCTGCCAAAGACAAACTCACGCCGCCGCAAAAGGCCTCGACGCTGCGGTATCAGGTGCAGGCCTATCAGCTTGCCGGCAAACCCGACAAGGCGAAGGCGGCACTGGATGCCTACGTGAAGACCGGCCCCGATGCCCTGGCCGATGTCCGTGGCATGGCCCTGGCGGCGACCGACGAGATCGACAAGACGACGGACGCGGCGGAGGTGAAGCGCCTGGCGGCAGGCGTGGTGATGCTGCTGGATCCAATCGTGCAGGCGGCCGCTGCGGAAGGGAAGGCGGACAGTGCCTTTGAGTATCGGCTAATTCAGGCGGACATGATGGCGCGTGCGGGACAATATGCCGAGGCCCAGGCGCTGTCAGTGAAATTGCAGGGGGAGAAGAAGGATGACATCCGCACGTTCATGGCCGAGGCGCGGGCGATGTTTGCCCAGGCACAAAGCGCATCCGATGTGACGCTATATGCGAAGTCGCAGGATTACTGGATGCGGATACTGGCGCGAGTCGCGCCCGGGAGCGAGGCATTCTGGGAGAGCTGGCTGCGGATCATTCAGTCGATGGAGGGGCAGACGCTGGGTGGGAGCATCTCGCCGGAGATCAAGTCGCGGCTGGGAGATTTGAAGACGATCTACGGCGCGAAGTTCGGCGGGGAGCATTTCAAGGGGGAGTTTGAGAAGCTGGCGGGGAAGTACGGCGTGTGATTTTTCGCAGCCTGCACATGGGATTTCACCACCAAGTTCACCGAGGACACCAAGGGGTTTCTTGGTGTCCTTGGTGAACTTGGTGGTGAAAAATCAGCGTATTTGCTGGAAAAAATGAGCGATTGCAAATTGCTCTAACCCCGCGTCATCCCCTGACTTGGGAGCAAAAAAGTCCGTTAAATCCAAGAAAATCGGACCTAAACCCTTGCACATCCGCAAAAAAGCCTTATTTTATCGGCTGTTCAGGCATGGACGCGGGCATTTCTGACCAGTTTTAAGGCTGGAACCGTCGTTCATCCAACTCATTTCTGCCGTGACAAAGGAGATATTTCATGGCCAAGTCCCTCACCAAGTCCGCCACGATTGCCAAGGTCGCCGAGATGGCCGGCAAGACGCTCGGCGGCGACGTGTCCAAGAAGCAGGCCAATGCCATCATCGAGGCCCTGGTCAGCCTGGCTTACAAGGAAGCCAAGAACAAGTTCACGCTGCCGGGCCTTGGCAAGCTTGAGCTCAAGAACCGCAAGGCTCGCATGGGCCGCAATCCCCAGACCGGCCAGCCGATTCCGATTCCCGCCAAGCGCGTGGTTAAGTTCCGCGTCGCCAAGGCCGCCAAGGAAGCCATCCTCGGCAAGTAAGCTTTTCAACGACTGATGTTGCAACATCAAAGCCCGCGGCATGCACCAGTGTGCCGCGGGTTCTTTTTTGCACGGGTTTAGAAGCGGGAGGAGAGCGAAACCAGCGAGAGCGCGGGATCCGCGGTGGCGGGAGTGAGTGCGGATTCCTGGGGGAGTGATGTGAGCGCGAGAAGCGTCGCGGCATCGGAGGTTGGCGATTGCGTGACGGGAAGTGTGGTGGGATCGCTCGTGGTGACGGGCGTGATGGCCACGTCGGCAAGAAGGCTCGTGAGAGAATCGAGGGCCGAGGAGATGATCAACGTTGTCGAGGTCGAGGAAGTCGGCGATACGAGAGACGACGTCTGCGGCGCCAGTGACGAAACCTGCGGCACGGCGGATTTGGCGGCGGCGGTGACGGCGCTGGCCGCGGCAAGCGCGGCAGGGTCGATGCTCAGGCCCAGGACGCCGCTCGGCTCGTCGAAGGTGATCCAATTGAAAAAGCCATTGGCGGTGCTGAGGTCGCTGAGGTCGCCGGACGTGGGATCGAGCGAAAAATCGGCCGAGCCGATGAGGTTGTTCATGCCGAAGATGCCGTCAAGGGTGAGGGTCTGGCCGGTGGCAGGATCCTTGACCGAGACATCGCCGACGAGGACCGGCTCATGGACCCACACGAGGTGATTGGGATCACTGTTGTTGGCGGCGTTGCCTTCCTGCGTGCGCACGGTAAGCGAATCGAGATAGAACCCGGCAAGCGTCTCCTGCCCGCCGATGCCGCCGATGGCGAGCTGGAATTGATTGGGCAGCGGGTCGCCATTCTGATCGACGAGGACCGGGTTATCCGTGCCGAAGGTGCCGTCCTTGTAAGTGACATCAAGTGCCGCAGCCTGCGCCTTGGAGATGATCGTCGCCGCGGCGCCAGTATCGAGGAGCCAGTTACCCTCGGAGGCCAGCGTCTGCGTGGTCGTGCCGCCCTGGCCATCGGGCACCGAGATATCGCGCGTGATGCGGATGCCGGGGTTGCTGGGCTGCGCCGTGCCATCCATCAGACGCACCGGGTCCATGCCGATGATCGGGTTATGGACGAGCGTCGGCCCGGGCTGGCCGTCCGGCGTCACCTGCGTAAAGCGGCCGAAGTCGGCATAGGAGAGTTTCACGTGGAGCGAGGTAGCCGGGATGCCGGGATCGGTGGCCGTTGTGCTGGAATGGAAGGGCGTCCCCGGGGCGTAGATGAAGGAATGGACGGACATGTCGGCATCGAGGGCCGAAAGATCGACGTGATCGGGGTCGGAGAGCAGTTGATCGAACAAGGTGCCGAGGTTGTTCACGCGGGTGGGGTCGATGACCGTGACGCGGCCCTGCATCGCAGGCATGCCGATCACATCCACGGCAGACAGATCGCTGAAAAGATCGGAGAAATCATCGGTGATGGGATTGTCGACCGTCGGCGTAAAGGGCCCGATCTGCACCCGCACGGAGCTACTGGGCGAAGGGATCGGCGTGTAGGGCATGGTGATCGGCACCGTATCGTTTGCATCGGAGAATTGGTCGAGATCGGTGCGCTGATAGAAGCTGGCCAGCGAGAGGCGGACCAGATCAGAGACCTGGAAATCGTCACTGCCGGCCACGCCCACGTCGGAATAGATCACCGGGGTGCCGTTGGAGCTCAGCGTGGGGAGTTTTTCGACCGAGTTGGTGGGATTGGAGATAAGGATGCCGCTGGCGCCGGTATCGAGATAGCCGGTGACGTTGAAGGTGTTGACGTAGGTGGTATCGAGGGTGAGCGGATCGATCGTGCTGGTCTGGCCGATCTGCGGGGTTGAGTTGTTGCCCACATAGATGATGGCGTTGATCTGCGGCTGGTCGAGTGCCGCGGGCAGCACTTCCATCTGCGGATGCGGGATGACGCCGGCGCCGCCCACGATGACCGAGACCGCGGCAGAGGCCGTGCTCTTGCTGCCGTCGGTGGCCAGGAGGGTGAAAGCGGCGAGCGTGCCGGTTTTGCCCGTGGGCGGCGTCCAGACGATGGATTCGCCGGCGGCAATTGTCGTTTTGTTGAGGAGGATGGGCGCGCCGTTTTTCGTGAGCAATCCGCCCGCGGCAATAGATTTAATCTTGAAAAGAATCGCCTTGCCGGCACGATCGAAGGGATCGGTCGCAGTGACAAGGTCGGCATATGTAATCGCCAGCGGCGTATTTTTCAGCCCGCCGGGAATCGGTGTGATCGTCCCCAGAAGAATCGGCCGCGTATCGTCGGCAATGTTGACGGTGGCCGTCGTGGGCTTGAAATGATACGACCCCGGCGACCCATCCGCGGCAAGCGTCAGCGTGACTTTTTCCGTCCCTTCCGTGAGGCGGTCATCGATGGCACGAATGAGGACTGTGGCCACGGCCTGGCCGGCGGAAAAATTGACGGTATGCAAGGAGAGCGCGGTGTAATCGGTGCCTTCGGTGGCAGTGCCGGCGACGGTGAAATCAACGGTAAGCGGGCCGGATAATGAACCCGAACGTTTGAACGTGAAGACGCCGGCACCCGTGGTTTGACCGGTAATTTCCGAGGCGCTCGCCTTGGTGGCGGTCAGCGTCACGGTCGGGGCGTGATCCACAATCGTCACCGTGGCCTGATGCTTTGATCCGAGCGTGTACTCTGGCGAAGTCCCGGTGGTGGCCAGATCGAGGATGACCCGCTTCGGCCCATCGGCAAGCCCCGTATCCACCGGATTGATCATGAGCGTCACACTTGCAGAGCCCGCTTCGATGATGATCGTTCCGCTGAGGCTGCTGCCCGTGTTGTAGTCCGTGCCATTAACCGCGGTGGACGCTGCATCAATCGTGTATTGCACCGTCAGCGGATCAGTCGTCGCTCCGGTGCGTGTAAAAGTGAACTTCCCCGCGCCGGTGGTCAGCCCGTTAAGTTCAGTCGCGGTCGATTTGGTGGCCACAATGCTGACAGCCGGCAGCACACTCGCACTCAGCAGCATCCGCGGCTCAAGATGCTCAAGGAGCATGCGCATCGAATAAGCTTGAGTTCGTTTTCGCACCATCGCCTCGCAGGATGCCGACGCCTGCCACGCGTCGCGGGCCGATTTGCCGGATGCCGATCTCGGTTGGACTTGCATTCGTATGCTATCAAGACGGGGATGCCGATACTAGACGGAAGCGTTGTCAGATCGGCGGCACTCATGGAAAATTAACCCGCGCGGTTTGGTAAGATGGGAACTTGAGGATAATGAAAGCACTATGATCGCTCCCCTCTCCATCGGCCCGCTCCGCCTGGCCACCAATCTCCTCCTCGCCCCCATCGCTGGCTACTGCGATGTGGCCTTCCGCCTCGTCGCCCGCTCCTGCGGGGGTGTTGGCCTCGCCTGCACCGACCTCCTCTCCCCCGAAGGCGTCCTCCGCGAAAACAAACGCTCCATGGAACTCGCCGCCACCTGCCCCGAAGACTCCCCGCTCTCCATGCAACTCTACGGCGGGAACGTCGACAAGCTCTGCGAAGCCGCCATGTGGGCCGAGGACCGCGGGGCGCATGTCATCGATATCAACATGGGCTGCCCCGTCGACAAGATCACCAAGCGCGACGGCGGCAGCAAGCTCCTCTGCGATCCCGATAACACCCTCCGCATGGTCGAAAAAATCAAGGCCTGCCTCCTCCGTACGCCCCTGACCTGCAAGCTCCGCCTCGGCTGGGACGACTCCTGCATCGTCGCCCCCTACCTCGCCCGCCGCCTCGAAGACCTCGGCGTCTCCCTCATCACCATCCACGGCAGAACCACCGCCATGAAATTCACCGGGGAAGCCCGCTTGGACAGCATCGCCGCGGTGGTTGCCGCGGTCAAGAGAATCCCCGTCATCGGCAATGGCGACATCAAAACCCCGCAGGACGCCAAGCGCATGCTCGAAGTCACCAAATGCGCCGGCGTGATGATCGGCCGCGGGGCACTCGTGCGCCCGTGGATTTTCCGCGACACCTGGAGCTACCTCACCACAGGGATCATCCCGCCCGAGCCCACCATCCCCGAAAAATGCGACATGATCCGCCGCCACTTCCGCGGCATCACCCGCTTCCGCAACTCCACCGGCGAAGGCGAAAATTACGCCGTCTACGAGTTCCGCAAACGCATCAGTTGGTACGCCCGCACCATGGCCCCCTGCCGCATGCTCAAAGACCCCATGCGCGAGATCAAAAGTGCCGCGGATTTTGAGAGCATGATCGAGACGTTTCTGAATTGGCGGATGCGATACGATCAGGATGTCGCTTCGGGCAGAACGCGTCCCATTCCAACCGATGAACCACTCGTCGAAGCGGCGTAATATCCGGAGCCGCGTAATATCTAAAGCAGCGTAATATCTGAAGTCGCGTAACATCTTGAGGTCAGCCGCGGCACCAGGAATGTAGCCCAGCCGCGGTAGCGGCGAAGTCGTGGGTTGCGATGGCGCAAAACCCGGCAAGCCGCGGTAGCGGCGCTCGAACGGGGCCATTGAAGTCTGCATTCAATCGTGACGTATGAGATCAAAAGTGCGGCGTAACCGAACCTTAAATTAAGTTGCAGCGTACTATTCTCGTATGACAACCGCTTCTTGAACGGGAACTAGGTGTCCCATGCCCGAGGGCGACGTGCTTGACTACGCAGGCTCCATATCATCTCCCTCCTATCGGAAATGGATCGTAATTGGCGGCGCGCTTTTTGTAGTGGCTGCGATCTTGCTTCCACTGTGGGAGGTGTGGAAGATCGGTGATGATTTCGCGCACGTAAGATTAGGAATGATTTGGACCTCTATTCAAGTATTCCCCCGTGCGGATCCCGATGCCGCGCGAGGAACTCTCTTGGAATATCTGCTTGTCTTTGCCGGCGCAGCCACTTGTGGCGCAGGTATTGGTGCCTTGGGTGTAGCAATATGTCGAAGGCTCCAGCGTGAGACGATGCGCCGACGCTCAGGCAACTAAGCCGCTGGTGGAGACGGCGTAACTAACAGTGAGGATCGTCATGCCTGTGGAAGTGAAAGAATCCCAACCTGTTCTGAGCTATCAGCCGCAGCCAAAGTTCCCACCTTATCGCTATCGAATCCTTACGTATGCGGTCATCGCCATGATCGCCATCACACTTCTCCCGATCTGGACCGTTTGGCATGTCGGATCATGGGAATCGACAGGCACCAGGGGGATATTCTGGAATTCAGTGATCAATCTACCAATGCGCAAGCCGAATCTTCTGCACGCCTTGTTCATTGATTACTCGATTACTTTTGGCATCACTGCACTCCTTGGCGGGTTGATAGGTTTCCTGAGTGTTTACCTGGATCGTCGCTTGATCCGGGAAAATGCACGGCGGGTCAATTGAGAAGCCGAACTCGTGATGCCGCGTCCGACTTCGTCCGCTCTTCGCGGCGGGGGCTATTTCTGCGAGTCCTTCGTAGGCAGCACCTCGAAACCAAATGATTTTGGCCTCTTCTCGCGGGCGTCCCATCTGCGCATGCCCCAGCGGCACAAGCGGAACAACAGTAATAACATGCAGAGGATGGCTCCCGCGCCAACCGCCCACAGCGGACCGCTTGCGTACGTATCCACGAAGAAGTCCACCAAAAGAACCTCATCAAAAGCGAACGCCGGACACTGATTGATCGCATCAAGCACCTTCGGCATGGCACGGAAAAAAACAAATTCCCATCCCACGTAGCCCGCAGGGCCAATGGCGTGAAGAAACGTCAGCAGCCACGGATAAAGAATTCCACCCGCTGGCCCGGCGCCTGTGGCGATAACGAAGCAGTACCCAAGCCACGCAGGCAGAAGAAACAGCGACGGCGCAACGAACAAATGTGCCAGACGCTGAAGGAGCGCCCGGCCACGTATAAACGGCCACGCGATAAACCACGTCAATCCGCCGAGGTAAAGCAACTCAAAGACAAAATTCGCCCAATAGTGCTTCGACTTGCCAATGTGCTGATGCATCAGATCTCGCATCTCCACCGGCAGGAGATTCGCCCCTGGCGCAGTACCCGGTATGGCGAGAATGCGTCCAATCCAGGCATCATCCACACAAGCAATCAAATTCTCGGGAGTCTGTTCCGACTCGGAGAGTTGTTTCCAACGCGCATAGCCGAGGCTCCCGACGTCCTTTGGATCGCCGCGCAATTTGCATGCTGTCAGCAACGCCGGGTAATCGCGCATGACCTCTGATTTTGGCACGCGCAGTGTCCACGACGCATCCATTGTCACCGGCATGTAATAGGCATAATCACCGTCGAAGCAGGCTGCGCCGGGAATTTGTGATGCACCGCGCAAATTTACGCCAATCGCAGAACTCCAGAATTCATTCGACGTTCCTTCTTTGATCGGATACATCGGCTTGGTCAGAACGCCCAATGCTGCCGCGATCAGCAGCGTCACCGCCGCCGCAATGGCCCTGATTACCTTCTGAAATCTGGTCACGCCATCGCCTCGCCCAGTCGGATGAGAATGGGAGACGCCCGCCTAAAGGCGGCACTCCGAACACTCGCTTCGGTTGGGATATGATAGCCGAACGTGCAGGAGCCGGTTATGACGATGGACGTAAAGACGGTGAGAAAAAAGCCGCGATGGTGGGTGCGCGTGCTGCGAGCATTTGCGGCGGCATACTTCATTCTGCTGCTGGCGGTCTGGTGGGGCCATCTGACGGATAGGTTGATTTTGTATCCCACGACGGCACCGCTGGAAACGCACGGCTCCGTCCGCGAAATGCTGAAAACGCCCGACGGCACCGACCTCGAACTCTGGCACGGCAAATCCCCCGGCGCAACAACCAAAGAGCCCGTGGCATACATCCTCTATTTCGTGGGCAACGCCGACCGAGCCGACCGCTGGGCAACCTTCTTCGCCGCCCAGTGGGGCGATGTTCCAATCGAAACCGTGGGCATGAACTACCCCGGCTTCGGTGGCAGCACCGGCCCGGCACGCCTCGCCAAAATCGGCCCCGCGGCACTCGCCGCCTATGACGCCATGAAGGCCAAGGCCGGAAACCGCCCCATCCTCGTGCAGGCGAACAGCATCGGCACCACCGCGGCACTCTGCGTCATGGCCCGCCGCGAGGTCGCCGGCGCCACGTTGCAAAGTCCGCCGCCCCTCAAAACGCTCATCCTCGAACATCACGGCTGGTGGAATCTCTGGCTCCTCGCCCTCCCCGCCTCGCAGCAGATCCCCGCCGATCTGGACTCGATCGCCAACGCCGCGGCCAGCAAGGCCCCGGCGGTCTTCATCCTGTCAGACAAAAATGAAATAGTCCCCGTGGCCTTCCAAAAAAGAGTGCTCGCCGCATACGCAGGGGAAACCCGAGCAGTGGAATTGCCGAACGCGTCGCACAATGCGGGGATGGATCAGGCCGCATGGGATCAAGTGGCTGTGCAGACGAAGTGGTTGTGGGAGCGCGTCCAGGGAACGACAAAGGATACACTCTAACAAAAAAAGAATATTTTACTTGCATTCCTATCGCCGCATGGTATAATATTGGTGCCCACTGGAAATCCGCGATCTTCCCGTCCTTCCTCATCCAACCATTTCTTAAACTGCTCTCATAATAAATTCGCCTTGGAACAGCCAAAAAAGCCACCCTTTCATGTACCTAACCAATGGCGGCCAAACGCTTTAGATCAAAAGCTTCAATTCCCACTAAATTAGTAGGAATTCCGGTCAAAGGCCGCCAACCCGCGCGCACACTTGGCGGTCTTTTGCGCCCGTATCAATCTGAAATTCAAAAACCTGAATCTCCGGCCACATTGCAGCCCCCCCCGCCTTCTCATACGCTACGAGCTCGCTTTTTCTGGAGTCCTCATGGAACTCAAACTCGCAGTCCTCCCCGGCGACGGCATCGGCGTCGAAGTCATCGCCGCCGCCATGCGCGTCCTCGATCATGTCGCCAAAAAATCCGGCCACACGATTCATGCCGAGTACGCCGACATCGGCTGGGCCGCGCTCGATAAAGGCCACAAGTCGGCCCTCCCGCCGGAGACCAAGGCCCTCTGCGCCCGCTCGCAGGCGATCTTCTTCGGTGCCGTGGGCCTGCCCGACCGCGACAAGACCCTGCCGCTGCAGGAGCGGCCGGAACGCGTGGCATTGCTCGAACTCCGCAAGGGCCTCTTCGCCAACCTCCGTCACGTCGTGCTGCCGAAAAACCTCAAACACCTCTGCCCGCTTAAAGACTCCCTCATCGAAAAGGGCGGGGGGGGGATCGACATCATGATCATCCGCGAGCTCACCGGCGGGCTCTACTACGGCATTCCCCAGGGCGTCACCGGCTCCGCTCCGAATCGCCAGGCCGTGGACACCATGGCGTATAGCGAGATGGAAGTCCGCCGCATCCTCAAGGTCGGCTTCGAAACCGCGCGCAAGCGCCGCAAGCGCCTGCTCTCCGTCGACAAGGCGAACATCCTCGCCACCAGCGGCCTCTGGCGCGAGCTTGCCGTGGCCATGGGCAAGGAATATCCCGACATCCAGCTAGAGCACATGTACGTCGACAACGCCAGCATGCAGCTCCTCCGCCGCCCCAGCGAGTTCGACGTCATCGTCACCGAAAACACCTTCGGCGACATCCTCTCCGACGAAGCCTCCATGCTCGCCGGCTCCATCGGCCTGGTCCCCTCGGCGTGTCTCGGCAACGAATTCCTCGCCAATTACGAGCCGTCTGCGAAGTCTCTCCCGCGCGCCACGCCCTTCTACGAACCGATCCACGGCAGCGCCCCCGATATCGCCGGCAAAGACCTCGCCAACCCCATCGCCACCATCCTCACCGGCTCGATGATGCTGCGATACACCTTCAACCTGCAGAAAGAAGCCGATGCGATCGACGCCGCGTGCTTTGCCATTCTCAACGAAGGCAAAACCCTCACCGGCGACCTCGGCGGCAAGGCGAAATGTTCGGAAGTAGCCGCAGCAGTAATCGCAAAGATTTGAACAGGCTATTTGAGCTCGATGTTTCCCCGCCCCAGGACGTTGCCACGGACGATGACGATGTCGGCGTGGACCGGATCCTTGACGGACTTCAGCAGCGTGGCCACATCTTCCGTGGAGTTCACGCGGTAGCGGCCAAGCTGGATCAGCACATCTCCCGGCTGAATCTGAATCGTGGCGGCGGGTGAGCCGGCATCCACCGACGAAATGTACACGCCCTGGGCCAGCGCCGTCTTGTACTTCACCGCCAGCGTCGGCGTGAGCGTCTCACCCTTGATCCCCATCTTCGCCGCCAGCAGCGCCTCGACCGGAGGCGGCGGGGCCTTGGCCACGGCGAGGATCATGTTGAGCTGCTTGCTGCCGCGCTCCACGGTCAGCGGGAGTTTGTCGCCAGGCGTCAGGCGCGCAATGGCGACCAGGGCATCGACCACATTGGCGGGCTTGGAGGCGCCGATCGATTTAACGATGTCGCCGGCGTGAAGGCCTTCCGCGGCGGCCTCGGAGCCTTCCTGGACTTCTTTGATAACGATCTGTGCGTCGATGTCGGAAGGAGACGTGGCATGGCGACGTTCATCGAGCGTAAAACCGATCTGGGCGCGGTTGAGCACTTCGGGATTCAAAAACGCCGGCAGCAGGTCGCGCATCCGCGAGACGGAGATGGCAAAGCCGATCCCTTCCGCGCCCTGGCGAATCGCGGTGTTGACGCCGATCACCTGGCCATAGGCGTTAAGAAGAGGACCGCCAGAGTTGCCAGGGTTAATGGAGGCGTCGGTCTGGATGAGGCCCGTATATTTTTTGGTGGGCGAGACATCGAGGTCGCGATCCACGGCAGAGACGATGCCGCGGGTCATGGTGCCGGCAAAGCCAAAGGGGTTGCCGATGGCGTAAACGGGTTCACCGATCATGAGGTCTTCGGTTTCGCCGAGCTCAATTGCCTTGAGCGGCTTGCCATCGGGCGGAATTACTTTGAGGACCGCAAGGTCGTGCTCGTTGTCCGTGGCGATGACCTGCGCGGCCAGGCGCTCGCCGCTGGCAAAGACGCAGGTAACGTCCAAGGCCTCTTCGACGACATGTTCGTTGGTGATGATGTAGCCGGAAGGGTGGATGACAAAACCGGAACCGAGGGATTGTCCCTGCACCATGCGTGTGGGCAGTTGCTCGGGCGGCAGCATGCGGTCAAACATGTCGTTGCCCGTGCTGACGCGCACCTGCACGATACGTGACGATGTGATGTTGACCACGGCATCCTTCACATCCTGATAGACGCGCACATCATTGGTCAGGCGGAGGTTCGGTGGCGTCGCCGGTACGGTCGTGACAATGCTGCCGCTGGTCGTTGGAGCGGGCCCGTGCCCCTGCCCCTGCGACACCGACAGCATCACCAGCGTCGTCAGTGCAAAAGAAATCCCCGCGGCAAGCGCTCCCCACTGCATGGCCCTGAACCTGGTCATCGAAACCTCAAACTTCGCATTTCAATTATATGACGTCGTGGCCGGGGTCTTCCAAACAGTACGGCGGCCATTTTCCCGCGGATGCGATGGAATCTTTATCGGTCAGTAGAGCGAGGATTTCGTTTCTCTTTCACATTGCTGCGCGCAATAATTCGCATATGGACCGCGCCTCCAGCCTCACCCGCCTGACAGATCGCAAGGATCCGTGGGATATCGCCATCATCGGCGGCGGGGCGACGGGCGTGGGGATTGCGGTGGATGCTGCTTCGCGCGGCTACGCCACATGCCTCCTTGAGCAAAACGACTTCGGCAAGGGAACTTCGTCGCGTTCGACCAAGCTCATCCACGGCGGCGTCCGCTACCTCCAGCAGGGCAACATCGCGCTCGTGATGGAAGCACTGAAGGAGCGGGGAATTCTGCGGCAGAATGCACCACACCTTGTCCACGATCTGGCCTTTGTCGTTCCCAATTACGCCTGGTGGGAGACGCCATTTTATGGCATCGGTATGAGGGTCTATGACCTGCTGGCGGGGCGGTTCGGCTTTGGCAAATCGCGGACGCTCACCGTCGACGAGGTGCTGGGACAGATTCCCACGCTCCAGACGCAGGGCCTCCGCGGCGGCGTGCTTTATTTTGATGGCCAGTTTGATGACGCGCGGCTGCTGATCGATCTGGCGCAAACTGCCGAGGCGAAGGGCGCAGCATTGGTGAACTACGCGCCGGTGACAGGGCTGTCGCATGATGACCAGGGATACGTCGATGGGCTGACGTTTACCGACGAAGAGACGGGGGTGCCCCATGCGATTCATGCACGCTGCGTCATCAACGCCACCGGCCCCTTTTGCGATGCCGTGCGCCGGCAGGACGACCCCCATGCCGCGACGATGATCGCGCCGAGCCAGGGCGTGCATGTCGTGCTCGATAAATCGTTTCTGCCGGGAAACGCGGCGATCATGGTGCCGCATACGCGCGACGGGCGGGTGCTGTTTGCAATCCCGTGGCATGGGCACACGCTGCTGGGGACGACGGACACGGCGATCAGCCAATTGTCGCTGGATCCGGTGGCGCAGGATGAGGAGATCGATTTCATTCTGGAGACGGCGAGCCATTACCTGCGGCGCATGCCCCGGCGGTCGGATGTGCGGAGCGTTTTTGCGGGAATTCGACCGCTGGTGCGCAGCGACCACGGCGAGAAGACCGCGGCACTTTCGCGCGAGCACACGATACAGATTTCCAAGAGCGGGCTTCTGTCGATTGCCGGGGGAAAGTGGACGACGTATCGCAAGATGGCGGAGGATGCCGTGGATCACGCGGCGACGCTGGCGCAGCTGGAGGAGAAGCCCTGCGTGACGCGTGATTTGCGGATACACGGCTACGACGCGGACCCGCAACGGCATGGGGGTTTCTGGTACTACGGCAGCGCGGCGGTGGAGATTCGCCTGTTGATTTCGCAGGATCCCACGCTGGGGCCGGCGCTGCATCCGCTGCTGCCGATCTGCGGGGCACAGGTGATCTACGCGGCACGCCACGAGATGGCGCGGACGGTGGAGGATGTGCTGGCGCGGCGGACGCGGGCCTTGTTCCTGAATGCCCAGGCGGCGCTGGCGATGGCCCCGGAAGTGGCGCGACTCATGGCCGGGGAATTGAAACAAAACGGATCATGGCAGCGGGCGCAGGTGAAGGCGGTCCAGACGGTGGCGAGTTCGTATGTGGTGCCGTAGTCAGCGGCGGAGAAGTTTGCGGACGACCCAGATTGTCGCCGCCCATGAAACGACGGAAATTCCCGCCAAGACGCTCAAGTTCAGCCACCGAATATCGTAAACGGCTGCTGCTCCGCCTGAACGCGTGGAGACAAGATAGGTAAACATTCCACCGTAACAGTCTTCTTCAAATGGCGGGCCGCACACCGTGATGCTGGTCATTTTGGTGAGCCAAAGTATCGCCATGAGAAGTGCGCACGTAAGTGGAATGACGCAGGCGAGTGTGATGCGCAATGCCAGCGGCCAGCGCTTGGGCGGTGAGGCGTAATTCAAAAGATTATCCATGATCTTCCAACGTCGATCCCAATTGCAGGGATGCCGGGTACAATCATTGCAACGTAAGGATTAACGCGTGCATAAGTCCCTTATGATAATCACCACTTTTCTCCTTTGCGCGTGCCAGATGCCAGCGTCCAATTCCGCGCCTGCCATTCAGAACTCAAATCTTCCTCCCGTCTATTCGCCGGACAATGCTGATGGCACTTTCAAGAACCCCATCATCTTCGCCGACTATTCCGACCCCGACGTCTGCCGCGTGGGCGATGATTTTTACATGACGGCATCGTCGTTTTCGTGCTTTCCGGGGCTGCCGATTCTGTATTCGACGGACCTGGTGCACTGGTCGATCATCGGCCATGGCGTGCAACGCTATCCCGCGCCGCTGGATCAGAACTTCGATTCGCCCAACCATGGCAACGGCGTGTGGGCGCCTTCCATCCGCTTCCACAACGGCCGCTTCTACATCTACTTCGGCGACCCCGATCTCGGCGTTTTCATGACCTCGGCAAAGAACCCCGCGGGGCCGTGGGATACACTCACGCGCGTCAAGGAAGCCAAGGGCTGGATTGACACCTGCCCGCTATGGGACGATGACGGCAGTGCCTGGCTCGTGCACGCCTTCGCCCGCTCGCGCGCGGGCATCAACAACACCCTCGATATCTGCCGCATGTCACCCGACGGCACGCGGCTGCTCGATGAAGGCACCCGCGTCTACACGGGCGGCACCGATCCGCAGGGCACGGCGCGTCCCGCCAATCCGGGCCCCGGCTCCTATGCGACCGTTGAAGGCCCGAAACTCTACAAGCGAAACGGCTTTTACTACATCATGGCTCCCGGCGGCGGCGTGACGGCGGGCTATCAGATTGTCTATCGGTCCAAAAATATTCTGGGGCCGTATGAATCGCGCATCGTCCTCGACCGCGGTACCACCAACATCAACGGCCCGCATCAGGGCGGATGGGTTGACGTGTCCGGCGGTGGCGATTGGTTCATCCACTTCCAGGAAATCCTGCCTTATGGCCGCATTCTGCATTTGCAGCCGGTCGTATGGAAGAATGACTGGCCGGTAATGGGATACGATCCTGATGGCGACGGCAAGGGCGAGCCTGTGCCACAGATGAAAACGCCCATTGCTTCCGGGTCGAAGGCGGTGCCGCAGACGTCGGACGAATTTAATCTCCTCACGCTGGGATTGCAGTGGCAATGGTGGGCGAACTTCAGCCCGGCCTGGGCCGATCTGACCGCGCGGCCCGGATACCTGCGGCTCTACGCCGTTTCGCCGAGCCAGCCGACGGTACTCTACAACCGGCCGAATTTGCTGCTGCAAAAATTCCCTGCGGAGGCTTTCACGGCGACGACGCGCGTCGATCTCTCGCGTCTCGCTCCGCAAGAAGCTGCGGGGCTTGTACTGGCGGGCAAAACCATGTCCTCGCTCTCCTGCCAGCGAACATCCGACGGCATCCGCATCGCCCGCACCAACTCCACCACGCCTTCGGGCTCCGGCACGACGCTGCCGGCGGGCGTAGACACAGAAGAAACGGCGACAGTGGTGATGCCACGGGACAGCTCGGTCTACTTAAGGATGAAAGTCGCCGCCCGCGGCGTCTGCACGTTTCAAATCAGCACCGACGGCAGCGTCTTTACCGACCAGGGCAAACCCGTCACCGCCATCAACGACCAATGGATCGGCGCCAAAGTCGGCCTCTTCGCGATCGCCCCGCCCGGGAAGAGCGCGACCGGCTCTGCTGACTTCGATTTCTTCCACGTCGAATCGAATCCGTAACGTTAGCAAAGGTCTGGCGCCAATTTAGGTACCATGCGAACCTTGCTGACGCTGCGGGTTCCGTCCCCGTCAGGCCGGCTTGCGAACGGCCAGTTCGCTGGCATAAACCTCGATGTTCATATAACCCGACTTGTCGAGTTTCGCGGCATCGGCAGGGTCATTCGGATCAAGCCCGTGAGATTTTTCCCAGTCATCGGGGATGCCATCCTTGTCGGTGTCGAGTGGCGCATCGGCGGGCTTGATGGTGCCCACGCCACCGGCCTGGGCTTCGTCGGTGATGATTTTGCCCTTGGTGCCAAGAGAGTTGAGCTCGTCGATAAGACGCATGTCTACCGAGTCGCGGTGCAGCGAGGCACCAGATTCCGCGGCAACCTTCTTGAAGGCATCCGCGGCGGAATCGACCGTCACGGCATACTTGGGGCGGGCGCTTTCGGGCTTGCCCTCGACCCAGGATTTGGCGACGAACGTGGGATAGGGATTCTGGCCGCCGGGGATGACCACGCCGCCGGTACCGCCTTCGCTTTCAGCGCCGCCGGTCGGATCGTTGTAATCGGCATGCGTGGCGGGGCGGCCGCTGAGTTTGCCGTTCTTGTCGGCGTCGATGAGGTTGCCGGAGTCAAAGACCTTGTCGCTGGAGGAAAAGCCGCTGATCGGGTGCCCCGTCGATGAAGGCCCGGCGATGAGGTAGTTGTTGATGGCGTCGAGGTAATGATCCGCGGCAGAGTGCCCGCCAGCGAGGCCGGTGCCGCCGTAGTTATAGACAACATTGTTGATGTATTGAATCGTCCCCTTGGCCTTGGGGTTGCGGCTCTGGTTGCTGATCCAGAGGTTGTGGCTGATGGTGATGTTTTCGACGCTGTCGACGAGCGCGCCGAATTTCTGCGGGTCGAGGCCTTCGCCGATGAGGCAGTATTGGAAGGTGACATCGCGGGTGTTGACCGTGCAACCGAGGCAGTCCCACCGCCCCCACTGAATGGAACAGTGGTCGAGGATGATGTTCTGCGCGGTGGACATGTTCACGGCACACTTGCCACGGTCGCCGGCGATGCCTTCGCGAAAACGCAGGTAGCGGGCGATGATATTCTTATGGCTGCTGAAGGAGGTAGTGCGGTTGTAAATGCAGATGCCGTCGCCTGGCGCGGTCTGGCCGGCGAGGGTGAGATTGTCGGAGAGTTCGAGGTTGGATTCGAGCTTGATGACACCCGCGACGGTGAAGACGACGAAGCGATTGGATCTAGAGACCGCTTCGCGCAGGGAGCCGGGGCCGCTATCAGCCAGCGAGGTGACACGGACGATGGTGCCCCCGCGGCCGCCGGTGGCCGCTGCGCCAAAGCCCTCGGCACCGGGAAAGGCGGGGATTGCCGCGGGTGCCGTGGCCGGCGGAGCGGGTGTTGCGGCCAGAAGAATGGAGGCGGTAAACACGCCGGCTGGCAGCAGTGCTCGGTAGATCATGCGCGCATGAGACATTGAATGCTCCGATGGGACCGGATGATAAACGTATCTGAGGAGGAAAAACTGCCGGTTCGCGGCCGAAACGACCTAACCCTTCGAAGGCACCGTTAATCTTCGGTATGCCCATCTGGAAAGATCGTCTTGAGTCCTTGGGCACGGCGGCTCTCCTGCAGCTTCAGCGCGAGTTGGTGAGCTTGTTCCAACCAGGCGAGCTTTTCGGCCAGGGTGAGTTTGGCCGCCTGCCGCAAGGTCGCCAGTTCTGCACCCTCGAAGGTGCTTGAGTCCCATGGATCGTTCGCAGGCGGTTGGGATATGTCGCTCATGTCTCGCCTCGGGTCTTCCTAAGCAGGTCCAAATCCTGTAAATCCTTCGGACGCGATGCCAGCAGCTTCAATTTTATCAAGTCCTCATAGCTGCAAAAAGGGACGCTCAACACCTCGGAAATGTTCTGCCTGTAAACGCGTTTGTAGGCTTCGTTGAAGCCGAGCGGGTCGCTGACAAAAACGTCGATGGAGGTCTCGCGATGCGAATCGCTGAAAAGTTTGAGGACCTTCATCTCTTTTTCGCGGATCCATTGGTCGCGCAGCGCCGGATTTGCAAACTGCTCCGGCGTGACCGGCACCGTCGGCCTGTAGCCAAGGCTTTCCAACGCCCGCAATGCCGCGATGATGTTGGCGGCGTCGAGCTGGATCAGCAGATCGACATCCAGGGTCAGCCGCACATAGCCGTGGGCGATTACGGCAATGCCCCCGACCACCATGTAACGAACATTGGCGTCGTTGAGAGCGCGCACGATCAACTCAAAGCTTGTGGCCTTCATGAATGCTCCCTCGGTTCTACGGCGGACGCCACATGTGTGGATGGCAGGGGCGGCGGTTGGACGGGGAAGCCGACAGGTTGGTTGCCGACGTGAGCCTGGGCGAAAGTGCGGAATTCAGCGAGTTGTTCCTGCATGAAGGCGCGCTTGGGAAGGATCGTGGCCAGCCGCGGAGTCTGGAAGAGGAGAAACTGCGTCGGCGTTTCGATGAAGCGGATGAAATAGGTCCAGTCCATCATGCTCACGCAGCCGACCTCGCGGATGGTGATCTGCCGGTCGGTGATTTCCACCGTCTTCGGCTGATTGACGCGAGCGCCCTGAGGGGCGAGACGGCGATAGAAAAACCGTGACCGGCGCATCCAAAGGAAAACGCCGAGGACGAGGCCAAACAGAAGCACATACGGCAGGATATTGAGCAGCACATGTGATAATGGCTCCGGGGGCGGCGGAGCTGCCGCGGGCGCTGGCGCTTCGGAGATCCCGGAGATACAGACAACAATCAGCATTACCATCACCACGCCCATGAGCACCAGGCGCACGACCGTGTAGGGCGAATGCCAGCCGCGCTGGCTCGCCGGCGTGAGTGACCGTTGATGCTTCATCCACGCCATCTGAAATTCGTAATAGTCATCGGGCGTGATCGAGAATTGCAGGCGAATGTCCATGCGTGCATTCTCCGCTACAATTCAAATATGGCCAAGTCGAAGTCCAAAACCTTTTTTCTGTGCCGCAATTGCGGGTCGATGCATGCCAAGTGGCTGGGAAAATGTCCGGACTGCGGCACATGGGATTCGCTGGAGGAAATGACCAAGGCAAGCGAGGACCCGCATCGGCCGCGGGCCTTGGCGGCGGGGGCCCTGGCGGGTGCGGGCGGGACGGGGGGATCGGCGAGCGGGCGGATCGGGGACGCGGCCATGCTCGGTGGGGAATCTGCGCCGGTGGCGCTGGCGGATGTGCCGCCGCTGGAGGTGCCGCGGATTTCGACGCGAATTCCGGAATTGGATCGCGTGCTCGGGGGCGGCGTGGTGCCGGGTTCGGCAATTTTGCTTGGAGGGGAGCCGGGGATTGGCAAGTCGACTCTGCTGTTGCAGGCATTGGCGCAGCTGGCCCGAAGTGGCATCGGCGTCACGCCGATGTCGCAAGCGAAGAACAGATCAAAATCAAATGGCCCCGGCACAAGCGAACATCGGCAGGATGCCGATGCCACGGTGTTGTATGTCACGTCGGAAGAATCGGCGCAGCAGACGCAGCTTCGGGCGCGGCGCCTCGGCTTCAGCCAGTCGCAGCTCAAAGTGCTGGCGGAGACAAACATGGAGCGGATCACCAGCTTCATCGGGCGGCTGAGGCCGGTGCTGGCGGTGATCGATTCGGTGCAGATGATTTACAACCCGGCGAATCCCTCCGCGCCGGGATCGGTCTCGCAGCTGCGCGATTGCTGCACGGAACTGGTCTATCTCGCCAAGGCCACGGGCACGGCAGTCTGCCTGGTCGGCCATGTGACCAAGGAAGGCGTGCTCGCCGGGCCGAAGCTCGTCGAGCACATTGTCGATACCGTGCTCTATTTTGAAGGCGACACGCATCACGATCACCGCATCGTGCGGGCGGCGAAGAACCGCTTCGGCACAACACTCGAAATCGGGCTCTTCCGGATGACGGGGACGGGGCTGGAATCGATTGAGGATGCGTCGACGCTTCTGCTGGAGCCGCAGGAGGGAGCGGGCGCGAAAACCGCGGGCTCGGTGATTACCGCCGCCCTGCAAGGCTCGCGCGTGCTGATGGTGGAAGTGCAGGCCCTGACCGCCGAAGCCATGCTCGGCACCGCCAAGCGAAAGGTCTCCGGGGCCGACAGCAGCCGCGTGGCGATGATCATTGCCGTGCTCGAAAAACGCGCCGGCCTGCGCCTGGTCGACAAGGATGTCTTCGTCAACGTCGTCGGCGGGATCAAACTCAGCGACCCTTCCGCCGATGCCGCCATCGCCCTGGCCATCGCCAGCGCCCACATGAACCGCGCAATGCCGGCTTCTACCCTGGCCCTCGGCGAGCTTGGCCTCCTTGGCGAATTCCGCAGCGTCTCGCAGATTCAACAGCGGCTGGCGGAAGCCGAGCGGCTCGGTTTTGCACAGGCAATCGTGCCCGCGCGGACGAAGGTGCCGCCGCAGGCGGGAATGAAGCGGCAGTTGTGTAGGAATATCGATCAGGCGATTGCGCTCTTGGGTTAACCGTGCCCGGAGCAATTGGAGAACCTGCATGGCGCCGCTGTTTATTCAACTCAACAGGGGCTGGAATGCAGAGCCAGTCGCCCCGCAGCTCATTATTCAAACGGAAGGTCCTGATCTGATCGCCAGTTTTGGGCTCAACGCACGGCTGTATAAGACCTTCAAAGAAGGTGACAGGGGCGTGTTGCGTTTTAAGAACTGCTCTAGATATCGCGTAGGCGATCCAAATGATGAAGGCTTTTATTATGGACAGGACCGGTTCCCCGTGGGCACGCACACCTGGGGTGAATTTTATCTCGTCTATGCCGATGTGAACTTATTAGGGGCGACGGATGATTGGGTACTCTTACCCAATGAACATCCGGATCAGCGACACTTTCTTTTCTACATGAAAGATGAAACCTTCGAGTGCGCCGCGGTAGAGTGCCACATTGAGCTTACTTGGACAAACGCGCTCCATGAAAAGGCCATCACCCTTGATCCCATCGCCTATACGCCCGCCTTCCGTAGCGCGTGGGTTCGCCTGGGCACATCGAGTGAGCCCGATCCGTTCCTGGTCGGCGACGTCAACGTCTGGGCTCGCCGCTGGGAAACGTCCGACACCCACCATATGGAAGTAATTGACGCCGACGGCAATCGCATTGGCCTGCCAATCCGCCACATCGAGGCCAATAGTCAGGTCGTAAAATTCCTCGCCAGGCGACTTACCGGCGCCACGTGGGAGTTCTACGGCCACCACGGGCCCCAATCAGAACGCGACGGAAAAAAACGCTCGTGATTGCGCAATCACGCATTGAACTTCAAATACCTGATGATCGACTCCGGTCGCGCTTGTTCGGCGCTGATTTGTGCGAGCTGCGGCATCGGGTCCTTGTAGTCATGCCAAACCTTGACTGGACCCCACCAGGTGCGATGGGTGCGCGGGCGGAAGTTCCAATTCAAGGGAAGGACGAAGGGCGCGAAACTGCTGGTCAGGAGGACTTGGGAGAAGCTCGTGCGGTCGTTGAACATGATCCGCATTGCCTGATTCTGACCCAATGGGAGGATATAGGAGGAGTCGATGGATGCTGCGATGGTCTTCCAGGCGCTGAAAACGGGCGCGGCCTTGCGCGTGAAAAAGAGGACACCGGTGTCATATTCGACGGCGTCGCCTGAGACAGCCGCGCTTCTGCGGCCCCACGGGCAATCGCCCATCACCAAGGCGATGCCGTGCCGCGTCGCCATCTCAAAACCGAAGTCGATGCGGTCGAGCAGCATGGTGTCGGCATCCAGATAAAGCGTTTCCTCGAAGGGCGTGATCGCCGCCATCTGCGCTTTGTCCAGCACGTTGGCATCATCCGGCAGGCAGTGCACATGGATCGGCATCTCCGGATGAAGGCGTCGCACCGAATCGATGGAACGCTGGACCATGGCATCCATGCCATTCCACACGAGATAGAGGATGCCGCGGGGCGCGGGGCCGCTTGTGGGCAGCGTGGCGGCGGCCTTAGACGGCTCCATCTTCCATGCGCCGTTTTCCACATGCACCAGCGGCGTGATGCCGCAGGCTTTCGCGGGTTCAACCTGCGCACCGGGATTGACCCAGGGCCAGTTGAAAAACTGTTTCAGCGGTACCGGGTACTGGCTCTGCGCCTGCAGACGCTTCCATTCTGCGGTGATGCCCTTGTAGCCGTAGTATTTTTCCTTGAAGGCAAGGTGCGGCTCGGTGCAGTAGGCAAAGTGCTGGAAGACCAGGCCCGCCTGCTCCATCTCGGTCGGAAGAAATGGCTTCTGCAGCGTCACGTCGGCAAATTTGTCCGTGCCAGGCATGGGTACGCCGAGGATCGGCGGCTCGTGGGCAATCCACTTCATCCCTTTGCGGAAGCGCCAGGCGCGCCGCCACTCGAGTTCCTGGAAGCGCCGGCGGCGGTTGATCACCAGATCTGGCGCGACGAAATACCAACAGTAAAAGACCGCCGCGGTCTGCTGGGGATATTTGAGGAAGAGAGCGCGCATGCGCTCGATCTGGGCGGTGGTCCAGAGCTCATCCGAATCGACTTCCCACAGGAGCGAGTCGTCCGGCACATTCGGAAGCGGGGCGTTGACCATCTCCAGTTTGCCATCCCACATGCGGCCATTGGGGGCGCGATAGAGCGTGATGCGGCCGGGATTCGCCGCGGCAATCTCATCAAGGTACTCGGCAGTCCCATCGACGGATCGGCCCTCGCGCGCGACATCGGTCGGTACTTTTGCGCCGTAAGGCAGACTCCATGCCGTATCGTGCTTGAGTTCGGCCAAGCCTTCGATGATGTGCCAATGCCAAGGGCAGGAGAGTGCCTTAAAGCGCTCCAGGTGATAGCGGATGAACGGCTCGCCATTAAGGACGAGCGTAAAGAAATGGACGGGGAATTCGGATGCCATTTATGCCTCGTGGGAAGGCGCAAATCCTAACTCCCATGAGAATTAGGGGCAAATCCGATAACTTCCAGCGCAACGGCATCGCTAATGCGAATAAATGCTTAATACTTCGCATAAACTTCTACATATTGATGGCCGATGTAAAAATAGGAAATTTGAGTAGACTTGGAAAGAGGGGTAAACTTCCCCCCAACCTGCTCGATCTAGCGGCCTAACGGCCGAATGGAGTCTGCCATGAACACGCCCCCCACCCCTACGACCCCGGAAAACGGCGCGGTTGAGAAGGAGCCGTCGACCAATGGCGTGCAGCCCAAGATGATCTACACGACGGGCGAAGCGGCGGAGATCTGCAAGGTCTCGCAGCAGACGATTATTCGCTGCTTTGATGCCGGGCGATTGGGCGGGTTCCGTGTGCCGGGCTCGAAGTTCCGGCGTATTCCGCGCGACGCCCTGGTCAAGTTCATGAAGGACAACAGCATTCCGCTGGACAACTTGGAATCGGGCCGGCGCAAGGTGCTGGTCGTCGATGACGATGCCGAAATCGTGGAGCTGTTTGTCGACGTCCTCAACCGCGACGGGCGCTTTGAGGTCAAGACGGCGGGGTCGGGTTATGACGCGGGCGTGCTGACGCAGGAATTCATGCCGGACCTGATGATCCTGGATTACATGCTGCCCGACATCAACGGCAACGTGGTCTGCCAGACGGTGCGGAACAATCCGAAGTTCGAGCACATGAAGATCATCATTGTCTCGGGTGTGGTCAACCAGGAGGAGATCAACGAACTCCTGCATGCCGGGGCGGATGATTTTGTGAAAAAGCCGTTCAATATTGAGAAGCTGATTGAGCGCATGGCGGAGCTGATGCAACTGACTTGAGAAATGACGAATGACGAATCAGTGTTCAAATTCAAATGACCGAAGGTCCAAACAGGGCCTGATTTCGCCCTTAGCCATTTGATCATTTGAATTTGATTCGTCATTAGTCATTCGTCATTCCCGAGAGGCCCATGTCGCAATCCCCCGAAGAGATCAAGACGCGCAAGGTGGAGCTAGTGCTCCAGCAGCTTGATGCGCTGCCGACGTTGCCGGCGGTGGCGATTCGATTGCTGGAATTGACCAGCACCAGCGAGTCGCGCATTGCGGAAGTGGTGCAGTTGCTTTCGGCGGATCAGTCGCTGACGGGGAAATTGCTGTCGCTCGCCGGTTCGGCGGCATCGGGGATACGTGTGCCTGTGACCAGTGTGCGCCAGGCCGTGGTGATGCTGGGCTTTGAGACGGTGCGGAATCTGGCGCTGTCGGTGAAGGTCTTTGAGTCCTTTCAGCAGGCGCCGGAAGATGAGCGGCCTGCACCGGGGACGCCCAAGCCGTTCAAACGCGAGGAATTCTGGAAGCATTCATTGGCGGTGGGAACTGCCGCGGAGATGCTGGCGGCGAAGGTCAAATCGAAGGCCAACCCTGCGGATGCCTTTGTCTGCGGACTGCTGCACGACATTGGAAAAGTCGCGTTTGATACGGTGATGCCGAAGAGCTTTGCCCGCGTGGTGGAGATGACGACGCTGATGCGCGGCGACATTGCCGACAGCGAGCGGCGCGTCATCGGGATCGATCATACACTGGCGGGCAAACGGCTTGCCGAGGCGTGGAATCTGCCGCAGGTAATCACGCAGGCGATCTGGTTCCATGGCAATGCCCCCCCGCCGCCGCCCAGCGCGCTTTCGACCAAGAGCAGTGCGGCGATGGTGATGCCGATGGTGCTGATCGTCGGGCTGGCGGATCTGCTGGTTCGCCGGCAACACATTGGCTTTTCGGGCAATTTCCTTTTCCCGTATGAAGTCGAACAGTACACGAGCCATCTCGGCCTGACCGATGAGCAGGTTGATGAAGTGACCGCCAATCTTGCCGCGGCACTGGAGGAGCGGGCACGAGCGATCGGTCTTTACGACGTGGAATCGCGGCAGGTGTATCTGGAATCGATCGCCAACGCCAATGCCGAGCTCGGCCGGCTCAATCACCAATACCGCACGCAGAACAAGCAGCTCACGCTCCGCAGCAATTGCTTTGAGATGCTGACGCGTTTCTATCAGCGCATCGTCCCCGCGGCGAGCCCTGCCCAATTGCTCACCGAGATCGCCCATGTGGCGCATCCGTTTTTGGAATCGCACCGGCTGGTGCTTTTCTCGCAGGATCCCGATCAATCGACACCGGGCGTCGGGGGCATCGGCGAGGTGCTCCGGTTTGATCCGGCGCAGCAGACGCACGACAGTTTCATGATGAACATGCCGCACTACGGCGGCGATCAGCGGGTGGGACGTCCGAATCAGAATTTCACGCGGCCCGCCGCCCCGCAGTTGGATTGGCTCCTGGAGCGCGTCCGCGGGTTTTTGGGCTTAGGGGCGGGGAATTCAGGGCAGGGATGGTTCATGCCGCTGAACTGCGGCAATGAGCCGATCGGGGGCATCCTGTGGGTGGCCAAGGAAGGCGTGGCCAGCGGCCTTGCCGCGGCGAGCGATATGGAACTGGTGAGCCAGAGCTGGGGGATGACGCTTCGCGCGGCACAGCATCGCGAGCAGCAGATGGCGCTGACCGAGTCGCTTGCCGCGGCAAACCGCGAGCTCGGCGCGATGCAGCAGCAGCGCGTGCGCGAAAAGAGCCTGGCGAGCCTGGGCGAAATGGCCGCGGGTGCGGCACATGAAATGAATAATCCGCTTAGCGTCATCAGCGGGCGGGCGCAGTTACTGGCGGCAAAGATCGCGGATACTGGGATGAAGGGTGAAGCGAGCCTGATCGCCCAGCAGGCGGATCGGCTGAGCCACATCATCACGGACATGATGGAATTTGCAAAACCGGTGTCGCCGAAGATGGACGCACTGAAGATGGCGGACCTGGTGGCGGAAGCAGTGAAACTGGCGGGAGAGAAAGCGGGCGGGCCGGAAGTGAGAGTTCGCATCGACGTTGAGCCGAATCTGCCCGCGGCCCGCGGCGACAGCCGGCAAATCCGCAGCGCAATCTTCGAAATTGTGGTCAACGCGATCCAGGCGACGCATGGGGAGCCCAAGCGGCAACCTGCGGACGTGCAGGTGAAGGTCAGCGCCGATCCGCTCGATCAGCAGATCGTCATCCAGGTGACCGATAACGGCGGCGGCATGACGCAGGACGTGATGCGAAATGCATTTGCGCCCTTCTTCTCCGCCAAGACCGCCGGCCGCAACCGCGGCATGGGCCTGGCCAAAGCGCTGCGGTGGGTGGAAAACCACGGGGGGACGATCCGGCTGGATTCAGCCATCGGCGCGGGAACAACGGCGGTGTTGATTTTGCCGCTCAATGGCGAGACGACAATAAGCGAGATGCCGCCTTCCACGGCCAGCACTGCTCCCGCGCGCTAGCCCCTTCATTGAAGCAGCTTGTAGTCCTGATTTGTTCGCGGCAACCGGTTTTATCGCGCCAGGTTTTTCTCCCCAAAATAAGTCGCATTTAAGATACGCATAAGACAGCCCTCGGCGCGCCCGCGTCTGAAAATAGCGCGTAGAACTGTCTCTCCCCTTTCTCCCATTTTCGGCCCCCGCGCGCTCGGCAAAAACTGCGTGAAAGCCCTGTGAAATCACTGCTTAAGGCAGGAAAGCCCCTCCGGCGCACAGACGATACTTAGGGCAGGTTAAGGCCTGAGTTCGCCTATCGGAGTGGAGTATGAAATTTACGGACAAGGACGCCCAGCGGAAAGCCGCGGCGTCGGGGACGCGGCATCTGCTGGTGGTGGATGCCGATTCCCGAACCGCCGATCTTGTGCGCAGCGCCGCTGATGGCGGCCTGCAGGTGCGCCAGGCGGCGACGGTCGATGCCGCCAATCTCGAGATGCAGCGCCAGCCCGCGGAAGTGGTGCTGGTAAATCTGCAGATCGGCGATCAGGCCGGCGTCGATCTGATTCGGAACCTTAAGCAGCGCTATGCCCAATCGGAAATCGTGGCCTTGTCGCGCTCGCGGCGCGGCGAGACCTGCCTGGATGCTTTCAGAGCAGGCGCATCCGATATGCTGCTGGCGCCCTTCGGACCCAATGAAATTCAACATGTGCTTGCGTCGTCAACGGGACGCCGGCAGGAGTCGCTTCGCCGACAGCAGCGCCATGAACGCCTGCGTGATGTCTGCCGACGCTTGAACAAAGCCCGCCATGAAATCAGCCAGCAGGTCGATTTGCTGTGCAACGATCTCGTTCGGGCGTATCAGGATATGGCCCAGCAGCTCAACGTGACGCAGAATGCCGCGGAGTTTGCACAGACGCTGGCGGGCGAGATTGATGTCGAAGGTGTGCTGCGGCGGACGATGGAGTGGGTGCTGCGGAAGCTCGGCCCGGTGAATGCGGCAATTTATCTGCCCGGCTCGCAGGACCAATTCGCGCTGGGTGCATATCTAAATTTGGACACCCAGGCAGATGCCCCGCTGATTGAGACACTCGGTAAGACAATCGTGCCTCAGTCGCGCGGATCGACAGCGCTTTCGATCATGGAAGATCACGTGATCCATGAGCTTTTCGGCGACGAGGGCGCGCCGCTCTGCGGACGCCAGTGGCTGGCCGCGGGATGCCTGACGCCGCGGGAATGCCTCGGCGTGCTGGTCGTGTTTCGCACGACGGGCGCGGGGACCGCGGAATTCGGGCCGCAGTCGCGGTCGTTGATTGAAGCGGCTGCCCCGATTCTTGCCGAGCGCATTGAAAGTGCCCTTGGGCTTTATCAACGGATGCATCCCTTTGAGGATGAGAGCGATGAGGAGATGAGTTCGTAGGTGCTCGTAGTCCAGCCTTCAGGCTGACTGTGTATCCGATTGCTTGAACGATCAGCCTGAACGCTGGACTACAAACGCGAAAACCGCCAAGCCTTGGGTGGCGTAATCTCAAGGGGTATAGTACAGGCCATGCAGATTATGGCGGCAGCACCCAATGTCCCGATCGATTACGCGGCGATTGTGCAGCCGTACATGCCGGTATTCTATGCCTCGTTTCTTGTCTCCATCATCCTGACGCCCTTTATGCGAATCCTGGCCCACCGCCACGGCGTAGTCGACGATCCGGATAACAAGCGAAAAGTGCATACACAGCCAATTGCCTATCTCGGGGGCGTGGCGGTATTTGCGGGGTGGCTCGCTGGAATCGGCGTGACCGTTTTTCTTCGCCCGCATAATGCCGTGGGAGACAGCCCGAACGTGCAGATTCCCATCGGCATTCTGCTGGGCGCCAGCGCGGTGGTCATTTTTGGATTCATGGATGATGTATTCAGCCTCAGCGCGCCCATGAAACTGATGGGGCAGATCATCGCGGCGAGTCTGCTGGTCCTACCGGGGTTTCTCCCTGTCGCGGGTAACGACCCTTTTATCAGCGGCGGCGGGGAAATTGCCGGAGTCCCGATCCATCCCGGGCCGGCCTGGCGACTGGTGGACGCACTGCAGGTGGTTCACGTGCTGCCGGCACAGGTGCCCGCGTACATTTTTGCCATTGTTCCATTTTTCTCGGCACTGATAGCGATTGCGATCATCGTCTCGGCATGCAATGCCACCAATCTGCTTGATGGACTCGATGGCCTCTGCTCGGGCGTCACCTGTCTGATTTCTGTCGGTTACCTGATCCTGGCAATCTACATCGCCCATATGGGCATCACCGACGCCAATTTTGTCGACCCGGTGCGCATCTGCCTCTGCCTGGCCCTGCTGGGATCACTGCTCGGCTTCATCCCCTTCAACTTCAACCCCGCCTCCATCTTCCTCGGCGACACGGGCTCCATGTTCCTGGGCTTCATGTGCGGGACGATGATGCTGCTATTCGGCCACAGCGGACCGATCAAATTCTTCCTGGCGGCCATCGTCATGTTCGGCCTGCCAATGATGGACACGTTGCTGGCGATCGTGCGGCGACGCCTGACGGGGCGGAGCATCTTCTCACCCGATTCCAATCACTTTCATCACTTTCTCATCCGCAACGGGTTTACGGTCAAGCGTGCCGTGCTGTTGGCGTATCTGGTGGCAATCATTTTTGTGAGCTTCGGGCTGGTGGTGATCATCATCCCGACGAAGCTGGGATTCGGGGTCTATCTGGTGCTCTTTGGCTGGATCATTGTGGCGGCGTTCAAGATGGGGATGATCTTCCAGAATGCCCCGGCGGTCGCGGCCAATACGTCGCTCAATCTTTCGGTGATAACTCCTGTGGCACCAACAACTAAGCCGCCGGTGGAGGCGAAATTGCCGACGGAAACGATAGCGGCCAAGCCAGCCGGGGAGGCGAGAGAACCGATGGGAGCTGGCAAAGCCGACTCGAATTGATTTTCATTTGCGAATTATCGGCCATGCCGGGAACCGGCGGATTCCCAGTCACATTTGCACATTTCACAATGCATTCGTAAATGCTTAAGCCATAATAGCTTGCACACCACGAGCCGACTCGTTTTTGGGTGGAACCTGGCCATCGCCTTGCAATCATGACCGGAAATGTGGTAGTTTCACTTTTCTTATGGCCACAACTCTTAAGACGCATCGTCGTACCCCATCTCGAGGAAAAAGACGGACTGCCAAAGCAGCACGTCGGCCGTCGCGCCTTCGCAAGGGGGAGCTCTCGCGTGCCAGTGCCCAAACGGTTGTCTCGAAAGGGAAGGTCATCACCAAGGCCCGCGTGGCGGTCGACCCGCATCCAGGTTACACCAAGGCCATCGACTTCCTGATGGCCCAGACCGATTACGAGAAAATGCGCGTGGTGCGCTATAACACCACCACGTTCAATCTTGACCGTATGCGTTTGCTGCTCAAGCATTTGGGCAACCCGCAGACGAAATTCAAGACGGCTCATGTCGCCGGGACCAAGGGGAAGGGCTCGACCTGCCACATGCTGGCGAGCATGCTGCAGTCGGGAGGGCTCAAGACGGGGTTGTATACCTCGCCCCACCTGATCGACATGCGGGAGCGAATTTGCATCAATGGCGAAATGATCAGCCACGATCAACTCGTGAGCTTGGTCAAACGCGTTGAGCCCGCCCTTAAGAAAATGAACCGCGCAGGACTTCGGCCGACATTTTTTGAAATCTTCACAGCGCTCTCCTTCTGTCACTTTGCGGATCACAATGTCGACATCGCGGTGATCGAGGTGGGGATGGGCGGGCGGCTCGATTCGACGAACGTCATCACGCCGGAGGTCACGGCGGTCACCAGCATTTCCAAGGACCATATGTCCGTGCTGGGGAACACGCTCACCAAGATTGCCGAGGAGAAGGCAGGGATTTTCAAGAAGGACATCCCGGCACTGACTTGTCAGCAAACGCCCGAAGTGATGAATGTTTTTCGCCGCGTGGCGGGAAACAATAAAACGGCGATCAATGTGGTGGGCGAGGATCTGGATTTCAGCTTCCGCTTCGAAGTCACCCGCCTGATGGGCCCGCATATGCGGGTTTGTCTGACCACGGAGAACAATCGCTTCGAACATTTGACGGTGCCGCTGATGGGTGAGCACCAGGCGGTCAACTGCGGCCTGGCGCTGGCGATGCTGGACCGGCTCAAGGCGCGCGGCTTGGCATTCGATTTGAACAAGGCGCTGGAAGGGCTTTCCAAGGTCAAGATTCCGGGACGCCTTGAAGTAATGCGTCAGAACCCGCATGTAATCCTTGATGGCGCGCACAATGGGGCGAGCCTGCAGGCCCTTTTCCGGGGCATCGGGCAGCACATTCCGTATGACTCAATGGTCGTGATCTTTGGCTGCAACTGCGACAAGGACATCGACGGCATGCTGGAGCAGATTTCACTCGGCGCAGACAAGGTGATCTTCACGCGGAGCAGCAACAATCCGAAGGCCGCGGACCCGATGGAGCTTTCCAACCTTTACACCGAGCGCTATGGGAAAATGGCGCAGGTGGCCGAGAATTTTGCCCATGCGATGGAAATCGCGTCCCGTGCGATCACGCGCGAGGATGTGGTCGCCGTCACCGGCTCGTTCTATTTGGTGGGTGAGGCCAAGCAGTTCCTCGAAGCCAATGCGCCAACTGATGCCGGTGTCCCCACCGGCGCAGCGCGGTCCTAAAACAATTCCTATTGCACCAATTTGCCGGCAATCCAGGTTGCTGCCGGTGTTAGTGCGCTCGCGATGATCGATTGAATCGGATCGCCATCTACCAGCGGCAGTAGAATCATGTCGGCATATTTTCCGGGTGATAGGGTTCCGACGTAGGGGTCCATTCCCAGAGCCCGGGCGGCGCGAATCGTGATCATCTCCAGCAGCATGTAGGGATCGACTTGATCGCGCTTATGGAGGAATTGGGCCTCGCGGAGAACGGAAAGATCGGGGTTGCTGGCCAGCGAATCGGTGCCGAGGGAGACATTGATGCCCGCCTCGAGCATATCGCGGTAGCGGTGCGGCGGGTGATTGAAATAGGCATGCGTGCGCGGACAGTAGACGACCGAGGCCCGGGAGACGGCCAGCTGTGAAAGTTCGCCATCATCGCAGTAATTCACGTGGGCCAGCAGTACGGGAAATGTCCGCGGCCGCGGATCGCCGGCATCTGCCCGCAGCAAGCCCCAGCGCTGGGCCCAGCGGATCGGCCCCCCCCCGCCCCCCTGCATCAGCGGAATGTTGTCGTCGAGGATGTCCATCTTGAGCATGAGGTCCCACTCGCGGCCGAGCGGACCGGAGAGATCGTGGAGGAACGTCGATTCCTCGACAAGCTCCGCCAGGTGCATGCAAATGGGCATGTTCTTGATGATCGCCTTGCGGAGGCAGGCTCGGAGGACCGGGCCCTCGACGGTGTAGGGGGCGTGGGGACTGATGCCAGCGCGAAGCGTTTCCGGAGCCCCTTCGGGTAACTGCGGTGAGGCGTCGATGAGTGCCGCGGCACGGTCGCGCATTTTTCCCAGGCCGACGACCTCGGCAAAGGACGTGACGCGGGGAGCCGGGGCGATTGCGGCAATCTCGCCGCGCGTGATCGCGGCATGGCGCGAGATATCGCCCAGCGTGGTCACGCCGGCACGCAGCGAATCCGCAACGCCGATGCGAGTGGCCGCGCGGACAGCCGCCTCGAGTTGCTCTGCGGGCGGATAACTTCGGATGAGCCCGGCGACCCATCGCGGAAACGATTCTGCACGCCGGGCTTCCGCCGATTGGTACGAAAGTTCCAAGTGCGTGTGAGCGTTGACCAAGCCGGGAAGTAGGATGCCCTTGTGTGTCTGAATCTGGAGTGCGCCATATTTCTGGCGAAGGTCAGAGAGCTCGCCCACGGCCGCGATCTTGTCGTTTTCAACGACGATGCCCGCATTCGACATCACGCGCGGATAGGCAGGATCCATGGAGATGACCGCGTCCGCAGCAATGATGAATGGCTCGGGCATCTTGCAGAGTTTATCGCTCGCGTCTTTCCATGGCTATTCCGGAAGCATTTCTACCACCACGTTCACCAAGAGGTTTTCTTGGTGTCCTTGGTGAACTTGGTGGTGAAAATTAATGGTGCAAGCAGTGGAAATTAAAAATGGCCGAGAACGCTGCCGCCGACGTCTTCGCAGAGGTTCTCGCGCTGCAGGCGCTCGTAGATCCCCTTCATGTGAGCGAGGCGATCCTTGGCCGTGCGGCGGGCGGCTTCGTAGTGGAAACCGTCGCGCAGGAGCGATTCCCAGAAGCCGTAGTCGTGCTGGGCTTTCCAGAGCTTGAGGAGTTGTTCCAGCGATTTGCCGGAGGAGTGGAAGAGGCGATTCTGATTCCAGAGGCCGATGAGGCCGAATTCTTCCATGGCCAGCGCGTCGGCAAGGAGCCTGGCCTCGGGCAACTTTGTGTCACGTTTCCGCTGCTCCTTGAGGATGCGGAGCATCTGCTCGAGGTCCGGTCCAGAGAGCAAATCCTTGAGCTGATCGGAAGCAAGTTCCGCGGCGTCGCCGTAGGCATCGTCGTCCGCAGGCCTGCCAGGGCCCGCAACGTTCTGTGCCACGCCCGCATAAAGCGCGGCAACCTTCGCCAGATCGACCCGGTCCGCCCGTTCGCCGGCCACCAGCGCGAGCCGCTCGATACAGCGGATCACGCGCAGCGCACGATCCAAGGCATAGCGGGCAGGCTCGGTTTGTCCGGGAATCTTGGTCACCAGCGATTTGCTGGCCACCGTTTGAATGGCCGACCAGTTTTCGATCATGGAGTTATTATCGTCCAACTTGGCGGAAAGGCATAGCGATAAATGAGCCACAAATGAACACGAATGAACACAAAGGGATTTAAAAGTCGACGTGTTTTTCCGCCTGGCCAAGGAATTTAGCCACGGATACACGCGGATGAACACGGATATTTTTGAAATTATCTGTGTTTATTCGTGTTCATTTGTGGCTCATTTATTTGGCCCAGTCGTAGATGGCCTGGCAGACCTGATCCTGCCAGGGGTTCACGTTGCCCTGATATTTGTTGACGAGAATGGAGAAGGCGAAGCGGCGGTTGCCGGCGGTGATATAGCCGGAAAGGGTGGAGACGCCGGAGATGTGGCCGGTCTTGGCCTGCACGTGGCCGCCGACGGACATGCCCTTGAAGCGCTTCTCGAGCGTGCCGTCTTCGCCGGGCTCGGCGAGGGTGTCGATGAACCGCGTGCCATCAGGGTGCCCGCCGACGTGGGCAAGCACCGTGGTAAATGCCCGCGCGGCGACCTGGTTTTTGTTGGAGAGGCCCGAGCCATCGTCGAGCGAAATCCACTCGGGTTTCACACCCAGCGAGGTTGCGTAGGCTTCGACGGCTGCCGTGCCGCTGGCCCAGGAGCCGGGCTTTCCCGTGGCATCGTAGCCGAGGCGTTTGCATATGCACTCGGCCATCATGTTGAGCGAATTGGTGTTGGCCCGCTTGATGACCGAGAGAATCGGCGTCTCGTGCGTGGCGGCCAGGATGCCTTGGCCGAAGCGTTCATCACTGCTGGCGCGGCGAACGGTTCCCGTGCGCTGAATGCCGGAGCGGCCGAACGTGTCGGCAAGGATGGTACCGGTCCACATGCCAGCGTCATAGATGGGGACGGAATAATTCGACGTGCTCGACGAGGCCACCGTACCACGGAGTTCGAATTTGTTGGAGTTGGACGGCCGCAGGAGCGAGACTTTTGTATCCGCTCCCTTGGTCGCCTTGATGGTCACTGACACATACGACGTCGGCGGCACAAGCTCAATCCCCACACCCTGTCCCGTAAGCTTGGGAGACCAGTCGAGGCAGTTGGCATTGAAATTGAGCCCTCCGATCGGGGCACAGTACCAGTCGAGGGCCTGATCGGCGGGCCAGTTGGGGTGCGTCCATTGATCGTCAAAGACGCGATCGTCGACGATCAGGTCACGGAATTGCATCACGCCGGCAGCGCGAACTTGTGCAGCCCATTTTTCAAAGGCGCTAGTCGGCGTCTCGCCTGCCGCGGCACAGATCTTCGCATCGCCCAATCCCGGGTCGCCGCCGCCGACCAGCAGCAGATCGGGCCCCACGCGGTAAAGATAGGTCTTGAACGTGGCCGCCGGCCCATATTTTTCAAATGCCGCGGCAGTCGTCAGGAGCTTGCAGTTGCTGGCCGGCCCGAGCGGCTGGCCGGCGTTGTGCGAGTAGACCGCGACCGGTCCGCGCGCGGTGATTTCTTGAACATCAATGCCGACCGAAGCGTTTTTGAGCTGCGCATCCCCCAAAAGGGCGCTCATTTTGGCGTCGAGCGACTGGGCGCGGGCAGCGGCGGCAATTGAAAGTGCGAAGAGAGGGGCGATCCATCCGTGGCGCATGTAAGGTGATCCTCCGTGATCAGTTCATCACATGATGACGAGACATGCCTACATCGTCAATGTCGCGGCTTGTAATGCAGCCCTTTAGGCTGAATGTTCACGCATCTGCGCGCACAATCAGCCTAAAGGCTGGACTACGAACAACAACTACTCCCTTGTTTTTTTGATGTGGACGTCGTAGTCCATCGACAGGCGGCCCAATGCGAGGGCGCCTAGGAGAAGGCCCAGATCGCGGAGGGCGATATCGAAGTACATGCCAGTCATCAGGAGGTTGATGATGATGAGGAGCAGCCAGATGGCCACGACGTAGGAAAAGATCTTGGGCCAGATGGCCACACCGAGGCCGGCGACGATTTCGACGATGCCGACGATCATCATAAAGGTATGGACGTGGCCGTCGAGGGTGCTTACGGCCTGCGGGGCGACGTATTTGTCCCAGTTGACGAACTTGTCGAAGAATTTGTCGATGCCGGCGACGATCGGGGCGACGACGAAGGCAATCTGCAAAAGTCGGAAGGCTTGGTAGCCGACGCTATGGGTGACGGCATAGCGGTCGGGAACGGAGTGGGATGCGCTGGTCATGATGAAGCTCCTTTCACGTCATAAAGAACTTTAGCGCGCCGTCGTTCTGGATCAAAGAACGTGAATATGAACCTGCGTAGCTACCGGATTTTGGTCGGACAGAATGTCTCCGCGCCGCGAGGAGTTAAGACCGCCAAGGCGGGGAGGGTTTGGCGGTCTTAAACTGAAAACCGCGTTTTTGGCCTAGGAATCGGGTGCCGGTGTTAGGTTAAGTAAATTGGCGGGTATGGCATCAGGCCGGATATTGATCGTGGAACCGGACCCAGGCCTGATTACCGCCGGGACCCTCTTCGTCGCGGCCTTTGGGGGTGAGGTCGAGGAAGTGGTAGGTGGTGTTGAAGAGGTCGATGCCTCGGGCATAGCAGGAGTAGGTGTGGTAGACCACCCCGCCGGCATCTTTATAGAAAATGCTGGCGCCCTCGCGGTCGGTGTACTTCATTTTTTCCTGGCGGTAGTTGAAGTAGACGCTTCCCTTGGCGACATCCTCCGGCCGGAAGGAGGCCTGGAAGTCGTAGTTGAAGTCCGTGTTGCCCGACGAGACCCAGTTGAATTTCCAGCCCATGCGCTTTTTGAAGGGCTCGATCTTGCTCAGTGGGGCGCGGGAGATGACGGCGAAGGAGACATCGTGGCCGCCGAGGTGCGGGATGACAGCGTCGTAATGGTCCGCCCAGAAGGAGCAGTGCATGCAGCCCTTTTCCCATTCCGGGGCGAACATGAAGTGGTAGACGATGAGCTGGGAGCGCTTGCCGAAGAGATCGGCGAGGGATTGGTTGCCCGTCGGCGTGTCAAAAATATATTGCTTTTCGATGCGCTCCCAAGGGAGCTCCCGGCGGAGGCGGGCCACCTCGGCGCGCTGGCGGGTGAATTCCTTTTCCTTGACGAGGAAGGCGGCATGGGCGGCGAGCCATTGGTCGTGTGGGACGATAGTGTGGTTGGCGGGGCCGGAGGAGGTGGGGATCTGGATGTCGCTCATGGGTGTACTCCTTATTCAAGTGAAAGACTTGTCCGAAAGCGAGAGAGAATTTTAGCCACGGATGGACGCGGATTATTTGCCGACGGTGATGACGGCAGGAACGATGCCCGGGGAACTGGTTTTGACAGTGACTTCGCCGTGGGTTTCGACGTAGATGAGGAGGCGGCCGTGATACGCCTTGTGATGCTCGGCCTGGTAGTTTTCGTGGGAGTTGTTGTCGCCGGATTCGATGGCAAGAATGCGGCCGGGGCCGACGAGATAGACCGTGACTTCGTTGCCGGCGTCGCGCGAGAGGTTGCCGTCCTTGTCGATGAGGGAGAGTTCGATTTGTGCGACATTCGGGCCGTCGCCAGGGCCAAGCAGCGACGTGTACTTCCAGAGGGAAATTTTGGCCGGCGAGCCGGAAACTGTGAACCTGTCGGTCATTTCAGCGTTAACGGTTTCACCGGTCGCCGGATTTTTGACGGGCGCAAAACTCACGGCAGTGATCGGCCCTGCCGCCGGGTCACCGGGTACGGGAATAATGCGCGTATCTTCCGGCAAGTTGAATTTGCCGAGCGATTTCTTGTTCTGGAAGAACTCGACTGAGGGGCAATTCGTATAACACGCCAGACCCGGCGGCACCTTGAGCGTCTTGTCAGGCTGTTCGACCGGCAAATTCTCCTCAATCTTCACCATCGGCTTGTCGCTCCAGAGCGACTGGCGGAAATAGAACATCGGTTTCTTGAAGCCGGCCAGATCGAGGAAGCCATCGGGGCGCGAGCGTTCCGGCCAGGCGAGGTTGGGCGCGGGGCGACCGGCTTCGCCGAGGTAGTCGATGCCGGTCCAGAGGAATTGGGCGCTGATGAAGGGGTTATCCGCAACGGCTTTCCAGGCCTTGAGGTCCATGCCGTTTTCGGAGCCGAAGATGACACGGGTGGGCATGGCGCCGTGATCGGCGGAGTAGCGGCTTTCCTGATAGTTGTAGCCGATGATGTCGAGGTCCTGGAACCATTTGTTGGTGCCGATGGAGGCGCAGGCCGCGGTCACGGGGCGGGAACGGTCGAGCTCGTGGATGTCCTTGACGAGGCGGCGGGCGATCGGCACGAGCTCCTCGGAATTGGGCGGGAAGGGATCGTTGGGGTAATCGATCTCGTTGCCGATGGACCACATGATGATGCTCGGGTGATTGCGATCGCGGAGGACCATGTCGCGGATGTCGGTGTCGGACCATTTGTCGAAATCGCTGTGGTAGCCGAAGGTTTCTGCCTTGGTGCCGGACCAACTGTCGACCCATTTCTTCTTGCCACCGCCGCCTGAAGCGGTTCCCCATTCGTCAAAGGCCTCGTCCATGACGAGGAAGCCGAGGCGGTCGCAGAGGTCGAGGAATTCGGGCGCGGGGGGATTGTGCGAGCAGCGGATGGCGTTTGCGCCGGCGGAGCGGAGGAGCAGAAGGCGGCGTTCCCAGACCTGTTGGGGGATTGCCGAGCCGAGGCCGCCGGCATCTTCATGCAGGCAGACGCCTTTGAGCTTGATGTTTTTGCCGTTGAGCCAGAAGCCGGTGTTGGGATCAAAGCGGGCATCGCGGATGCCGAAAGGGGTGTTGTAGGAATCGTAGTGGCAGCCGTCTGGGCACCAGAGGTCGGTGACAGCGGTGTACATCACGGGAGTATCCGAGGACCAGAGCTGGGCTTTGGGAATGATGATCTGCTGCTTCACGTGGGAGATGCCGTTTCCCGCGGGAGCGGTGGAATCGCTGCTCATCAAGGCGACTTGCTTGCCCGCTGGATCGATGATCGCGGTCTTGACGATGAAAGGGGCGAGGGCGGCCTTGCCATTGCGGATAGTGGTGTCGATGACAATCGTGGCGGAGTCTTTTGTGATGTCGGACGTGGTGACGTTCACACCGTAGCGGTCGATGCGGGTAGGGTTGGTGGCGGTCAGATAGACGTTGCGATAGATGCCGGTGCCGGGGTACCAGCGGGAGTCGGCGAATTCCTTGCGCTCGACGCGAACGGCAAGGACGTTGTCCTGCCCGGGCGGATTGAGGTGCGGCGTCAGATCGTATTCGAAGGAGATGTAGCCGTAGGGGCGGTCGCCGAGCTTGTGGCCATTGAGGTAGACGGTGGAGTTTCTGTAGATGCCATCGAAGCGGAGGGTGAGTTGCGTTTGGTAAGGCTCGGGGGTGAAAACGAAATGTTTGCGATACCAGCCGATGCCGCCGGGGAGGAAGCCGGTGCCGGAGGCGTATTTCTGATCAAAGGGTTGTTCGATGGACCAGTCGTGCGGGAGATTGAGTTTGCGCCACGAAGCATCGTCGAAGGCGGGATTTTCGGCACCTGTCGTGTCGGCAAGATTGAAGAGCCAGCCTTCGGTGAAGAGCTTTTGGTGCGTGCTGCCGGAGGCGGCGACGGGGTGCTCGCGTGTGGCGGTTTGGCAGCCGGCGAGAAGTGCCACCAAAATCAAAATCGAAAGGCCGAATAGTTTTTGGGGAATCATGCAGACTCCTTTGGAGGTGAGAGTCCAGCCAATTATCGACGGCAACCACGCATCGTCAATCTACGCGCACCTAACCATACCGTGATAAGATCGAACCCGATGGCCCTTTCTTCAGTACATAGAGCATGAAAATCCTCCACATTATCACGCGCCTCATCGTCGGCGGGGCGCAGGAGAATACGCTGCTGACCTGCGAGGGGCTGCGTGCCCGCGGGCATGAAGTGATTCTGCTGACCGGGCCGAGCCCGGGGCCGGAGGGGACGCTGATGGAGCAGGCGCGGGGCGGGGGCTATGAGGTGCGATTGACGCCGCATCTGGTGCGCATGCCGCACCTGTGGCACGACGCGGCGGCGTATTTTGAAATCAAGCGGATTTGCCGGGAACTCAAACCGGATGTGGTGCATACGCATTCAAGCAAGGCGGGGATTCTGGGGCGGGCGGCGGCGTGGAACGTGAAAGGTAAATTGAAAAGAGAAAATGAAAAAATGGCGGTGGTGCATACGATCCACGGGCTGCCATTTCATCCATATCAGAATGCCATTGCGCGGCGGGCATGGATCACCTTGGAGCGGGATGCCGCGCTGCGCTGTGATGAGATCATCTGCGTGGCCGATGCGATGACGCGGCAGGCGCTGGCGGCGGGGGTTGGGGCGGAGCGCGGTGCGGAATTGTTTACCACGATCTACAGTGCGATGGAGACGGAGCAGTTTCTGAATCCCGGCATGACGCGTGACGAGGTGCGGGCGAAACTCAACATCCCTCCTGCCGCATATGTCTTCGGCACCATCGCGCGGTTGCAACCACTTAAGGGCCACGATGATTTGCTGGAGCATGCCGGCGAGCTTTTTGCCAAGGTGCCCGATGCGCATCTGTTGTGGATCGGCGATGGAATCTTTCGAGCGCGGTTTGAGCAGACCTTACGCGAAAAAGGATGGACGAATCGCGTGACGCTGACCGGATTGGTGCCGCCCACGGAAGTCCCGCGGCTGCTGCCTGCGATGGATGTGCTGGTGCATCCCAGCTATCGCGAGGGTCTGGCGCGGGCACTGCCCCAGGCGCTGCTGGCGGGCGTGCCGGTGATTTCATATGACTGCGACGGGGCGGGAGAAGTGTGCATCGATCCGGCCGTTCAGCCAGACAAGGCGACCGGTTTTCTAATCAAAACCGGCGACGCCGCGGCGTTATATGAGGCCATGCTCCGCATGGCCTCCAACCGTGCCGGGGCGATCAAGATGGGCAACCGGGGACGAGAACTGTGCAAAGCTCGCTTTGCCACCGATACGATGGTCGGTCAGGTTGAAGCGGTCTATGATCGCCTGCTGAAGTGACGTTTCCGAAAGGCCACGCATGCGATTGGCAGCCACTCTGAAAGAGGCAAGAATCTTCAATTACGGCGGTGGATGCGGACTGCTCATCGTTCTCATTATTGATTACTTATATTACCACGTTGTCACCGGCGACTGGCGACTCCTTGTTTTGATCACAGGAATCATTCTCGCAGCCATGATCGTAAATTCCTACAGCGGACGTCTAATTGGAGTTCGTCGCCATAGAGATGGTGAGTCGAGTAAACTCGGTAAATGACATCCCACTGGAAAATCCTCGCCTGCGATCTCGATGGCACGCTCATCGGCTGGAATCACAAGATCAATCCGCGCGATTTGGAAGCCCTGCGGCTGGCGCGGCAGGCGGGGATCCATATTGCGATTGCCACGGGGCGGAATTCGCGCGAGTGCGCGGGGGTGATCAAATCACTCCAGCTCGACGGCCTGGGCGTGTTTGCCAATGGGGCGATGGTCAGTGCGATGGAGGATGGGCGAACGGTGCATGCGACGTATATTCCCGATGGCCTCGCCGGAGAGGTGATCGATTTTTTTGGGGTTCATGGCCATGCCGTGCTGGTGCTGGCCGACCATCCCGAGACGCGGATGCCAAGCTATTGCCTGACGGATCATGCCCCGCCGCACCGGGCAACGACGGACTGGCTGCTCTATAACCGCGTGGCAGCGATACAAGTGGCGGCGCTGCCCGCGGAATTCATCGGCCGCATCACGCGGCTGGGGATCGTGCTGAATGTCGAGCAGGAGGCGGCTCTGCACGATGCCCTGCGCCAGCGATTTACGGAGCGATGCCATACACATTCGATTTACTCGCCGCACTATGACTGCCAGATCATTGAGCTGTTTCATCCTGAGGTGAACAAGTGGACGGGGCTGCTGCACCTTGCCGAGGAGATGCAGGTGGACGCGGGACAGATACTGACGGTCGGCGATGACACGAATGACCTGGCGATGCTGCAGCAGGCGAAGCTCAGTTTCGCCATGGGCGACGCGCGCGAGGAGATCAAGGCCCACGCCAAGCGCATCACCGCGGCACAAGCCGACTGCGGCTTGGCAGAGGTCATCGACCAGCTGCTTGCTGGAAAGCTGGAGCCGTGAACGGATGATTCATTTCCTTCCGGCTCCCCAACCCTTGGTACTCATCTTAAACAGTTCGGCGCGCTACCCAACGTCGGCGAAGCAGAGCGGCGCAGACTCCAATTCCCAGTAATAATGAGGAAGATGGTTCTGGGGTATACTCAATTATGTAGCCTCCTGAAAGAACCGAGTTCGAGGCTAGGTCATTCCAATAGCCGTTTTGCGAGGAATCGATCACTTCGAGAAAGTCTTCATTGCCTCCAAAATTGCTCGGCTCCACTGGACTCGGCCTCCAGTGCGTATACGTAAACGGTTCGTTCGTAATCCAGCGCCATCCACCGCCCGGCTCGGAATAATCTGGAGCGCTGTGATCTTGGAAACCACCCACCCAATACGAATCATTGACGCCGGTCATGATACTCACGATGAAATCGTTTTCCGCCTGCGAGTTAACAGTGGCCAGACGCCCAGGCACTCCTTGATATGAAGCTGCAGCAGCAGAATCCCGCGCTGTCTGCCATGTCACATGCGTATCGATCACCTGATAGTACTCACCGTTTGTTGAAAAATAGACCGGGTTGGCCGCGCCGGCAATGCAGGGGGGAAGCCCCCAGGCCAATGACCAGACACAATGAGAGAAGGCGTGAAAGTGAGTACATGGAACGGTCCTCCAGTTTTGCCGCAAATAGCGGCTCTGGCGTTGCACCAACGCGAAGTGGAACTGAATGAATAATTCCTCTCCGCAGCCACTCGGCTACGCGCGGTGTGGCAGTGAACGCACCTTCCGCGCCACAGAAACATCTCTGTCTGCACCCACCCGCGTCGCAGAATTTAACCCACTTGTTGACCTCGAATATATCCTCAAATCGTCATGTTGGCAACAAGCGTTTACCGAGGACAGACGAAGCGACATCCCTAACAATCTCGATTTGACCGCCCAAGGACGCTGCGCGATGCGGGCTATGCGTCGTATCTCATTCGCCCGTGAATGGCGACGCCGCAGGAGCGCTTCGGACATTCAAATACCTACAAATCCCGGATGATGTCGTCATTGAAATTTCGTATGGGAGCGTCCTTGCCACCGAACGGCAGATCAAGGCGGAAACGCTTTGACGGGGGCCACTCCAAGTTCAGACTATCTCCGGTTGACGGCAAAGAGCCAGCCGCGGTCGCAGTGTTCATCGGGGCGGGAGTTCTCGCGGAAGTGGCAGCAGAAGATGCCGCGGGATTTGAGTTGGGATTCGATGGTGCCGAGGCCCGGGAAGACGTTGGGCTGATTGGTGTCGTGGAAGAAAAGGAAGCCGCCGTCCTTGACGATACGCAGGTGCTGATCGACCCACTGGTGGCTGTGGAAATGATCGGCATCGGAGATCAGCACGTCCCAGTGGCTGTCGGGCGCCTGGCGGACGAAATCTTCCTCGCCCATGGTGACTACGTTCACACCGGCCTGGCGCATGGCCGCGACGTTCGGCGGCTCCTTGCCGCCCCAGTCGAACCAGTTGTCGACGCTGGTGAGGCGGCCTTTTTTGTTGTAGGCGATGGCGTGGACGAGGCTGGCGGTGAGGTAGCCTGTGCCGACGCCGAGCTCGAGGATCTCATTGGGTTTTTTGGAGAGGACCGCGCCGATGAGAAAGAGGTTGTGGGCGCGGTCGAGCGCGACGATGTTGCGATGATCGAACTGCTCCAGGATTTGGAAGTACGGGGCAAGCTCGGTCATGATTTCTCCAGGAATGAATGCAAATTAGCCACGGATGCACACAGATTAACACGGATACGTCGGATTTTTTTGAAACATCCGTGTTTATCCGTGTGCATCCGTGGCTGAATTTTTTTGACCTATGCGAGGTTCATCGTCAGCAGGAACTCGCGGTTGGTCGACTTCTTTTCGAGCCGGCCTTTGAGGAGTTCCATCGCTTCGATGGGGTTCATGTCCGAAAGCACTTTACGAAGACGGTAGACCAATTCGAGTTCCTTGGGGTCGAGCAGGAGTTCTTCCTTGCGCGTGCCGGACATGGCGACGTTGATCGCCGGGTAGGTGCGTCGTTCGACGAGGCGGCGGTCCAGGTGCAGCTCGGAATTGCCGGTGCCCTTGAACTCTTCGAAGATGACTTCGTCCATCTTGGAGCCGGTGTCGATGAGGGCCGTGCCGATGATGGTCAGCGAGCCGCCCTCTTCGATGTTGCGCGCCGCGCCGAAGAAGCGCTTGGGCTTCTGCAGGGCGTTGGCGTCGACGCCGCCGGAGAGAATCTTGCCGGAGTGCGGCACTTCGGTGTTGTGGGCACGGGCCAGACGCGTGATCGAGTCGAGTAGGATCACCACGTCGCGGCCGTATTCCACGAGCCGCTTGGCCTTTTCGATCACCATCTCGGCGACCTGCACGTGGCGGCTGGCGGGTTCATCAAACGTCGAGCTCACGACCTCGGCCTTGGTGGAGCGCTGCATTTCCGTCACTTCCTCGGGGCGCTCGTCGATCAGCAGGATCATCAGGTAGCACTCGGGGTGGTTGTGCGAAATCGCATTGGCCATTTTCTGCAGCAACACCGTCTTGCCCGTCCGTGGCGGAGCCACGATCAGCATGCGCTGGCCCTTGCCGATGGGCGTGACGATGTCCACGATGCGCATGTTCACTTCCCGCGACTCGGTTTCGAGGATGAGGCGCTTGGTGGGATGCAGCGGCGTGAGATCCTCGAAGTTCACCTTTTCGGTGAGCAGCAGCGGCTCTTCAAAGTTGATCGCCTCGACCCGCAGCAGGGCGAAATATTTCTCGTTTTCCTTGGGCGGTCGAATCTGGCCGGTGATGATGCACCCGCTCTTGAGGCCGAAGCGGCGAATCTGCGAGGGGCTGACGTAGATGTCGTCCGGGCACGGCAGATAGTTGTATTCCGGCGAACGCAGGAAGCCAAAGCCGTCCGGCAGAATTTCCAGCACGCCTTCGCCCACCATCAGGCCGTTGTCCTGGATGCGCTTCTTGAGGATCTTGAAGATCAGGTCCTGCTTCTTGAGGCCGATGTAATCTTCGATCCCTTCCTTCTTGCAGATTTCATGGAGCTCCTGCACGCTCATGCGCTGCAGGTCGACCAGGTGCAGCTCGGAGCGCTTCACCTGTTCGTACTTCTCGTGGGTCTCGGCGTCATAGGCGTCTTCATCATCGTCGGTCATGCCGGCGGCGTTGATCGCCTTGCCGATCATTCCTCCGCCTCCGCCACCGATGGCCTTGCCGATAGCCCCGCCCCCCCCGCCCGGCTTCCTGTCAGCAACATTGCCGTCCTTGGCGGGGGCCGGCGCCTCGACGACCTCCGGCAGGTTTGCCGCCTGGGAATCGTCATGCGACTCCCCTTCCATTTCGCGCGGCATGCCCACCATCGTCTGCTCGGGGGCTGCCGGGGCGGGAGCAGTCGCGGTTGCGGTAGCCTGCTCTTCCTGAATTTCTTCTTCCTCGACTGGCGCCTCGCGCACGGGGGCTTCCCGTACGGGGGCCTGCTTGGAACCTGCGTGTGATCTGCGGCCGCGAGTCGTGCGTGCCATAATGTAGGACCTCCTTCAGAGGGGTTTCAGCTTTTGGATATTGATGTGCTGCGCATCGCGAACAAACTGAAAAACCGTGACGGCAGCGATTTGTTTGGAAAACTCCTGATTGGAATTGACCCCGGCAGACGTCCCAGCGTCCTGCCATGCCCGAATACCTAGGCACACTGGCCAGAAGCATCAACTACTGCAAAATCTTCGCCTGAACTCATGACAAGCGGTGGGATTCCTGAACGGGGATGGGCCACCAAAGGGCTGCTGGGCAAATCCAAGGTAAATTCTGAATCCTGAACTACTCGGGAAGGAGGCCGATTTAGGGTCGGCTCATCGAGAATAAGTGGGAAAGAACTTGCTGGACTTGCTGTTTGCTGGCGCTTGGGTCGCCACTGTTGTCCACATAATAATCCGCTATGACTGCCTTCTTGTCCAGTGGAATTTGCGATTTTTCTCGTTTTGCCAGCTCTTCGGGGGTCCAGCCGCGAGTTTTGGCGACCCTTTCGGCCCGAAGTTCGTTAGGTATCCGAACGAATACAACTGCATCGCATTCGCGATTTAAGCCGGTTTCCAAGAGAAGTGGCGAATCCCAAACGATGGCTTTAATCGCTGGATTGGCAAGATGTTGTGCCATTTCCTGTTGCCGATGTTTAGCGATCCACGGATGGATGAGCCCATTAAGGCGCGCGAGCTTTTGCGGGTCGGAAAAGACCATCGCACCCACGGCCTTGCGCATTACGCGGCCCTGTGGCTCAAATACCGCATCGCCTAACCAAGCCAGTAATTCTGCTTTAATCTCTGGCGATTCGATGGCCTCGTGCGAGAGCTTGTCGGAATCGATGATGGCGCACCCGAGTTGGGCGAATTGTGCGGCGATGGCCGACTTGCCGGAGCCGATGCCGCCGACGATGCCGATAACCGGCTTGGATCCGTGCTTCCATTGCATGGCGTGATTGTAACCGCGCACCGATCAGGGGTCTTTGGATTTCCAGAACTCGGCTGGGTCGGCATAAAGGACGTAGGTGCTTTGCGAAGCGCCTTTGCCGGAAACAAATCGCGCCACTTCGGCGTACGGACCGACAGCCAGTTTGATCTCCGAGCCGGGGAGGTAGGTAAAGCCGAGGATGAGAGATGCGCCGGCGTGGGTTTGCCGTATTTTTTCGAGCTCGTTAAGTTTTGCCGAGGAGGGGTCAACGTCTTTCTGGAAGCCGCTCCATTTGGCGCAGGCACGGCCGGAGTAATAGCCGACGAGGCGTTCGTTGTCGCAGACGACGACGTCGGCGGGCGCATGGTCGCGAATCCAGTTTGCCGCGGCGATGAGGTTGGTGCGTTCGCGTCGCGGCGCATCGCCCAGCAGGACGATGCCAGGCGTCAGTGCGAGCACGAGAACAATGCCGGCTGCTGCGTGCGGCCAGCCGCGCCACCTGCGCCATGTGGGGAGCGCGGACCATGCCGCGGGATTTTTTCGGTAACGTGCCATCCACCAGGCGAGCGGCCGGGTCCAGGCGACTAGCGCCAGGGCGAAAAGGACGTGGATGAAAAGAACGAGTGCCAGCGTGTGGCGGCCGTCGAGGTAACCTGCCCGGGCAAGCAGCCAGAACATGATGACATTCCAGAGGGCGATCCAGATGATGGCCATCACGCGAAGCCGCGGGCGGCCCCACAGCCGCGGCAGCAGGAGCATGGCCAGCAGTAGCACGATCCAGGGTGCCCAGGAAAAAGTTTCCTGCAGCTCGATCATGACTTTGTAAACCGGATTTGGCGGAGAACCCGCTGTGGCCGCCGATGCAGCGGACGCCGCGGCAGGGGCGAAGATCGTTTTTTTGCCAGTGAATCCGCCGATAATCAGTATGTAGGGCAGTGCCGCCACGAGATAGCCCATGCCGAGCAGTGCAGCGGCAGCGATGGCTGATTTCAGGGGCAGACGATTGTGCGGGAACATTTTGAAACGGCGCGACCGATGCGATTTTGTGCGGCAAGTCGCGAGCGCCGCCAGTGTCATCGCCACGATCAATGCCGCGCCGACGCCTTCTGGCCGCGCGAGATAGGCGAGGCCCGAAAGCAGGCCGGAAAGAAGCAAGCGGAGGACGCGCGGCTTTCCGCCGCGTTGCAATGCCTGCAGAGCGGGCATCGCCTGCAAAATACTTTCGGCAAAGAGCGATAACGCCACCATGTCGGAGAGACCGTCGGCACCATAAACGCTGGTGCGCCGGCCGAAGATCCATATCAGACCTGCGCCGATGGCAGCCCAGAACGGCGCGCCGAACCAGCGTGAAAGGCGGACGATCTGCAGCGTGACGAGCGAACCAAAGAGGATGCCGACGATGCGCAGCGACCACAGCCAGCCCATGCGTTCATCGAAAAAAAAAGGCGCGAGGGCTGTGTGGACAGCGAGGCCAAGCGCGGCATGCAGCGGGTGATAGACTTCGGTGCGCATATTGGAGAGGGGATCCGCGACCAGACCGTGCATCTGATCGACGTAACGCATGGTGTCGGGATTGGCGATGGTTTCCTGAAAGGCGCGAAACGTTCGGATGCCAAGGGCCAATGCAAAAAGGAGCATGAACACAAGCGTTCGCCGTTGTTTTTGATGGCCGGGCATGGCGCGTTTTTAACCGAGACGGGGCAGAATTGAAAATGGAAAAGGCAGATGCAAAGGGCGTCCGCGGAAGCCCGCCGTTTTCAACGGCGCGGGCCAAACTGCGCGCTGGCGCAAGAAAGGGCGCATTCGCAAGCATTTATGCCGTATCGCACTTTCGCCGCACCACAAATGTGCAGTTGCGCCGGCGAACCATGCAAAGGCCTTTTGCCCGCGCCATTGAAAAGGGCGGGCTTCATTGCTCTAACTCAACTCGCGCGAGCGGAACATTGCCACGCCGAAGGAGAGCACCGCCCCGATGTAGAACAGCGAATAGGCGGTCGCCAAACCCACGTATTTCCAGATCAGGCCGTAGGTGGGCAGACCGGGGAGCCAGTCCTTGGGGCCAAGGGCGTAGTCGCTGAAGATGAGGCGCTGATTGAGGTCGAGCTGGCTGAGGCCGGGGAGAAGATAGGATACAACCTCGATGGTGCCGCGGATGGCCGGGTGGAGCTCCGGCGCGCTGCCGACGTATTTGGCAAGGCTCGCGGCTATGTAGACCAGGACGACGACGGTGACATTGACGGCCAGGCCCCAGCGCGTGGAGACCGCAACTGAAGCAGCTGCCAGCGTGGCGATGGAGAGGAACGTGAGCACAACGGATGGAAGAATGGCAAGAAACGCCTTGGTGTTGTCGAGGTCGAGGCTGGCGATGCGATCGGCGGGGGCAACGCGATAATCGATCGCCATGTCGTCGTAATAACGCATGTAGCCGCAGGAAGCCGCCATCGTCCCAAGAATGACCACGGCAACCAGCACCAGCGCCAGCACGCCGAGGTATTTGCCGATCACCACCTGCGTGCGCGACACCGGCTTGGACATGAGCGTAAGCATGGTGCGGTTTTCGATTTCTTCGTCGATCACCTTGGTGCTGGCAAAGACCATCACGGGCAGCGAAAAGAGAAAGACGAACGAGGAGGCGACATCGCGGTACATCTTGAAGTCTTCGTTGTAGGTGAAGAATCCAAGCCGCGCCGCCACACCGATGGAGAGGATGCCGCAGGAGAGGATGATGATGGTGAAGGGTTGAAGAAGGGCCTCGTAGTAGGTGACGCGGGCGATGGCCCCGAGGCGCGTGAGTCCGAAGATGCGCATCACGCCAAATTCCATGAAGCCGAGGAACAGGCTCATGGCGGCGAGCGTGAGGGCGAGCATGCCGATGACGTATCGGATGCCCATGAAGTTTTCGCGGTCGCGCATGAGCTGCCAGAGGACGATGCCGACAAGCCCCACGAAAACCGTGACCACAATGTAGGAGACCATCCCCACGCCCAGTTTTTTGCGCTGCCACCAGGTGAGGCCGAGCAGCGATGCGGCCAGCAGGGTGGCTGTCAGCACCCACGCTAGGAGGGGAATTCCAAAAGCATCTTGGATTGGCGGCATGAAACCCTGAGATTAGTGAACGACGCGGATGCCGCGGCCGGGCAGGCCAGCCGGCGCGCAGGATCGCTGGGCTATGTTACGAATAAAAGCACCGAAATGTTCGCGGAGCCGAGTGATTATCTTGTCGATTTCGGCAGATTCGCCTTCTGCAACTAGTTCGACGCCGCCATCATCGAGATCGCGGACAGCGCCCGTAAGTTCAAGTCCTTCCGAGAGTTGCACCGCCGTCATACGGAAGCCCACGCCTTGGACACGACCGGAAAACTGAATGATGCGCCGTTCTTTCATAAATGCGTGAAAAAAGGGGCGAAATTTCGAAGCAAAAAAGGTCAGCGCTTCAGTCCAACTTCTCCGCTTCGATCCCGATGTTTTTTTCGCCCGCGGCCTTCTTCTCGTGATATTTCTTGAGCCAGGTCTCCCAGCTCTTGCCCGCGGCAGTGTTCTTGCCCGTGAAGGCGAGGGCGGCGATCTGGTCATACGTGATGGTGAGCTTTTCGGTCTTGTCCTTGGGGAAGAGCCGTACGGAGGACTGCACCAGCGTCGGGCCAGTGCGGCGGTCGAAGACGTAGCCTTCGACGACAGTGCCGTCCTTGCGGGTGATGGTCACATCGCCGCGGTAGTCGAAGGCCTTTTCGAGCGCGGTGCGGATTTCATCCTCGGAGGCCATGGTGGGAACCCAGCCTTCGAGTTTTTCATGAACCGTCCCGGGAGCGTGTTCCAACTCGTCGCGATTTGCGGGCATGGCTTTGGTTTCCTGCGGCATGCTTACCTCGCTGTGATGTCGTTGCCGGAGACGGTGAGGCGCAATCCCGCGAAAGAAGCCGGCTTGACGGCGGGAGGCGGCGGCGGCGAGAAGACGATGGAATCGTCATGAATTTTGAAGACCACGCCACGGTTATTGTCGCCGCCGTTGAAAGTGAAGCCGAAGAAATCGCCGTCGGCATTATGGATGAGCACGTCCGTCGGGTGCGCGCCGGCAGCCTTGCCGCTGAAGGAGACGACTGCGGTTGGTGCCGAAGCCGTGGCCGTGAGTTCAAAGAAAGTGCCGAGGCTGTGCGCCCCGCCATTGGCGGTCAGGCCATAGAGATTTCCATCGGCATCGCGAACGATCGGTCCGACAGGGCGCGATCCTGCCTTGTTACTGCCAAAACTGGCGAGCGTAATCAGCGTGGAGGAGGTGGCGGGGAGCTCGAAAATCGTGCCAAGGCCATTTGTGCCGCCGCCGTTGGTGGTGCCAAAAATGTTGTCGGAGCCGTCGACGATGAGTCCATTCGGGCGGGAACCGTTGGTGCCGCCGAAAGTGGCCAGGGTGGTAAGGGTATGGGCGCTGCCGGCGAGTTTGAAGATGGTGCCACGGTCCTGGGGCCCGCCGCGGAGGGTGGTACCGAAGATATCGCCGGCGGAATTGAAGACGAGAGCGCCGGCGAGCTGGTCGTGCGATTTGAAGGTGGCCAGGACGGTGATCGTGCTGGAGCCAGTGGCGACTTCAAATAGCGTGGACTTGGAGCCAGCGCTGTTGGCGCCCATGGTTGTGCCAAAGAGATTGCCGGATGAATCGACAACAAGCCCGCCAAACGGGAATGCGCCGTTGGTGCCGTCAAATGATGCGACCGTGGTGATGGTGGAGGCAGTGCCCGTGGCAACCTCGAAAATCGTGCCCTTGTTGCTCGCCCCGCCGCCGACGGTTGTGCCAAAGAGATTGCCATTGGCATCGATAACCAAGGGGCCGCGCGGGGAAATGCCATTGTGACCGTCGAAGCTGACGAGGGTGATAATGCTCGAATCCGGCCCCGCGGCAATTTTGAAGACGGTGCCGTAGCCGTGGGCTCCGCCCTTGGAAGTGGTGCCGAAGAGGTTGCCATCGGCATCCATGACCAGTCCAGACCCCTGCGAACCGGTCACCGCGCTCTTCAACGATGCCAGTGTCGACAAGGTAAAGGAGAGCAGGCGGCGCGGCTCCAGGGCTTCCAGGAGCGCTTGGGAATACCTGCGCCTGCGTAGGGGTCGAACCATGAAAAAAGCCTCCGAGAGGGCTCCAGTCTGGGGGGAGGGGCGGGAATTGTCAAAGGGAATGATGGGCGTTAAGGCGTTAAGCCGCCGTGTGAAGTCGAGGGCAGCCAAGACGTTGAGTTTGCTGCGTGATATGATAACGGGAGGAAAGGGAGCGCCATGGAGTCACCCCTCAAAGGCAAAGTGCTGATCGCGTCGCACGACTTGCTCGATCCCAACTTCGTGCAATCGGTGGTGCTGATCGTTCAGCATGATGAAAACGGGGCGATGGGGCTGATCATCAATCGGGCCCTGAAAACGACGGTGCGCGAGGCGTGGACGCAGATTTCGAGTGTGCCATATCCCAATGAGGATCCTCTGTATCAGGGCGGGCCGGTAGAGGGGCCGCTCCTAGTCCTGCACACCAACGCAGCACGCGGACAGATGGAAATCGCGGGTGGCATCTGGCTTTCGTCGGACGCTGACAGCGTCAAATCGCTGGTGGATGACGGGGTCGAGCCGCTGAAATTCTTCGTTGGCTATGCGGGCTGGACGGGGATGCAGCTGGAGACGGAGCTCACGCAAGGGGCGTGGCAGGTGGCGGAGATTGACCCCTCGCTTTTTTTGACGACGCCGCTGGGGTTGTGGGAGACGCTGCAGGCGGCGGCGCAGCGGGCGCTGCGCTCGAACATACGGCCGGCGGTGGATTCGAAGTTTATTCCACCGGACCCTTCGGTGAATTGAGTTAATTGGGTCAATTGAGTTAAATAGAGTCTCAATTGACCCAATTAACTCGCCGAGTTATTCATGCCCCAGACCCTCAATGACGCCGCTCTCCTCAATGCCGCCCGCGAAGTGGTGCGCTCCGAGGCTTCGTCCATCACGAGCGTCGCGGGCAAGCTGGATGACGCCATCGTGCGGGCGATTCGGCTAATCTTTGAGCGCACGGACGAATCGCAGAATCGTCACGGCATGGTCGCGGTGACGGGCGTGGGGAAGGCGGGGCTAGTGGGGCAGCGGATCAGTGCTTCATTTGCCTCGACGGGGACACCCTCGCATTTTTTGAATCCAGTGGATGCACTGCATGGCGATCTGGGACGGGTGCGGCGCAATGACGTGGCGCTAATTTTGTCCTACTCCGGCGAAACCGATGAGCTGGTGCGGCTGCTCGATTTCCTCAAGCGCCAGCAGGTGGTCATGGTCGCCATCACCAGTTCCCGTGGCAGCACGCTGGGGAAATTCGCGGAAATTACGATTGAGCTGGGGCAGATTGAGGAAGTCTGCCCGCATGGGCTGGCGCCGACGACGACGGTCAACTGTCTTTCTGCCGTGGGAGATGCGCTGGTGCTGGGGGTGATGAGCCTGCGGCAGTTTTCGCGGGAAGATTTCGGGGCGTTTCATCCAGCGGGGAGCCTGGGGCGTAAGCTGCTCAAGGTCCACGAGGTGATGAGCTTCAAGATCGGCGACAACTTTAGCGTCATCGCCGACAGCAGCACGGTGCGCGATGCGCTGGGGCGGGATATTACAAGTTCGACGGGAAGGCGTGCCGGGGCTTTGGTGCTGGTGGATGGACAGGGCCGGCTCAGCGGCGTATTCACCAACGCCGACCTGCGGCGGCGGCTGCTGGTACATCCGAACGCCGGGGCATTGCTCGATTCGCCGATTGCTGAGTTCATGACGCGCACTCCCAAGCGCATCAGCCGCGACGCGCTGGCCAGCGAGGCCCTGGCGATGCTCAAGCAGCACCGCATCCTCGATCTGCCGGTGGTCGATAGCGATCAGCGGCCCGTTGGCATGATTGATGTGCAGGATTTGGTGAGCCTACGGATCGTGGAATGACACGCGCCACAAGGAATTCTGCATGGCCAAGGAATCTGTTGACCAACTTGTTGAACGTGGCAGGACCTTGCTGAAATCCGGCGATGGCCCGGGCGCGCTTGCGGCGTTTAAGCAGGTCACGGCGATGGATCCCGCGCACGCGCAGGCGTGGTATTGCATGGGGACCATTTACGGTCAGATGGAGGATTACGAGCATGCCGTGCAGTGCTATGGCGCCTCTGCGAAAAATACGCCGCGCGAGCGGCTGGCCCTGCCGCTGTTTAATATGGGCAATGCGTTTCAGGCGTGGGGAAAAATTGATAAAGCAATCGACGCGTTCAAGCTGACGGTGGAGGCGGACCCGGAATTTGCGGATGGGTGGATTAATTACGGGCGGCTGCTGGATGACACGGGGCGGCATGCCGGGGCGATCGCGGCGTATGACGAGGCACTGAAGCACGCGCCGGAGAATGTGATGGCCTTGGGCAACCGGGGGAACAGTTTACGGGCGCTGAAGCGCTTTACCGAGGCGAAGGAAAGTTATGAGAAGGCCCTGGCCCTCGATCCGCGCGACATTGCCAGCCTCGTGGGCCGCGCGGTATGCGTCGGCGAAATGGGCAGACCGGAGAAGGCCCTGGCCTTCATCGACCAGGTGCTCAGCAAGGTGACGGAGCCGGCGCTGATCGCCGAACGCGCGATGATGCTGGCCAAGCTGGAGCGCAATGACGAGGCGCTGCAGTGGCTGGACAAGGCGATTAAGGCGGGAATTCGGTTTCCGGCGGCGTGGAACAATCGCGGGGAACTGCTGGCGCGGCTGAACCGGCCTGTGGATGCGATTCGGAGTTTTGATCAGGCGCTGAAGGAGAATCCGCGGTATGCGCCGGCGCTGTTTGGCAAGGCGCGGGTGCAGTGCAATGCCGGGCAGTATAGGGAGGCCCGGGTAACGATTCAGGCATATTTTGACTGCAGCGATGCGAGTGACGGGCTGACGGAAGCGGCCAAGGCGACGGTGGCGATTTGCGATGCGGAGCTTGCGAAATCCAACTGATGGATATCCCACGCAGGGGCGAATTCTGATACAATCTTTCGTTTCTATTTCCGCTTCCGAAAGGCTGTTTGGATGTCTGCCGTGACTTCGCCCTCCCCTTCACAATCTGCTTCTTCATCCTCTGCTCTGACGCCCGCAAAAGCGGGTTCGAATGATATTGCTTTGGCTTCGCTGGATACGTTTGCCCGTCGGCATACCGGCTCGGGCGAGGCGGATTTGGCGGCGATGCTCAAGCTTATCGGGGCAGGGTCGTTGGAGGAACTTGCCGAGCAGACCGTGCCGGCGGGGATTCGCTCCAAGAAGCCGCTGAACCTTCCCGCGGCATTGAGTGAATCGGAGGCGCTGGCCGAGTTGCGCGGGATGGCTTTGAAGAACAAGGCGAACCGCTCCTTCATCGGCATGGGGTATTACGACACGATCACGCCGCCGGTGATTTTGCGGAACATTCTGGAGAACCCGGGCTGGTATACGCAGTACACGCCGTATCAGGCGGAGATTTCGCAGGGGCGGCTTGAGGCGCTGCTGAATTTTCAGACGATGGTGGCCGATCTGACCGGGCTGCCGGTGTCGAATGGGTCGATGCTCGATGAGGCGACTGCCGCGGCGGAGGCGATGCACATGTGCCACGCCTCGAATCCGGATCGGCATATTTTCTTTGTGTCGGATAATGTTCACCCGCAGACGATTGCCGTGGTGAAGACGCGGGCCAAGTGGCTGGGGATCGAGGTGATCGTCGGCGATGAAGGCGATCTCTTCCACGATTCGCTGGCCCAGACGGTGAATCCGAAAAACCTCTGCGGCATCCTCGTGCAATACCCCGGCACCGACGGCCGCATCGATGACTTTGGCCCGCTGACCGAGCAATGCCACAACGACGGCATCCTCGTGGTTGCCGCGACGGATTTGCTGGCGCTGACGCTGATCAAGCCGCCGGGCGAATGGGCCGGCGGCGCGGGGGGGGGGGCGGACATCGCCGTGGGCTCGGCACAACGGTTTGGGGTGCCGATGGGCTTCGGCGGGCCGCATGCCGCGTTCATGGCGTGCAAGAATGAATTCACGCGGAAGCTGCCGGGGCGGATCGTCGGCATTTCGCGCGATACGCATGGTAACCCGGCGTATCGGCTGTCGATCCAGACGCGCGAGCAGCACATTCGGCGCGAGAAGGCGACCTCGAATATCTGCACCGCGCAGGTGCTGCTGGCGATCATGGCGAGCATGTATGCGGTCTATCATGGGCCAAGGGGTCTGCGGAGAATCGCAGATCGAGTGAATTTATTCGCCGTGGCATTTGCCAAAATGGTCCGCGAACTTGGTCATAGCGTTGGGCATGAACCCTATTTCGATACCTTGAAAGTGAAGCTGGGTTCCGGCACTGCATCGGAGGTATGCAACAGGGCAAGAGCAAGCGGCGTGAACGTCCGCCTCTTTGATGATGGGCAAGTCGGTGTGTCATTTGATGAGACAATCTCAGTCGAAGACTTGATGACTGTCGGCAAGTGTTTTGCCTTTGGAAGGCCATTTCACTGGGGACGAGAAAGCGCCGAGGGCCTCCTTCAAGTTGAAGCCGTGACCATCACGTCAATTTCAAAGACAGATGCGTATCGCAAGTTCGCACGGCACAGTTCCTGTCTGACGCATCCCGTCTTCAATCAATATCACACGGAGCACGAAATGCTCCGTTACATCAACCGACTGCAGGCCAAGGACCTCTCGCTGACGACGAGCATGATTCCCCTCGGCTCGTGCACGATGAAGCTCAATGCCACCAGCGAGATGCTGCCGGTGACGTGGGCGGAGATTGGGCGGATGCATCCGTTTGCACCTACCGATCAGACCGCCGGATACGCGGAGATTTTCAAAACTCTCGAGGCGTGGCTGGCGGAGATCACGGGGTTTGCCGCGGTGAGCTTGCAGCCGAATGCCGGGAGCCAGGGGGAGTATGCGGGGCTGCTGGCGATTCGGGAATATCATGAGGCACTGGCACGACTACAGAATGCCGGCAAATCCGAGATTTCAGATCTCAAATCTCAGATTTCAAAGCGAGACATCTGTTTGATCCCCACTTCCGCCCACGGCACGAATCCGGCGTCGGCGGTGGTCGCGGGGCTGAAGGTTGTGCCCGTGGCGTGTGACGATCAGGGGAACGTCGATCTGGCGGACTTGAAGAAGAAGGCCGCGGAGCATGCCGAGAAGCTCTCGTGCATCATGATCACCTACCCGTCCACCCACGGCGTGTTCGAGGAATCGATCAAGGAAATCTGCAAGGTCGTCCACGACCACGGTGGGCAGGTTTACATGGACGGGGCGAATATGAACGCCCAGGTCGGCCTCACATCGCCCGGTGAGATTGGGGCGGATGTGTGCCATTTGAATTTGCACAAGACGTTTTGCATCCCGCATGGCGGCGGCGGGCCGGGCATGGGGCCGATCGGCGTCGCTAAACATCTTGCGCCGTATCTGCCGGCTCATCCGTTGGCGGAAGCGAAGGCCCAGGGATTGCAATCCCTGGGCTTGGGAGGTGCGGTATCCGCTGCGCCATGGGGCTCGTCTTCGATCCTCACCATCTCCTGGATGTACATCCGCATGATGGGGGCAGCCGGCCTCAAGGAAGCGACCCAAGTCGCCATCCTCAACGCCAACTACATGGCCAAGCGCCTCGAAGCCCACTACCCCGTCCTCTACCGCGGCAAGAATGGCCGCTGCGCCCATGAGTTCATTTTGGACTGCCGCCAGTTCGAGGAATCCACCGGCGTCAAAGTCGAAGACATCGCCACTTTCCAGCACATTGGGATCCTAAGCTTAGAATTCCACGTGGACAAGTTGTCGCG
>JADMIO010996579.1_pt1 | contig 60250 bp, 62 predicted proteins | sample 8958161 | NCBI WGS metagenome assembly JADMIO01 (sample SAMN16585339, study PRJNA669376) | soil metagenome | isolation source: Crop rotation soil | place: USA: Cullars Rotation, Alabama | collected 2011
GCCGCGACTTCAAGTCACGTGAATTCCAAGCTTCGGATCCCACTGTGCTGGAAAGTAGCGGTAACACCAGGTCGAGTGTTAATGGTTTCACTGAAGGATCGCTATTGCTCGCCACAGCAGATCCGAGCGCACGCAGAAAACTGGCGTGTAATTCTCGCGTGATCTCACTCATGGTTTAGCTGCGTGCCGCTGCGCCTGACGCCCGGGGTATGTGAACCTATTCAGCCAGTACACTTCTTTTGAGCGGTGGCCGTTGCGTGTTGTCTTCACATCGTCAAGCAAACGAAACGGCAGCCAATCGGCTCCAGCGTTTTCGCATACGATGACCTGCCCGCGACGGGACATGCACCAGTTTGCAAGTTCGCTGTAGTCAATGTCCTGTGAACCGAAGCGGTAATGTGTCCCGGCTCGTTGATAGGGCGGATCGATGAACCACGTCGCATTGCCTCTGGGAATCGGGCATTCTTCGTAGCTACAGTTGTGTACCTCCCAATGACGAATTGCTTGGAGCTGCGCTGCGATCGTCGTTCGGACGCGCTCACCCCAAAAGGAACCCGGGCGAATACCGTCGCGCATCCATTTTGATGGTCTCTTTCGCGGAGCCGAGACACCTCGGTTTAGCCAGAAGCCAACCAAAGCCTTAGCCTCGGCGCAAATGGGCAGATCGTCTACCGATTGCCCTGGCGCGAGATCAGGAATCGCAAGGATCTCGCGAGCTAATACTTTTGTGAGGTACTTCCACATCCCGGCTAGAGTCGGGTCGAGCTCGCATAGGATTACGCGACGTGTCGGATATCGCAGCGAGTATCCTGCGGACCCTCCAAAGGGTTCTACGATTGTCGCGTGTTCAGGAGGCGGATAATGTTTAACCGCATCCCGCCACTTGCCTCCGTAATAACCGAAAAAGGGGCGAACGGTGATGTTCATGTTAGGCGTGTCGAGGGGCAATAATTTCTTTGCCCGTACGCCGTTTTTCGGCATCGCCTTGTCTGGCTTCGCCGATCGCGCTCCCGACCTAGTGCTCATTTTTTCCAGAGGGGCCTGTATCGGTGCATGGTCGTGACGATTTCCTGTTGCTCGGATACGACCGATGCAATGTTCTTCATGCGGTCGCGATATCGCTTCCACAACATCGGAGGACAGTCGTTGCGAAGGAAGCTCATCTCCGCGCGGGACACCCGGTAAATGCGATGACCGCGACCGCCGTTAAACTCTTCTCCGTGGGCGACAATCAGTTCGGCCATTTCTGGCGCTATGCCGCGACGCTGGCCCTGCTGCAAAGCATGTTTGCGGAATTTCATGATTGCTTCTCCATAGCTTTGGGCGTTGCAAAAGCCTCTGTTTCGACCGTGTCCAGCAAGGCGAGCATCTCGTCAGCCTTGCGCTGTGCTTGTTCGTACTCTGGGGTACCGGGAACTTCAGAATCTTCGATGTAACAGGCGAAGCCCGCGAACTTCACGGGCAGCTCCAGCAGGTATATGCCGGTCTCTTGGCGTTCTTCCACCGCAGCGCGAAGGTAATACAGCGGGTCCGCGTGCACCGTTTCAATCGCTCGAAGCGCGCTCGTAGGCATTGGTTCAACGTACTGTTCGAACTCTGAATATGTAATCGCCTGCGGCAGATCGAGATAGTCGAGCAGTTGTTTGCTTCCGCGCAGAAACATGATTAGGCGATTCACGAACGCATCTCGAACGATGTTGGTTTGCTCGACCAGCTTGTGCAGGAGATCAGCTGTTGATTTCTCGACTTGCACGTTGATCTGAGTAGTGCCGAGCCGCTTAAGCTCGCCTGCGATGTAACGACGTGCCTTAGAGGAGAGGCGCTTCCCAGTCAGTTCGCCGGCGAGGTTTGGCACCTCTGCGCGAATCATGCTTTCGAGAAAGGCGTCGCGTTTGATATGAAGCGTGGCGAGCTGCTTCTCGAAGTTCGCGAGAAGGGGGCTGTAGATCTTCAGTGTTAGCTTGGTCAGCGTCATAGTCGGAGTTCGTTCGATGTGTTGGCATCCTACCGGACCCTTCCGATCGGCGTAAAGAAAAACGAGTAAGGTTTTTAGAAGAGTGGAAGCAGGCTTGTCCGAGCTGCCGGCGGGGGCCCGTTAGTTGCAAAAACCACCGATCGCGTTCGGAGGTTGGCATGAACAGGTGGCAACGTAAGTTAGCTCTTCGGACAGCGCCGGCGGGCTTGGTAGTGCTATTCGCCGCGCCGTTCACGGCGGCACATGCGGTTGGGTTTGCCCTCGAGCAGCAGAGCGCTTCCACAGCCGGGTACGCGTTTTCGGGCAGCGCGGGCGCAGAAGACCCTAGCGCAATGTTTTGGAACCCCGCGGCGCTCGCCAAGGTGCAAGGCGCCCAAGCCTCCGGGGCACTTCACGGCCTTTACGGCGACGCACGTTTTACCGATCAAGGCACGCTTTCGCCGGCCGGCCCGGCATTCCCGATCACCGGCGCAACCGGAGGAAACCCGGTCGGCTGGAATTTCATCCCGAACCTGTACTTCGCGACGGACGTAAGCCCGACGGTGAAGTTCGGCCTCGGCATCAATTCGCCCTTCGGCTTGCGGACGGAGTATCCCAGCGACTGGATCGGACGCTATCAGGCTGTCGATTCCGTTCTGAAGACCGTCAACATCAATCCGGCAGTCGCGTGGAAGGTGAGCCGTACTCTGTCAATCGGCGCAGGCGTAAACGCGCAGTATTTCGATGCACGCATCAGCAACGCCATCGACTACGGCACAGCGTGTTTCGGCGTCTTCGGGCCCGGCGCATGTTCGGGTGCGGGTATTCTCCCGCAGACTAGGGACGGTCTCGCTGAAGTCAGAGGCGACTCGTGGGGCTTCGGCTGGAACGTTGGTGCGGTCGTCGACGTCACGCCCGAACTGCGCGTCGGCGTCTCTTATCGGTCCAAGATCCGGCACGAGGTAAAGGGCGACGCCACGTTCACGAATCCAGCGCTTCCCGCGCCGTTCTCGGCGCTCGCACTTCAGAATACTGGCGCGCGCTCGACGATCACAGTGCCCGATTCAGCAACAGTAGGAATGGCGCTGAAGCTCGACGACACGATCACGGTCGTCGCGGACGTTACGTGGACCGGCTGGAACAAATTCAACGAGCTTCGCGTGCGCTTTGACAATGGCACGCCGGACGCCGTAACGCCGGCAAACTGGCGCAACACGATGCGCTATGCGATCGGTGTCGGGTATCAGATGAACCCGCGCGTAAAGTTACGATTCGGCGTTGCGTACGAGGAATCCGCAATTCCCGACGAGTTTCGAACCGCGCGCATACCTGACAACGACCACACCATCGTTGCTCTCGGCACCAACTACAGGCTGACGAAGACGAGCTCCATGGATCTCGCATATCACCACGGATTCGTGAAGCGCGCGCCGATCAATACGACTGTGTTCGGTGCGGGCACGCTCACTGGCAATTCGAAAGTCTCAGCGGACGTGATCAGCGTCCAGTACAACCACGGCTTTTAGCGGGAAGCCGAACTGGCGCTCGCGCTCGCCGCTACGAATCGCTTCACGCGCTCATCCATCAGCCTGCGCCAAACCGCAGGCACCATCGCCGGAAAGAACAGGGCCAGGTAACCGGCGGGAAGCATCGGCACGCCGCTGACGTGTTCGAGCTCGTAATACCGAAGTCGACTCCGCACGTGGTGGTGAGCGTGTCTCGTGATGTTTAGCGTCACCGCATTTGTAGCTATTCCATTGCTGCTCCAGGAGACGTTGCCCGTCACAACGTCACCTGCGTCGCGAGCCAAGCCGTAGTGTTGCGCGTAGTTGACGTACTCGGTCGTGTAGATGCCGAACCCCACCATGACGCAGAAGAGAAGCAAGCCTGCGCTGCCGCCGAACCTGACGAACGCGAACGCGATCAGCGCGGTTAGCAGCCACTGTTGAACGAATCGGTTGTGTAGCAGGCTTTGTCGTCGGGCTTGTTGGCGTTTGCGCTCAATGCGCGACGCGCTCTTGAACGAGAAGGCGACATTGCTGACGAGAAAACCCCAGACGCTTTGCCCCAGCGGTGGCGTCGTGCCCTCATGTTCAAGACCGACAGCGGCATGATGATGCAGGTGCTCGATGGGAAAATAGCCATAGGCGACACTCGCCATGACTAGCCGCGCCAAGGCGCGGGGCAATCGCTCGGGCCAGTGCAGGAGCTCGTGGGCAGCACATGTGGCGAACGACGTCGCCAATCCGATCGATAACAAAAGCCAGGCGGTTGTACCAATTGATAGAGCGCCGGAGGTCAAGATGCCGAGCGCCCAAACAACCACGCCGCACCAGACAGCGACGTAGAGCTGGGGAATCCAATACAGCCACTTTATGACGCCCCCGGGCGTGCCAGTGGAGAAGGGGCCGCTGCGATCGTTCGGGAACACAAGGTCGAGCAGGGGGATGGCGAGGAACACAACCGCGGCACTCAACCAGGGCACCCCGGAGTAATAGCCGACCGGCGCGAGCAGGGGGATCGCGGGGTAGAGCGAGAACGCCCCGACTTTCGCTGAATTCCAGGCTGCTGACATGAGCTCGCGGGAACTGACGCTCCGTTGCGGTACGGGGTGCAAGCAATCGTGACGCCGTAACGAGCGCCAATGCCTCAGCAAATTAGCGTCCGAAGTTAAAGTTGAGCGAGAATAGGGCGGCTGGCCTGCGCGATCCCTCCCGCGGTGCGGGAACCCGGCTTGCTCCGTGTGGTCACCTTAGTGCAGTACCGTCAACGTCTTACGGGTAACTGGTGAAGCTCATCCTTCGGTGTCCGTTTTGTGGACATCAGCATCCTGACGACTGGGAATGCCTCGGCCCCGGCGGTCCGGAGTTTCTTCGCTGCGAAAACGCAGCGTGTCTGATGAGCTTCGCCTTCCTGATCCACGAGTGCTCGACTTGCGCCAATGAGAGCATCTACACGTGGAAGGAAATGCCAGACCCGCAGGCGCTGGCTGCGCTGCTCTGTCACCACTGCGCGGAGCCTATTCGTGAAACGCCCGGGGAAACTCAAGGCGAGGACCCTTCTCAGCGAATTTAGTGGGGAGGTCGGCACCGAGACGCTGAAGGTGCGGTTCTACCGCGACCGAGGCTCGTTGATCTGCGAGCGCGAGCTCGTCGAGCGCGATGGCACCTCGTTCACTATGGTCATTCCCTTCAGCGAGGCCGGCGCCGCGCGGAAGTTGATCGCCGCCGATCCGTACTATTCGCGTGTCCAGTGGCAAGCGACGCGCGCTCTAAACAAGCTCGACCGCGCGTTACGCGACCGCTGATGATTACCGGACCAAAGCGGATCACGTCCGTCGACACTGCGAACGACTGCATCTCGTGGATCGGTGGCTACGAGACAGAGTCGGAGGTGCAAGACGCCGCCCAGCAGATCGTCGAGTACTTCGGACTCGATGCGTTTGTGTTCGGGGCGTTGTCACGGACGAAGGAACATGAGCATCACCGTTACCTGGTGGGGTGTGCGCCCGAGTGGTGCTTCGCCTACACACAAAACAAGTGGTACGCGATCGATCCGTTTATCGAGTATGCGTTGCAGAACACAGCGCCCGTTGTCACCTCGGACGTGCAGGTTCAGACGCAGGGGCAACAGAGATTCCTGGATGCGGCGGCGGAGTACGGGTACCGCAACGGCATCATAGTACCAGCCCACAGTAGCGCATCGTCCTGGGTCGGAATTCTGTATCTGCCTTCTGACCGTGACGAGGAATACGTACGCGGCGTTTACGGAAAGCATCGGAGCCTCATGCGCGCGTTCGCGCTGGAGCTTCTGGAGTGGTGGGACGCCCGCCTACGCGAGACAGGCGCGGCGGATCTCGAGCTCGACGAGCTTGATCTCGAAGTGCTCGCCAAGGCATTGGAGGAGGCCACCTTGGAGGAGGCGGCTGCAGAGATCGGAGTTCCCGTTTTCCGCATTCAAGGCCGCCTGAAAAAGCTTTACATGAAGCTGGGCGTCAACAGTAAGCGTGAGGCTGCCGAGAAGGCGGCAGCCCTCGGTCTCATTAAGCCGCTCGCATGATTTGCAACCCGCGCCTCAAGCTGCTCAGCTATCCGCTGTGCCTACTCGTACCGCTGCTCGTCCCGCTCGGGGTGACGGCTGGCACGTACTGGCTCTCCCCAATCCTCGTGTTCGGCGTTCTGCCTATGCTCGGCCTCGTAGTCGGTCACGACCATACATTGCCGGTGGTGGGCCTGCGCACGTCGCGGGTGGTCGTTGCCTACTTGCACGCGTTGCCGCGGCTGTACGGCCTCGTCTGGGCCGCGACTGTGGCGTGGTCTGCGCACCACGCAGCGCTGAACGCGCTGACGACGGCAGAATGGGTCGGTCTCGTCGTGAGTGTCGGCATCTCGAGCGCTGTTGCGGTCTGTACTGCTCATGAGCTTCTTCACCGCAGATTCAGACCAGACGTCGGCATCGCGCGGCTGATGACCGCCGGATGTTTCTACGGGCACATGGTCGTCGAACACCTGCACCATCACGCCACGTTGGGCACCGCCGATTATGGTGCTACTGCTCCGAGGGGCGTCTCCGCGTACAAGTTCGCCTTCCTCGACTTCGGACGCGCGTTCGTGACGGCGTGGAACGTCGAGAGGGGTCGCCTTGCGCGTTGCCGCCTTCGCTGGTGGCACCACAAGGTGTCACAGGATTATGGGCTCGCCGGCGGCTTTCTCGTGACGTTCGGTCTCTTGTGGGGTGGAGCCGGCCTCTTACTTTTCGTCGGTCAGGCTGCGTTCGCGATCTTCTCGTTCGAGGTGATCACGTACGTGCATCACTATGGATTGATACGCGCAGATGATGAGCCGACCGGGGCCCATCACGCGTGGGCACACCACTGCTGGATTACGAACTGCCTCACGTTCAACAACACGTTCCACAGCGATCATCACCTGCGGCCGTGGACGCCGTATTACGAGCTACATGCGATGCACGGTGCACCGCACTTGCCGGCGAGCTACTTCGCGATGTTTGTAGTGGCGCTTGTCCCGCCGCTTTGGTTCAAGCTGATGCATCCCCGGTTGGATGCCTTCGAGGACGCGCGCAAACGCGCGAGCGCGATGCCGCAATGGCTCGCCGCTGAACATTGCACCTAGCATTCTTTGCTAACGGCGCTGCTGAACGATGGCGCCGATCCTGCGCCGGAGTTCCAGCGGATTCTTGATGCCGTGCAGCGGTTCAAGAGACGCACCGACGCCAACTACGGTGAGGTCGCCGTAGTTCAGTGCGCGTCCGAGCACCGTCTGGTTGATGTGGAAGCTCTCGATGCGGCCCAGTGCCATCTCAACAGTCTTTCGGGAGAGTAGGCCCCACTTGGCAATGAGGCAGCGGTCGGTCAGGACCAATTCGGTGGTCCTATGGTTTATGAACGCTGACAGTCCGACCAGTACACCGGCTCCGGCGCTAAGCGCTCCAAATCCGAATATAGCGCCTTGGGGCTGCTGCATAAGAATCGCGCCGCCCATTGTCAGCAAGACTGAACAGACGCAATACGCGCGCGCATACGCCCAAGGCGAAACCACTGCTCGATATACGATGCGCTCGCCGTCTCCGAGAACGGCAGTGGCGTAGGAATTCACTTTGAAACCTCAGTCACTGAAAATTTGAGTGTAGTACGGCTCCAACGCGCCTGCCTAGTGCAACTAACGGCCCAGAAGCGGAAGCTCGTGGCGCCGCTGCCACCCCCGGCTTCGCCGCGTTAACGTGTCGCGCCGTCGACGGCTGGGTGACTCGAACGCGGCTGTTCCTGCCGCACGGGCGGTGGCCGCTCGCCGGAGCTAAATTCACACCAGGGATCTAGTCGCGAGTCGCAAGATTCTGATTAAAAGTGCTTTCAGACGATTACCGGAAAGTCGTATGGCGCGCGATTACATGCGCAGGTCGGGAAGCTTGGGTCTCTAGTTCGGCCGGGCGAATGCGGCGGCAAGCCGGTGCTGGCGTTAGGGCGTCGGCACCGGTCGACACAACGCGAGGTGAATCATGGTTAAACCGCTTCGAAAACGGCGCGCGGACGGTACTTTGTACCGCCGACGCGACGCCGTGGAGAAAGAACTGCAGGAACTCGAGAAGCTGACGCTGCCCGAAGTGCTCAACCAGGCGAGGCATGGTGAACGGCAAGGTGTGGTTTCCGTTTCATCCGAGGCGCTCGTACATATTTTGAGGTGCGAGGTGCGCGGCGTGACCACGCAAGGCCCCGGCTTAGGCCCCATCGACGGGCTGCTTTCGATTCTGCTCCAACGGTGTGAAACGATGCTGCGCCGGCGCCTTTACACATTCGATGGGTACGAACGAGATGAGATCTGCAGGGAGGTGCTCGACAAAGTCGTGGATGAGATCTACGACGACGAGGACCTCGCAGATTACGCCGAAGTCAACTTCAACGATTGGCTTGCCCACAACCGCGACGATGCGTGTCGTAAGCAGCAAAGGAAGATGGCTCGCAGCGACAGGCTTGGGGATTCCGTTGACGAGATCTCAGAAGACGAGGCGCAGATCACTCAGGGCCACGTCGATGGCGAGGCGAGCCAGGCCACGACTCCCGACGACGTCTACGCGCTGACCGAAGCGCGCGAGAAGGCAAGTCTGCCGCCACGTATCGAGGCAGGAGAGTTCTCGATCGATGATCAGTACCGGATCGCGGCGCTGGTGAAGAGGGCGAATTTTCCGCCTCACGTACTGGATGCGTTTTTGCTGCATCACTACTGGGGAATGCGAATCGAGTCAAAGGATCCGAACAAACATACATTGGTGAAGTACTTCGGGAAGAGCGAAAAGACGATCCGTCTCTGGCTTGGCCGCGCCGAACAGGCCTTCGCCAAATTGAGAGGTGAAAACAATGGAGACTAAACAGATGAAACAAGGAGAGTTGGAATCGGTGTTGCTCGGCTTTCGCGTCGAGGCGGCCGGCGCGCCGAAGCCGGAGATTCTTGACGAATACTGCAAGCGATATCCGCAGTATGCACACGAGCTTACCGATTACGCAGTGCAGTGGCTGATCGGCGCCGCAATTGAGGCGACCGAGACAGTGGACGTAGCTGCTGCGGATTCCTCCAGTGCTCTCGTATCTCGCGCTATCAGCCGGCTTTACGATCGGATTCGGGAAAGGGATTTGGCCCGTGAGGGCAGTCCGCGGTCGCTCAAGCCGGAAGCAAAAGATATTTTCGAGGGGCTGACGGTCGAGCGCGTCAGGGCCATCAGGGATGCCGTGGGGATCGATACGCCGCTCATGTCGAAGCTGAGAAACCGCTTGGTCGACCCTGTAACCGTGCGTCGCCCGTTCTTGGAACGATTTGCTGCGTCGCTCAAATGCCCCATCGACACAGTCATTGCTTACCTGCAGCTTCCGCCTACCGTGCATGCGCAAGCGAGCTTTAAGGCGAAAGGCAAGCCGACCGCTAGCGTAGAAAAGGAAAGCTTTGACGACGCAGTTCGTAAGTCAGCACTGAATGAGCAGCAGAAGCGAGCATTGCTGAAGGATTAAACGATGGATGCATTTGACAAGGTTAGATTGGTCGCGCGCGAGATCCATCGCCAGGTGCGGGACCGGCTTCCAACAGACGCAAGCTCGATCGATCTCGTCAATGCCGTTGCAGCCGATGTGCAGCTGGAGCTTTGGCCGCTCGACCCATCGGACACGCTGCTAAATGGCGCGCTCGCCGTACTGGCGCGTCGAGATGGCGCCATTTACCACGTAAATAACCTGCCGCCCGACGAGCTGGCGGTTCTCGTTGCGCATGAGCTCGCGCATTTCCACGTGCATGTAACGCAAGGCGCAACGAGCTGCTCGAAGGATGACGTCGATGTATCGGCGCCTAACGAGGTTTCGCCGGTCGGGGCAGACCGTGTGGCGGGCTATGGTGCGAAGGAGCGGCGCGAACTCCAGGCAAACGTTTTCGCTCGCGAGCTCGTGTTGCCGCAGCCACAAGCGCGCGCACTTTATTTGGAGCAAATGAAGACACCCACGGTAATCGCGGCGGAGTTTGCTTTGCCGCTTGCCGTCGTGCGGCAGCAACTGATCGATGCGTTGCTCATACCAGCCCCTTCGACGGCGGAGCAGACCGTTCATGAAAGGCAAGACCCGCCACTGGACGCGTCACAGGCTGTGGCGGCCGAGTCTTCTGGCGCGCCTCTTCTGTTGGAGGCCGGCCCTGGAACAGGGAAAACGCGCACGCTGGTCGCGCGCCTCGTTCATCTCATCAACGAGAACGTAGCGCCGGAGTCGATCGTGGCGATGACATTCTCGAACAAGGCGGCGCAGGAGCTGTCGGAGCGGGTAAGCGCCGTACTGCCCGAAGCGGCCGCGAATATCTGGACTGGCACCTTCCATGCATTTGGCCTCGAGCTCGTGCGCAAGCATTACGACCACCCGTTGCTCGGCTATCCGGCCGACGTCGGCATCATCGACAAGAGTGAGGCGGTTGCGATTCTTGAAGAGGTTCTGCCGCTGCTGAACCTTAAGCACTACAAGAACCTGTGGGATCCCCTTGTCTACCTCAAGGAGATCCTCGGCGCGATCTCGCGGGCGAAGGACGAGCTTGCTACGCCTGCTCGGTATCGGCTGCTCGCGCAGGCGATGCTCGACAGAGCCGGACGAGATGAAGACGCGCGCAAGACCGCAGAAAAGGCGCTGGAGGTGGCTGAGGTGTACGAGCAGTATGAAAAGCGGCTAGGCGAACACAAGCTGCTCGACTTCGGCGACCTTATTATGAAACCCGCGCTGTTGCTCGAAGGCGATGCCGTGATGCGCGAGGCACTGCGCATGCAATACCGGCACGTGCTCGTTGACGAATACCAAGACGTCAACCGCGCGAGCGCGCGCTTTCTTAAGGCACTCGCCGGAGATGGAACGCGGCTGTGGGTGGTCGGAGACGCGAGGCAGTCGATCTACCGCTTCCGCGGTGCCTCGTCCGCAAATATGGCGACATTCGAGCGCGATTTTCCTGGTGCCAAACGCCTCAGCCTAGGCAAGAACTATCGCTCGACACAGGAGATCACGGATGCGTACTGCGGTTTCTCGCGCTCGATGGTCGCCTCGACAGGAATGTTACCGCTGCAATTGGTGGCTGATCGCGGGGTGAGCGGCATCGTGCCTGAAATTCGCCCAGTCAGTGATGAAGATGCCGAACAAGCCGCGGCGGCCGCAAGTGTCCTGGAACTTGAGAAGGCCGCGGTGCCACTTCGCGGCCAGGCGATGCTGTTTCGTACAAACGCGCGTCTGAGCGAGTTTGCGCAAGCGTTGGAGGCGCGGGGCATTCCGGTCCTGCACCTCGGTAGCCTGTTTGAGCGCGAGGAGATCCGCGATCTGCTGTCGGTTCTTTCCCTCATCGTCGATCCATCGGGAAGTGCGCTGGTGCGCTTGTCGGCGTTGGAGCCGTATCGAATGCCTTTATCCGACGTGTCGTCGTTCTTTGAGCAGCGACGCGAGAGCGGAACCCGGACGCTGCAGGCGCTGAAATCCGCAGCGGAGCTGCAAGGATTGTCCGACGCAGCGCGCAGAGGCTTTGCGGCTTTGGCTGCGGATATGGACGGTTTCGCCTTGAGCTCTTGGCCGTGGGACGTGCTTTGCACGTACATATTCGAGCGCTCGAAACTGCTCAAATCACTAGTCGAAAGTACTGACGTGCGCGATCAGATGAAATGCGTCGCGCTCTGGCAGTTTCTAAACTTCGTGCGGGAGCCGCCCGTTCGCGGCAAAGGTCCGCCGATCCATCGCCTGCTCGAGCGCATCCGTCATCTGGTCGTGCTCGGTGACGAGCGCGACCTGCGCCAAATCCCCGGCGCCGCACGCCATGCCAATGCCGTGCGAATGCTGACAATACACGGCAGCAAGGGCCTCGAATTCGATGCCGTGCATATCCCGGCGATGACAAAGGGGCAGATGCCGGGTACCTATCGCGGTGTTCGTTGTCCGCCACCAGATGGCCTAGTGGACGAAGCGGGAACCACGACCGGCCGGGAATACGCGAAAGCGATACACGTCGCCGAAGAGGAGTGCCTGTACTTCGTCGCAATGTCGCGAGCACGCACACACCTGCGCCATTACGGTAGCGTTACGAAGCCTTCGGAATTCATTGCGCGGGTTCAGCCGCCGCTTGCGGGTGTCCGGCCCGTTCCGTTAGCACCAAAGCCGCCGGGAACGACGCACAATTGGTTGTTGCCGGTCACCACTACAGCGCTCGGTCGACTGGACGCGGATGAACTCAGCCGATACGACAGGTGTCCTCGGCGTTTTCTCTACACCTACATACTCGGATTGGCCGGTCGGCAGCGCGAGACGCCTTTCGTCAAGACGCATGACTGCGTTTACGAAACGATCCGTGCAGCGCGAGAACATAAGTGTCTCGACAGGGATTTGCTACTGAAGCAACTCGAGACGGCGTGGAAGGAGCGCGGTCCATTGGATCACGCGTACGTCGAGGACTACCGGAAAATTGCGCAGCAGACCATTGAGAACTTTCATGCCGCCTGCGCAGGTCTCGACTTCCACGAAGTCGAGACGCTGATAATCGATCTCGCGCACGGCAAGGTCGAGCTGAACCCGGACCAAGTCGCTCGGCGCGCCGACGGAACAATGCTCCTGCGGCGAATCCGCACGGGAAAGGTGTCGGACGACGAGGAGGGGGAGTGGATCTACACCTTCTACCATGCCGCGGCCTCCGAACGTTACGGCCCAGGACGATACGAAGTCGAAGCGGTGCACCTTACTGGCAATACACGCACTCGGATCGATCCGAGTCCCAAGCGGAAGTCAAACCGCATGGAGAAGGCTGCCGAGGCGACGCAGAACATTCGGGCCGGTGCGTTTCCACCGAGACCTGATCCGTTCAGCTGCCCCCGCTGCCCGCATTTCTTTTATTGTCCGTCGCTTCCGGAAGGGGTGGTGCAGCTTCCCTAGGCCTACGGGGCAAGTCGATTACCGGATTCTCGGCCTCCACGCGATTACACAGGTGAAGGGCGGCGTTTGGCCACCCATAAGCGTAAGGAGACCGAGCGATGTCGAAGATCAACATTTTTCTGCAGGGTGAGGGAATCAAGGACGTCGTGCGGCTGCAGCTCGAACCGGAGAGCACACCAGTCGACGTAAAGCGCGCTTGCGCGGCTCAACTCGGGGTGCAGCTGGACGGCGAAACTGCGGTGTTTCTCGAGGATGAAGACCAAGCGCTCGCCGACGAGACGACGCTCGTCTCGATTGCCGGCAAGCACGGGCTGCGCCTGCATGTCCACCGCTGCCAGCGCGTGGCTGTGAAGGTGACCTACTCGGGGCGCGGGGTCGACCGCGCCTTCGGGCCAGGGGTGACGGTCGGCGCTGTGAAGCGCTGGGCAGCCAAGGAATTCGGAATCACCAAGGAAGATGCGGCAGAGCTCATCCTGCAGATTGCTGGCACGCAGGAGCAGCCGGACGTCGACGTGCATATCGGCACGCTCGCTGCCCGTCCGGCCTGCGGCGTTTCTTTCGATCTGGTGCCGAATCCGCGCATTCAGGGCGCCGCATGATCGCGCCGGACGAGAAGGCGCTGCGGGCTGACCTCGAGTCCGGACGCTTTCTCGCCGGCGCGGCGAGAAAGCGTTGGCGACTCGTGGCGATCGAGTGGCCCGTGGCCCTGATTGCCGTAAGCGCGCGCGATGGGCAGGAGTATTTGCTGCGGTTCGATTGCAGTGGCTATCCGCAGAACTCTCCCACAGCGCGCCTTTGGGACGCCGAGCGCAATGCGCCGCTCGAATTCGCGGTTTGGCCGAAGGGTGGCGGTCGGATCACCGCCGTTTTCCGCAACGACTGGAAAGCGGGAACCGCGCTGTATCTGCCGTGTGATCGCACCGCGATCGAGGGCCATGACAACTGGCGCACCGAGCACCCGTCGAAAATTTGGAATCCGTCGAAGGGAATTACGCAGTATGTGGAGATCGTTCATGAGCTTCTTCAATCCCGTGACTATGTCGCGCGCGCCGCAGCCTAGGCTGCGGGTCGCTGCTGCGCTCTGGGAAGAGCTGATGCACCGACTGCGGGAGCGCGGTGGCGGAGTCCACGAGAGCGGTGCATTCCTGCTTGGCACCGGCGAGGGGCCCCAGCGCGCGGCTTCGTCGTTTGTGCTTTACGACGACCTCGATCCCAATTGCCTCGCAGAGGGTTACGTGCGATTTGATGGCCGCTACTACGGACGTCTGTGGGAACTCTGCCGCCGCGATTCGCTCAGCGTGGTTGCCGACGTGCATACGCATCCCGGCGGCGCTGGCCAGAGTCGCTCCGACAAAACACATCCGATGGTGTCGATCCCCGGCCATATCGCGCTGATCGTGCCGAACTACGCACAGACGCCGGTTTCTGCTGCCGACGTGGGTGTGTATGTGTACCGCGGCCGCTATCGCTGGGGCAATTATCGCGGGCGTCGCGCGACGATCGTCCTCGACATTCATACAGAGGAACTGCAAATCCAATGAACATGGTCACGCCTGATGAGCTGCACCGGCTGGTGAAGATCGCAATGGACACGGGAGAGGCGGAGTCCGTCGAGCACGCACAACGCATATTCGCGGGCTACCGCATCGGCGTCGTCGTCGGTCCGGAGATTCGTTGGTCGCGTTCGCACCAAGCGGCGCTGCTGACGTTTCTCGAGCTCGCAAGCCGTGTGTTCTTAGGTGGGGTAAATGTCGTCATTGCCGCAGACGAGGATGTGCCGAATCTGATCGGTCCTGGTCAGGGAATCACTGAAACCGTTAGCCAAGTTGGCGCCCGGTTTGTGAAAGTGCTGGAACCGGACATGCCTGCCGTCTGTATTGGCACTGTCGATGTGCCTCCGGCGAGCTTTGCCATTCGCGCCGTCTTTAGTGGATGGCGCGCTGGCGTCTTGCCCGCGCAGACTGCGCCGCTGTTCGAATTCAAGACCGAGTTTGCGTTAACCGGCGCGCTCGCCGCCGCGCTGGCCGTGAACGAGGCCTTCCTGTTCGTACGCCAAGACACGCCGGAAGCCGGGCTGCGCGAAGTCGGGGTGTCGCTGTGGAAACCGGAAGCCATAGACGACTGGTGGATGAACGGGAGCGACGGCCCGGCACTGGCCTACCTACCGAGCAAGCTGTGGTTCATCGGCCTCGGGCATTTGGGGCAAGCGTATCTGTGGGCGCTATCCATGCTGCCTTACGAGCGCCCGGAGGACGTTCTGCTCGTTCTGCAGGACATTGATACGATTACGTCCTCTAGCTTGAGCACTTCGATTCTGTCAGACGTGCGGATGGTCGGGCTGAAGAAGACGCGTGCCATGGCCAGCGTCATGGAAACTCGCGGATTCGAGACAGCCATCATCGAGCGCAGATTCGACGAGACATTGCGGGTGCTGCCCGACGATCCACAGATTGCGCTCTGCGGGCTTGATAATGCACTTGGCCGCCGGGCTCTGTGCGATGCCGGATTCAAGCTTGTCGTGGAAGCGGGATTGGGCCGCGGAGCGAAGGATTTTCGCGCGATCCGCATCCATACATTTCCCGATACTAAGGATCCGCGTGACCTCTGGAAAATAGAGGAGAGCTCATTCACTTCGGTCGAGGCGCGCGCGTACGCAGACTTAACAGATCGCGGCTTAGATCAATGCGGCGTGACGCTTCTGGCAGGCAAGGCCGTAGGCGGTCCGTTCGTGGGAATGACTGCCGCTGCACTATCGATCGCCGAGATCCTGCGGTTCCTTCACGGGGGCTCCGTCTTCGCCGTGCATGACATTGATCTCAAAACACCGAACCGGCGGCTGTCGTTCAAGCGCAAGACCGACCTCGCACAATTTAATCCTGGATTTTGCCGCGCGCGTGCGTAACCAAATGCCCGTGCTGATAGAGCATTACCGTCGTATCTTGGGCGACAGCTCGCGGAGAGTGGTCGTGCAGTCGCGGTAACGCTGGAGATTGATTGGGGTCGAAAGCTATCGGTGACGAGCTGCGCCCCTCTTGGCACGAGGAGCAGCATTAAATCTGGTTGGCATGCAGACTGCATAAGAGCGGCCGAGGCGATATCGCCGTTTAGGAGCCTGTATGGCAGCTAAGAAACGCACCACCCTCCGCAGCAAGACCGGCAAGAAGCTTTACGCGAAGCGCGATGCAAAGGGGGAGTTTGAGGACATCCAGAGCTACAAGCGCGCGCAGGGCTCGGACATTAAGCGCGTCTCGAAGGCCGAAACGGCGGCTCGAAAGAAGGCCGGCAAGCCGGCGCGCAAGACGGCAAAGAAGAAGTAGCGCGGCGACCAAAAGCGCCGGCGCGGTCGCGCCGGTCTTCTTTGTCATTTGATTCGTCAGAGCCGGCGTGAAAAACGTGCTCATTGGGACAGCCTCATGGGCTGACCCATCGCTGATCAAATGCGGGATGTTCTACCCGGCGGACGCGAAGACGCCCGAGGCTCGGCTGCGGTTCTATGCATCGCAGTTTCCGCTGGTCGAAGTGGACAGCACGTACTACGCGATCCCGAGTGCCAACACCGCGAAGCTGTGGGCCGAACGCACGCCAGAGGATTTCGTGTTCGACGTGAAGGCGTTTCGCGCGCTGACGACGCATCAGACGCAACCAAAGGCCTTTCCGAAATTTATCGCGGAGTCTCTGCCGGACAAGACGAAGAAGACCGTCTATTACAAGGATTTGCCGAACGAGTTGAGAGACGCACTGTGGAGCGAATTCAAGCACGCGCTCGTGCCGCTAAAGAAGGCGGGGAAGCTTGGCGTCGTGTTGTTTCAGTTCCCGCCGTGGTTCACGCCGAGCCCCGAGAATCGTGAACACCTTTCGGAATGTGTAGAGCGGATGAAAGATTTCATGCTCGCGGTGGAATTCCGAAACGCGACATGGTTTGGCGAGACCGGCACAGAGAAGACGCTAAAAATGCTCCGAGACTACGGCGCCGCGCACGTAATCGTGGACGAGCCGCAAGGCTTCAAGTCCTCGATTCCTTCCGTCTGGGAGGCGACCGCGGATATCGCCGTGCTACGGCTACACGGTCGCAACCGCGGCACTTGGGAAAAGAAAGGCCTCAAGGCCGCGTCTGACCGCTTTGATTACTACTACACCGATGCTGAGTTGCGGGAGCTCGTCTCGCCGATAAAGTCAGTAGCAAAGAAGGCGGAGAGCATGCATGTCGTCGTCAACACGAACCGCGCAGATCAAGGGCCAGCTAACGCACGGCTGTTGCAGCAGGCCCTCGCGGCTCGTTGATCATCAGTGAGACGTAGAAGGGGCCGGCGGGGTGGATTTCGCTTGCGCGCGCTGCAATGCCTGCCTGCGCTGCAACGTCTCGAGGTAGTTGTCGAGCGTCGCATTTTGAATAGACACGCGTGCGCTCTTCGCCCACAAAAGCGTGTGGCCGGCGACGATGTCTGCGACCGTGAAATCCGCGCCAGCGATATAGGAACGGCCGCTGATTGCGTCAGCCAAGATCTTTGCGGCGGCACCGTATTCCCAAGCCGCGGTATCTAACACAGCGTCTACGCGCTTCTCCTTGGGCAACGCGAACCGGTGCTTTGCGATAGTCCAGAGTGCTGAGTCCAGCTCGGTCACAACAAAGCTGATCCACTTGTAGCACTCCGTTCGCGCGGTAGTCGCCGGCGGCGGCAGCAAACCGGCGGCAGGAAAGTGCTCCGCAATGTGAAGGCAAATCGCGGCTGATTCGGTGATGACCTGCTCCCCGTCGACCAGGACCGGCACCTTGCCGGCGGGATTCAACTTCAGAAATTCGGGTGCGCGACCTTCGCCTTTGAATAGATCGATTTCGATGTACTCATATTGCGCAGCCACTTCTTCGAGCGTCCAGAGCGCGCGCAAAGTGCGGCCGTTGCGGTAACCGTATAGCTTCATTGGGCTACGCCTTGGCCGCGTGCAAGTCGCCAGCGACCTTCATAAGGGCCGACATGTCGAGGCTATCGACCCTCAGACGGGGCGCATCCGCGTACCCCGGAAAGTTTCGGCCGATGGAGCGCGCATAAGCGGGATCGTAGTGCGCTTCCATGAGGCGCTGGAACAACTCCGGCATTCGGCGCTCGGCCGCCAGCTTCTCCCAGAGCGCAAACTCCTCGCCGCCGATAAGCGATCTGAGGTACCGCAGCCGCTCGATAAGCGAATCGGGATCGGATTCGAAATGGCCATAGTCCTCGCGCCAGAGGCGGACGCGCTCGGACATTGGTGCTTCCATGGCGAAGATGCGGCCATTACGGAACGTCTCCAGAAGTGAGTCTGGCAACTGAATTGCTCCAATTTTCTTGCTCTCCGACTCCACCCACACGGGCAGCTTTGGATCGAATTTGCTGAGCCTGTCTACCAGGAGCGAATCGAACCATTTCTGCGTCGGCTGCGGCACGCCCGGCAGATCGCCGATCAGCGAGCCGTGGTGCTGCGCGAGTCCTTCGAGCTCGAGCACCTGAGCGCCAACCGATTCCAGCGCCGTCAGCAGACGCGTCTTGCCGCAGCCCGTAGGCCCGCACAGAACGTTGTATTGGAAGCGGCGGGGTAGTTCCTCCAGCTGGTCGCGCACCCACGCGCGATAGGCCTTCCAGCCGCCGGGTAGCCGATCGACGCGGTACCCAATCGTGGCGAGCGAGTCGAGCCACAGCTTGCTGCGTTTACCTCCCCGGAAGCAGTAAACGAGCATTCGCGCGTCTTTCGGGTGTTGCGTGATCAGCTCGTCGATGGCGCGCGACATGTTCTTGAGCGCGTACGAGACACCGATCTGATATGCGCGGTGCTTATCAGTCTTATGAGTGGTGCCGACCTCGGCGTACTGGTCGTTGTCGACGACGGGCAGGTTGATCGCACCAGGAAGGTGGTCTTCTGCGTATTCACGTTCGCTGCGCGCGTCGATCACGATCGCGTATCGACCAGCCAGCGCGTCGGTCAGCACTGGCAGGAACTCATCTCGGGCTTGTGTCGGTGTAGTGCTCATCGCTTCGGCCTAGCATAAACATGAGGCCAATTTCAATACTCGAAAAGGGCATTTTCGAGTATCGAACAGGTCGCTCGAAGTCTCTATTCTCCGCCGAAACGTAATCACCGCCGCAGCAAACGCGGTGCCTCAGTCGAACTCCACGGCCAAGGAATCAAATGCAGAACCAACGCCCCTGCTTGTACAGCGCCGCCAGATCCCGCATCCTCCGCGAAGTGCACCGGATCTGGGTCACCGTCTCGCTGGCGCTCTTGGCGCTACCGGCACACGCGCAGGCGAGCGATCCCATTTCCCGCCTCCTCACGAAGGCCGTCGATCTGCTCACGAACCGCTGGGCCGTCGCGTCCGCCGTGGTGACGATCGCAGTGATGGGCTATCGGATGAAGTACGGAATGATGGACAAGCGTAACGCGTTCGTGACCATCTTCGGCATCGTGATCGTATTCGGGGCCGCCCTCCTGGTCGAAGAAATTCGAGGGTAAACCGTGGAACGCGAGGACCGACTGTACCAAGCTATGACGCGCGACGCGATGATTCTCGGCGTGACGCTCGACTGTTTTCTTCTCGAAGTAATCGTCTGCGCGATCGCCTTTCTCGTCTCCCGGTCGCTGTGGATTCTGCCGCTCGCCGGTCTATTTCATCTGCTGTGCTTCTGGAAATGCCTGGACGACGCGGATTATTTCAGCGTGTGGTGGACAGCCTTCGGCCTTACGCGCAAAGGCGCGAATGGCGACCTCTGGGGTGGAGTCAGCTATGACCCTGAGTAGCGCGCTCGGCCTAGGGTCCGAGGTAGGGGCGCCTGTCGGGAGCGCGCGTAAGCGGAAGGAGCGGCCGGTTGGACGCTTCATTCCATACACCGCGCACTACGACGAGTCGACGCTGCTGACCGAAGACGATCAGCTCGTGCAGATCATCCGCCTCGACGGCCTGGCTTTTCAGACTCAGGACGAAGACACCCTACGACGCCAGAAGCGCTTCCGGAACCGGCTGTTTCGTTCGCTCTCGAAGAGCGATCTTGGCATGACGCTGCACGTCGTCCGCCGGAAGGATTTCGCGTATCCCGAAGCGTCGTTCCCGAGCCAGTTCTGCGCGGATCTAGATGCTGCCTGGAACGCTAAGCACCGGCAGGCGGAGCACTACGTGAATGAGCTTTATCTCTCACTCATCAAGCTCCCCTACAAATCGGGTGTTCTCGTAGGCGCAAAGGATCGTTTCACATATCTGAGCCACAAGCGGCATCGCGATAAGCGGGAACAGTGGCGTCGACGGTGCGCCCAGGACCTGCACGATGCATCACAACGCGTTCTGCAAAGTCTTAATTCCTACGAGGCAACGCTCCTGAAGATGCACCGGCGCGAGGACGGCTGGTATTCGGACGCGCTTCGGTTCCTGCACTACCTGATCAATTGGCAAGACGCCGAGATACGCGTACCGCGGCAGCCAATCCGCGATTACCTCGGCAAGAACCGGGCGATCTTCGGCAGCGAGACGATGGAGATGCGGGGCTGGACTCAGAGTCAGCTCGGCGCAATCGTCAGCGTCAAGGAGTATCCAGACGCGACTGATCACGACATGCTCGATCGATTTCTCAATCTTCCGGTCGAGATGGTGATCACGCAGTCCTATCACTTCGAGGACCGGCCGACCTCGACCAAGGAGATCGATTACCAGCAAAAGCGCCTCGATCAGGCGGAGGACAAGGCCGAGGACCAGATCAGCGGACTGACCGATGCGATGAGCGACGTCGCCGGCGGACGCGTCGCGATGGGGTGGCACCATCTGTCAGTGCTGGTGAAGGCCGCGGACAACCAGCTCGCGACGCTCGATAGGGCACTCGTCGCTGTGGAGGATTGCTTCGTGGACCTGAGCATCCAAGCGACGCGCGAAACGCTCAACCTAGAGGCGTGCTTCTGGGCTCAGCTGCCGGGAAATTTCCAATACGTCGCCCGTAAGCGCCGGATCTCGACTGCGAATCTCGCAGGCTTCGCCAGCCTGCACAACTTCCCGCGCGGTCGGCCCGATGGCAATTGGTGGGGCAGTGCCATCACCGTGCTCGAGACCGAGAGCAAGACGCCTTTCTACGTGAACTTCCATGTAGGCGGCGGCGCTTATCCACCGGGCCACGTGCACATTGCCGCTCCGACCGGAACAGGCAAGTCGACGCTGCTGAACCTGCTTCTGGCGCAGGCGCAACGAGTCAACCCACGCATCTTCTATTTCGACGACAAGAATGGAGGGGAGATCTTCGCGCGTGCGTGTGGCGCCGCGGTGTCAGACATTGCCCTGGGCGAGCCTAGCGGGTTCAACCCGTTCGCACTGCCCGATACGCCGGCAAACCGTGTCTTTCTTGCGCAATGGCTGGAAAGCCGGCTCGGTACTGACGCCGAGCCGCTGCACGCGGTAGACCGCGAGCTCATCCAGCGCGCCATAGAAGGGATGTACCGGCATCCCACTCAGGAACGAAGCCTGGTCGAGATCGCGAGCTACTTCGGTTTGGATCGCGAAGGAACGCTGCGTAGTCGCGCGGGCACCTGGTTGCCCGGCGGAAAATACGCGGGACTGTTCGACAACGACGAGGATCGGTTCCGGCTCGACGCGCGGTTCTGCTACTTCAATACGACGCGTGTCGTACACGACGAAGCCGCGTTCCTGGCGGTGCTGGAGTACATCTTTCACCGCATCGACCTCGTGATGGACGGCGATCCCTTTCTGATCGTGCTCGAAGAGGGCTGGAAGCTCCGCCGCAGCCCTTATTTCCGTGCGCGCATTGACGACTGGCTTATGACCGTGCGGAAAAAGAACGGCGTCGTCATCTTCGTGACGCCCGATCTCAGCCTCTCCTTCGACGAGCAATCGGACAGTCTCGTGAAGCAGCCGGTTACGTTTTTCTATTTCGCGAACGCAAGAGCCGAGTCTCACGCGCATCGCACGGTGTTCGGCCTTTCTGAGCGGGAGTTTCAGCTCATCCGCGAATGGGAGCCGCAGGAGCGGCTGACACTCGTAAAGCAGGGGGACCAAAGCGTGGTGGTCAAGACGGCCTTGGACGAGGTGGGAATTGCACGGTTTCTTCCCGTACTGGCGGGAAACGAAGGAAACGTGAGGCTCATGCGCGAAATCATGCGGGACGTTGGAAGCGCAGCACCGGAGGCCTGGTTGCCTAGATTCATGCAGGAGGCGCGATGAGAAAGTCTCGAGCAATTCTGGTGTACACGGTCGGCCTTTACCTGTTGTTCCTTCAACCAGCACACGCGCAATGGGCTGTTATCGATGTCACAAATCTGCAGCAGAACATTCAGCAGTACCTTCAGATGGTGGAGCAGGTCAGGCAGTTGAAGGCGCAGTTCGAGCAACTCAAGCGCCAATACGAAGCGGTCACCGGTAGCTACGGCGTAGGCGCAATCCTGCAGGAAGTAACTGCCGCCGCTCAGGCGGTTGTTCCAGGATCATGGCAGGAGATCGTCAAGCTTCAGCAGGCGGGAAAATACAAGAACAAGCTCGATTATTACGAAGCAATCATGCGTAGTGTCGATGCGGTCATTCTCGATCAGCAGCGAGGCCGCGGCGGAGAGGCTTACAAGCTGACGTACGAGAACACTCGCGCCGCGTTCGCGGTGACGGATGCCACCTACGACTCTATTGACATCCACCGACGCAACATCGAACAGCTGATGCGGCGCATTGATGTAAGCCAGAACATCAAAGAGGCAACCGATCTGGGCAACAGGCTCATCGCGGAAAACGCGATGCTGCAGATCGCGACGGCGCGCCTGTCGGCGGTCCAGAACAACCTGCAGGCGAGTGCCAACAATGAGCGTTTGCAGAGCCACGCCACCCGCAGCGAAATGCTGCGCTTTGATCGTAACTTCGAATACCGAGTACGGAGACCATGAAGAGATTCGCAATAGTTCTAGCGCTAACGGCGGCTGGCGTTTTCGGATGCGCCAACCTCCAGGCGCTGAAGTCACCGTGTGCAGGCACTGCGGGTAGCCCCTGTACCCGCACGCCACTCACTAATGAACCGATGGAGCTTTCAGCATGAAGAGAGCGTGGATCTTAACGGTGGTCGTAGCGATGTTCGCAGTTGGCGGCTGCCAGCGAGAGGACAACCCTCTCATATCAGCGAATGACGGCCAATTCTCTCGGCTGATCGAGGCGAGAAACGCCTTCTCACCGTCCTGCGCAGCAGCCTTGTACGAGCCGGACACGTTCGTGCAGCAGTACAACGCGCTCAAGTTCTCGCCAGACGGGCGCATCAGCTCGGTCAGCGATCAGCAGAAAACCAGCTGCGCCAATGAGCTGCAGAAGCGGGCGAGCGAGGTCGGCATCGGAGGAGCCGTGACGCCGGAGCATCTGCGTGACGAGCGGGTGCGCCAGCGCTATCTCGCGACAAGGAAGAAATGAGCGGCCTTCCTTCAACCATTCTCGGTGTGTCGGAACAGATTGCGGCTGACTTCGTGGGCCGCGTCTTCGGTCCGATCGCAAGCACCGTCAGCGGGCCCTTGTGGATAGCGGTGGCATTGTTCACGGCGGTCTACGGATACATGGTCATGACGGGGCAGGTTCAGCACCTCTACCAGACGGCCTTCAGAAACATGCTGATCGTAGGGTTCGTGACCTACACCGCGCTCAACTGGGACTGGTTCAGCTATCTCTACGAGACGTTTACCCGCAGTCCCGACCTGCTCAGCGCGAAAGTGACGTTGGGCCGCAGCGAGAAGGTCGTGCTGGATGAGCTCTACAACCGGGGCATGGACACGGCCTTCTCGATGTGGTCGCGCTCCGGCTGGGACCTCGCGCTATGGGGCCTCGGGGCGGTCGTATTCATGGTGACGCTCTGCCTCATTGCTTTCTCTGTGTTCCTGTTGCTCCTCGCAAAGCTGCTCGTTGCGATCACGCTCGCGCTCGGACCGATATTCGTGAGCTTCTTTCTTTTCGACGCGACAAGGCAGTGGTTCAAGAACTGGATTGGGTCGCTGGTCACGCTCGTGATCTTTCAGCTTGTTGTCTATGCGGCGCTGGGCCTGGGCTACACCATCTATCAAGCAGTGGTGCCGGATGGTGATCTCTACACGGCGAGTGCCATCGACGCGATGCAGCTCCAGGGTCGCGTGCTCCCGCTGATCGTGATCTTTCTGTCGCTGCTGTTCGTGCTGCGAAAGGCCGATGGACACGCCATGGCGCTTATTGGGTCGATGAGCTACGTGGGTGACGCGGCGAGCCATGTCTTCAGGTCGGCTCATTACGCAATGTCGCATGCCCGGCGCTATGGCCCCCGCGTCGGCTGGAGGCGGGGACCGATCATGACGTCTGCAGGGAGGAACACGTGAGCGCAGTCGCGAAGGACATGCACGGAGTCGCGCCGACTGTGCTGGCGGATGTGGGCGCGCGCGAGTGGGAATACGTCGCCCACGGGGCCGTGGTGGTGGAGCGTAACCGCTGGTTCATCGGAACGGTTGTCGCCGGCTTGGCTGCCGCGGCGGCAATCGGAGCAGTCATTCTGCTCCTGCCGCTTCAGAAGCTAGTGCCGCTCGCGGTGACCATCGACTCGCGCACGGGGCTTGTGACGGCGGTGGAGTACGGACGCAACGTCGCGGACCTTACCCAAAAGGAAGCGGTTCAGCGGAGCGACGTCGCCAAATATGTTGTCGCGCGTGAGACGTACGATCCCTTGGATCTCGCCACCAGCGCGAAGACCGTGCGGGTGATGTCGGACGCGACTGTGTTGCGTCAGTACGAAGACGAGTCGTCCCAATTCAACGAGAGCAGCACAGTGCGCCGCTACGGAGCCAAGCTGCGGCGCCGTGTGGAGATCACCACGATCGTGCCGCTGCCGGACACAGCAAATACGTATCAGGTCCGCTACGTCGTCTTCGAGGAATACCCAGGCTTCCAAACACAACCTGTAGAGAAGCCTTACGTCTCGACCGTCAGCTTCAGATACAGCGAGCGCGCATTGAGCAACGAAGACCGCATTCTCAACCCGCTCAATTTCCGAGCCACTGGATATCGCAAGGATCAGGAAATCGTCAATTCGGCCACTGCGCCGGTTAAAGGGACCCCGCAATGAAAGTTCTACTCGTCTGTGTCGCGCTAGCGGTGGCAAGCACGCAGGCAGCGGCGGAAAGCATTCCGCAGTCCACGTCCGCGGATCAGCGCATCCGTCAGGTGACGTACAACCCTTCCGAGGTTTACGAGGTTGTGGGCAGCTATCGGCTGACCACGACGATCGAATTCGAGCGAGGCGAAACGGTGCAGTACCTGACCCTCGGCGACACGATCGCATGGCAGGCGCATCCGATCGGCCATCGCGTGCATCTCAAACCCGTGGAGCAGCGTGCGATCACGAATCTGACCGTCATCACCGACCGACGTGCTTACTACTTCCGGCTCTCATCCAATTCGCCGAAGGACAAGCTCGATGCCACGTACCTACTGCGGTTCAACTACGTTTCGACGCCTCAGATCGCGGTCAACCCCGCTGCCATTTACAAGTCGACGGCAGAGGCAAAGGCAGATGCAGCAGCTGACCGCACCGTCCGCAACTGCAATTATTCGGTGGCAGGGAGCAGGAGCATCAAGCTGGTGCGAGCCTGCGATGACGGCGCTTTCACTTACTTGGAGTTCGCCCCTGACGCGAGCCTGCCCGCGTTCTTCGCAGTAGAAGCGGACGGCGCAGAGTCCGTCGTGAACTATCGCATGGAAGGCAAGTACGTCGTTATCGAGCGCAAGGCGGGTCTATACACGCTTCGTGACGGTACCGAAGCCCTGTGTCTGTTTAACGACGACGCTGGGGCCCAAACGAATGACAACCAGCCGCGCACGACGCTCAAGCACGGAGCGGCCTCCTGATGGATCAGCAGAATCAGACGCGCGACCAGGCGTTGCGCGAATGGCGGGAGCAGGGCGAATCGACCGCGCTGCTCGGTCGTCGCTTCTCGGGCGATCGGATTAGGCGAGCTGTTACAGGAGATCGCCTTACCAAGGCCGGCTTCGTCACCGTTACCGGGGTCGTGCTGTTCTTCGTGTTTACGCACGACAGCAAAGAGAAGCGGTTGCTCAATCGTGAGGCTCGGGCGGCGATGCAACTGGAGGAGCCCTCGGTTCGCGATTTCAGACCCCCGGTCATGCCCGCGCGGCTGAATACGGCGCAGGCTCCGGAAACTCCCCGTGAGCTTCCCACGAGACAAGCCGACCTCTCTCCGGCAGCGCCAGAAGATGCTGAGCTAGCCGCACGGCGTCGCAGGGCCGAGCAACTCCACGAGGCGCGAACGAAATCTGAGATCGTCGTCAGAGCCGCCGGCGGCGCGCTGCCGGTTGCTGGCGCGCAGCCAATCAGCGGAGGAACTGTGGCAATGCCGCCGTACGCCGCGGCGTCGATCGCGAGGGAAGCCCCCGCCGAGGGTGCCACCGATGCGAATGCCAAATTCGCGCTCCAAGTGGGCGGGCGCGCCGTCGCGACGAGCGTGCCGAGCCGAACCGCGGATCTTCGATGCGCGGCGCTGCAAGGAAAGATGATCGACGCAGAGCTCGAGACGGCCATCAACACGGATCTGCCGGGGCAGATTCGCGCAATCGTCTCGTCACCCTTGTACGCCGAACAGGGCCGCGAGCCGCTGCTCACGGCTGGCTCTCGCCTGATCGGCGTTTACAACTCCGCTGTTCAAAAAGGGCAGGTGCGCATCTTCGCGATCTGGAACCGCGCCATACGGCCTGATGGCGTGCAACTCACGTTGGACTCGCACGCTACAGATGCACTCGGCCGAAGCGGGGTGCAGGGCGAAACCGACAACCACTTCCCTCAGATTTTCGGCACATCCGTTCTGCTGAGCATCATCGGTGCCGGCACGAGCACCCTCAATGTGAATTCAGACACGCGCCACAACTCGGCCGATGAACTCAGGCGGCAAGTTCAGCAGAGCTTCGGCCGAAGTGCGGATCGTCTGCTCGAGCCGTACGGAAACATCTCGCCGACGAACACGGTTCGGCAGGGCGAACGCATCAAGGTGTTTCTGAACCGGGACCTCAACTTCTGCCCATTCAACGTGGCCACCACCGACCGCCGCGAACTCGTCCTTCCCTGATCGATACCGTCATGAACGCACCCACCTCTGGCATCGAGCTGCAGTCCCGAGCGCCCGCAGCTGAACCGAAACCTTTTACGCACCGCGGCTCGGCGGCCCTGCGGACCCATCTCAAGCCGCTCGAGGAATGGTTGACCCTGGACGGCGTTACCGAAATCTCGGTGAACCGCCCCGGGGAAGTCTGGGTGGCGAGCCAGGGCGAGGCGGAAATGAAGCGGCACTTCGTGCGCGGCCTCACACGAGAAGTGCTGCTCGAGCTCGCGCGCCAGGTCGCGACGCATACAGAGCAGGAGATCAGCACCGAACGCCCTCTGCTCGCAGCAGAGCTGCCGTCCGGCTTTCGCGTGCAATTTGTGCTGCCACCGGCGGCCGGGCGCAACGTCGCACTGTCGATTCGTCGACCCGCGGTGCTCGACCGCAACCTCGACGACTACGAGCGTGAGGGCGCGTTCGAGCACGTAAACACGATGACCGCGTATGAGCGAGCCGAGCGCGCAGGTCTCCGTGCGACCTACTCGGGACGCAAGTTCGCCGCGTTTCTGCGGATGGCCGTCAAGGCGCGCATGAACATCCTGATCTCAGCTGGAACGGATGCCGGAAAGACGACGCTGCTCAACGCCATGCTGAAGGAGATCCCGGCGAGCGAACGGCTCGTCGTTATCGAAGATACGGGGGAGCTGCGGCCGTCTCAGGAAAACGTCGTGCGGCTCTTCTATTCACGTGGCGCACAAGGTCTCGCACGCGTGACGCCGCAGGATTTGTGTGAAGCCGCTCTGCGCCTGCGCCCCGATCGGATTCTACTCGGTGAGCTGCGCGGCACAGAGGCGTTCACGTTTCTGAGAACAATCAACAGCGGTCATCCCGGTTCGATCACCACAATTCACGCCGATAGCCCGGCACTCGCATTCGAGCAGCTCGCGCTGATGGTCATGCAAGGCTTCCCGGGCGTAGACCGCACCTTCGTTCTTGATTACGTGAAGTCGATTATTCCCATCGTCGTGCAAGGCAACCGTACGGGTGCCCGGCGCTACATCTCCGAGATCTTCTATGCAGACGCGGATCGTCCTTCTCGCGCTGCTTAGCGCGACGGTGTTGCCGGCTCTCGGTCAGGTCCCGACGAGTGCAGCCATCATGCGCGTCGATCCTGCTACGCAGCGTCAGCGGGATCAGACCCGAGGCGCAATCCTCCAGGACGAGCTCGTGGCCGAGTCACTTGCCCTGCGAGACGCTCAGAAACAAGCGCGGGCAGACGAGGGGCGCGGTGACGGTCGCAACGTCGGAGAGGCTGCACAGCGCGTAGCGCGGCACCGCCAGAACATCTCGGCGCTGGCGCGAGAGCTCGTCGGCGTTGAACGCCAAGCGGGAGCCGGAGCGGGCAAGGTCCAGCCGACGCGGCCCGGCGCTGCAAGCGCGCAGCGCATCGCTGATGAGTGGTTCCGACCTGAGGCGTTGTCGCCTGAAAAGCCAGACGCGACTGCGGGACAACAAGGCCGGGGCGCGGGCATGCCGGAATGGCTCATTCGAGCCGTGCCCGCCGGTCAGAAGCCATGACGCCCGACGACAAATCGATCGTATTCACCGCGGCGGCGGCGCTGACGCCACTGGCGACGTGGCTGACCACCGCCGGCTGGCAGTACGGCTTCGACCGTCCGCTTTCCCGCGCTGTCGTCCAGGTGGTCAGGCAAACGCCGCACGATGGCCTCCTGCTTGGCAGCCTCGTCGCGGGTGCTGCCGGGGGGCTGCTGTTGGGCGACTACCTCGTGCGGCGCTTCGATACCAAATTCGGCGGCGCCGGCTTTCGACGTTTCCTTCGCGGCACTCAGATGGCAAGCCACCGCACGCTGCGGAACGCGACGCGTGAGGCAACCGAAGCGCAGGTTTCTGTGGCCGACACGCCCATTCCCACGGCTATCGAGAACCTGCACCTCCTTTTGGCAGGCGCTACTGGAACCGGCAAAACCGTCGCTCTCGTGCAGTTGATCGACGCGATCCTGCGTCGGGGCGACCGCTTCATCATCGTCGATCCGAACGGTGGCTTCCTTTCGCGATTCTTCCTTCCCGGGGACATCGTCCTGAACCCGTTCGATGCCCGCTCCGAGAGCTGGAGCATCTTCAACGAGCTGCAGGATGACTATGACTTCAAGCGATACGCGCTTTCCGTCGTCCCGAAGGGGATCACCGATGAAGCGGAAGAGTGGAACGGCTACGCGCGACTGCTGTTCCAGGCGGCGACCAAGAAGATGGCGCGTGTCGGCAATACGGACATCTTCTCGCTCATCAAGCTGCTGACGGCTGAAACGGATGAGACGCTGAAAGAGTTTCTCGCCGACACGGAAGCCGAAGGTCTCTTCGTCGGCGCGAAGGAGGCGCTATCAAGTGCCCGCTTCATCCTGGCCAAGTACCTCGATCCGCACCAGTACCTCAAGCCCGATGGCGACTTCTCGATCAGGCAATGGCTGGCGGAAAGCAGCGGCAATCTCTACATCACGTGGCGCGAAGACATGCTTGAAGCGCTGAAGCCGCTCGTCTCCACGTGGGTCGACATTCTGTGCACTTCGATTCTGAGCCTTCCAGAGAGCGCAGACCGGCGCATCTGGATGATCATCGACGAGCTCGACAGCCTTCAGAAGCTGCCGTCGCTGGAAGACGCGGCGACGAAAGGTCGGAAACACGGCCTGCGAATTGTCGCAGGCATTCAGTCCACGGCGCAGCTAGAGCGCACGAATGGCGAGAAGGACGCGACGGTTCTCCGTAGCTGTTTCCGGAGCATCCTCGTCCTGGGCGGCGGCAGGTCTGACAACAAGACCGCCGAAGATCTCAGCCGCAGCCTTGGCGAGCACGAGGTCGAGCGCGAGACGCACGGGGAGACCGTTAACGTCCGCGGCGGAAGCAGGAGTCGCAACACGCGCGTCGAGCGCGAGCGCGTCGTAATGCCTTCAGAGATTCAGTCACTGCCGCCGCTCACCGGGTATCTGGCCTTTGCCGGCGAGTACCCGATAGCGCGAGTCACCCTCACCGTGCGGGACTACCCGCCGCGTCACCCGGCAATCCTCCAGTAAACAGATGCTCTCTCACCACCCAATTCAAAACTCGGCGCAGGCCTCGCATTACTTCTCCGCGCAGGACGACTACTACGCCAAAGAGGGCTCTGGCATCTGGATGGGCGAAGGTGCTGAGCGTTTGGGCCTTGCCGGTGCCGTCGAGAGCGAGCAATTTCGCGCGGCTTTAGACGGCAAGCTGCCTGACGGGCGCAGCATCCATGCCACCTACGACGCAAGCCGGAGCGCGAAGCGCCATGGCTGGGACTTCACGTTCTCAGCGCCGAAGAGCGTCTCGATGCAAGCGCTGATTGGCGGAGACGCCAAGGTAGTTCAAGCGCATGAGCGCGCTGTTAAAGAGGCGTTCGAGCTGCTCGAAGCAAACGCCATCGCGCGGAAGAAGACACAAGGCGTCAGCCAGCGGCAGACCACGGGCAATCTGGTCGCTGCCGCTTTTCAGCATGAGCTGTCGCGCGCGAAAGACCCGCAGCTGCACACGCACGTCGTCATTATGAACATGACTGAGCGGCGGGACGGTGAATGGCGCGCTCTCTCCAACGAGGAGATCTTCAGGAGAACAAAGCTCGCTGGAGCAGTCTACAGAGCCACACTTGCGCGCGAGCTTCAGCACCTCGGTTATGAAATTCGACGCACGGATGGCGAAGGGGGGTTCGAGCTCGCCCATATCAGCCGCGGCCAAATCCAGAGCTTCAGCACGCGCAGCCGGACGATCGAAGACATGCTGGCGAAGCGCGGCAAGACGCGGAACGACGCGACAACGCTCGAGAAACAGATCGCCACCTTGGCGAGCCGCCCGAGCAAAGAACCGCTGACCCAGTCAGAACGCGAAGCGCTGCGGCACCACTGGCATGTCAAAAGCACTGACGCACGCATCGACTTCCATGCCTCGCGGCAGCGCGATCCAGCGGAGGTGCTGCGCGAGCGTCGGGCAAAGGCGTCGATCGACTTTGCAGTCGCGCACCTGACAGAGCGCCAATCCATCATGCACCACAGCATGCTTATGACGACTGCTATGCGGCATGCCGTGGGCAGGGCGACACATGACGAGATCCGCGCTGAGCTCAAGCGACAAGTTGAAGAAGGGGAGCTCATTCAGGAGCAGCCGCTCTTTCGCTTCGCCCACGAGCATTTCAGCGCGGCGGCGAGGACTCGGTTCCACTTCGAAGCCGCAAGCGCTCGCCAGGAACGCGTGCCGTACGGCACGGCAGTGAAGACAGTGGCTGCGTCAATTGCAGAGGGAACATTGGTCGAGGCGGAGCCGCGCTACACCACCGCATTGGCACGCAAGACTGAGCGCGCCATTTTGCGAATGGAGGAGGATGGCCGGTACAAGGTTTCCGCGATCGTAGATGCGGCAGAAGCGGAACGCGCTCTAGCGCACACGAACCTGAATGCCGGGCAGCGCGACGCGGCCCGATTGATCCTGACCAGTCGGAACCGAGTCACGGGTGTCCAGGGGTCGGCGGGGGTAGGGAAGTCGCACATGCTCAAGAGCACGGCAGAGCTTGCCGAGCAGCATGGGCACCGTGTGATTGTTCTCGCGCCCTACGCGAGTCAGGTGGAACGCCTTCAGGAAGATGGTTTGAAGGCCTCGACACTTGCCACCTTCCTTGCCGCGAAGGACAACAAGATTGACGAGCGGACGGTGATCGTTATCGACGAGGCCGGACTGGTGCCAAGCCGGCAGATGGAAGCGGCGCTTCACGCGGCTGAACGCCACGGCGCTCGCGTCGTCCTCTCAGGAGACGTCCAACAGCTTAAGGCCGTCGAGGCGGGCCGGCCCTTCGCGCAACTACAAGACGCGGGGATGACGACTGCGGTGCTAGACGAGATCCAGCGTCAGAAAACGACGGACCTTAAACCTGCGGTCGAGCTCGCTGCCAAGGGCAAGACCCAGGAGTCGCTTCAGCAGATCGCTCGGCATGTGCGCGAGCTCCCGGATCAGGCACATCGGCATTCGCGCATTGCGGAGGAATATGCAGCCCTCGCTGAGGAAGATCGCCGCCGCACGCTCGTCGTGTCGGGTACGAACGAAGCGAGACGCGAACTGAACACGCTGATCCGGCGGCGCCTCGGGGTCGAAGGCAAAGGTATCGAATTTGAAACGCTAGCCCGCAAGGACGTAACTCAGGCGGAGCGGCGGCACGCAACCAGCTACGCAATCGGCGATGTCGTGCAGCCCGAGAAGGACTACGTCAGCACTGGCATGAAACGCGGGGAAGTCTACCGCGTCGTGGACGTGGAGACGGGCAATAGACTGCTACTGACAGGAGCAAACGGCTTTCGGGCTCAGATCGATCCGCGGCGCTATGCGCAGCTCAGCGTATACGAGCCGGCGCGTGCTGAACTGGCGGTCGGCGACTGGACACGCATCACGAGGAACGATCCGGTGCTCGACGTCTCGAATGGTGATCGCGCGCGCGTCGTAGAGGTCTCTCCGGATCGCTTGGTGCTCGAAAACGAGAAGGGCAGGCGCGTCGCGCTAGATGCGAAAAAACCATTGCACCTTGAGCATGCGTACGCGACCACCGTCCACAGTGCCCAAGGGCTGTCCATGGATCGAATGATGATCGACCTGGACACGCGCAGCCTCACGACGGGCAAGGATCTGTATTACGTCGCTATCAGCCGTGCACGGTATGAGGCCAGTATCTATACGAACTCGCGTGCGGAGCTCCCGATTGCAATCAGCCGCGACAACGTCAAAACAGCCGCGCTCGATATTCAGCATCGGCTGCCCACTCCTCGAATTGCACGCGCGTAGCGGAGAAGGAACGAATGGGTAAGGTCATCAGCTTGCGTCTTTCAGACGCGGAAGAAGCAAGAGTCCAGGGCGCTGCTGCGCTCACGGGTCTGTCTACGTCGGCGTATCTCAAGTGGCTGCTAGTGAATGGCAAAAGTGGCACGCAGGATCTGAACGAGCTCGTGTTGAGACGGCTGGACGAGCTTGGCGTCGCCATTGCACGGTTGACGGCACAGGATCGGACGGCACCTCAGGCACGTTCTGGCGGGGCGGTCGACAAGGCGGTTGTTGCTCGCGGCCTGAAGGAACGCGGTGTGCCGTCGAGCACGATCCGACAAGTTGAAGCCGTGCTCGATCACGTCATGAACAGCGGGGCATGAGCGATCTTGTTTACAAACGTAAACATCAAACACGATGAGGAACAGAAACTTAGCCGTGAAATGTCGTCGCTGTGTAAACGCATGTTTACATCAAAAGCCTGCGGCGACCCGCACTTACGAGCACCTTGTAGGTGCGTATGGTGTGGTGGGGTTAGGTCGTTTTTCGCGAGTTAAAGACGAGCGAAAGGGCGTTTTCATTGCCGACGCAGTGCGTCGGCGGGCAGATAGCACGACTACATAGCAAACCCTCAGCGAACACTTAGCACCGAGTAAGCGCTTTCTCTGCAGGACCAAAGCAACTACTTAGCAATTACGCAGCAAGTTATGAGCACCTCAGACCAGCGCAAAACCACTGACTTAGATCGTGAGTCTAAAGATCCATTGAACGCAGTCGAGCCGGTGGGAAAATCCCGAAGATTCCGATTACTGCTGCCAGTTATCACGGCGAAGATCGAACGCGGTGTTGAGCACGCCGAAATCATCAAGGCGCTAGCCGAACAGGGCTTGGAGCTAACGCAGGGGACGTACTTCAGCTACCTGAAACGGTATCGCTCCAGTGGAGCCGGAAGGCCACAGCAGACGAGCCCAGCGGAATGCGTTCCCGAATTGCCTAAGCCGCCAGCACCGCCGCCGGCGTCCGTCACCACCGCTAGTACCCCCGCACGGCCCAAGACTTTCGATTACGACCCTCGCGGGATTCACCCCGACTTACTGAAATAGGTTTCCAAATGCAGAACACTGTTCATTTTGTCCTCCAGGCTAAAGGAGGCATCGGCAAATCCTTTGTCAGCACCCTTCTGGCGCAGCACGTGCTGAACGAGACCGGAGCAGTGAAGTGCTTCGATACGGATCAGGAGAACACGACCTTCGCGCACTACGCGGCACTCGACGTCCAACACGTGTCTGTGACAAACGAGTCGCGTCTGATCGACCCGCGCAAGTTCGACGCGCTTATGGAGACGTTGCTTACGGACGACGGTAACTTCGTCATTGATACGGGCGCGAACACGTTTTCGAACCTGCTCGCCTACCTGGTCGAAAATGACGTTATGGCGATGCTCCGCGACGCTGGGAAGACGACTTACATCCATACGATCGTGGGCGGCGGCGACACGCTGACCGATACCGCTAGCGGGTTCTACGCGATTGCGCAGAAGGTCGAGGGCACGCGCATCGTGCTCTGGTGCAACGAGCACTTCGGGGCGCTGACGACAGTCGAAGGGCGCCCGTTCGCCGAAACGCAGGCTTATAGGCAGAGTGCCGGGCGGCTCACGGGCGTAGTCACTCTGTACAGGCGCAACGCGGCAACCTTTGGTGAAGACATCCGAAAGCTCAACACGAAGCGCCACACGATCGGCCAAGCGCTTTGTTCGTCGGATTACACGCTGATGGAGAAGCAGCGGATCAAGACGTTCAGCCGCGACGTCTTTGGCCAGCTGCAAGCAGTGCGATGGTGAATGACATGTCATCGCTTCGCGCGGCGATCTTCGAACGCACCGGTATTGCGATTGATGAGAAAGACCCGATCATGGCGGTGCTCGTCGCGTCAGCTGAGCAGACGGAGCAGATCGGCGCTCGCTTGCTCAAGCGAACAAATTCGGTACGGATAGTTCTCGCATCCGGCGCTCTAATGCTGCTCGCTGCCGGCGTTGCGTCGTGGGCCACATGGGAGGCGGCAGAGCGCCAGGCGCTCGCTGAGCGCGCAGATTGGTTGCGCCAGCAGTCCGACCCGCACACCGCGGCGTTGCTGCGGTCGCGCGAAGGTAAAGCCGGATTACAGCTAGCAGCGTTGGGCGTTGCCGATCTGCTCGCAAACTGCCGCGGTCGCTCGTCTTGGCGTATCCAAGACGGTTATTGCGTCCCCTTAGCACCAGATGGAAGACCTGATGGCTTCCGCATCCCCCACAGTCCTCCGAAGTGAACTGATATGACTACCCTCGAGATACTGATGAGGATTTACCCGGGCCGCGTGCTGCTGTCCGTCGATGAAACCGCTAGCGCGTGCGGAATAGCGCCAGGAACGGTGCGTACGCGCCTCTCTCGAAAAACCTTTCCAGTCGCGCACAGAAAAGCCGGCGATAAAACGCTTTTTCACATTGCAGCGGTGGCCAAGTACATCGATGCGTTACCAAGCGACGGCAGGCGCCGCCGCGGTCGACCGCCCAAGACCGAGGTACCGCAGGCTGAACCACAACATGTAGCGTAGCGCACCTTCGGCGGAACTATTGCTGGGGTTCGTAGTCCTACTTGTTACGGGAGACTCATCTTCCCGCATGGCGCTTTTTCTTAAGGTGATGAAATGACGACGAAATCAAGCTCCGGCGGTTCTAAAACTGTGCCTCACGGTCGTAACGCGAGTACCGGCCGTTTCACGACGGTGAATAAGGCGAGAACCAGCCCGGCCAATCACGTCGTCGAGCGCGTGCCCAAGCCCGGTTACGGCGATACGAAAAAGAAATAACCCGACGTTGCGCCGTACCGGCGCCGTCTGCTGGCGGGGCCGCCCGAGTGACCCCGCCATTGCCCATCGGGCAGGCGTTGTCTCGGAATTTGCTGCGCTATTCATTCGAACGCGCTGCGCGGGAGCGGGCTAAAATCCGCACATGTCGAAGAAGACCAATTCAAAACGCGTTGGTACCCAGTCGCGCAGCCGTCCGAGCAGCAGCGGCGGGGCGAAGGAACGCTCGTCGTCTTCCAGTCAGTCTGGGACGATTCATCGCGACGCAGCAACAGGTCAGTTCGTTTTGCCGCAGAGAGACGCGAGGACGGGCTCGTTTACGAGCAAGCGTTCTACAGAAACACTACGGCAAGGGTCTACGACTTTTGCTCATGCACTAAAACGTTTAGCAAAACGCTAAGCGTTCGCGGTGCGTCACTACCGCGTCACGTTCCGTGACGTTCTTCAAGCTCACGAAGAAGCTCTAACATACGGCGGCAGCAATGGGATCAGAAGCCCAGACTTAGTCGAGTCTGCCGTGGGCCGACCTTACTCGGGCTATTACCGGTTTATCCATCAAAAAGCCGCGGCGCTTTTGGAATCATTGGCGCTGAATCACGGTTTCGTAGATGGAAACAAGCGCACTGCGTTATTGGCGGTTGATTTGCTCATCCGTCGCAGCGGCTACCGCTACGTAGGTCAACCAAACACTGTTGCACGCGTGCTAGAAAAGCTAGTTTTGGATGTGGTCGAAAAACGAATGGACCTCGCGAGCAGCTCATCCATATTCAAGGGGCTGCTTAAACGCCGGTAGTGCGGGCACAACGTGTCGGCGCGGCAGCCGTGTGCTCCGATCTCCGTCGAGGGCAAGCCAAGACGCGGTCACGCGCGTCAACAGGCTAACGTGCACAGGAGGCGCGCGTGCTTCCCGATTGGGTTGACAGGCAATGGTCGACCGAACTCCCAGCACTCCGTTCGCGAGGAGAAAATCAGGAGCTGGAGTACATCTCAAGCTTTCCTGCCAATGTCCGCGAACTAGCACGTGAGATCGCGGCCTTTGCGACAAGCAACGGCGGAACGATCCTGTTGGGCATATCTGACAGTGGAGAACTCCAGGGTTTATCTGACGTCAACTCGGCCCAAGGCCGCGACGCCCTCGTCCGCCGTATCGAAGGAATCTGTCGTGGCACTGTAAAACCGGCGATCACTCCCTTGATCAGGTTCGCCTTCGAAGCGGACCAAGCTGTGGCCGTGATCGTTGTACCGAAAGGAAGCGAACCGATCTACTACAGCGGAGGCGTACCGTATATTCGGCACGTCACGGAGTCGCGGCCCGCCGAGCCGCATGAAGTATTCGAGCTCGTTCGCGCCTGGCTACCGACAGCTGCGGCGTTGACCGAAGTTCCGCCTTCTAACCCGCTCGCAGAGCTTCTTTCGCGGCTGGCGACAGTTCTCATCGACGTGCTCCTGTACGGAGAGGAGTACGACGAGCGTGAGGTAAATCCTTGGTTCGATCAATGGCGCGCGCAATACCGTTATTGCGCTAGCCAGCTGAGAGAGCTTGCGCTTGAAGAAGCCGCAATTCGCGAGGGAATTAGCAGTGAGTGCGTAGCCTTGGCGGACGCCCTTGATGAGATAACGTTATTTCGCATGACGCTCGGCGGCGGCGCTGATCTTCGCGCGATGTTAGAACGCGCAATGAGCTTGGCTACGGACCTCAAGCGTTCTCGCGTGGATACTGTTCCGTTATCTGAAAGTTCTCTACAACAGGTGCGTGCACTGCTTGTGCAGCGCTCACGGCGGCTGCAAGCGCTGGTAGATCGACGCAAACAAATGAGCGAACGAAACCAGGAAGATGAATTTCAAAGCGAAGCCAGTGCGATCGGCCAGTCCGTCTTACGCCTTTCGTACTACAACTTAGAGAGCTTGGGGAAGAACGTCTCAGGAAGGCTCAGAGATATTGGTCGGCGTCTGCATTTACTTGAAACAGTAGACACCGGCTACTCGGATGGCGGACGCGCGGTGCAACTCATCTTTGATACGGCCGAGTCCGCCACTAAGGATCTAGATCTAGTTCTACGCCTGATCAGCGACGATGGATCTTCTGTTTAACCGGCCCAGCCCAAATATCTCGACGAGCCATGCTTCACAAGACTTCCGACGGTTGCGTAGTCGATGGAACCGGCAAAGTCATTTTTTTCAGCGAGGAGCGTTTTCTGCGCGACGTCGTTGAAGGCGACCGTTGTTTCATATGTGGCGCGGATCCACGCGAGGTCCCCTTCAACGCTGAACACGTGCTGCCAGATTGGATTCTGCATCGGTTCAATCTCATCGGAAGAGACGTAACGTTGCCGAACGGTAGCAAGCTCCGATATGACCGGTACAAAACTCCGTGCTGTGTTCAATGCAACCAGCTGATGGGGCGCGAGATAGAGGGACCGATCAGCCGCTTAGTCGATCAAGGCCGCGATGCAATCTATGCGCATGTAGAACAACACGGCACACTCCTTTTTTACGTTTGGCTTGCACTTATTTTCTTAAAAACGCACCTTAAGGATCGACAACTTAGGATTGATAGGGATTTGCGCTCGCCCGATATGCGAATCGGGGACTTGTATGAATGGCGCGAGCTTCACCACTTGCATACCGTGGTTCGTTGCTTCTATTCAGGCTCGGAATTACGCCAGGGCGCGGTTGGCTCGCTCGTTGTATTGCCAATTACGCAGCAGGTCAGCAACGAATCTTTTGACTTTGCCGATTTATCCAGCGCTCAAACGCTGCTATTGCGAATTGCCGATGTGGCGTTTCTCGCTGTATTCAACGATTCGGTGGGCTCCTTCAGCGCCGCCAAAGCGTTCTTCGACCGGATTACCGGACCGCTGTCGGAAGTGCAATTGCGCGAATGCATGGTAGAGCTGGCGTTCATGAACCTGCACTTAAAGCAGCGGCCTACCTTCCTGTATGGTTTTGACGATGTTGAAGAGCGGCATTGGATAGGCGCAGACACACCACCGATGGTCGAGCTCCAGCCTCTTGACCATTCGGTTAGGGGGCGACTCATGGTACAGGCGCTCGGGGAGATGACCCGCACTATCGAGATTCGTAACACGCCTCGACACGACTTCCGCGCCGCGCTCGAGGCGGGATCGTGGTCTTTTGTACTCGACGACCATGGGAATTTCATCGCGAATTAGCCTTTTCGTCGTGGTCACGTGTTAGCCGCAGCGAACGCTCCCTGCTTGACTAAGGCGAGTAAGCGGCGCGCTGTGGCGCGGCGGAGAAATTCTCAATCTTTGGTATAGTGCGACGAGGTGACCGTCACCTGCCGCACGCGCCCCTGTTGGGCATGACGAAGACGGGAATACGCAGACCTAACCCAATCCGTTGTTTTTTTATGGGCGGCCCGCAATGCGTGCACCGGATCCCGCGCCCAGGAGAAAACAATGGACATTCAGCAATTGAAGGTACTCGCACATCGCGTCCGCGATGTGATGCAACAGTCGAATCATCCGATAGGCCATAACCAGTCGCTCGATCTAGTCGCCGCGCTGCCAGGGCTGCGCAATTGGCCGGAGGTACTGGCGTTTCCCGACCGCGTGGCCGCATGCAGGGTTGACGAGAGCTCTGCTGGTCGGTTGGCTTCGAGACTCAAGAAGTTCGAGTTACAGCTATCACCTCAAGCCATGCTATCGGCGCTGCTCTCGGCGGTGCCCGAACACTCCGCAAACGTCCCTCAGATCTGGCCACTAGGTCCGAAGCCAGGTGTCTACATTACTACGTCGCAGAACGCGATAAACGCATTGCTTGCGCGCTACGAGGCAGCGACCGATGGTGCGCTTGTTTATGCGGAGCGGGCAGGAAACCATTGGGATAGCAGCATCGACCTTGGTGAGGACGGACTATGGTCCAGCGGGCTGTCCCGCGTTCCAAGCGGGACATTGCTTATCGTCGGTCCAGTGGAGCTGAATCAACAGTCATGGGACGACAGTGCCAAACGATTAGAAATGGCTGCGTTGCGCGCTCTCGGCTCGGAGCACCGTGTAGCGGTTCTAGTCGACACGCAAACGCCCGAGGCCATGTGTGAGGACAGCCTGCTGTTGGTTAGGTCTGTACAGCAAGAGGGGGATAACTGCGACGCTGCGTTGCTCGGCCTTGTGACCGAAGATGGCAACTTAGTGACGCGGCAGCCCTTCGCGACTTCGCGTGGACGTCCGACACGCGCCCGTAGCGTGGCTACGACTGAAGCGATCCCGGCAGCCGCGCTTCAAACGCTGGAGAACGCAGTTGCGCAACGCACCTCGGGACTGCTGCTATTCGGGTCCGCCAAAATCGAGGAACATCCAGCCATCGAACTTGTGGCCGCCTCGCTAGCTTTGACGGAACACGCGGGACCGGCGGCGCGTGTCATGCCACGGAATCGTTCGACCCCGGCGAAAGACTGGCATGTGCCCGACGCCATAAAACAACTTCCTTTTCTCCCATCGATCGAGAGCGCGTACGACCAAGGATATCGACGAATCGTCTTTAGCCCGCACTATACGAAGGCAGAGCTGCTCTTACAGTTCGGCACGGATGCCCTGTTGATCGCTGGTACGTACAGCAGCAGCGCCGAAGATGCTTTCATGAGCACAATGTCTCTCGCGGGCCGGCAGAAGGAAAGCGACGTGCTCGCGCTTGTTATTGCAATCTGTTGCGTGCTGCGAATTCCAACAAAGCATGGCGAGGAAGTAGCGACTGACCTATTTGTGCTGGAAGGTGACCCGAGTGATATCCACGCGACGACCTACGAGCAAATCTTCGAGTATCTGCAGCGCAACCGGGTCGTGAGGTGGGAAGATGAACTGAGCACGTTGCTTAGTTCGGGCAAAGTGTCGGCCGCCGGGCTCAAAAAAGCTCTACCCCGAAATCACTCCGTTAGCGAGTTTCTGTCTCAACGGAACCTTGGCAAGAAGAAAAAGGGGCCGGCGCGGTAGAGTGTCAGACGCCGACGAGTCCGGATGTACAGTTCGGACTTGTCGGCGAGAACAGCAGCAACAGACCGACTAAGCTACGATAGATGCACAACGCCTGCGTGATGCAGTGGTGCGCGTGGTCCAATTTGGTCCAGTTCGAAGCAATTTGCCGCGCAACAGGGTTATTGTTAGATATCGCTAGAAATCGCAACTCGCTGAATTACAAGCGGACCGGCGGTAAGGCACTGGTGCGAAATGAGTGTTCGAAGGCCTGCAAAGCCGTGGACGCCGGTTCGATTCCGACCCCCGCCTCCAGTAACGCGCCGGGCGCGCAATGAAGCCTGCGGAGATCGTCGCAGTGTCCCAGTTCGACGCGATGCACGCAGACCTGGCACGCGCGCGTTGAGAGCGTCTGCCGCATGCTAGCCATCGTCGAGGCGCATCGCGCGCGGCTGCTGCAGCCGAAAGAGTGGCTGCCGAATATCGTTTCCGGGGTCATCGTCGGCGTCGTGGCGCTTCCGCTCGCGATGGCTTTCGCGATCGCCTCGGGCGCGAAGCCCGAGCAGGGGCTCTACACCGCCATCGTCGCGGGCGTGCTCGTCTCCACGTGTGGCGGGAGTCGGGTGCAGATCGCCGGCCCGACCGGCGCGTTCATCATCATTCTCTCCGGCATCACCGCCCGGTACGGGATCGACGGGCTCCAGATCGCGACGTTGATGGCGGGCGTCATGCTGCTGCTTCTGGGGCTCGCGCGTATGGGCGCGATCATCAAGTTCATTCCGGACCCGGTGATCGTTGGGTTCACCGCCGGCATCGGCGTCATCATCTGGGTGGGTCAGTGGAAGGAATTTTTCGGGTTGCCTGCAGTGGCAGGGCAACACTTTCACGAAAAACTTCCGCGCCTCCTGCAGGCGCTGCCGGACCTGCATCCCACGACGACGGCGCTCGCCGTGCTCTCTCTGCTGCTCGTGATCTACACGCCGCGGCTGCCGCGGATGCACCGTGTCCCGGGGCCGCTCGTCGCGCTCGTTGTGGCGACTTCGCTTCAGTCGATCTTTCATTTCGACGGCGTCAGCACGATCGGCAGTGCTTTCGGCGGCATCCCCACAGGCCTTCCTTCGTTTCACGTGCCGGAGCTCACGCTCGGCCGTGCGCTCGAGCTGATCGGTCCCGCCTTCACCATCGCAATGCTCGGCGCGATCGAGTCTCTACTTTCCGCGGTCGTCGCGGACGGCATGGCAGGCACACGGCACGATTCCAACCAGGAGCTGATCGGACAGGGACTGGCCAACATCGCGACGCCTTTCGTCGGCGGCTTTGCCGCCACGGGTGCGATTGCGCGAACCGCGACCAACATTCGTAACGGCGGCAACAGCCCCATCGCGGGCATCGTGCACGCGCTCACGCTGCTCCTGATCGTCCTCTTCATGGCGCCGCTCGCGGTCGATATCCCGCAAGCCGCGCTGGCGGCGATCCTCTTCGTCGTCGCATGGAACATGAGCGAGGCGCGGCACTTCGTGAAGATGATCAAGCGCGCGCCGCGCGCCGACGTCGTCATTCTTCTGGTCACGTTCGGCCTGACGGTATTCGCGGATCTGGTCGTTGCGGTGAATATCGGAGTCATTCTCGCGATGCTCCAGTTCATGCGTCGCATGGCGAGCAGCGTCGAGGTGCGCCAGGCCACCGAGGACGAGCTCATCCGCGAGTTCGGCCGGGAACCGATCAGCCAGCTGCCGCCGGGCGTGGCCGTGTACTCGGTCGAAGGCCCTTTCTTCTTCGGAGCGGTCGAGCATTTCGAGCGCGCGCTCGCCAGCACGCACACCGAGCCCGAGGTCCTCATCATCCGGCTCGCACGCGTGCCGTTCATCGACATCACGGGCCTTCATACGCTCGAAGAGGTCGTTCGCGATCTGCAGCGGCGAGACGTGCGGGTCATGCTCACGGGCGCGAACGAGCGCGTGCAGGGAAAGCTCGCGAAGGCCGGACTCGTGGAGCTCGTCGGGACGCAGAACGTTTTCGCGGAGATGACGGATGCATTGCGTCGCTGTCGAACGACAATGCGCGAGCACGCATGACCACATAGCCGCTGCGCGCTGCCCGGTGCGGTGCGTACACTCGGGCTACCCGTAAGCTCGATGAAAGGCGCGAACGTTACCTTCTGCGCATGCATCGTCTCCGCAATCTTGCCGGAAAGATCGCGGACTCCTTCGCGGTTTCCCTGTATCTCATTTATCTCGTCGCCGAATCGATCGCCGAGCGTCTGGCGCAAGTCAAATCAGCGCTGTGGCAGCGGCGCGAGCGCGAATCGGACTGACGTCCGCCCCCGGCGTCAAGCGCATCAGCTGTTCCCTTCCTGGAGTGCGGCCGTCTCCCCGGCGCGCGCAGGCATAATGCGGTTTCAGATAATTCAAAAATATGAGAAGCCGGGGAATAGACTTACTGCGTGCGGTCGGGCACGCCATGGCGCTGGCCTGCGTGCTGGCGCCCGCCGCGCCGCAAGCGGCGACGGCGCCTTTCCCGGCCCGTGACGTCCGCCTGATCGTTCCTTTCCCGCCGGGCGGCGGCAACGACATCGTCGCCCGCGCACTGGCTGACGGTCTTCAGAAGGGTCTCGGCCGCGCGATCATCGTCGACAACCGCGGCGGCAGCGGAGGCACCGTTGGCACCGACATCGCGGCGAAATCACCGCCCGACGGTCACACGCTGCTCATCAACAACATCAGCTTCGCGGTGAACGCGACGCTGTTCCCCAAGCTCCCGTACGACACGCAGAAGGATCTCGAGCCCGTTTCGATCGTCGGCCACCAGCCGAGCGTCGTCGCCGTCTATCCGGGACTGAAAGTGAGATCCGTGCAGGAGCTCCTCGACCGCGCACGTAAAACTTCGGGCGGGATGATCTACGGCTCAGGCGGGCAGGGAAGCTCGGGCCACCTTGCGACGGAAAGGCTGCTGCTTGCGAGCGGCGTCCGCATGAATCACGTCCCATACAAGGGGCTTGCCCAGGCGCTTGCGGATCTCTCCACCGGCAAAGTCGAGCTCGTCATCGCTACGGCCAGCACCGCGCTTCAGCCGCTGGCTGCCGGAAAGGTGCAGGCGCTTGCGGTCACGACCGCGAAACGTTCGGCCCTGTTTCCGCAGCTCCCGACGATGGCCGAAGCGGGCGTCAGGAACTATGAAGTGTCGACGTGGTACGCGGTGCTCGTGCCCGCGCGTACCCCGAAGACTGTCGTAATGCGGCTCAACAAGGAGCTCGGGATGGTGACGTCATCCGCGGCGCTCAGAGACACTTTCGCTTCTCAGGGTCTCGAGCCCGCGCATACGACGCCGGATGAGGCGCGGGCGTACATACGCAGTGAAATCACAAAATGGGGTGAGGTCGTTACGAAGGCGGGTCTGAAACCGTAACGGCCATTCGACGGCGTCACACGCCGCGGCAATCGGGGGCGCAATGAGCGCGAGCAACAAGACGAGTTCCGGCACGCCGTCGCCGTTCTGGCACGGCCAGCCTTTCTATCTCCACATCCAGGTCCTTTTCACGGTGCTCATCCTGCTGACCGGCGGGGCGCTGTTGTGGAGCAACTATCAGCAGGGGAAGAGTGTCGTGCTCGCCGCGGCAGAAGACCTCTTCGAGCGCATCCAGCGCGAGAGCGGCTCGCAGATGGAGCGCCTGCGTGCGCCGATGCAAGCCGTCGTCGAGTGGGTCTCGCGCGCACCGATCACCGATGCGACGAGGCTCGAAGCACGGCTGCAGTCCCTGCAGTCGCTCGCGGGCGTGCTCGAACGGCAGCCGCGCCTCGAGGCGATTTATGTCGGTTATTACGACGGCGGCTTCTTTCTGGTCCGCGCCCTGCGCACGGACGCCGACCGCAAGCGCTTCGATGCCCCGCGTCATGCAGCGTATCTCGTCCAAAGCATCGAACGCGGCGACGCCGGAAAAGCGGTGTTCATGCTCTTCGATGCGGCCTTGAACGAGATCGAGCGCGGACCGCCGCCGGCGGGTTACACGTACGACCCCCGCACGCGCCCCTGGTACATCGCCGCGTTGAAGAGCACCGAGCTCATCCAGACCGATCCTTACATGTTCTTCACGACCGGGCACGTCGGGCAGACCGTCGCTCGACGCGCGGAGCATGGCCGCGCGATCGTGGGCGCTGACGTGACGCTCACGCAGGTCTCCGAGACGCTCGCCCAGGCGCGTCCGACGCCGTCGTCCGAGCTCGCGGTGATCACACCCGACGGCAGCGTAGTCGCCTATTCGGATCCGGCCCGGATGACCGCAACCGCCGGGGGCGCCAAGCCTGCGCTCAGGAAGATCGGCGACCTGTCGCCCGCATTGGGCATCGCGGCGGCCGATTTGCCGGCATTCGCAAGTCGTAAGACGGCAGACGCAGGCGGTCAGACGTGGCACCTGCGCGCGCTGCCGCAGGCCGGAGACGACGGGCGTACGAATGCCTACCTGCTGGTCGGCGTTCCCGACGACGAGCTCCTCAGCGGCGCACGCGCCGTGCTCCAGCGCAGCGCGTCGCTCACGCTGGTCCTGATCCTGCTCACCATGCCGCTCACGTGGCTCATTGCGCGCCGCCTTGCGAGCAATCTCCACGCATTGACGCGTGAGGCCGCCGCGATCCGGCGATTCGATTTCGCTGCGCCGCCGGCGCTGCGCACGCGAATCAAGGAGATCGCGGAGCTCGGCGAGGCCATGAAGCGAATGCGCGAGACCATCCGCAAATTCCTCGACATCAGCCGGGCGCTGTCGGCAGAACGGAAAGTGGACCGGCTCATCTCGCAGGTGCTAGAGGAGGCCCATGCTGCCGCCGGGGCGACGGCCAGCGTGATCTATCTCCTGAGTGACGATGGAAAAGCGCTCAATGCTGCCGCTCACACACTGGCCGATGCGGATGTGAAGCCCGCGCCGATCGAGGTCTCCGACAAGACGAACCCGGTCGTGCAGGCGCTCGCGCCGAATGCCGCAATCGAATCGCATCAGCTGCCCGTGCCGCGGCCGTCGTCCCTCGCCTTCGTCGACGCGAAGCTGGGAGCCGGCCCCGCGCTGCTGGTGACGACGCCACTTCTCAATCGCGCAGGCGTGGCGATCGGCGTGCTGTGCCTCTTCATCGACAGTGCTACCGAGACGCCCTCGGAGGCGCGCCTCGCGCTGGTGGAGGCCTTCGCAGGCGCCGGCGCGGTCGCCATAGACAACCAGCGCCTGTTGGCGGCGCAGAAAACGCTCCTCGACGCGCTGATCCGGCTGATCGCCGGCGCGATCGATGCGAAGTCGCCCTATACGGGTGGGCATTGCGAGCGGGTGCCGGAGCTCACGTTCATGCTCGCACGTGCGGCGTGCGAAACGAAGCACGGGCCTTTCGCCAGCTTCGATCTCGACGACGACGGCTGGGAGGCCCTCAAGATCGCCGCCGGCCTGCACGACTGCGGCAAGGTCACGACACCCGAATACGTCGTCGACAAGGCGACGAAGCTCGAGACGTTGTACGACCGCATCCACGAGATCCGGATGCGCTTCGAAGTACTGAAGCGCGATGCCCGCATCCGCTGCCTCGAAGCTGTCGCCGCCGGCGGCGATGCGTCAAAGCTCAAAGCAAGCCTCGAGGCGGAGCTTCGCACGCTCGACGAGGAATTCGCGTTCGTCGCGAAGTGCAATACCGGAGGCGAATTCCTCGCGCCCGAGCAGATCGCCCGACTGACACGAATCGCGACACGGACCTGGCAGCGGACGCTCGACGACCGCATCGGTATCTCGTGGGAGGAAGGGCTGAGAAAAGGGCGCACTCCCGCCCCGGCGCTGCCCGCCACGGAGCGGCTTCTGGACGACAAGCCTGAGCACGTCCTGCAGCGGACGTCGGCGGACGTCATGGCGAAGGACAATCCGTGGGGCTTCAAGGTCGACACCCCGCAGTTCCTCTATAACCGCGGAGAGCTCTACAACCTCTCGGTGTCACGAGGGACATTGACGGACGAGGAGCGCTATAAGATCAACGATCACATCGTGCAGACCATCGTGATGCTCTCGCAGCTTCCGCTGCCGCCGCACCTGAAGAGCGTTCCGGAGCTGGCGGGCGGGCACCACGAGAAGATGGACGGCACCGGTTATCCGAAACGGCTTCGGCGGGAGGAGATGAGTGTCCCGGCGCGCATCATGGCGATCGCGGACATCTTCGAGGCCCTCACTGCGAGCGACCGCCCGTACAAGAAGGGGAAGATGCTCTCGGAGGCGATCAAGATCATGGCGGCAATGAAAAAAGACCGGCACATCGATCCGGATCTCTTCGATCTGTTCCTCACCTCCGGCATCTATCGCGAATACGCCGAGCGCTTTCTCGAAAAACGCTTTATCGACGAAGTGGACGTCAAGGCTTACGTTGCGTCCCCGGCGGCTGCCATGGCTTCGTAACGCGCAAGAATTCCTGCTGTCATAGTAGTATCTGCGCTATCGTGGAATCCCGATAACGCACGCGCCCAGACGCGGCTTTCACGGCAAGAAGAAATCAATGTGGCGGCCATGCCGGCAGCAGCGGCAGCGGCCTCGACGTACGGAAGAAGGAGCCACGCAATGAGCGTGACCGCGCTCGCGATCAAGGGAGTGGAGCAGGGGCTCGTGCCGGCCCCGCTCGTACGCGCAGGCATACGACGCCTGCTCGCACAGCGCCTCGAGGACATTCACGCGCACGACGCAACTGCGTCGGCCGAGACCGCCGAAGCATTTTCGCTCGAGCTCGCCGCAGCGCCGATCGCGCTCCTCACCGACAAGGCCAACGAGCAGCATTACGAAGTCCCTGCGGCCTTCTTCGGCCGCATCCTCGGACGCCATCGCAAATACAGCTCGTGCTGGTGGCCAGCCGGTGTGACGACGCTCGATGAGGCTGAGGCCGCAGCGCTTGCCGCTACGTGCGAGCGCGCCGGGCTCGCCGACGGGCAGCAGGTCCTCGAGCTCGGTTGCGGGTGGGGGTCGCTGACGCTATGGATGGCGGCGCACTACCCGCGCAGTGCCATCACCGCCGTATCGAATTCGCATTCCCAGCGTGAATACATCGAAGCGGAAGCGCAGCGCCGCGGTCTTGCGAACGTGCGCGTGCTGACGCGGGACATGAATGCATTCGAGCCCGCGGGGCGCTTCGACCGCGTCGTGTCGGTCGAAATGTTCGAGCACATGCGGAACTGGCCCGCGCTTTTCCGGAATATTCGCGGCTGGCTCTCGCCGCGTGGTCTTTTTTTCATGCACGTGTTCGTACACCGGTCCACGCCCTACGCATTTGTCGAGCAGGACGCGAGCGACTGGATGAGCCGCCATTTCTTCTCCGGCGGGATGATGCCGAGCGACGATCTTCCAGTGCGGTTCCAGGACGACCTGAGACTCACTCGGCGCTGGCGCTGGAGCGGCGTTCATTACGAGCGCACGGCGAACGCCTGGCTTGCGAACATGGATGCGAATCGTGCGGCGCTGTGGCCGCTCGTCGAGACGACGTACGGCCGTGACGACGCGGCGCAATGGTGGGCGCGGTGGCGTGTGTTCTTCATGTCCTGCGCCGAGCTCTTCGGTTATGCCGCCGGAGAGGAGTGGTGGGTGAGCCATTATCTCTTCGAGCGCCGGCCGTGAATCCCCTGTCCGGCGCAGACGCGGCCACGGCGGCCGCGCATCGGCCGCCGTCACGGCAGGTCCTCGTCAATATCGTCGCCTTCCAGCTCGCGTGGTTTGCGCTCGTGTTGGGCGCAGCGAAGGGAGAGACGGCCGTTGCCATGCTTCTGGCCGCGGCGGTGGTGGGCCTCCATCTCTCGCGTGCCGCTGCGCCCTGGGTCGAGGTGCGGCTGATCGTCTGCGCCGTCGTAATCGGGGCGATATGGGACAGCTCCCTTGCGCGCGCGGGGTGGCTCGAATTCCGGTCGGGCGAGCTCGTGCACGGCTTCGCGCCGGTGTGGATCCTCGGCCTGTGGGCGATCTTCGCCACGACGCTCAACGTCTCTCTGCGCTGGTTGCGTGGCCGCAGGCTGCTGGGTGTTGCGCTCGGCGCCGTGGCGGGGCCGCTTTCTTATTACGCGGGTGCAAGGCTCGGGGCCCTGGTGCTCACCGACACAGTTGCGGCGCTGACGGCGCTCGCGATCGGTTGGGCAGTTCTGACGCCGGCGCTCGTGGCGCTCGGTGCGTGGTCGGACGGCATGGCGAGGCCGCGGTGACGAGCGCTGCAGTCGCCGGGCTCATCGTTCCGCTGGTCCTTGCCGTTGCGACGTGGCTTGTCGCTTGCGCGAAGCACGACGTCAGCATCGTCGACAGCGTGTGGTCGGTGCTGATCGCCTCGGCTGCAGTCGCGTATGCGCTGTCGCTTCCCGCGCTCGGACCGCGGGCGGGTGTCATCGCGGCGCTGGTCGCGCTCTGGGCGGTGCGGCTCTGCGGTTACATCACGTGGCGCAACTGGGGCGAGCCCGAGGACCGGCGCTACCAGGCGATTCGCGCGCGCAACGAGCCCAATTTCGCGCTCAAGAGTCTCTATCTGGTTTTCGGACTGCAGGCCGTGCTCGCCTGGATCGTGTCGCTGCCGCTGCTGGCAGCGCTTGGCAGTGCGCGAGCGATGAACGCGCTCGACCTCGCCGGCCTGGCGATCGTCGTGTTCGGCATCGCCTTCGAAACCGTCGGCGATTTTCAGCTCGCCCGGTTCAAGTCGGATCCACAGAACCGCGGCCGCGTCATGGACCGTGGCCTCTGGCGCTATACACGCCATCCGAACTACTTCGGCGAGTTCTGCGTCTGGTGGGGCTTCTACGCCATCGCGCTCGCGGGCGGCGGCTGGTGGTCGATCGTGTCGCCGCTCCTCATGTCGTGGCTTCTCATCCGGATCTCCGGGGTCGCGCTGCTCGAGAGCGATCTGCGCGAGCGTAAGCCGGAATATCGCGACTACATCGCACGCACGTCGGCGTTCTTCCCGGCGCCTCGCCGCAGGAGCGCGTCTTGAAACGCCTCGCCGCCGCTCTCGGCCTCGTGCTGCTCGCGCACGGGGCTGCTGCCGCGGAGACCCGCACATGGCGCTTCAGCGTCTTTCTGGACGATCGCGCCATCGGCTATCACCTTTTCCGGTTGAAGGAAGAGGGGACCCAGCGCGAGCTCGCGAGTGAAGCGCGGTTCAACGTGAAGATGCTCGGCATCGAGCTGTATCGCTACGTGCACGACGCGGCCGAGCGATGGCGCGGCAACTGTCTCGAAGCGCTGAATGCGCGCACCGATGACAACGGCGAGGCGACGTCAGTCAGCGTCGAGCGCGAGGGCGAGCGGCTGGCCGTGTCCACGCCGCGGGGGCGGCAGGCGCTCGACGGATGCGTCATGACCTTCGCGTACTGGAACCCGCAGATGCTCAAGCAGTCGCGGCTCCTCAACGTTCAAACCGGGACGTTCAACGCCGTGCAGATCGCCGCGCTGCCGAACGAGAACATCATGTTTCGTGGTGCGGAGGTACCCGCACGCCGGTTCCGTATCACCGGCGAGAAGAACCCGATCGACCTCTGGTACTCGCCGGAGGGCGAGTGGCTCGGCCTTGAATCGACCGTATCGGGCGGTCGGCGCCTGCGCTACCGCATCCCATGAACGCGCGATCGCTGCGCAAGGGTTTGGCGGCCTGTCTGGGCGCCGCCGGATCGCTCTTCCTGCATGCGTGCTCGCAAACGCCGACCGCACCGCTCGAGACGGTGCCCAGCGTGGACCTCAAGCGCTACATGGGAAGCTGGTACGTCATTGCGAACATCCCGCCGTGGATCGAGAAGGACGCGCAGAACTCGATCGAGTCGTACACGCTCGACACCGACGGCACGGTCGCGATCTCGTCCACCTACCGCAACGGCGGCCCTGAGGCCGAACAGAAACGGCTCACCTCACGCGGGTTCGTCCTGAATGCGCCGGCGAACTCCATCTGGGACGTGCAGTTCATCTGGCCGCTGCGTCTCGACTATCGCATCACTCATCTTTCGGCGGATTACAGCCAGACGATCGTCAGCCGCGTGAAGCGCGACTACGTCTGGATCATGGCGCGGACACCGATGATTTCCGATGCCGACTACGAGCGCCTGGCGAAGCTCGTGGCGGCGCAGGGTTACGACGTCACGCGCCTTCGCAAGGTGCCACAACAATGGAAATGATCCGTTTGCGCGCACCGCTGCGTCGCGTGTTGAACTGGCTCGACAACGACGCCGCCGCCCGCACGCTCGATACGGGCCGGCCTGGCCCCCGCGCGATCGACTGGACGCGTGTCATTCCTTTCATCGGCATTCACGTCATGTGCTTCGCGGCGCTGTACACCGGCGTGAGCCTGTGCGCGGTGCTGGTCGCAATCGCGCTCTACGCCGTGCGCATGTTCGCGATTACCGGGTTCTACCATCGCTATTTCTCGCATCGCGCGTTTCGCACGTCCCGCTGGCTGCAGTTCGTCTTTGCATGCGTGGCGGCAAGCGCCGCCCAGCGCGGGCCCCTCTGGTGGGTCTCGCAGCACAGGCACCATCACGCGCATTCCGACGAGGTGGAAGACGCCCACTCGGCGCGGCAGCACGGTTTTCTCTGGAGCCATGCGGGCTGGTTCCTGGCTCGCGAGAATTTCCGCACCCGCTCGGAGCTCGTCAGCGATTTCGGGCGCTATCCGGAGCTGCGCTTTCTGGACCGCTTCGACATGGTGGCGCCGCTCATGCTGATCGCGGTGCTTTATGCCGCGGGTGCGATGGCTGAAGGGTTCGCGCCTGCGCTCGAGGTCGACGGTCTGCAGCTCGTCGTGTGGGGCTTTTGCATTTCCACCGTCGTGCTTTACCACGCCACCTTCACGATCAACTCCCTCGCACACCGCGTGGGCGCCCGCCGTTACGTCACGAACGACGACTCACGCAACAACGTCTGGCTCGCGATCGTCACGTTCGGCGAGGGCTGGCATAACAACCATCACCACTATCCAGGCGCCGCGCGGCAGGGGTTCCGCTGGTGGGAGATCGATCTCACCTACTACCTGCTGCGCGTGTTCGCCGCGGCAGGTCTCGTCTCCGACCTGCGGGAGGTCCCCCTCTCGGTCCTGAACGCCAAAGGACACGCGTGAGGATTGCCGTAGTCGGGAGCGGCATCGCAGGCAACGTCGCGGCCTATCACCTCCACAGTGACCACGACGTCACGGTGTTCGAGGCCGACGATCATATTGGCGGCCACACGCACACCCACACGATCGAGCTCGGCAGGACCCGCTACGAGATCGACACCGGCTTCATCGTCTTCAACGACTGGACGTATCCGAGGTTCATCGCACTGCTCGAAGCGCTCGGCGTCGAGTCGCAGCCGAGCTCGATGAGCTTCAGCGTGTCGAACGAGCGCACCGGCCTCGAGTACAACGGAACGTCGATCGATACGCTGTTCGCACAGCGGCGGAATCTCTTCCGCCCCGCATTTCACCGGATGATCCGCGACATCCTGCGCTTTAACCGCGAGGCGCCGGCGCTGCTCGCGGTCGGGGAAGAGCTCGCCCTCGGCGAGTATCTCGAACGGAATCAGTACTCACCGCAGTTCATCCGGGACTATCTCGTGCCGATGGGCGCAGCCATCTGGTCGACCGATCCCGACCGGATGCTCGGTTTCCCCGCACGCTATTTCGTGCGTTTTTTCCACAATCACGGAATGTTGTCGGTGAACGAGCGACCGCAATGGCGCGCGATTCGCGGCGGGTCCGCGCGCTATGTCGAGAAAATGGTGGCGCCGTTTCGCGACAGGATCCGCATCAATACGCCGGTGGAGGCGATCCGCCGTCTGCCGGATCGGGTGGTGGTTCGCACACGCGGCGGCGCAACCGAGTCGTTCGACCACGTGTTCCTCGCATGCCACTCCGATCAGGCGCTGGCGATGCTCTCAGATGCGAGCGCGCTCGAGCGCGATGTCCTCGGCGCCATCCGCTACCAGACCAACGAAGCTGTGCTTCATACCGATACCTCACTGCTGCCGCATGCCCGGCGAGCGTGGGCGGCATGGAATTACCACGTGCTGCCGGACGACGCCTCGCGCGTGGCGCTCACCTACAACATGAACATTCTGCAGACGTTGGGAGCGCCGGAAACCTTTTGCGTCACTCTGAATCGCACCGATCGCATCGATCCGGCGAAGGTGCTGAAACGCATGGTCTATCACCATCCGCTCTACACGCCCGAGGCGGTTGCCGCCCAGCAGCGGCAGCGGGAGGTGAACGGTGCACACCGCACTTACTTCTGCGGCGCTTACTGGCGCTTCGGCTTCCACGAGGACGGCGTCGTCAGCGCGCTGGATGCGCTGGAACACTTCAATGCAACCGCTTATGCACAGCGCGCTCTACCGCGGGTCGCTTAGGCACCGCCGCTTCGCGCCGCGCGCGCACGGCTTTCGCTACGCGCTCTTCTTCATGTACCTGGATCTCGCGGAGCTCGACCGCGTCTTCCTCGGACGCTGGCTATGGTCGACGCAGCGACGCGCGCTCGCACGCTTCGATCGAAGCGATCACTTCGGCGATCCTGCGCGGCCGCTCGACGACTCGGTGCGCGATCTCGTGCTGAGGGAGACGGGCCGTTGGCCGGCAGGGCCGATCCGGCTTCTCACGCATCTGCGCTATCTCGGGTACTGCTTCAACCCGATCAGTGTCTATTACTGCTTCGACGCGACCGATACGCGCGTCGAGACCGTCGTTGCCGAGGTGACGAATACGCCCTGGAACGAGCGCACGTGCTACGTGCTGCCGGTGGCCGCATCCGCCGCGGATACGAAAGTGCTGCGCTTCACGACCGGCAAGACGATGCACGTCTCGCCGTTCATGCCGATGGAGCTCGGCTATGACTGGGCGTTCAGCGCGCCCGGCGAGCGGCTCAACGTTCACATGGGCGTGTCGGAGCACGGCCGCAAGATTTTCGATGCGACGCTGACGCTTCGGCGTGCACCCGTCACCGGCTTGGAGCTCGCGAAGGCGCTTGTCCAGTGTCCGCTGATGACGGCCAAGGTGATCGGCGCCATCCACTGGGAAGCGCTCAAGCTGTGGCTCAAGCGCGTGCCGGTGCACACGCACCCCGCGAAGAAGCACCGGCTCGGCGCCGATGCATCGGAGGCCAGGCGCGCATGAAGTCGAACGTGCTGGCCGAACGCGCACTGCAACTGAAGGACCGCGGCGGCCGCGGCAGCAGCATGCTCGAGGGCTTTGCGCAGCGGATGGTGCATGCGCGTCTCTCTGGACTCCGTCGCGGCACTGTCGTGATCACCGACCGCGGTGAGACCCGCGAATACGGCGCACCCGACGCGGACGGCCTGCGTACCCACATTCACGTGCACGAGCCGCGCTTCTACACCGAGCTTGCCTTCGGCGGCTCGATCGGCGCCGGTGAGTCGTACATGCGCGGCGACTGGACCTGTGACGATCTCACCGCGCTCGTGCGCATCCTGCTTAAAAACCGCGACGTTCTCGACGGGATCGACTCGGGCCTGGGCGCGCTCGTAGCGCCGGTGCGACGGGCGCTGCACTGGGCTGCGCGCAACACGCGCGACGGCAGCCGCCGCAACATCTCCGCCCATTACGACGTCGGGAATGACTTCTTCGAGCTGTTCCTCGATCCGACGCTCATGTACTCGTGCGCCGTCTTCGAGCGCGAGGCCATGACGCTGGAAGAAGCATCGACGGCGAAGCTCGAGCGTATCTGCAGGAAGCTTGCGCTGAAACCCTCCGACCGCGTCGTCGAGATCGGCACGGGGTGGGGCGGCTTCGCGCTCCATGCGGCGCGTCACTATGGCTGTCACGTGACAACCACGACGATCTCGACGGAGCAGCACGCGCTCGCCCGTGCGCGGATCGCCGATGCCGGGCTCGAAAATCGCATCACGCTCCTCAAAGCGGACTATCGCGACCTCACCGGCACGTTCGACAAACTGGTTTCGATCGAGATGATCGAAGCCGTCGGCCACCATTACTTCGACGCTTATTTCGCCAAATGCAGCGAGCTTCTTGCGCCGCACGGGATGATGCTGCTGCAGGCGATCACCATCGCGGACCAGCGCTACGGACCCGCCTTGCGCTCCGTGGATTTCATCCAGAAGCACATCTTCCCCGGCTGCTGCATCCCGTCGGTCGCGGTCATGAGCGACGCAGTGGCGCGCGTAACGGACCTGAGGATCTTCGACCTCGAGGACATCGGGCCGCACTATGCGACGACGTTGCGGCGCTGGCGCGAGAACCTCTTTGCCAACGTCGACCGCGTGCGCGCGCTCGGCTATCCGGAGGCGTTCGTGCGCATGTGGGAGTTCTATCTCTGCTACTGCGAAGGCGGCTTCGCCGAGCGTGCGACCGGCGACGTGCAGATGCTGCTCGTCAAACCGGAGGCGCGGCCGCCGACGCCGCTGCACGGGGCATTCGCCTAACTGCAGACGCAGGTCGCTTGTGGCCGACGTGATTCGCCGCCGGGTGGTACGCGCCGCGCTCGGCGGCCTCGGCACGCTTGCAGCCGCCTGCTCTCCGTTGGCCATACTCAATCGCGCGGTGCCCTCGGCGACGTTCGACGCGACGCGCGACATCGCCTACGGCACCGATGCGCGACAGAAGCTCGACGTCTACGTCCCGCGGCCGGCACGGGCGAAAGCCCCCGTCGTCGTGTTCTTCTACGGCGGGAACTGGCATGTGGGTGAGCGCGCGGACTATCTCTTCGTCGGCGAGGCGCTCGCCTCCCGTGGCATCGCGAGCGTGATCCCGGATTACCGGCTCTATCCGAACGTGCGCTTTCCGGTTTTCCTCGATGACTGCGCGCGTGCCGTGCGCTGGACGCTCGACAATGCAGAGCGCTTCGGCGCTGACCCCGCACGACTCTTCCTGATGGGCCACTCGGCAGGGGCATACAACGCGGCGATGCTCGCGCTGAACGCCCAGTACCTCCGCGCAGCGGGTGTCGATGCGCGACGCGTGCACGGCCTAATCGGGCTCGCCGGCCCTTACGATTTCCTTCCGCTTCAGAGCGACGTCACCAAGGGCGTATTCGGCTATCCGGATACGCCGCGGTCGACGCAGCCGATCGAGTTCGTCTCCCGCCCCACGCCGCCCACGCTCCTGATCACGGCCGCCGAAGACGAGTTCGTGGATCCTTCCAACAGCACGCGGCTTGCCGCGCGGCTTAGAAATGCCGGAGGCGTCGTCCGCGAGATCGCGTTGCGCCGTGTGGGCCACCGCACTCTGATCGGCGCGCTCGCCGCGCCGCTACGCTGGATGGCGCCGGTGCTCGACGAGGTCGCGCAGTTCGTGAACGCGACGCCTACAGGCTGAGCTCGACGCTGAAGGATCCATCGGTGCGCTCGCGGCCGATGCCGCGGAGCAGCGGCTCGGCCTGCACGCGGTAAGCCGGCGCAACTTTCATCGTGCCGCGGAAGGTCGCGGGCGCGTCCGGCTGCCATGCGGCGGCACCGGCGACTGCGAGCGCACCTTCGAGAGTGCCCACCGTCGCCTGCCCGGCGCGTCCGTCGAAGCTTGCACGCGCCTCGTAGTCTCCGAGCGGAGCGATCGGGGACACGTCCGCGCCCGCATGCAGCCATTTGATCGAGGCTTCGCCTCGGCATTGCATGCGGCTGCATTCGAGACGGCCGATCGCCGCCGTCAGCGCGCCGCTCATCCGTGCCGCCGCGAGCTGCGGCAGTGCGAGGGCGACTGACGACGGCGGCAGATCGAGCTCCGCATCGGCGATGACGAGGGAATCGCGCGTGAAACGGACGAGGACGGGAGGCCCGCCTTCGATGCGTATCAGCGTCGCGGGACGACCTTCCAGGAGCGACGCCATGGGAAAAGACCATGAGATGTCCTTTCTCACCAGCACGCGCGACGGTCCGTCATGCAGCTCGAGACGTCCATGTCCCCTCCATGCGAGGCCGTCTGCGGAGGCGAGGCGCACACGTCCGGCGCTCCACTGATCCAGCATGGCGTCCACGATCGTCGCCGGCGCGCACGCCGCAAACGCCGCCGCGTAGAGCACGACCACCGCGATGGCCCAACGCAAAGCGAACGTGATGATGCGTCCTACGAAGGTGACCGGACGAAGGTCGCCGTCACCGACACGATGCCCGGCGCCTGCGCCTCGATGCGCGAGGTCTCGATGCGTACGCCCTGGGACTGTAGGCTCGCCGCCCACGCCAGCCATTCGTTGAATGGCACCGGACCGAACACGATGGTCATGCGGTCGGGCCCAGCGGCTTCGGAGCGGACGATCGCGCGCGCAATGGTCGATGCCGCAGCCTGCTCGCGCGCGAAGGTCGTGACGTCGCCCTTGAAAGCTGCGGAAGCCGGTTTGCCACGCAGGCTCGCGATCTCCGCGGCCTGGCGCTCGATGCGCGTCACGTCGCTGCGCAGCGCGCTCACACGTGCACCCGCGCGCTCGCGTGCCCGCTCCAGGGTGAGCGTCAGCGCTATATAGGCGAACAAGATCGCGAGCACGCCTAACAGCATCAGGATCGCTCGCTCGCCTGGCGCCCGGGCTGCCCAGCGCTCATGAAGCGCTTTCATCTTGCGCGCACCACGATGGTTTGAAGAGCGGCTCCGCCGCGTCGTGGCACGTCGACGAGCGTATCCGCTTCACGGAACCGCGCGGCGACGCGCGCCACGGCGCGGTCATCCAGACCGGCGAGCTCCAGCACGAGACGTCCCTGATCGTAGCCCACGGCGCGCAGCGCGCCGGCCGGCAATCCCGCAGTCGCGTTATCCGCCAGTTGCAGCATCGGCAGGAGGTCCGCTGGGTCTGCGATAGCGGCGGCATGGCGCGCATGCGCGAGCTTGCGCCGCATCTGGAGTGCAGGATCGGCGACGGCGACTGCCTCAGGAAACGCGGAGCGGAAGCGTGTCTCCATCGCCGAACGCAGCGCTCGCTCTTCCAACGCGAGGCGCGCGCAGTCGACGCTCAGCGCAACGAGATTGAGTGCGAGCGCCGCGCCGGTCATCCATGCGGCAGGGCGGAGCTTGCGCGTGAGCGCCGGCGAAAGATGCCAGCGACGTTGCCGCCGCATGAGCGGATCGCTCGCGCCCGCAGACGATTGCCGCCAGTCCCATTCGCCAGCCGCCCGGACGCGCACGCCCAGGGCGTCGCCCCATGCATCCACATCGGGCGGCCGCGCCCCGTCTACGGTGAAGAGCGCGACCGACTGCGGCCGCGCGTTTTGTGCCGCTGCTTCTTCGAGCATCAATCGCAGGCCAAGGGGAGGCGACACCTCGCCGCCGCAGTCGAGTGCCGCGCCTTCGAGGCGCCCCGTGCGCACGAATGCGTCCTCTCCATTCCAGCCGACGCTCCATTCACCGTTAGCCATGGGCAGCAACAGCGTTTCCGCATGAATGTCGATGGTGCGAAAGCCGAGCGTCGCGAGCGCCTGCAGCCATCGCTCGAGCGCCTGCCGATCGACCCGCGCGACCACATCGCGTTCACGCGAGCGACCGATCCACATGGCCGCGGTGGCGTCCGCGTCCCCGAGGATCCCGTCCTCCACGGCGAACGCCAGCGTATTCCCCCCGCGGCGGCGCGCTGCAGGCGGCACTTGCGTTCGCGTCATCACGACCTGAGTCGCCGGTAACACGAGCTCGACACGGCTGACGCGACGGGGGAGTTCGCTCAACGGACTCTCGCCTTGTAGCGGAGGACGGCCGGCGTCGAAGAGTACCCACGCGCAGCGCTGCGCCGGCTGCTCGAGCGGACAAAACACTCGCAGCACGCTCACAGGCGCTTCCTCCACAGCACCGCCGGCCAGCCGTCGCGCCCCCGCTCGAGAAGCGCCGCCGTGCGCGCTTCGGCGGTACCGATCTTCACGTGCGCGTAGGCGACGAAGTAATCGCTGCTCGTCGAGATCTGGTCCGGCACTGCCGTCGCGCCTTGCGGCAGCCGCGCAAGGAAATCGCTCGTGTCACGGAAATAGACGCGCTCCCGCTGACTGGCGAGCGTACGCGCGTCGTCGAGCCTGATGCCGTCGATCATTGCGGCGAGCATTGCCGGCGGCGCGGTGTTGACGTTCACCGCCGTCGCCTTGGGGAGTGCGGTCACGTACGGCGAAAGCCGCTCCAGGACGTTCGCGTCGAAGCCGCGGACGAGCGCGAGCTCCCGCACGTCCGTGAGCGGCCGGTTCGCCGCGAGATAAGGCGTCGGCAGTGCGAGGTAGTAATCGTCCTCGGCGCCGTGTCGCGGACGCGCCTCGCTGTCGGCATCGACCCAATCGGCGAGGCTGTCCGCAAGCGAGGCGGGCAGATCCAGTAGAGCGAGCAATTTTCTGAAGCGCTCGAGTTGGGCCGAAACGATCCTGCCGTCGCGCACGAGATTGTTCAGATTGAACAGACCCTGCTGGTCCTCGAGGTGACCTGCAGCGCTGCCATTCGGGATCGGCATCGGCGCGAGACGCAGAGCCCAAGGCTCCCCAAGATGGTCCGCCGTACTCGTGCGCCTGTCGTCACGAAGAACGGAGCGGGCCCACGCGACCGCGTCGTACGCAAGCGATTGCGCCTGCGCATCGTCGGCATAGAGCTCGTTCTCACGCGCCCACGTCGACTGCGAGGCCATGATGGCGACGGCCGCTACGGTTGCGAACGCCACGATTCCCATGGCGAACACCACAGCGATGCCGCGCTGGTGGCTACGACTCATCGGAGTGAGAACGTCCGCACGATGTCCTCACCCGAAGCGAGGGTGACGCGGACCTGAAGCGCGCGCGGAAGCGACGCATCCTCGGCGCCGACCGGCCACCTGGAAGACCAGGAGCGGTCCGCTCCGAGATAGCGAAGCTCGAACCGCGCGACACCGTCGAGGAGCGGGTAACGCGTTGCGGCTGCGTTTGCGGTGTTATCGAGTGCCGGCCACAACGCGGCTTCGATCGCGTGATCATGGTTGAGACGATAGCTCACGCGTCGCGGGGACGCGCCGGCAACAGCATCCGCGCCGCGGCTGAAGTCGATGCTCGAGCCGGCGCCCGCATCGAAATCGCCGCGCCAAGCCGGCGCATCGCGGGCCGTGCGTGGAGCGGCCAGCATGATGTCGCGTTCGAAGCGATCGAAGAAAAGCGTGACGCTGCGCCATTTTTCAGTTTCGGCCGTCACGTGCGCGCGTGTGTCGCCGACCGCGGCAAGTGCGCGATAGGACAGCAGCGCGAGTAGCGACAGCACCAGCAACGCACTCAGGAGCTCGATCAGGGTGAACCCGTGCAGACGTTTGGTGTTCATGGCTCGCCTGCACGTACGAGAAAGCCGCTCAGACGTGCAGCCACATGCCCGCCGTCATCGGGCGCGAACACGAGCACATCGACGCGCCGGAACGCAGCGTGCTGTGTCGCCGTCACGTCTTCGCGCCAGTTGAATTCCAGCCCGCCCTGACGCGCATGTCCGCGGCGCGAGCCCACCGGCAGCCAGTCTTCGAGGGCACGGTGCTCCGCGAGGAGGTCCTGCGCGACCCAGCCCGCCAGCGTACGCGTACGCAGATCCGCTGTGCCGGTGGTGCCGACGGCGGATGCGCGCAACGCTGCGAGGAGGGCGATCGAGACGATCGCGAGGGCGACGAGCACTTCGACGAGTGTGAAGCCTTGTGTTCTAAGGCTGCGCATTGAAGGTGGGCGCCCGGACGACGTCCACGCGCCCGTTGGGCAGTGCCATGACGGCTGCGCGCGCGCTCGCCATCCCGAGCTCGACGCTGTACGAGCCGAGCGCGCCACGCGCGTCGAAAACGACGGCCGTGGCGGGCGCTCCCGCC